>ENA-UOJC01001390-UOJC01001390.1-human-gut-metagenome-genome-assembly--contig:-C104-NODE-1390-length-33164-cov-27.792957_pt1 | contig 33164 bp, 20 predicted proteins | sample MGYA00242339_ERZ723886 | MGnify/ENA metagenome assembly ERZ723886 | reverse complement strand
GCCCTTCAGGCAATTAAAATCTTTTTTAAAGATTTTAATTGGAGTTCAGTATTATCCGTGCTTCCGAAAGCTATGGAAGCTTTGATTAAATCGGCAAGAGCTGGGAGCGAGAGATTTTTCTCTAGCCGAAGGGTTCAAAAGCGGAGGAATACTGTATGTACCCGCAAGAGGTATGCCGCATCCGTAAGCCAGCTTGCGCTGGCAACGGCTGCGCTATATTTCCCGCTTTTGAACCCGCACGGATAGGGAAAAAGATCCGCTATCCAGCCGCAGACGATTTATTCAGAGGTTCCCTATTTCAATAAGGAGGGAGAAGGCCTATGGCTACTACCCAAAGCGCGGCTCTGGACCGAAAAAAACTGATGGGTGACCCCATTCTGGTGACCACCATTGTCGTGCTGATTACGTTCCTCACGCTTTTTATTCTCTACCCCCTGGCAATCCTCCTGGTGGACAGCTTTGTGGGAGACGGAGGCCTCAGCCTGGATGTGTTCCGGCGAATCTTTGACATGCCCACCTTCACCCGGGCCATCACCAACACGCTGAAGGTTGGCTTCCTGGTGGGCATTCTGTCCACCCTGGTAGGCCTGCTCTTTGCCTATGTAGAAGTCTACGTCCGCATGGACAAGTTCGTTGGCGGTCTATTCAAGGTAGTTTCCATGCTGCCTGTGGTGTCCCCACCCTTTGTGCTGAGCCTTTCCATGATTATGCTCTTCGGCAAGGCGGGCATCATCACCCGGTTCCTGCTGGGCATTTACGACAACAGCGTCTATGGCTTCTGGGGCATCGCCATCGTCCAGACCCTCACCTTCTTCCCGGTGTGCTACATGATGCTCAAGGGTCTGCTCAAGAACATCGACCCCTCCCTGGAGGAAGCCGCCCGGGACATGGGTGCCTCCCGTTGGAAGGTGTTCACCAGCGTGACTTTGCCTTTGATGCTGCCGGGTCTTGGCAATGCCTTCCTCGTGACCTTCATTGAGTCCATTGCCGACTTTGCCAACCCCATGATCATCGGCGGTTCCTATGATACCCTGGCCACCACCATCTACTTACAGATCACCGGTGCCTACGACAAGGCCGGTGCCGCCGCCATGGCCGTGGTGCTGCTGTGCATCACCCTGGGTATGTTTGCGGTGCAGAAGTATTACTTAGAGCGCAAGACCGCCGCCACCCTGACGGGCAAGGCCTCCCGGGGTCGGATGCTCATTACGGATAGAAGCGTGAAGATTCCGCTGACCGTGCTGTGCACCCTGGTTGCCCTCTTCGTCATTCTGATGTACATCTGCGTTCCCATCGGTGCCTGCTTCCCCACCTGGGGCTACAAGTTCTTCCCCCTCACCGGCAAGTGGTTCAAGCTGGTGTTCTCCCGGTACCACGGCTTCCAGGCCTTCCGGGATTCCTTCGTGCTGAGTCTGATCTCCGCCCCCATTACGGCACTTCTGAGTATGATCATCTCCTACTTGGTAGTCAAGCGGAACTTCAAGGCCAAGGGCTTTATCGAGGCGGTGTCCATGCTGGCCATGGCCGTGCCCGGCACGGTACTGGGCGTGGGCTACATCCGGGGCTTCTCCGGCGGTCTGTTCCACACGGGACTGCTGCAAGGGCTTTACGGCACCGGTGCCATCCTCATCATTGTCTTCGTGGTTCGCTCCCTGCCCACCGGCACCCGCAGCGGCATTTCCGCCCTGCGGCAGATTGACAAATCCATTGAAGAATCCGCCTATGACATGGGCGCGGACAGCTTCCGGGTGTTCATGACCGTGACCCTGCCGCTGATCAAGGATTCCTTCCTCAGCGGCCTCGTCACCGCCTTTGTGCGAAGCATCACCGCAATTTCCGCCATTATTCTGCTGGTGACCCCCCAGTTCCTGCTCATCACCGTGCAGATCAACGAGTTTGCCGAGAAGGGCTCCTTCAGCCTGGCCTGCGCCTTCGCAACCATCCTGATAGGCATTACCTACGGCAGCGTGCTGCTCATGAACCTGGTCACCAAACACTTCGGCACCAGCAGAAAGATCAAGGAGGGCAAGTAAACCATGGAGAAAGTAAAAAAAGGTGTGCGCCTGGAGCACATTTCCAAAATTTACCAGGATCCCAAAACCGGCAAGGACTTTTATGCCGTCAAGGATAACTCCCTGACCATCGCTCCCGGCGAGTTTGTGACGCTGCTGGGCCCCTCCGGCTGCGGCAAAACCACAACGCTCCGGATGATTGCGGGCTTTGAAAGCCCGGACGAGGGCGAAATTTATCTGGGAGACGAGCCCATCAACGCTCTGACCCCCAACAAGCGGGACACTGCCATGGTGTTCCAGAGCTACGCTCTGCTTCCCCACTACAATGTTTTCGACAACGTGGCCTACGGCCTGAAGCTCCGGAAGGTGCCCCAGGCGGAAATCAAGGAGCGGGTCATGAAGATTCTTGACCTGGTGGAGCTGTCCGGCATGGAAGGCCGGATGACCAATCAGCTGTCCGGCGGCCAGCAGCAGCGGGTGGCCCTGGCTCGTGCCCTGGTCATCGAGCCCAGTGTTCTGCTCTTCGACGAGCCTCTTTCCAACCTGGATGCCAAGCTGCGTGTGACCATGCGGACGGAAATCCGCCGGATTCAGCAGGAAGTGGGCATCACCGCCATTTACGTCACCCACGACCAGAGCGAGGCCATGGCTCTGTCCGACCGGATTATCATCATGCGCTCCGGCGTGGTGGAGCAGATCGGCTCCCCCCAGGAAATCTACTACCATCCCGTCAATGAGTTCGTGGCCGACTTCATCGGCGAGGCCAATTTCCTGAAGGGCAAGCTGGAAGCCCTGGAAAACGGCCGTGCCCGGCTGAACGTGTCCGGCGACATCTGCCACGCCGCTGCCGTGCCCGGCATGGAGGTGGGCAAGGACTACACCATTGTCCTGCGGCCGGAAGCCGCGGCGCTGGAGGAAACCGGCGGTCTGCCCTGCAAGGTGGTGCTGTCCTGCTTCATGGGCTCCTATCAGAACTACCATGTGCAGGTAGGCGATACCCTGGTCAAGCTCACCGACCCCAATCCCAAGAACAAGCGGATCTATCAGGTGGGCGAAAGCTGCTGCCTGACCTTCGATCCGGAAAACGTTCACGTTCTGTAAATACGACAATCCCCCCGAAAGCAGCCTTGGAAACCTTCCAAGTGCTGCTTTCGGGGGTATTTTTATGGAAAAGCCTACGGTTTATCTGCTTCCCGGCTTCCGTCCGTCCGGCTCCCGGCTGTCATCGGGCAGCGAGCCGTCTGTTTGGATATCGCCGGCTTTGGGGCGCATCCCCGTCAGCAGCAGTCCGCTGGTGATCGCCGTCAAGGGGGCGACGGTGACAAGGCCGAAGGAGCCCACAATGGTATGCACGATTTCCGCCGCCACATACTTGTAGTTCAGCATCAGCTCCACCGGCGTGCCCTGAGCCATGAAAACCATCAGCAGGGCAATGTAGCTTCCGGAGTAGGCCAGCAGCAGCGTGGTGGTAGTGGAGCCGCAGGCGGCTCGCCCTACGGCGAAGCCGGAGGCAATGGCCTCACGGGCGCGGATATCCGGCTTCTTCTGCACCACCTCATAAACTGCCGAGCAGATATCCACGGACAGATCCATCACCGCGCCGGAAGAGCCCAGGAAGATGGACGCAACAAAAATCTTTGTCAGATCCAGGTGCTGGTAGCCGGCGTAGAGCAGGCTCTCGCTGGATTCCATAACCGCGCCGTGAATTCGGAACAGATCCGTAAACAGGGCACCCAACACCGCCGTTACCAGAATGCCCAAAGCCGCGCCGGATACCGCCGCAAGGAACCGCCGATCCCAGCCGTAAATCAGCATCAGAATCATCGCCGTCAGCACCATCACCAGCCCCAGGGAAGCCCAGATGGGATTATATCCGTTCAGAAGGCTCGGCACCAGAACCTTCCACATGAGCAGGATGGTATCCACAAAGGACAAAATAGCTCTCAGTCCCGTTCCTCTGGCAAAGGTCAAAAGCAGCAGCAGGAAAAGTCCCGCCAGAACCGCCTCCTTGCCCAGGCGGAAATGATCCGTCATATAAACCGTGGTAATTTCGCCGCCGCTGTGGCTCACCACGACGAAGGCCTTATCCCCCGGGGAAAACAGCTTGTCCTGAGCCATGGAGCCATTGAGGCGGTTGACGGCGTCGGCTTCCCTTCCGCTGAACTGTCCGCCCAGAATCCGCACACGGCAGCGCTGATCGCCGGTGCGGATTAAGCCGGTATCGTAAATGTCACTTTCATCGGTGGACAGCACCCGGGCGGGAACCCGATCCGCATTCTGATAGGACAGCGCGCCCTCGTAGCCCGTGGGCAGGAAAAGCAGCACCACCATCAGTGCCAGCGAAGTAATCACCGGCCAGAAGGTGTCCGATTTCATCATTCTTTTGACGTATTTCATGTTCTTTCCCAAACGACAATGGGCAGGAGGCACTGAGCCTTCTGCCCGCTTCTGCCGATTTCCTTATTTCACTTCCAGCAGGGAAGCCATCTTCTGATAGATTTCGGTGTTGTCATAGTATCCGGTGAAGGCATCCGCGCCTGTGCCATCGGCAAAGACCGCAACCGGCAGGCCAGTGTGGGAGTAGCTGGTGAAGTCCACACCGGACTTGTTGTTCAGAATGTGGGTAACGGTGACGGAGAAGGGGTTGTAGGTGCCGTAGAGCACATACTGCTCTTGGGTGTAGTCGTCGGAGGAGGTGTCGGACATTGCCAGCTCATAGGCGGTGCGCAGGCGCTGGGTCTCGTAGTCGGTCAGCACCAGCCGGTCGTCCTCAGCACCGGAGAGCTTCAGGCCGAAGAGCTTTTCCACATCCTTCATGGCGTCCTCGAAGCTTGTGCCGTTTTCCTTGTAGGCGGCTACATACTGCTCATCGAACTGTGCGTAGGAGATGGTCTGATTGGAAAGGGTATCCAGGTAGGTGTCGTAATCCGTGCCGGCAAAGCCGATGGTCAGGCCGCCGGTCTCATGGTCGCCGGTCACCAGAATCAGCGTCTCTTCCGGATGCTCCTTGGCAAAATCCACAGCAACCTGCACGGCGTCAGCCAGTGCCAGCGTGTCCGTGACGGTGGCGCCTGCGTCATTGGCATGGCAAGCCCAGTCGATCTTGCCGCCTTCGCACATCATGAAGAAGCCCGTATCGTTGTTCAGAACCTCAATACCCTTTTTAACGTAGTCGGCCAGTGCCCACTCGCCGCTCTGGCGATCCATATCGTAGTCCATGGCATCGGAGTCCGCCAGGTGCTCGTCAATGAGGATGACCTTTTTGTCGGCTGCGGTAACGGCCTGAGCGTCAGCCTGGGTATATGTGACCTTATAGCCAGCCTGCTCCGCAAGGTCGTAGAGGCTAGTCTTGTCCTTATCGGGGCCGGTGACCTTCTTCAGACCGCCGCCTGCGAAATACTCAAAGCCGGAGTTTACCAGTTCCTGGCCGATCTCGTAGTAGCTGTTCCGGCTGGCCTGATGGGCATAGAAGGCAGCCGGGGTGGCATGGTTCAGGTTCACGGAGCTGATAATGCCCACCTTCCAGTCCTTCTGGGTGTGAAGCTTCTCGGCAATGGTCTCATAGGAGACGGAGCCGGTGGTGTCCACATTGATCATACCGGAATAGGTCTTGTATCCGGTGGCGATGGAAGTGGCCGTAGAGGCGGAGTCGGGGGCGAAGCTGCATGCGTCATAGGTGACGGCAGAGCCTGCCACATCAAAGTTCATAAAGTTCAGGGTCTCCGGGCCGTCCAGCACCGCGCCGCCCCGCTCATCGTAGCTGTTGCTGGGCAGTGCCTTCGCATAGTCTCCGTCTGCCATGGCTCCCAGGTAATCGGAGGCCGCCTGGAACTGGGGATAGCTCATGCCGTCGCCGATGAACAGGAACACATATTTGGGGGATACCGCTTCTTTCGTCTCTGCCTGCGCAGTCACGCTCACCGGTTCTGTCTTGGCACTCGTGGCAGCCGTGGTCTCGGCAGACGTGTTGGCGCAGGCGGTGGTAGACAGCAGCAGCGCCGCCCCCAGCATCCCGCAGATCATTTTCTTCATTTTCATAGATTACCTCCCGTTTGCTTAAACGATCTTGATTTGTTTTGCTGTGAAACTCTCGTGAGTACAGTGACTGTTATAAAGAAATCCTGTAAAATGTGCCATCAGAACCGGGTAAAATCGATGAAAAGTCCCCCGGCGGTTTTCCCCTTCCGTAAGGAAGCTCCGAACCGGCCGCCGAGGGCTGGTTCGGAGCTTCACAGGGCTTCCGGCATTTGTTCTTTTCTCAGCGCAGTGCCTTTGTGGGGCAAACCTTCGTGCAGGCATAGCAAAGAATGCACTCCGTTCCGTTTTTCCGGTTCCAGGATTCCTTGTTGACCTCCACATTCATGGGACAGACCCGCAGGCACTTGCCGCAGTGGACGCATTTGCTTTCGTCACAGTGGACGCGCAGCAGGGAAAAATAGCTCATGGGCTTGAGAAATACCGTAATGGGGCAAAGATATTTGCAGAACGCCCGGTTATCCCGGAAGGCAAATGCCAGAGCAATGCCCGCGATGTAATAGAGGGCATTCCCGGCGAGAAACAGCCAGAACATAATTTGCTCCAAATGGGCAGTCTTCATCAGAAACAGCCCGGACACCAATGCCAAGGATAGCGCGAACATCACATAGCGCAGAAAGCCAAGCTTTTCCTTTCGGGGCTTTTGGGGCTGCTTGTAAGGCAAAAAGTCCAATACCATCGCCGTCCAGCAGGCATAGCCAGTGCCAGCAGCATCGCAACGATTTTCTTCATTTTTGGGTTTCCTTTCCTTCTGCTTTCTTTGCGGAAAATGCCCGCGAGTATCTATTTCTGATTCTATCAGAGAAACAGCAGGTTCGGAAGCCCCCTAGGGGGATACAAAATCCGGCGATTTTCTTACAGAGAATGACATTCGGTGACAGGTACGAAGCCGCCCCTCAAAAAGCGGCGGCGCAGCGTCCTCATGTATCCAGGGTACTGGCATCCGGGAAGATTTCCTGGCTGGCGCATTTGCGCCGGTATTCCTTGGGAAGCATCCGGTAATACGCCTTAAAGGCGGCGGAAAACCGGCTCTGGCTGTCGTAGCCCACTTGCCGGGCCACGTCCGCAATGGACATGTCCGTCTGAGCCAGCAGCCGGGCGGCGGCCTCCATCCGGTGCTCCCGGATGTGGGCGGCGATGGAGGTGCCGTAGATGGTCTTGAACATCTGCTTTAAGGTGGTGGGGTTCATCAGGTACTGGCGGGACAGCTCCTCGATGGAGCACCGCTGCTCCAGATTCCCGATGAGCCGGTCGTGAATCTGCCGGATGATTTCCACCTGCTCTGCCGGGTACTCGGTCAGCCGCTTTTCCCGGCAGCCCTCCCCGGCGGCCAGAAGCACCAGCAGCTCCAGCACCTTGATTCTCCAAAAAACCAGCCGGTAAGCCTCCGAACCGACCGATAGGCTCTCGAAAACCTGCCGCAGGGCCGGCTCGGCGGAAAAGGGGACAGGCTTTCCCCCAAGGCTGTAACTTGTCAGCAGGGCTTCCCCGGTAATGCCGCTGCCAGAGAGCGGTTCCGGAGCATTTTCCCCCAGTGCCGCCGGAGCAATGCTGAGCAGCAGCCCCGTATAGTCCCTGTTGGGAAGGGACATCTCCGCTTCCCCCAGGGACTGGGAATCGGTCAGAAGAAATTCTCCGGGGCCCAGGTAGACAGAAGCGGGCAGCTTCCAGCCAATCCGGCCAGACTGGCAGTAATGCAGGACAATTCCCTCCCCAGGCTGGTCAAAATTCGGCGCTTCCTCAGCCTGAGCCTGAAGCCAGGACAGGGTAATGCCCGGATAGAGGACGGTGTCGGTTCGCTTCACGGTAATGCCTCCTCAGTCCGGGCAGGCGATATCCATCACCTGCTCGATGGTCTTGTGGAGCAGCTGAGCCACGTCCTCCTCCGATGCCCGGTAGTAGACCTCCTTGCCCTCCCGGCGGCTGACGATCAGGCCGCAGCTGCGCAGCACCCGCAGATGATGGGAAACCGCCGGACTGGACATGTCCATCAGGGCGGAAATGTTCGTGACGCACTGCTCCGTATGGCAGAGCATCCAGAAAATCCGAAGCCGGGTGGTGTCGCTGAGCTGCTTGAAAATATCCGCCGCAATTTCAAATCGTTCGGTGTGGGTCAGGGCGGCGCCGATGTTGTCCATGTGACTGGGGATATCGTGGGCGTGGGGCAGGGCAGACTGGTTCATATCAAAGACTCCTTTTCGCTGATTTGGAAATTCTTTTCGCCTGTTTGGAAGGGTATGTACTTTTCGCATTGACTTTTCCGCTTTTCCCCATTATACTACAATCATAACAATTAAGCAATTACTTAATCGTAAAAAGATTAAGGTGAAAAGGAGTGTTGGATTATGCACGAACACGACCATGCGCATGAACACCACCACAATCATGATGATTGCTGCTGCGGTCACGACCAGAAACAGGAACACCACCATCACCACGATGACGATGATTGCTGCTGCGGCCATGACCAGGAACAGGAGCACCACCATCACCATGATGACGATGACTGCTGCTGCGGTCACGACCAGGAACAGGAGCACCATCATCACCCCGATGACGATGATTGCTGCTGCGGCCATGACCATGAACAGGAGCACCACCATCATCACGATGATGACGATGACTGCTGCTGCGGTCATCATCACGAGCACGAGCACCATCACCATGACGGCTGCTGCTGTGGCCACGACCATGACCACGAGGAAGCCGTCCAGGAGGATGTGCCCACCCGCTCCCACACCCACTTTGTGGTAGAGCACGTCCAGACCCCGGGGCACCCCGCCGACTGCCAGTGCCCCCTGTGCTGCCATCATGCGGAGTACTGCGACATCTGCGGCGAAAGCCTTGCCAAGTGCACCTGCAAAATGCCCGACGAGGACTTGGAAAAGCGGGTCTACATTCTGGAAGGGATCGACTGCGCCAACTGCGCCGCCAAGATCGAGGCCAAAATCCGTTCCATGCCCGAGGTGGCCTTCGCCACCGTGTCCTTCGCCACCAAGCAGCTTCGGGTTGCCGCCGACAATCAGGATGCGCTGCTGCCCAAAATGCAGGCGGTGGTGGATTCCATTGAGGACGGGGTGACCCTGGTGCCCAGAAAGCGTCGGGTCTCCGGCATGGCTCCCACCAGGGTCTACATTCTGGAGGGGCTGGACTGCGCCAACTGCGCCGCGAAAATCGAGAAGAAGCTCCAGACCCTGCCCGGGGTGGACGAGGTGACCATCACCTTCGCCACGAAACAGATGCGCCTGTCTGCCAAGGATCCGGATGCTCTGATTCCCCAGATTCAGCAGACCATCAACGCCATGGAGGACGGCGTCACCGTAGTGCCCAAGGAATCCGCGCCCGCCCCGGCTTCCAAGGACGACGAGGCCGAGGAAAAGAAGGAGCTTCGGAGCCTGATTGTCGGCGCTGTTTTGTTCGTGGCCGGTGAAATTCTGGAGCATCTGGGCGCTCCCACCCCGGTGCTTCTGGGTGTGCTGGCCCTGGCCTACCTGATTCTGGGCGGCGAGGTTCTGGTGGCCTCCTTCCGGAACATCAAAAAGGGTCAGATCTTTGACGAGAATTTCCTGATGTCCATTGCCACTCTGGGCGCTTTTGCCATCGGGGATTTTCCAGAGGCCGTGGGCGTTATGCTCTTCTATCGCATCGGCGAGTATTTTGAGGATCGTGCCGTCAGCCAGAGCCGCAAGCAGATCATGGATGCAGTGGATCTGCGGCCTGAGGTAGTCAACCTGGTGGTTGGCGAAGACATCCGGGTCATTGACGCGGAGGAAGCCAACGTGGGCGACATTCTGCTGGTGCGCCCCGGCGACCGGATTCCCCTGGACGGCGTGATCATCGAGGGCGAGAGCCGGATTGACACCTCTCCCGTCACCGGTGAGCCGGTGCCCGTGAAGGCCGCCGTCGGCGACAGCGTGATCTCCGGCTGCGTCAACACCTCCGGCACTCTGAAAATCCGGGCAGAAAAGCTGCTGGAAGAATCCATGGTCACCCGGATTCTGGACTCCGTGGAAAACGCCGCCGCCAACAAACCCAATATCGACAAATTCATCACCCGGTTTGCCCGGGTGTACACCCCCGCCGTGGTCATCAGCGCTCTGGTGGTGGCGCTGGTGCTGCCCTTCCTGATTCCCGGCTGGCACTTCTTCGTTGACCCGGCCTATACCGGTGCGGAAACCGTCCTGCGCAGTGCCACCGGCACCGCCTCCGTCTTCACCGCCCTGACCTTCCTGGTCATCTCCTGTCCCTGCGCATTGGTTCTCAGCGTGCCTCTGGCCTTCTTCTCCGGCATCGGCGCCGCTTCCAAGAAGAACATTCTCTTCAAGGGCGGCAATGCCATTGAGGCTCTGAGCGGCGTCAAGGCCGTGGTCATGGACAAAACCGGCACTATCACCAAGGGCAACTTCGTGGTTCAGTCCGCGCTTCCCGCCGGGGAAGGCGTCAGCGAAGCCGAGCTTCTGGCCATGGCCGCCAGCTGTGAGCTGTTCTCCACCCACCCCATCGCCGTGAGCATCGTCACCGCCGCCCAGGAAAAGGGCATTTCCATCGAAAAACCCGCCAATCTTCAGGAAATTGCTGGTCAGGGAATTGCGGCGGACTCCTCCCTGGGCAAGCTCCTCTGCGGCAACCGGAAGCTGCTGGAAGCCCATGGGGTTGACCTGTCCGACTGGCAGGAAGCCAGCTTCGGCACGCAAGTGCTGATTGCCCGAAACGGCAAATTCGTCGGCAACATCGTCATTTCCGACACTCTGAAAGAGGATGCAGTGGAAGCCATCGGGAAAATCCGGAAGCAGGGCATTGTCACCGCCATGCTCACCGGCGATGCCCAGGACAGCGCGGAATTTGTTGCCAAGGAGACGGGCATTGACGAAGTCCACGCCAAGCTCCTGCCGGAAAACAAGCTGGAAACCCTCCACGCCATCCGGGAAGCCCACGGCAGCGTAATGTTTGTCGGCGACGGCATCAACGACGCCCCGGTGCTGGCCGGCGCGGATGTGGGCGCGGCTATGGGCAGCGGCGCGGATGCGGCCATCGAGGCTGCCGACGTGGTGTTCATGACCTCCGAAATGTCCGCCATTCCCGAGGCTCTGCGAATTGCCAAGGCCACCCGGCGAATCTCCTGGCAGAATGTGTACTTTGCCCTGACCGTCAAGCTGATTGTCATGATTATGGGTCTGTGCGGCTACGCCAATATGTGGGTTGCGGTGTTCGCCGATACCGGCGTTTCCATGCTGTGCCTGCTGAACTCCGTCAGAATCCTGCGGATGAAATAGACCAACGAAGAATCGCCCTCCGGGTTTCCGGAGGGCGATCAGCGTGTCAAAAAGTCCAAATAACATGTTGTTATTCTGAGCCAGTCGAATTTTGCCTCCAAGTGTCAGGATGCTTCCGGCGAAGCGCAGAGCCCCCCTTGTGTAAAGGGGGTGTGACGGATGAGGGCAAAGGCTCCCCTTGCTGACCAAGGGTGGTGCTCCGCGCAGCGAATTAGAATATTGATGATTGCCAGTGGCAATCATACCATAATTCATGCTGTCTCGTGCGTCCCCCGCAAGCACGAGACTGAGGGGATCAGAACTCTCTTATTTTACAATCCCTCAGTCACTTCGTGCCAGCTCCCTTTGCACAAGGGAGCCTTGGGTGCTCCCGCACCAGTGCGTTTATCGATATTTCTCAGAAGAATCGAAAATTGTACCGCATTCTTTTTTACAGTTACACCGCCCTCCGGGTTTCCGGAGGGCGGTTTTTTCAGGTTCTGGGGATAATGTTCTTGTAGATCCGGGAGTTGGTATAGACCAGATAATCACTGGCGTTGCTGCCGCTGATGGCGTTCTGGTTCTCGTCCAGCAGCTCTGCCTCCAGGCGGATCTTGTAGTTTGCGTAGGTCATGCCATTGGCTTCCAGGGCCGCACCCGCCAGCAGGAACATATCCGCGGAAATCTCCAAGGGCACGTTCTTGTCAAGAACTTTGTCCAGCCGGAAGGTCGCCGTATAGGTGGCGTTCACATTGTCCTCGGTGTTGGTGGGATTGGCCGCCTCGATGACCTGTCCTGTTTCGGAGCCCGTGTAGCGCAGGCTCAGCTTCATCTTTTCCTTGGTCAGACACTTGTTCCAGGGCACTGCCGCCCCGTAGCTGACGAAGGGCTGGGTACCGGTGTTGTTCCTGGGAGACAGGGTCAGGGTGCACCGCAGATATCTGGCATTTTCCGCTTTGCTCACCGCGCTGACGTTGTAGCTGGCCGCGGACAGCAGCTCCGCCGAATCGCCCTCGAAGCCGTTGATGCCCAGCTGGTTGATGCTGTCCATCTCGGTGTCGCCCACGGCATCGTAGTTCAGGGAGGCCACACTGACCTCGCCTCGGTAGAAGTGCCGATGCAGGGTGTCCTCGGAGGGCGGCTGGGTGCTGAGGGTGGAGCTGGTCAAGGTCTGGGGCGTGTAGGACAGGGTCGAAGTAACCGCCATCAAAATGCCGTCATTCTCGCTCTCCCGGGTGGGGAACTGATCCACATAGGAGGAAGCAAAATCCAGAGTCAGCTCCGCCGTCAGCTCCACGGCGTGGGCCTGAATGTCGCCGCAGGGGATCTCCGCCGGGAAGGTCAGCCGGTAGGAGCGAGTGGCCGTGTCCACAATGTAGTGCTCCGTCCAGGTTTTCTCGCCGTAGCGGTACACCGCCGTGATCTGGGTGCCCGGAGTCAGGTTGACCTGGGTTCTGGTGTTGCCCTCATAGCGGTAGAACACCAGATTGAAGCACTGGGACAGGCTCTGGTCACCGGCGTAGTTCTGGAACTGCTTGGCACTTTCCGCGTCCTTGAACCGGATGGTTGCGGTCATGCCGGCCTTCACCTGGGTGTTGCTGTCGGAGATTCTCTCCAACTGGCTTTCCGCCGTGGTCAGGCTCACCTCCTGGCTGAAGCAGGAAGCGATGACGATCCGGTTCTCGTCAGCGTTCCGGGCAAAGCCGTTGTTGGGGTTCTGGTCGCTGGCGGGAAGCCGCTTGGTAGGCAGGCCGTTGCCGGCAGGGTTCGTCAGCCGGTCGTCACAGGTGAGCAGAATGTTCAGCAGCTGCTGGCTGTTCGCCGGGGTCTGGAGGGTCAGATAGTACCGCTCGGACAGCTCTCCGCTCCATTCTCCAACGGTGATGGCGTACTGGGTCTGATTCTTGTCCTCGTCGGTGGCCTTCCGGTAGTAGGTATCGCCGATCTGAACCGTTGCCTGGGTTTTGTCCGCCGTTATCACGAACTTGCCCGTCAGGGTTTCGTCCGCCTTTTCGGCCTCCGTCAGTGCCCTGGCCGTCAGAGGCAGAAGCTGGCTCAGCGTCACCGGAGTCCAATTGGTTCCCGCCTGATCCTGGAAACTGGTGAATTTCAGCTCATAGTAGCTGTCCACCTGCAGAAGGGCCTGGGAAGCGGTGGCGTACCAGGCCTTATCCTGGTTGTTCCAATCCACCAGCACCAGCCGGGTGGCATCCGGCAGTCTGACGTTCAGCCGGAGCTGCTTCAGGAAGTTCCACAGCAGGTTCTCGCCGTCGTTCACGGCCTTCTGCCATTCCTCCTGGGTACGGGTGTAGTCGAAGCCCAGAAGGGCCGTGACCTTCTCGTTGTCCGAGGCAATGGCCAGCCGGTTCAGATCGTCATAATTGCTCTGAATGTAGCTGGTGCCGGTCAGCGCCGAAGCCCAGAACCGGAAGTTGAAGACCTTCTTAATCATCACCGGCAGGTACAGGGTGTAAGCCGTCTGGCTGGCATCTGCCGGGTTGGCAAATTCCGCCCTCAGCAGGGTAAACCGAGCCATCTGGTTGTCGTACTGGCCGTTGAGCCGAATCCGCTTGGTGGTTTCATTCAGGGTAAAGCTGCCGTCCTCCTGGGACTCCTGCCACTGGCCGCCGCTGTAGACGTAATTGGTCAGGGACAATTTCATGTCCGCCGGAGGTGCCGGATCCAGATCATTGGTGATGGTCTTGCCGTACATTACCCGGTTGGTCAGCAACGACAGGGCACTGTAGAGCGCCCGGTTGGCCTCGTCCGTACTGGTAGTGCTGATGACGAACACCGGGAAATTGCCGCCTGTGTAATCGCCGTTGTCGCCGTCGCCGGTGAAGCTGCCGAAATAGGCCATATCCGAAGGCCGATTGGTTTCGGTGTCCGTCAGGTATTTCCGGGCTTCCTCCACCGCCGTGTGGGTCAGATTCCGGTTTTCCGTGCCGCTGCTGTCAAAACGGATTTTCTCGCCGATGGGGGTCGCGCCGTCAAAGCAGGCACCGTCGCCGGTAACGGTCGTTCCCAGCAGTTCCGTCAAAGGGCTAATCGGATTGGTGGTCACATGGGGGTATGCGCTCAGGGTGGTTTTCTCCTGGACACCCGTGTAATCCGAGCGAACCAGGTAGTCCCCGGTGCTCAGAGCCGTTCCAAAGTCCTGGGTGGGCACGGTGTTTTTCGCTTGCACCAGGCTGACGCCGGTGAATTTCAGCGTAAAGCTGTAGCCGCCATTAGGGCTTCTCTGTCCGCCGAAGATACCGGTGTTTTCGCTCTTTCCATTGACCAGGCCGATGGGAAGCGTCCCCGTCCATTCGTTGGGCACATTCCCCCGATAGCTGGTTTGGTTGTCGTTCAGCAGATAGCCAATCCGGTTGTCCTTCAGCAGAATATTCGTACCCGTCAGATTGGCAGTGCATCCGCTCAGGTAGCCATACAGGCCGCCTACGCTGCTTCGGGAATTGCAGGCGGCAATGTCGCAGTTTTCAATGGCCAGATTGTTCATCTGAACCTTCGGCGCATAGTTCTTGTTGTTGCTCTGGTTTTCCACCTGACCCACCGCGCCGCCGGAGGCTCTCTTTCCGATGATTGCCGTATGGTTCAGACGGATATTGCTAAGGGTCATGCTGGGATACAGGCAGACCACACCCAGCAAGCCGCCGGTAATACAGTCGCCGCTGCCGCCGCCCGCGAGAATCTGAACAGTGCCGCTCTCGGAGCCGACGCTGACCCAGTCGATGGTCATCTGTCCTCCCGGGTTCTTCATCACGCCGATCAGGCCGCCCAGCTGTCTGCCATTTGCCATCCGGACAGCGGAGCCCGATTCCCCGCCGATGGTCACATCCGAAACGGAAAGATGGTAGACCGCGTCACTGGTTCCCCGCCAAGCGGTGGTTTTGGCATCGCTGAGGAAACCAAACAGGCCGCCTACGTCGGCCCTCGCGTTTGTGTTTTCCGCGCCGATCAGCTCCACCTTTCCTTCCAGGCAGACGCCCTTGACGGTTACGGTCTGACGCTTGGCAACGTTCTCGTAGCCCACCAGACCGCCTACGGTGGTGTCATTCGTCCCGGTGACGGTGCCCGTTACCTTCAGATTCCGGATGGTCATAACGGCATCGCTTTCCGCCGGGTTGATTTCCAACGTGCCGGTGCTGTCGTCATAGCGATGGATATGGCCGAAGAGTCCTCCCACATCCTGACGTCTGGTGTTCTCCACTATCATGCAGAAGGGGGCTGTCGCCCGGATATCGCCGTCTGTCAGCTCCACAGCCTGGGTATTGCTGACAGTTACCTTTGTCGCCGCGGAGTAGCCCGCGAAGCCGCCGGCCATAATCAGCGCCCGAACGGACAGGTTCTCATAGGTGCAGTCGATAAACCGGGCTTCGTTTTTGAACTGGGTATTAAACCCGATCATGCCAATGAAGCCTCCCGCGGTGGTGCAGCCCAGGGAGTCAGCGTTGACGCTGGCATTTTGCAGCGTAACCCCATTGAGGATAACGGCGTTGGTTCGGTAGGCGCAGAAGCTGCTGATGAGCATACCCGCCGCCGCCATATTGGCCCGTTTCGGCGGATCCCACAGGGTGCCGCTGTTATCCAGGATATTGCCTGCCTGGCAGGGCTTGCCATTGCCGTCAAAGTAGGTGATTCCGGTCTTTCCGGAGAGAATCAGGTTGGAGAAGGTAGCGTCCGGGGCATTGCGCACCGCCAGGAACAGGCCGGAGCCGCTGACCGTCCATTTGTTCTTCTCCGTCACATACTCGTTGCGCTGCTGGTTCAGGGTAATGACCGCCCGATTGCCGTCGGATTTTTTTCCGTCCGCTGCCTGAATATGCAGCTGGCGGGTATAGTCCTTCGGCGATCCGCCGCTGATGCACACATAGCTGCCGCCGATTCCCCGGAAGCCGTTGCCGTAACCCGTCATGTCGCAGTCCGCCGTGAACCGGACGGTAAGCAGGAATCCCGAAGTAGCCAGCGTGCTGAAATCCCCGGACACATATTTGCTCAGATAGCACTGGGACGCAGTCTTCGCTGTCAGGCTGGCCCCGCCAAGGCAGGTGTCGTCCTTCCGGGCGGCAGTGCCAGTCATGGCATAGCTTCCGGTTCTGGGGCGGCTGAAGCTGTAGGCCTCATAGCCGTTCATCGCCGCGGCGCCGCTGTTGGCAATGGCGGAAAGCAGCCACAACCCCTGCGCATCCTTCACCGTAGCGGTGACATTGTTGCCCGACCGAGAAATCGCCAGGTGGGAATTTACGGAAGCCCCGGAGGAAATATTGGGAATTTGGTAATTCTTATTCGTATTGTCCAGGGAAACGCCGTCTCCCAGCACATAGCCGTCCAGCACCCGTCCCACATAGGGATTGTAGTAGAACTGGCCGCTGGTTTCGCCGGCCTTCCCTCCGGTCAAGCCGGAGCCGATTTGTCCCCGGAACACCACGCCGCCGCCATACTTGTTCTTGCCGCCGTGGCTGGTTCCGCTGAAGGCGCCGCCCACAAGTCCCACATAGCCGCCCACCGCCGCCAGATAGGAATGGCTGCCCTTGGTCTCCGGCAGGTTCGCAATGGAAACCGAAACGCCGTCCAAAATGGTGTCGCCGCCAAAGGCATAGCCCACTACGCCGCCAAAGAAGGCAGGGCTGATTTCGCTGCTGGGCGGCTCGTTGCAGCTCAGGGAAATACTTCCGGTGTATTCGATGGTGATGTTGCGAACCACGCTGCCCATGCTGTACTTGACCAGGCCGCCAAACTGGCTGGCTGTGCTGCCCGGGATGGTGAAGGTTTTCCCTCCGCCGTCAATCTCGCCGCCGAAGGCGATGATCTGACTGCCGGTCTGGCCGGTGGAGTCCGCATGACCCAGACCGTCCCAGCTGTTGTCGGCAGTAATGTCCTTTTCCAGCTGGTAGTGGGCGTTTTGCAGATAGAGCCGCATAACCGCCGGTTCCACGCTGGTTCCGTCCTCGCCTTCCCATTTGCCGGAATCCGGCGAATAGGTATAGCTTACATGTCCACCGTTCACATTGTACCGGGTGTGCTCGTCCGTATCCGCGAAGGACTGCTTCTTTTGGACGTTTGCCAGCACCTCGATGTCCAGATTCACCGGCCAGTTCTCGGCGGCGCCGTCCCGGAGCACCAGATTCAGGGTCTTCAGCTGGCTGAACTCGGTGAGGATATAAGGATCCGTCCGGGTTCCGCAGCCAATCTCCAGTCCGGTGGTGTTCAGGTTCACATCCAGCTCGTGCTGGGTGCTGCCAACGGTCAGATTTTCCGGCTGGTTGACATAACATGTGTAATTCTCATAGAAGCTGTTCCAGCCGTCGGCACTGCCGCTGACCAGTTTGTCTTCCAGCTTTCCGCCGTAGAACCACCGCTGCTCATCGTTGTTCCGGCCGGAGACCGGGCCGTCTGTGGAGTTGGACAACTCCCTGCCCAATGTGCAGGCATCCTTCTCCGCCTCGGTAAAATGATAGACGCCGCTGGAGGCCTCCACATAGTCAAAGGACTCCAGGAACAGAGCCCGGCTGAAAATGCAGCCGGTAGTGCCATACATCGGGGCGTTGTTCCGTCCGGGGCGGCCGTCCAGGCACATTTTCTTGAAGGTCAGCCGAATTTCCTTGCCGGTATTGCCGCCCACCCTGCCGATGAGACTGCTGGCGGCATATTTGTCGGTGTTCAGATCCTCGTAGCCGGTGGAGGTTTTCACGCCGTTCATGTCCAGGGTGCTGTAGCTGCCCAGGCTGCAAATCAGCAGGGGCTTTTCCGCCGAACCGGAGCTGACCCGGATTCCCGCCAGATCCACATTCTGGATTGCCAGATTCATCCGGGCATAGATGGAACTGCCGGTGAAGGGGCCGCAGCACAGGGCTCCCGTGCCGGTGGCACTGCGTCCCACAGTGCCGGACAATTTCAGTCCGTCTACGTTCAGATTCTGGTCTTTATCCGTCGCCTTGCCGCCACTAAAAATACCGGTGTGCATCTGATAATGCTGGCTGTTGGATTGCCCCAACGGCTTGTTGGTCGCGCCCGTCTCGAAGCCGTTCATGGTATCATAATCGAAGGTAATGGACGCGTTTTGGATGGTGGTATCGTTGATAAACGGGGTGGGGTAGAAGGAATAGCCGCCCAGGTCGATCTCCTTGGAAATCACAAAGCCCCCGGTCTGTGCGGAGAAATACTTGCGCAGGCCGTTTTCGCTGTCGTGGTAGGCATTCCAAAGCATCAGCTTAGGCGCGGTGTCCACAGCGCCCAGATTGGGGCTGTCGCCGATGACCCCGGTTTCGGCGTTGGCACCCAGCGCGTCCCGGTAGGCATCCAGATTATAGTAGTACCGGGTCTTTCCGTTGACCCAGGTTCCCCCCAGCTGAGACCGATAGGTATTGCAGCCGGTTCTGTCGATGAGGGCATGGCCGGGAAGGGCAATGGACACAATGCCGTTGTTGTTTGCGGACTGGTTGCTGCCCACAATTTCGTCAAAATACTGGGAGCCGCCAATATTCACGGCAGTGCCCTCGGCCTTGTAAGCGTCCTCCCGGATTTCCAGGTACAGGGCGGTGTTCCCGTTCTTTTCACCCTTGGCTACAATCAGACCGCTGGGGGCGTTCTGCTCGGATTTGCCGGTGAAGGCATTGCCGCTGACAAAGTGAATGCCGTAGGGCTCCGCCGCCGTGCCCTTCTCCACCCGCCAATAGCCGGAGCCGGTATAGACCAGGCCGCCGAACCGGGCGTTGGTTCCCGCGTTCAGAGTGCTGTTTTTCACGGAAACCCCGGTGATGGTAGCCCTGGTGTTGGGCCATTCGTAGCCCAGCAAGCCGCCGCTGGCGGAGTTGGAGCCGGTGGTGATTTTCAGGCCGTCCACAGTCAGGCCGTTGATGGTCATGGTCTGGTTATCGCCTCCCATGGAAGCAACCAGGCCGCCCACCGCGGCGTCCGACCAGCCTGCGTCCGCTTTGTCGATGGTGCCGGAAAGGGTGCAGTTTGTTGCCGTGATTTTGGCTTCGCCTTCGCATTTTGCGCAGAAGCCGCCCAGATAACACTGGGATTTGGTGGAATCGATTATTTTCCCCGTCCACCGGCAGTCGGTGAAGTCTGCCTCCTTGGCGGCGGCGAGCAGTCCCGAAACCCTGCATCCCCAAAGGTTGTTGGTCTGCGCCTCCGTTGCGTCCAGCAGCGTAGTCGCGCCGCCGGTGACCTGGGTCAGGGCAGCCCTGCCCTCGGTTTCGGCGCACAATGCGCCGATGTACAGGGCAGCGTCCGCATGGGCAGTGATACTGCCCATCAGGGTAAGATTGGAGGCGGTGAGATTCGTGGTTTTTGTAAAGAGGCCCTGGCGGTCATGGTTATTGTTGCCGGTGTAAACCGGGATATCCGGCAGGGTGACGGTGTGACCGTTGCCGTTCAGCGTAACGCTGATTTTCTCGGCATGATTCACATCCCGCTGGAAACCGGTAATACCGATGTTCTCCAGATCATTCACATCCGCGGTCAGGTTAACGGTCTGGGCCGCACCGTTCTGGATGTCGCCCCCATCCAATTTCAGGGAGTTGGTTCCATTCAGCTGATAGCGCAGGGCAAGCGCCGCAAATTCGGCGGCACTGCCCACCGTGTAGGTGCCCTCAGAGCCGTTGGGAGCCGCCACCGTGACGGTGCGCTCGGCAGGGTCATAGGTCAGCACGCCGGGCAGATTGTCGGAGCGAACCACCTGACCCCAGCCGCCGATGTCGTTGGTGGTGCCCTTCTTGGGGTTCCAGCTCTGGTCGGTGTAAACCAGGGTGTTGTCCCGGTCGCCCAGCACCCAACCGTTTTTGCCGCCGGAGCCGGGCTGAGTAATGGCAATGTTCTCGCCCAGGTACAGCACACCCTTTTGCATGTAGCCCACCAGGCCGCCGCTGGCACTGTTTCCGGGAAGGCCGGAGGCCGTCACACCCGACAGCCGCAGCATATGGCCGCCGCCGTCCAGCTTGCCGATGAGACCGCCTACGTTGTTCGCCGCATTGTTGTTTGCGGTACAGGTGGGTGCGGCCTTCTGAACTTCAATGTAGGCACCGTTGTTGCCATACACGCTGCCGATGAGGCCGCCGTAGGAATCATTTCCGTTTCCGGAGAGGGAAACCGCTTCGGCGCTTACATAGAGGGATCGACCGGTCAGAGAATTTGCCTCGTATCTGCCCATCAGGCCGCCCAGGCTGTTGCCCTTGGCGGCGGTGACGGTGACGGCCTTCTCCCCCTTCAGGTAGAAGTCCCCGGCGGTGTTTTTCACATAGCCGTACAGACCGCCCACATTTCCGTTGCTGTCGGACAGGTTCACGTTTACGCTGGGGTAGCCGCTGCTGCCGTTGTAGTAGTCCCCGGTTTTGGAGTAGGTATAGCTGCCGATGAGGCCGCCCGCCGTGGAGCTGCCGGTAATTTTCGTGGCAGTCACCTCCGGCATACCGCTGTCCAGAACCAGGTTTTCCCCGAGGCCGACCAGGCCGCCCGCATTCTGGGTAGCCGTAACGGTACCGCTAACCGTGACCTTGGCGGTTCCGGACAGGCCGGAAAGCCGGGCTCCGTCCTTCATTTCGCCCACCAGGCCGCCCACATTGCTGCCGCTCAGATTCGTTTGGACGGTGAGCTCTTTGGTTTCGGGCAGGGTAAGGGCAGAGCCCTCTGCCATCCGGCCCACCAGGCCGCCCGCGCTGCCGCCGGCCGTTACCTCGGTGACATTCAGCGCAAGGCCGCCCGTCACCGTCACCTGGGCATTTTTCCCCATCTGGCCTACCAGACTGCCGCCGGTGCCGCCGGCGTCGATTTTGCCAGCGCAGGTCAGGCTGCCGGAAACCGTCAGGGTGGCATTGTCGCCCATTTCGCCTACCAGATCACCGGCTCCCCCGGCGGCCTGGATGGTTTTCTCCGGGAAACTCAGGTCTGGCTTTACGGTCAGAGCCGCGCCCTTGCCCATTTTGCCTACCAGGCCGCCGGCCGCGCCGGAGGTGGCCATGACAAAATACTCCGTTTCTTTCGCCGTGATTTGCTCGTAGTGCTCTAAGGTCAGCTGTGCGTTTTCCCCCATGCTGCCGCAGAGCAACCCTGCGTTTTCGGCCTGCACTGGATACCAGTAGCCGTCCTTCACGGACAGCGTCGTGGCGCTTCCGGCTTCCATGCTGCCGATAATGGGAACGCTGTAGGGCTGAACATCCTCTGCCCGGGAATTGTAAACGGCAATCTTCCACTCCGAGCCCGTTCCCCCACCCGTCAACACCTTAGCAAGGAGAGCATCCTCCGCGTTGTTGTCGGTCAGCTGCAAATAGCCGCCGTTTGCGGAGTTATTCACCGTGCAGGTAGCCTGGGAAGAAAGATAGTTGAAAAGAGGCCGGGACAGGGTAAGGCTGGCTTCCGCGTCGCCGTTGAAAATCAGGTTCCCGGCAAAGGGGTCACTGCTGCTGCCCAGACCAAGAAACTGATCCGCTACGGAGGACACGTCGCCGGACTTGAAGACAATCTCAATATTGCTGTCTGCGTAGTCGGAAGCGGGCAGAGTAGAAAGACCCACCAACTGGGCAAGGGAGTTGATTCGATAGGTGTTGCCGTTTTTTTCGGGAATCTCCGGCTCCGCAAGCAGCGACAGGCCAGGCTCGGTTTCCTCGGGCTCCGTGGTCTGCTGGGTAGGCTCTGTCTGGGCTGTGGTTTCGGTCGTCTCCGCCGCCTGGGTGGTTTCTTCCGGAACCGTCGGTGCCTGCGTCTCCATAGTGGTCGAAGGCACTGTGGTCTGGGAAGAAGCCGGAGCCGTTTCGGTAGGTACTTCCGTAGGCTCATTTTCCTGGCTCACCTGGGCAGAAGAAGGCGCAGTATCCTCCTGCCCGTGAACCGGCAGCACAACCATATTCAAAAGCAGACTTGCCGCCAGCATCAGCGCAGTCAGTCTGATTCTTCTGTCCATTGTCTTGCGTTCCTTTCTGGAAAATGCGTTTTGGAACAGCGCTGCCTCATACTGAACTCCAATTAAAATCTTTAGAAAAGATTTTAATTGCCCGAAGGGCAAGGAGTTCATATGAGACTTGTTTTGTGATTTCTTTCCTTATAAATCACAAAACTGGCAGCGCCATTAGGCGATGCCGTCCTGATTAAAATCAAAGATTTTAATCAGGAAATAGTATCAGGCAGGCCGGAAAGTGACGTATTTCAGAACGTCCTCCCAGGTTTCGTTCTCCGGGATTCCGTTCACACGGTAAAATTGCAGCCGGTAGCTGGTGGGGTTTCCCTCGCCGCCCAGGCTCAGGGTCAGGCTGGAATCAGTGGCACTTGCCACCGGCAGCTCGTCCCGAGACCAGGCACTCAGGCTCACCTTCTCCGGATTCCAGGACAGAACCATGGTGGCCTGGGCCGTGCCGTAAATCTCATAGTTAAAGCCGTCCAGCTTCTTGGGGTCGGGATTGCCCTTCCGGTCGTCCTGGAACTGGCCGCTCCAGCTTCCGTCCTCATTTCCGGAGGCAGAAAGCCACAGTCTGGCCTTCAGCAAATGGCTGCCTATGGCACAGTTCGGGCAGCTGTCCGGCTCCGCCCGCATCTCCACGGTCAGGGTGCTCAGCAGGGCGAGATTCTCCTTGCCGCAGGTGACGGCGTAGACATTCTGGGAGGCTTTACCGCCGGTCAAGGTCTGTCCGGTCAGGGACAGACTGCCGTCCGCGGCGAAGGCCTGGCCGTTGATCCGCAATGCCACCACCGCCTGGGTCAGAGCATCGCCGGTGAGCGCTTCCCCGGCGGTATCCCGCAGCTGGGCATAGAGGGTATAGGCGATGTCCTCTTCGTGAACCTTTTTCAGGTCGCTCTGGGGGTAGTTGCACACGGTCACCGTGGCGGACACGTCACCCTGGCCGCTGACGGAAATCATCTTCAGCGGCATCCGGCTGTCGCTGCGCTCCCGCAGATACAGATAGTTGGAAGAAAAGCGGATTTCCGAGGTGGCGGTCTTCGCCACGGTGACGCTTTTGGCGTTTCGGATGCTGATATAGGCGGCGTAGGTTCCCGTAATCATCAGCAGGGCACATAAAATTACCAGCCACAGTGCCCAGAGATATTTCTTCTTCCCCTTCATTTACGCGCCGCCTCCCGTGGTTTCGGTGCCGGCCTCCAGAATCGTCGCAACCGTAACGTAGATCATTTCCGTCTCCTTATAGAGGCTCCGCTTCACCGCGTCCGACAGGGCAGACTGCTCCCAGTTGACCTCCAGCACATAGTACTGGGTCTGGCCCCGCTTGATTTCCCGGGCATCGTCCGCCTGCCAGTAAACCGGCTCGGCGTTGTACTGAACCCGATCATAGCTGCCGAAGGTAATAGCGTGGGTATCCGTCAGCTGTCTGCCCACAAGGGGGTTTTTGTCGTCATAGTAGAATTTATCCACCTTTCCGGTCAGGCCGTCCAGAACGCTCTGACTGGCATGGTAGATTTTGTAGCTCAGGGGCAGATTGGTGGTGTGAGAAAGCTGGAGCATATACTCCGTATCGGCGGTGGCGTACACGCCGAACACCCGCAAAGTGGGGGTGGTGGAGCCGATATCCAGGCTTCCCAGATCGATCCGGGAAATGTCGCTGCCCGCCTCATCCCGCAGATAAAGGATGGGCATCTGCATTCTGGCCATGGTGATCAGACCCCGCTCATAATTCAGCCAGGCCAGGGTGCCCAGAATCACAGCCACGACGGCCGCCATCACCAGTGCCAGCACCAGCTGCCGCTTCTGCCAGCGGACGCTCTTTCCCTCGTTCTCTCTGTGATCCATGCGCACACCTCCTTAGGCTCGTTTTCCAATCATTTTCAGGGATACCGCAAATACATATTTGCCGATGTATTCATCCGCGCTGTTGTACTGCTCGTTCAGGGTCTGTAAATCCGCGTTCAGTCCGGCCTCGGGCACCGTCTCGAAGAAGCAGCCCGGATTGGCCTGGGCCAGAGCCCGAATCGACGCATTCTGGGCGGCTTTCTCCCAGGTCAGAGGCCAGAACCAGTTCACGGTGACCGGAATGGGCACATCCACCTGTTCGGCTCCGATCTCGCCGAAGTCCAGGGTGCAAGGCTCCGCCTGAATCAGATTTACCAGGGTCTCGGTGCCGTTATAAGAGAAGGCGAAGAGCAGGTGGCCGTGGAGCAAATCCCCGGCCTTCCGGGCTTTGTCGTCCCCCATGTCCATCTTTACCATTCTGTCGCGCTTTGCGTCATAGTCGTAGGGATTGACCTCCAGGGTGAAGGCGATTTTCAAAGAGCCCGGCTCCCGGGGAATCACATAGAATTGGAGCTTCCCGGAGGCTCCGGGCCGCAGGCCCTCGGATTCGGCAGAGCCGGACATGTTGTAAAAATTGCTTTCGTCAGTCATCTGCCACTGGATCACCTGATGCCGGCCGGCGGTCCACTTCCATTTGACCTTGGGGGTATCCTGGGAGCCATAGGCCTCGCCGGTGGGATCGGTATAATCCTCCGGCATACCCACCTCCAGATTGGGCAAATCTCCGGCGCTGGCCAGATCAAAGCCATAGCCGCTCAGCCGAACCGCCATGCCCTGAGCCGTTACCGCCCCCGCGCTGCAAAACCAGGCGTAACAGGCCACGGCAATGACGATCAGCGCCGCCAGGGCAAGCAGTCCGCTGTGGACAATCTGCTTTCTGGCTTCCTTTTCCAGTTCCGCCCGGGACATGCCGGAAAAGCGGTTATTTTTTTCTGCCATTCCGGCTGCCCCCTTTCGGTTACGTTTCTTCGGAATGTGTTTGGGAAGCTCTGATTAAATCGGCAAGAGCTGGTAGCGAGAGATTTTGTTCTCAGGCAAGGTTTGGAAAATGGAGGAATACTGTATGTACCCGCAAGGGGTATGCCGCATCCGTAAGCCAGCTTGCGCTGGCAACGGCTGCGCTATATTTCCCGTTTTCCAAACCGCAGACTGGGGGCAAAAGATCCGCTGCCCAGCCGCAGACGATTTATTCAGAGTTTCCTTTGCTTATAGCCTGGATTTCCTCCAAAGCCTGCCGGATGGCGGTCTCTTCCTCCTGCCGAGCCAAGTCCCTGGCAATTTTCACCGCGTGCCACAGGTTCCAGAGCAGAATTCCCAGCAGGGGCAGCAGAATCACACTGCCAAACACCAGGGGGTTGGACAGCACGGCTACCGCCTTGCCCCAGCCGGTGGACACATGCAGGGCCTTGCCTACCACCATGTCCGCCCGGACGGGATAGGTATCCTCCAGCACGTTGGCATCACCCTTGGTGTAGAAAATTTTCTCGCCGTTTTCCGTCTGAATGTCCACCACCCGGTGGGTATTCACCGCCCCCTCCAACGTGGGGTCTGGGGAGAAAAAGGAAATCACGTCCCCAATCTGAATCCTATCCGCGTCGGTTCTTTTCACCAGAAGCAGGGAGCCTTCCGGGATCTCCGGCTCCATGCTGCCGGTGAGCACCCGGAACACGCTGAAGCCCATTACCTGGGGCACCTGTCCCGCCGGGGTGAGCACCACGCTGAGGAGCACAAACACCGACGCCAGAATCAGCGCAATGGCGGCTCCGTTGAAAATTTTCAAAAACCAGCTTTTTTTCATGGTCAGTTACTTGATTTCTTCCTCTTCCCGGGATTTTTCCCCTTCTGCGGCATCCCGCTTGGGATTGCGCCGGTTGGTGAAGGCATCCACCAATCGCCGGGCAAGGGTGTTTTCCTCCAGTCTGGCCTGGGATTCCTCCCGGGCGGCTTCCGCCTGCCGGGCCTGTTCCAGTGCCTTCTGTTCCCGGTCGAGGGCTTCCTGCTCCCGCGCCAGCGCCGCCTGCTCGGCGGTCTTGGTTGCCTCCAGCTGCTCCTGGGCAGTCTTGAGCGCCGCCTCCGCCCGCTTCAGAGCGGCGGTAATCTCCCGCCGCTTGTACCGAGCCTGGAAGGCATCGTCCTGTGCGGCCTTGACTTCTTCTTTCAGCGTCTGCTCCCGAGCGAGAGCCTGGGCTTGCAGCGCGGCCTGGGCATCCTGAGCGGCCTTCTTTTCCGCCTCCATAGCCGCCTGATGGGCATCCGCCTGACGGGCAGTTTCTTCTTGGGCTTCCGCCAGGGTCTTCGCCGCCGCTTGGGCTTGGGCTTCCATGGCCGCGTTCAGCTCGGCCTCCCGCCGGGAAGCCCGCTCCTTTTCCTGATTCAGGACATCAGCGGCGGCCTGGGCAGCTTTTTCCCGCTCGGCGCTCCACTGGGCTTCCTTCCGGGCAGCCTTTTCCTGCTCCTTGGCCAGGGCTTCGGCGGCGTTCTGCTTCTCCTTTTCCAGGGTGCTCAGCAGCTCCTGCTTTTCCTTTTCCGCCTTCTGCTTGGTAAATTCCAGCCGATCTTCCGCCTGACGCTCGGCCTCCGCCCGCTGGAATTCCGCCTGCCAGCGGTACTCCTGGAAGGCCTTTTCGCTGTCGGCAAGCTGGGCTTCCAGCTCCTCCCGGCGGGCGGTTTCCTGGGCCAGCTTGGCCTCTGCGTCCAGCTGGGCCTGGGTCACCTCCTCAATGATGACCTTCCGCACTTCCACGTCGGGGATATTGTAATCGGTGACAATTTCCTCCTGGATTTTCTTGATAAACTTGGGTTTTGTGATTTTTTTCCGCTTGGGGGGAATTTCGCTGAGCTTCCGGGGGTCGGCCTCCAGAAGGCTCTTGAACACCGTGTAGTTGGTAATCAGGTTGGAAAACAGCTGAATCTGGTATTCCTCGTCGAATTCCAGGGGGGTGTCCTGCTCCTCGATGGAGTAGCCCACCTCATCGTAGCTTTCCAGAAACTGCCAGAGCCGATAGCACACCCGGTAGTCCGGATCCTTCATAATGGTGTTGGTTCGCTGGATGGGGCTTCGCACCCTGGCGCAGCCTTTCATAAGATCGCAGAAGGCGCTGGTGCGCAGAGCCATGACCATTCGCCGCACCCGGTCGATGCGCATAAAGACGGACATGTTGTCGCTGTCGTTTTCCGCGAAGCTCTGGGTATTTTTGACCTTCATTTCCAGCTTGTATTCGATCTGCTCGTAGGCGTCGTCCACCTTGCTGTGCATTTGCAGGGTGTTGCAGGTCTCGTCGCCGGTGGACCAGAAGATCACGTCCGTGCGCTTATCGATGAAGGTGACCAGCCGCTGGATCAGGTGGTAGATGAACCGGTTTTCATACAGGTCGTAGGTTTCCTCCACGGTCACGTTCAGTATTTTGGTGGGCTGAATTTCCCCGTCCTTGCTGCTGGCAATGAACTGGGTGTTCATGCTCAGATGGCGGACACTGTCGGCGGTGATCTTCCGGGCCAGGGCCACGGGCACCACCTCTTCGTTGCTGGTAACAAACCGCCGGGGATGCTCGGTGATCCGGTTCAGGGCATCCAGGCTTTCCTCGATGACCCCCAGCCACCGCTCGTCCACCTGCTTGTGCAGGACGGTGTGGTTTTGCTGCAAGGTGGTGCTGCCCGCCTGAACCATTTCGAAAAGGTATTGGAAATACCGGTCGTTTTCCAGGGTTTTTCCAACCTTATTCACATATTTTAAGTAGAGATCGTTGATGGTTCCGGCCATAGCCGCACCCCCTGTGTGATTTGGTAAAAAACGTGCGAAGATTAGTAAAGATTCTGAATTCTGGTAAGATACGCCTTGCTGTCGGCCATGTTGGACTTGCCGAAGATCTTCTCAATGTACTCGATCAGGCTCTTGATCTCGTCCCGGACGAAGGTAACGTTCAGGCTTTCCAGCTTCTTGAGCACCTTCCGGGCCACGATGTAGTCCATGCCGTCCAGCTCGCTGCCGCCGCAGGCCACATATACCGGCACAAAGTCGTACATCTGCTTGATGATACGGTTGCCGAAGGCCAGCTTGAACCGGGTCTGTAGGTACCCGTCCAGCTTATCGAGCTTGGCAATGGAAGCCTCACTGATGGGATGCTCCTGCTTGGCCTTGGCGAACAGGGCCATCAGATGGCTGCTCGTAATATGGCAGGGCGGCTGGGGATCGCAGGTAAAGGCCGCCGCCCGGTCGTTGAGCTCAATGGGCATGGCACGGTCATAGACCTTATCGGTGATGGTAAAGGTGGAGTCGTCGTTGTTGGCGGTGCCGATGAACCAGATGGAATCCGGCACCTGAATCTTGCCGTCAAACAGGTGCTTGGGATCCTTGTCCCAGGCGGTGGGCACCAGGTCAAGCACCCATTCGTCATGGCTGGGCATTTCCAGCACGGACAGCATTTCGGCAAAATAGTACTCGATTCTCGCCAGGTTCATTTCGTCCAGAATCACCATGCTGGGTTCTTCCCGGTAGCCCGCCTCGTACAGAGCCCGGAGGAACTCGGTCTCGTTGAACCGCTTGGAGAATTCGTTGAAGTAGCCCAGCAGCTCCGTCCGATCCCGGTAGGAGGGCTGGACGGAAACCATGGTGGCAGGATTTTCCAGGAAGCGGCTGAAGGAATGGGGAAGGCTGGTTTTACCGGTACCGGAAATACCTTCCAGAATCAGCAGCTTGGAGGAAGCCATGCCCGCCACAAAACGGCGGATGATCTCCGGGGTGTAATACAGGTGCATCTGGCTGCAGGCGAAGAGCCGGTAGTCCTCCACCAGCTCCTCCAGGGTAATCTGATCGTCAAAGACAGGCCGGACATAATCGGCATACTTTTCGTCCACCAGGGTCAGCTTGGGGAACCGGCTGGATTCGGGGGCGACTACCTCGCCCTCCTTGGCCTCACCGTGCAGATTGCCGTTCTGGATGGTAATCTGGGCGTTGGCAATCTCGCCGCCGACACCGGCCGCTGCCGGGGCGGCATGACCCGTCACATTGCCCAGCGTGGGGATGGTGTCGTCCAGCAGGGCAGAAGCCCCGGCGTAGGGCACCCGCTCGGTGCCGCCGATGCTGCTGACCTTCAGCGCCAGAATCTTGTTCTTCTCGTCAATCAGGTTCAGCACCTGCCGGTTCAGCTTGCCGATCTCCCGATAGAGCTCGGCGTTGTCCTCCTTGTCGCCCTTCAGCTTCCGGCGCAGGCGCACCGCCCGCACCAGCAGCACAATTGCCAGAATGGGCACGGCGATGAGAATCAGCATCAGGATAATGGCCAGCAGCTTCGCCGGAAGGCTCAGCGTGCCAAAATAGGTAAAGAAAATGGTAAAGTACTGCCCCCAGCCGGTGATAAACAGCCGCACAACCGCCGCGATCAGCTGGGCAATGTTGTAAACCACCTGAGAGATGACCTCAAAGGCGAATTTCAGAAAATCACTCATTCCGCTCCCCCGCCGCCTGTACGGCCTTGGCGGCCTCTTCCTTCAAACGTTTTGCTTCCGCCAGTGCGGCCTGCGCCTCCGCTCTGGCCTTCTCCGCCTCGGCCTTCGCCTGGGCAGCCTCCGCCAGAATGGCATCGGTGTCGGTTTTCTCCTCGGGCTTGGGTGCGGCCTGGGCTGCGGCCTGGGCCGCCTGCGCCTGCTCCCGGGCAGTCTCCACGGCGATGGCCTTCTTGAGATCAATGGACACGGTGATCAGGTGATACACCTGGTAAATGAAGAAAATCAGCAGGGGCAGCACGATGACAAGCAGGAAGCCCAGACTGCTGGACAGGAAGCGCATCACCTTGCCGAAGCCCGCCAGATGGCATACATATTTGCCCACAATGTCCCCGTCGGCAATCATGTGGATATCGGCAAGCTCGTTGTTGTCGCCCTTGGTCACATAGCTCCTTGCGCCGCCCAGATCCTGGATTTCCGTAATCCGGTGGGTATTCAGGGCGAACTCATTGTTGATGATGGTGTGGAAGGTAACGATATCTCCCTCTTTCAGCGTCTCCGGGTCGCACTTGTGGATGATAATCAGATCTCCCGCCCGGAAGGTGGGGGACATGGAGTCGGATGCCACCGTCAGCGGGGTATAGCCCGCCAGGGAAGCCACCTGATTGGTATCCCGGGTGGCCAGGGTGGTGAAAGCGAACAGAGCCGCCAGCAGGATCACCGCCCACAGCACAATGCTGATAAAAATTTCCGTTCCTCGTTTCACTGCGTTCATAGTTACTACCTTCCTTTTCCGCCAAGCTTCAGTTGCCGGTTCTATGTTTGTCGTTGCGTTGATCGATTAAAGGGTTTCCGTTTTCATCGGTGCCGATGAACCGGAGCCAGATCTTGAAATCCGCGTTCCGGATGGAATCGTTGCAGGCCGGATCCGTGCCCTCCAGCCAGACGCGTACCACCACCGGCTTATCTTCGTTTGCCTTCAGAGAAAACAGGGCATTTCCGTCGTTGTAGGTTACAGTCCCGCCGGACGGCAGACCGAACTGCTTGCCGCCGTCTATTGGGGTGGATGTGTCTCCCAGTCCCGGGTCATAGACGCTGACATCCGCCTCGGTGAAGCTGATACGCATGGCGTCGGGGACACCCTGCCGCTGGGATTCCACCCGGGTGCCGTCGGAGCCGCCGGAGCTGCTGGCACTGGTCAGGTGGACGATCATGTCCTCCGTAGCCATAAAATGCAGGGTAAATTCCAGATAATATTCCTTTTTCGCCGCCGCGCCGCTTTCCAGCACAAAGGTTTCAAAGTTCCGGGTAGTCACCGGGGTCAGGGGATGGGTCTTGGGGTCATAGCCCTGATCCCGGGCAATCCGGGCGGCGATTTCCGCAAAGGACAGGGTCTTTACATAGTCCTCGAAGCTGTCGTGGGCATCCAGGTCAAAGCGCAGATTGGCGCCGGAGGTGATCTCCATGCGCATACTGCGCACTCTCGTCCGGTCGGCGATGGTCATCCAGGCGGCGGTGGCCGCGGTGACGCTGACGAAGGTCAGCAGAGCCAGGAGAATCGAGGTGGTCAGCAGCCGCCGGGTATTGTTTTTTTCCTTCATGGCCGCCTCCTCCTTATACGAGTTTTTAATAAAACGCTTAAAAGCGTTTTATTAGGCCGCAGGATTGCGGCCAGCGGCCACTGCCGCTAAAAAACGAAGTCAATACATTTCTTACCGCCGCCCAGGCGGTTTGCCGTGAAACGGCTTAAGTAAAATGATGAAATCATTTTACTTAAGAAATCGTATTACTGCCGGAGCATTCCGAAGAACGCCAGGCTCAGGTAGGCATCCGTCATGCCCACAGTTTCGTTCAGGCAATCCGGGTCGCAGCCTTCCAGATAGAAATAAATGTCCAGCTGATAGATTTTGTTCAGCTCCATGGTCAGCAGCGGCGTTTTCTCAGGGTTGGCCCCGTCAAAGCGTAGACTATCCAGGGATTCCGAGGGGTCTGCCGCCGCCACAGGCTCGCCTGCGGCGTAGCCCAGCACCTGACCCCGTTCCAGGCGCTTGCCGTTTAAGTAGGTCACGCCGGAACCGGCATCCACATCGCTGAGGCGAATAATTCTGGGGCTTTGGCCCTCGAAGGCCAAACCCAGCCGGGCGGCGGTGAGAAGCTTTCCGTCCTCCGAGTGGACGATGGGATTTTTCTGGGCGTCGCCGCTCAGGTACAGTGCCAGTCCGGCAGCCGTGTCGGTGCCGGTGCCGGAAGCCCGGAGGTAAACGGTGTCGTGATAATAATATTCCTGGGTCTCATCCAGAACAAATCCCGTGGTCTGTCCGCTTCCGTCAAAGGTGGGACTTGACCAGAAGTGGCTCAAGTCGGCGGTGGACACGGGCATGAGCTTGTCCTCCGCGTCCGGGGTTTTCAGAGCCACCTGGCTGATATCGTTTCCGCTGTCGTCCTTGGCCTTGCCGGGACTGAAAGGATCCCGGGTGCGGCTGATTTCCAGCGTCACGTCGGCAGAGCCGGTTTTTCCGGTGATTCTGTCCGTCTGCACCTGCCGATTGGCGGTGAACCAGGCGTAGGTAGCGGTGGTGAGGGTCAGGGCAATGAGTACCAGAAAGGCGGCAAGCGCCCACAGATTCAGAATTTTTCGTTTCGTACCCTCACCTCCTGTTTGTTTTCGTATTGCTTGTGGGCTTCCTTGGCTCCCCCTTTGGGGGAGCTGGCAGTGAAGCTGACTGTGCGTGCCCTCTCCGCCCCATCCGGGGCACCTCTCCCATAGGGAGAGGCAAGGGGGTGTCAGGTTGGATCCCCGGCAAAGCCCAGCTGCAGGGCAATGTCCTTGCTCTGCACCGGATTGTAGCAGTTGGGGTCGCAGCCCTCCAAGTAAAGCCAATACTCCACCGTGGCCACTTCCTCGGCCTTCAGGGTCATCAGCGCCTTGGCTCCGGCGGTGCCATGGAGGCAGCCGTTCAGGCCTGCCGCCGGATCGTCGGCAAAGGCAGGCTCTCCCCCGGCGTTGACGCTTCGGATAACCAATGCCTGGTTGGCCTGACCGGCAGGCGGGGCGATGGTCGCCCGGGATTCGGCGCCGGAGGTACTGCCCAGGTCGTCCAGACTAAAAATATAAGTGCCGGAACCGGTGGTTGCGCCGGTGATTTTCAGACCCAACCGTCCGGCGGCCAGCCACTGGGCATCGGAGCCTACATCCAGAGGCGGCTTGTCAAAATACACATTTGCCCCGCCGCCGGCGGATTTCAGATACACGGTTCCGTGAATCAGATATTTTTCCGGCTTCCAGCCTGGGTCCTTGCTCACCTGGGAGAACCGCTTGCTGATGCCCTCCTCCTGATAGGTGGATACGAAGAAATCCGTAAGATTTTCCGTAGAAATGGGGGACAGGGCACTGGCCATATGCTCCGGCACCAGGACGCAGGATTTGGCGAAACCGGCGGTGGGCTTGTCGCTGATGAGCAGATTGGCCTCGCCCCCGGAAATTTTCCCCTCCATAGGGGTCACGTTGGTGTAGGGGTCGAAGGTAAACCAGGCGTAGGTCACCGCCCCCAGGGCAATGACGGCCACCAGCAGGCAGAGAATCGACAGCATCAGGGAGGTTTTCAGTCCTTTGTGTTTCATGACCGTTCCTCCTTATACGAGTTTTTAATAAAACGCTTAAAAGCGTTTTATTAGGCCGCA
>ENA-UOJC01001385-UOJC01001385.1-human-gut-metagenome-genome-assembly--contig:-C104-NODE-1385-length-33291-cov-17.000572_pt1 | contig 33291 bp, 23 predicted proteins | sample MGYA00242339_ERZ723886 | MGnify/ENA metagenome assembly ERZ723886 | reverse complement strand
TCCGCCACTACGACGTAACGGGCAAGATCTGCCCCAAATACTATGTGGAAAACGAAGATGCGTGGCTCGCCTTCCGCGAGGACGTGCGCGCGCGCATCGAAGAGGACAAAACCGCGAACGGCTGATTGCCGGATTGCAAGGAGGCTTACAATGAAACGCATACTTGCCGCGCTGCTCTGCCTTGCGTTAGGGTTCGCGCTGTTTCTCTTCGTCCGAAGCGAGCCCGATGAACCGCTCCTGCACGTCGCGCTGAAACCAACCGGCGAGCAGGACGCCGCCTACGTCTGCGAAACGGTCTATGCAAGCGGCAAAAGCCGCCGCTGCGATGCTTTTACGCCAGACAGCGCGGTCTTTTATACCGCCGACTACGCGGACTTCGACACCTCCGCGCTTCGCTCGCACAGGGTCAACACGCTCGTCGCCACCACGCTCTATGATTCTGTCGGCAATGTCGTTGAACCCAACGAGACGATGATCGCGATGATGCACGCCGCCGCGGACCAGATCGACCACGCGATCTTCGATTTTCAGATCATCGTTGTGAACGGCCAGCGCTACTTTGCCTTTGTTAAGCTCAACGTCAACTGGTGGGTTCCGTGCACGCTGTATGAGTACGAGGGCGGGGAGCTCCGCAAGCTCGCGCAGTGGGACAACATGCGCCTGCTGTCGGTCGGTCTTATCGAAAAGCCATAGAAAAAACGTCTGTCTCGACCGAGACAGACGTTTTTTGTTTTAGTTCTTCGCTTCCAGGCTGTAAGGGTCTCTGCCCGCGGCAAATTCGGCGATCATCTCCGAGGTGAGGGCGATGCCGTTGCCCGTATAGTTCTTCCGCAGCTCCTCGCGGCTGACCCACGCGCCGTCCGCCAGCTCAAAGTTGTCGAGATGGATGGTGTCGTCGTTGCCGTCGAGCCTGCACCAGTAGCCCATCATGATGTTGCCGCTGATGCCCCAGGGCTGGCAGCGGTAATAGCGCAGGTCCTTGACCTTGAGCCCGACCTCCTCCATCACCTCGCGGCGCACGGTCTGCTCAAAGCTCTCGGCAAACTCGGTGAAGCCCGCGACGAGCGCCGTGCGCGTCGCGCCGGGACGGTTGGCGTACTTTGTGAGCAGCAGGTAGTCCCCGTGCGTCACGGCCACGATGACCGAAGGGTTGATGCGCGGGAAGATCATGTTGCCGCACTTGGGGCAGCGCATCATGCGCTCGTTTTCGTCGTGGACGAGCTTTTCCCCGCAGCAGCCGCAATAGCGCGCGCTGCGATACCATGAGCACAGATGCCACGCGCTCACGGCGGCGTAGGCAAGCTCCTGCGGCTTTTCCGTGCGGAAAAGGCCGATGCCCCGATAGGAATAGCCCTCGATCGTGCGCTCTTTCTCGTCAAAGAGCAGGTAATACTCCCGCCCGTCGAGCTCAAAAAGGTAGATAAACGCCTCGTCCGGCTCTGCAAACATCGAGCGCACGGGAAATTTCAGTCCGTTCTCGTCGATGCGGCAGAGAAGATCCTGCCCACGGAACTGCACCACGGCGCTGCTCTTTTTCGGCACGGCGTTCTTCTTCCACTCGTTAAAAAGGTGCTTCGGTTCGATATCCTGGATCATGTCGGCTTTCCTCCCGGTCGTTGTTTCTTTCGACGGGATATTGTACAACGCCCGGCGGCATTTTGCAAGATGCCTTACTCCTGCACGACGCGCTCGGCCTCGAGCTTTTTAAGCTTTTCTCTCGTGCGGCGCAATGCGCGGATACACTGCGCGGCGCAGATGCAGAGTCCTATCAAAAGCAGCACCATCAACGCGATGGCCGGTATATATATTACGGGCTCTGCATAGCCGCCGGTCTGAAAGCGCCGATACAGCCTGCCGATCAGCGGCACTATTTCCGCAAACGCGATAAACGTGCACATCACAGCCCCGCTCCACAGCACGCGCCGCACGCGCTTTATCTGCGCCATTAACGAATCCAAATCAGAATACAGCTCAAACGGCGTACCGTCTTTCTTCTTGCGCAGGATCAGATACTCTCCCACCGTGCCCACATGCTCGATGCCGAGCTCGCGCAGTCCCTTGATATATTGCAGCCGCTCCATTTCTTTCTTTTTCGTCGCCTGCACGCGGTATTCGTACTCATCCGGCTCGCCGCGGTGGAAGCAGTAGAACAGACCTACTTCATAGCACTGCCAGCCCTCGCGCGACTTGCGGTCGAGCATTTCCTCGATCCGTTCCGGGTCATAGGCGTAGACAAACATCCGCGGCATGATCTTTTCAAACATGGCTCTCTCCTCTCAGTTCCATTCGTTTGTCAGCTTGTCGCCGTTCTGCGTCAGCTCGTGCAGTCTGCGCAGCTCCGCGCGCACGGCCTCGCGCCCTGCGGGCGTGAGCTGATATTCCTTCTTGCGCCCCTCGCTCTCGTCGCCGAGCGATGCGATCCAGCCGCGCTCGGTGAGCGTTGCGAGCGCGCCGTAGAGCGTGCCCGCGGCAAGGCGCACGCGCCCGCCGCTCAGGCTTTCCACATTCTGCATGATGCCGTAGCCGTGCAGCGGCGCATCGAGCGAGAGCAGGATATAAAAGACCGCTTCGGTCAGTGCCGTCGTTCCCATGCCGCATCTCTCCTTTCGTCTCCCGATATAACGTCTGCCGTTATATCGTCCACCGATAAACTATCACACCGCGCGCAGTCTGTCAATAGAAAAAAGGGGCAGGGAATGCAAAATTTGCACTCCCTGCCCTTCCCATAGCGTCGCAGACTTTGCCGCTTTTTGGTCGGCTTAAAGTCTCGTGATGACCGGCAGCACCATGGGGCTGCGCTTGGTCGCCTTGAAGAGATAGTTGCTCACGGCGCTGCGGATCGCGCCCTTGAGCTCGTTCATGTCGCGTCCGCGCTTGCCGCGGAACGCCTCCGCCGTGGACATCGTGAGATTCCTGAGATCTTGCAGGAGTTCCTCGGAATCCTTGACATAGATGAAGCCGCGCGTGATGATCTCCGGCTCGGCGAGCAGGTCGCCGTTCTGCGCGGAGACCGGCAGCACGACGACGACCATGCCGTCCTCTGCAAGGTGCTTGCGGTCGCGCAGCACGACCGCGCCAACGTCGCCGACGCCGTAGCCGTCCACAAACACCTCGCCCGCGGGCGCATAACCGGGCACGCACTTCATCGAGCGCGCGCCGATCTCGACGGCGTCGCCATTGTCGCAGATGACGATATTCTTGCGGTCCATGCCCATCTGGAGGGCGAGATCCTTATGGATCTGGAGCATGCGCTGCTCGCCGTGGACGGGGATGAAATACTTGGGCTTTGTCAGCGCGTGGATGATCTTGAGCTCCTCCTGGCAGGCGTGGCCCGAAACGTGCAGCATATCCGCGCGGTCGTAGATGACCTCCACGCCCTTGCGGAAGAGCTCGTTGATGACGCGCGAGACGGTATTTTCGTTGCCGGGGATGGCGGAAGCCGAGATGATGACACGGTCGCCGGGGCCGACCTCGATCTGCTTGTGCTGGGAGAAGGCCATGCGGTACAGGGCGGACATCTCCTCGCCCTGCGAGCCGGTGGTGACGATGACCTGCTTTTCCAGCGGCATCGACTTGATCTTGTTGATGTCGACGACGGTGTTTTTCGGCGGCTTCATGTAGCCGAGGTCCATCGCGACCTTCGTCACATTCTCCATGCTGCGGCCCGTGACGGCCACCTTGCGCCCGCACTCCGCCGCCGCGTCCATGATCTGTTGGATGCGGTGGACATTGGAGGCAAAGGTCGTGACGATGATGCGCTGCTTGCAGCCCTGGAAGAGACGGTTAAAGGTCCTTCCCACGGTGCGCTCGCTCATCGTGTAGCCGGGGCGCTCAACGTTCGTCGAATCCGCGAGCAGCGCGAGAACACCCTGCTTGCCAAGCTCACCGAAGCGGGCAAGGTCGATGACCTCGCCGTCGATGGGCGTCGAGTCGATCTTGAAGTCGCCCGTGTGGACGACGGTGCCAAGCCCCGTGTGGATGGCAAAGGACACAGAGTCCGCGATCGAGTGGTTGACGTGGATGAACTCCACGCTGAATTTGCCGGCCTTGACGGTCATGCCGCTTTCCACCGTGACGATCTTTGTCGATTTGAGAAGGCCGTGCTCTTCGAGCTTCAAGCGAATGAGCCCCGCCGTCAGGCGCGTGCAGTAGATGGGCATATTGACCTTTTTGAGGATGTAGGGCACCGCGCCGATGTGGTCCTCGTGCCCGTGGGTGATGAACATGCCGCGGATGCGGTTCTTGTGCTTGACAAGATAGCTCACGTCGGGGATCACGCAGTCGATGCCGTACATATCGTCGCCGGGGAAGGCCATGCCGCAGTCGACCACGATGATCTCGCCGCCGTACTCATACACGGTCATATTCTTGCCGATCTCATTGAGACCGCCGAGAGGGATGATTTTTAACTGTTCAGCCAATGCTGGTTCAACTCCTTTGATTTGTTTGATTTGTTTGTTTTCTGTACAGAAAACGATGGATCTTGTTTTGCATGTATTCTCTGTCCGGGTCAACAGGCGCATAGCAGAAGAGACGTCCGTGCGTATGCTTCGCCCTGCATCACGAAGCAATTGCACCTGCGGCGCCTTTTTGACCTCTATGGACTTGAACACTGTGTAACGGCTTTTGTCCGCCGGGCAAGGGCAGAGGAAGCTGAAACTTTATCCAATCATTGCACTACCATGCTGCCACGGTACCGCACTATCTTGTGTTTAGTAAGACATATTTAACAAGATATGCAGCTCGCGCGAGCTGCATTTTGCAAAAAATATTCAAAACGGGCTTGCTTTTTCGTAAAGAATGCGTTAGAATAACGGCACAAGTACAACAAGCGGGCATCCTCTGGCAAGTTGGCCCCTTGCCAGAGGATCATGTGAAATGATGCGACCATTCCACACAACAGTAATTTGCTGTACCAGCAGAAATATTATACACATATTTTATTAAAAATCAAGTCAAATGATGACGATAGAATATGTGTTTTACTGTATTTGCTTTCTAAACGAAGCAGTGTAGCGGAATTGTCTGAATTTCGCCGCGCTGCTTTTGTTGTTCTTTGGGGGGACATTCCTTCGAAAAGGAAAAGGGGGAACTTTTCGAGCTTTGCCTCTCCGCGCGGAAGCGGCGCTTCGCTTTTCCGTGCGCTTCCCGGCCGCACACCCCTTGCTGCCGCGAAGCATCACCTCGGCAATCCCTTCGCATCCCTGTCTAAGCACTGCGCAACAAGAAAAAAACTGAAAAGAAAGGACGTTTCAAAATGAAAATGAAGTCTATTATGACGCGTGTTCTCTGTCTCAGTCTTTCCCTCGTTATGGTGCTCGGGCTTACCGCCTGCGGCAACGATGCCGGCACCACCAGCAGCAGCAAAAAGGCTGAGCTCCTCTCCATGGAAGTTCGCCCCGACGCCCCCGAAGAGATCCCCGACGGTCTTGACATTGACTGGAACCATCGCTACACCTACGCCGAGCTTGAGTCTCAGCTCGCCAAGATGAACGAGACCTATCCCGACATCACCGACCTCTACCCCATCGGTTCCTCCTGGCAGGAGCGCAACCTCTGGTGCCTCGAGATCACCAACAAGAACATCCCCGCCGAAGAGAAGACCGGCATCGGCGTGTTCGCCAACATCCACGGCGGCGAGCGCGAAAGCGCCTCCTCCGCCATGTACACCGCATGGTGGCTGACCGTCTGCTCCGGCGACGATTACGTCAAGGGCCTGCTCGACAACTACATCATCTATGTCATCCCCGTCATCAACCCCGACGGCTATGAGCAGTCCTTCATCAACAACAACCGTCCCAACCTGCGCCCCCGCGACCTCAACGGTGACGGCGTTCCCTTCAGCGATCCCTACGCCGATATCGACGGTGACGGCTTCATCGCCACCCTCTACCGCGGCAAGGCCGGCGACGAGCCCTCGAGAAAGCTCCCCTACTTTGGTATGGAAAGCCCCGACTGGGACGGCAACGGCATCCTCGGTGACGATCCGCGCAACGGCGGCATCGACATGAACCGTACCTTCAACTACCAGTGGAACCGTTTTGACATCGAGACCGCCGGCACTGACAACCCGATCGGCAGCAACGCCTGGTCCTCCGCCGGTCCTGCCGCCGCTACCGAGCCCGAGATTCAGGCGGTGCAGCAGTTCATCGATAAGCACGAGATGGCCGCTCTCACCTCGTTGCACACCGGTATCCAGTGCGTCCTCTATCCCTGGTGCTATCGTCCCTACGATGCCAACGACCCCAAGGATGCTGAGATCCCCTTCATGAAGGAAACTGCCGCCAAGATGGCGCAGGTCTATCAGGATTACACGGGCCGCGGCTTCTACTCCATGAGCTCCAACGAGGACTATGCTACCTCCGCAGAGATGATCGACTACTCCTTCGGCCGCTACAACATCCACTCCTACACGATCGAAGTCTACAGCCCCGGCAAGTCTGAGTCCGGCGACATCAACGACTGCAAGTGGGAGAACAATATGCCCGAGGCCAAGTGGGTCTTCTACGCCTACGACGAGATCCAGGAGAAGCTCGGTCTTGATCCCGCAGTCATCACCGACGAAGACGGCAACAAGCTCGCCGCCGACGAGGGTCTGTGGTTCTACACCTCTTCCTCCAACCAGATGGTCAACAACGCTCCCGAGGAGCAGGATGTTATGGTTCGCGGCTGCCGCGACGCCATCCTGACCATGATCCACTCCGAGCCCAGCGGCACCGGCTACCAGAACCCCGGCTTCTACAAGTAAATCAAAGTTATTTCATTCCACGCTGAATAAAAGGCATGACCGACGGGAGACCGTCGGTCATGCCTTTTTTGTGCCGCCGCGCCTTGTGAGCGTCGGCGCACGGCAGGAATGGGGAATGTAACTTTATGCAGTCACTATGCCATCACTCCACCGCGATACCACAGTATTTCGTGTTTTTTAAAGCACTATAAACAAGATATGCAGCCCTTGCGAGCTGCATATTGCGAAAAATATTCAAAATAAAGCTTGCTTTTTCCTGAACCTTGCGTTAGAATGAGCACAACAAGTTCAACAGCAGGCATCCTCTGGCAAGTTGGCGCTTGCCAGAGGATCATGTGAAATGATGCGACCATTCCACACAACAGGGATTTCTGTACCAGCAGAAATATTATACACATATTTTGTTAAAAATCAAGCCAAACGACGGCTGATTTTGTAAAATATATGTTAACTGTGTTTGCTCTCGAAAAGAAGCAGTGTAGCGGAATTGTCAGGTTCACGCTGCGCTGCTTTTGTTGTTCTTGGAGGGTGCCGCTCTGAAAAGGAGGGGAACTTTTCCGAACTCCGCCCTCGCTGCACAAAAGCGTCGTTTCACCTTTTGTGCTTCTCCCGCCCGCACTCCCCTTGCGGCTGAGAGATGATTTTTTCAGCAATTTCTTCGCACCCCCGTCCAAGCGCTGCCCCGCTAACAAAACAGGAAGAAAGGAAACTCAAAATGAAAGCACTCTTAAAGCGCGTTCTCTGTCTCAGCCTTTCCCTCGTCATCGTGCTCGGGCTCACCGCCTGCGGCAACGATGCCGGCACCAGCAGCAAGAAGGCTGAGCTCCTCTCCATGGAGGTTCGCCCCGAAACGCCCGAAGAAATCCCCGACGGTCTTGACATCGACTGGAACCACCGCTACACCTACGCCGAGCTTGAGTCTCAGCTCTCTACGATGGCCGAGACCTATCCCGACATCACCAACCTCTATCCCATCGGTACCTCCTGGCAGGAGCGCAGCCTCTGGTGCCTCGAGATCACCAACAAGAACATCCCCGCTGAGGAGAAGACCGGTATCGGCGTGTTCGCCAACATCCACGGCGACGAGCGCGAAAGCGCTGCCTGCGCCATGTACACCGCATGGTGGATGACCCTCTGCTCCGGCGACGAATATGTCAAGGGTCTGCTCGATAACTACATCATCTATGTTATCCCCGTCATCAACCCCGACTCCTACGAGCGCTCCTTCGTCGTGAAGACCCGCGAGACTCTCCACCCGCTGGACAAGAACGGCGACGGCGTTCCCTACAACGATCCCTGCACCGACATTGACGGCGACGGCCTCATCTCCACCATCTACCGCGGCACCGCCGACATGGATCCCGCGACCAACGGCCGCAACGCCGCTATGACTCGCTTCGGTAAGGAAAGCCCCGACTGGGATGGCAACGGCATCATGGGCGATGACGATTTCAACAGCGACATCGACCCGAACCGTAACTTCGAGTACACCTGGAACTACAACGACGTGACCACCGACGTTGAGGGCAAGGACGTCATCGGCGGCGACGCCGGCGACTGGAACGGCACCTCCCCGGCCAGCGAGCCCGAGGTCCGCGCGGTTCAGGAGTTCCTGAAGAAGCACCCGATGGACGCGCTCGTCTCCATCCACACCAACATCCAGGCCGTTCTCTACCCCTGGTGCTACCGCAACATCGACGAGAACAACCCCCAGGATGCCGACCTGTCCTTCATGGCTGAGGTCGCCGAGCAGATGGCGGGCGTCTTCTCCGATGTCACCGGCCGCAAGTACTACAGCCTGAACTCCTGGGCTGACTATCCCACCAACGCTGAGCTGATCGACTATGCCTACGGCAAGTTCGGCATCCACGCCTACACCATCGAGTGCTACTGCGGCGGTACCGTCGAGCAGAACGACGGCGACGAGTATTGCTGGGGCAACGAAATGCCCGCGCCCAAGTGGACCTTCTACTCTCAGGATGACATCCGCGAGAAGTTCAACATGGATCCCACCACGCTGACCGACAAGAACGGCGTCGGCCTTGCCGAGAACGAGGGTCTGTGGTTCTACATCGGCTCCTACAACCAGAACAAGGATGCCCCGAAGGATCAGGATCTGATCGTGAAGGGCGCGCTGGACACCATCCTCACCATGATCCACACCGAGCCTTATGGCGAGGGCTATCATCTGCCCGAATACTACAAGTAAATCCCTTCAGCGCACGCTGAATGAAGGTTATGACCGACGGGAAACCGCCGGCCATAACTTTTTTTGCGTCTCTGCGCCAAATCGTCCGGTACAAAAACCATATTTATATTGTAACTTCTGTTCGCTGCGTGCTATAATGAAATGGAATATTCCCCTGCGCAATGCCGCAGGACACAATATCCGGACGGGAGGCAGCTCATTATGAAGAACAAAAAGATCAGCAAGCTGGTGGACCCCAGCTTCCGGCTCTACTTCGTCGTCGGCTTTCTATTCGCCGCCGTCACGCTGCGCGTGAGCATTCCGCTCGCCATCTGCGAGGCTGCCGCGATCACATTTCTTCTGTGGTATTTCCGCCACACGGCGCAGAAGCGCCGCGAGGGCATCCGCCGCTACATCGACGATATGACCGACGACATGACCTCGGCCGACAAGGCCTCCATGCTCTCGGCCCCGTTCGCGATGATGGTCTTTCGCCCCGACACGCAGGAGATCCTCTGGAGCAACGACAGCTTTTTGCAGCTTACCGGCGTGCAGGACGATATCTTCGACAACCGCATTGACGATGTGCTGCCCGATTTCCCGACGCACTGGCTGCTTGAGGGCAAGAGCGAATGCCCCGAAACGGTCATGCTCGGCACGCGGCACTTCCGCGTGTTCGGCAACCTGAGCCATCCCTCCTCCCGCCGCGGCGGACAGGGCCTTCTCGCAACGACCTACTGGACGGACGTGACCGAGCAGGACGCGCTGCGCGAGGAGAACGAGAGCCGCCGCCCCATCGTGTCGGTCATCGTCATCGACAACTACGAAGAGCTGATGAAGGCCGGCAGCGAGGCGTCGCGCAGCGCGGTGCTCGCCGCCATCGACGAAAAGCTCAGCGCATGGCTCACCGACTCCCACAGCCTGCTGCGCAAGTTCGACCGCAACCGCTATATGCTCGTCACGACCGAGCAGGAGTATCAGAAACTGCTCGAGGGCAAATTTTCCGTGCTCGACACAGTGCGCAGCGTCGTCACCGAGGACGGCGTGGCCGCAACGCTCTCGATCGGCGTGGGCAAGGACGTGGACGACTATGAAACGCTCTATCAGAACGCCATGCTCTCGATCGAAATGGCGCTCTCGCGCGGCGGCGACCAGGTCGTTGTGCGCAACCGCCTCGACTTTGAGTTCTACGGCGGCAAGTCGAAATCCACCGAAAAGCGCACGAAGGTCAAATCCCGCGTGATGGCCAACGCCCTCGGCGAACTCATCTCCGACGCGGGGCAGATCTTCGTCATGGGCCACAAGCACGCGGACATGGACGCCGTCGGCGCGGCGGCGGGCATCTGCTGCATCGCGCGCAAGCGCGGCAAGAAGGCGCAGATCGTCATCGACATGGAGGACAACGTCGCAAAGCCCATCCTCGCAAAGCTCGCCTCGCTGCCCGAGTATAAGGACGCGTTCATCTCCGGGAGCGACGCTTTCATCTCCGCCCAGCCCGGCGCGCTGCTCGTCGTGGTGGACACCAACCGCCCCGACTTTGTCGAGTCCGAGCAGCTGCTCGACGCGTGCAACCGCGTGGCGGTCATCGACCACCACAGAAGAGCCGCCAATTACATTGAATCCGCCGCGCTCAACTTCCACGAGCCCTATGCTTCGAGCGCGTCCGAGCTTGTGACGGAGCTTTTGCAGTATCTCGCCGATCCCACCGATCTTCTGCGCGCGGAGTCCGAGGCGCTGCTTGCGGGCATCGTGCTCGACACGAAGAACTTTACGATGCGCACCGGCGGGCGCACCTTTGAGGCCGCCGCCTTCCTGCGCCGCGCGGGCGCGGACACCTCGGATGTGCAGCGTCTCTTCCAGAGCGACCTTGCCGGCATGATCGAGCGCTACGACATCATCCGCCACGCGGAGCTCGTCCACGGCGACATTGCGGTGGCGGCGGTCGAAAAGGAGATCGACCGCGTGACGGCGGCCAAGGCGGCCGATGAGCTTCTGACGCTCTCGGGCATCCACGCCTCGTTCGTTCTCTTCAAGCTCGGCACGGGCGTGAACCTTTCCGCGCGCTCGCTCGGCGAGATCAACGTGCAGTTCATCATGGAAAAGCTCGGCGGCGGCGGAAATTCCACCACCGCAGGCGGGCAGGTGGCCGACGCCACCGTGGACGAGGTGCGCGAGCGTCTGCTCGCCGCCATCGACGAATATACAGAAGAGTAAATCACCCATAAGGAGGACATACACATGAAAGTCATTTTAACGCAGGACGTCAGAGGTCAGGGCAAGAAGGGCCAGCTCATCGACGCGGCTGAGGGTTACGCGCGCAACTTCCTGCTGCCGCGCAAGCTCGCCGTGCTCGCCACGGCCGATGCCATCAACACCATGAACCTGAAGGAAAAGGCCCGCAGAGCCGAGGAGGCCGCGAACCGTCAGGCCGCCGTTGAGATGGGCGCGAAGCTCAAGAACGTGACCGTAAAGCTCACGGCCAAGGGAGGCAAGGAAGGCAAGCTCTTCGGCGCTATCACAAGCAAGGAGATCTCCGAGGGGCTTATGAGCCAGTTCCAGCTCGACGTGCCCAAGCAGAAGATCGTGCTCGATGACCCCATCAAGGCCTACGGCACCTATGAAGTAAAGGCAAAGCTCGGCTATGAGGTCAGCGCCAAGTTCTCCGTCAGCGTGAGCGAGGAGTAAAAGGGGCGCAACATTACGCGATAAGGAGGGCTTCTACGTGGAGGATATCTTCTACCGGCAGATGCCTCACTCCCTGGAGGCGGAGCAGTCCGTCATCGGCTCGATGCTCATCGACGCAAACTGCGTCAAGGATGTGATGGAGCAGCTCCGCCCCGATGATTTTTACCTGAAGCAGAACCGCGAGATCTTCGAGACGATCTACTCCATGTTCGTCTACTCCAAGCCCATCGACGGTGTGACTGTCGCGGGCGAAATGGAGAAAAACGGCACCTACGATGAAACTACCACGCGCGCGTATCTCGCCCAGCTCATGGACGTGACGCCAACGAGCGCGAACGTGATGGAATACGTCGGCATCGTGCGCGACAAGGCGCTGCTGCGCGCGCTCTACACCGCGGCAGGGGAGATCTCCTCCATGGTGCAGGACGGCACGGGCGGCGCTTCCAGCGTGCTCGACGCGGCGGAGCAGAAGATCTACGCCGTGCGCCGCGGACGCAGCGCGCAGAGCATGGCGAGCATCGGCGTCGTGCTGCAGGGCGTGCTCGACCATTTAAGCGAGCTGAGCGCCAACGGCGGCAAAACGCTGCCGGGCCTTTCCACAGGCTTTGGCGTGCTCGACGATAAGATGAACGGCCTCAACAAGTCGGACCTTGTGCTGCTGGCCGCGCGCCCCGGTATGGGTAAGACCAGTATGGCGCTGAACCTTGCGCTCAACGTCGCCCGCTCGAGCGGGCAGGCGGTCGCCATCTTCTCGCTCGAAATGTCGCGCGAGCAGCTTGTCACGCGCATTTTGTCGAATCAGGCGACGGTCGAAAACCAGCGCCTTGTGACGGGCAACCTGCGTGAGCAGGACTGGGTCAACATCGCAAACGCCGCCTCGATCCTCTCGGGGCTCGACATTCTCATCGACGATAACCCGCTGCTCACCGCCGCGGACATGAACGCCAAGTGCCGCCGCATCGACAATCTGGGGCTTGTCGTCATCGACTACTTGCAGCTGATGGCGTCCTCCGGCACAAAGGGCTACAGCGGCGAGAGCCGCCAGCAGGTCGTCAGCGACATTTCCCGTATGCTCAAGATCATGGCAAAGGAGCTGCAAGTGCCCGTTCTGTGCCTCTCGCAGCTCTCGCGTGCGAACGAAAAGCGCGAGGACAAGCGTCCCGTGCTCTCCGACCTTCGTGAATCGGGCGCCATTGAGCAGGACGCGGACATTGTCATGTTCCTCTACCGCGACGACTATTATAATGAGGACTCGGAAAAGCGCAACATTGCCGAGTGCATCCTTGCCAAGAACCGCCACGGCGAAACAGGCAAGGTAGAGCTTGCCTGGTCGCCGCAGTATACGACCTTCTCCTCTCTCGACTACCGCCATGAAGAGGACTGAACTGCCGCGGGCCGATGCGCTCTGCGCGCAGTATCTCGAAAAAGGCCGCCCCGTGCTCGCCGCCGTGTCCGGCGGTTTGGACTCGATGTGTCTGCTGCACTTCCTGCGCGCGCAGGGCTATGAGGTCTGCTGCGCGCACTTCAACCACCGTCTGCGCGGCGAAGAGGCCGCGCACGACGAGGAATTCGTCCGCGCGTGGTGCGAAAAAGAAGGTGTCCCCTTCTACGCGGGCTCCGGCGACGTGCGCGCGCACGCGCGAACGACGGGGAAGAGCGAGGAAGAGGCCGCGCGCGACCTGCGCTACGCCTTTCTGCGCGAAACGGCGAAAAAGCTGAACGCACAGCTCACGCTGGCGCATCACGCGGACGACAACGCGGAAACGGTGCTCTTGAATCTCGTCCGCGGAACGGATCTGCGCGGCCTGTGTGGTATGCAGCCAAAGCAGGGCGACCTCATCCGCCCCTTTTTGGAGCAGACACGCGCGGAACTCGCCGCCTACGCACGATCGCATAACATTCCGCACGTTGAGGATCGCACGAACGCAGACCCGAACGCTGCCGCGCGAAACTACCTGCGGCTTGAAATTCTGCCGCGGCTTCAAACGCTCAATCCCCGCGCAGGCGAACACATCGCCGCCGCGGCGCGCTCGCTCGTCTCGCTCGACGACGCGATCGAGCGGCAGGCAGAGAAACTTCTCACCGCCGCAGTGCGAAATGAAGGCAGTATTTTGCTGCCGCTTGCTTCCTTCCGTGCGTTCGACGAATCGGTGCAGGCGCGCGCCGTGCTGCGCATGGCGGACGCGCTCGGCGTCGGGCAAAAGGACATCGGCCGCGAAACGCTGCGCGCCGTCCTCGCGCTCGCGCAAAGGGGCGACGCGGCGGCACGGCAGATCTCGCTGCCGCGCGGGGCAACGGTTCGCATCGCAAAGGGACTTCTCACCATGTCTCTCTCCCCCGCCGCGCCGGAGAAGATGCCGCTTACGGAGGGCGTTCCCCTGCGCTGGGGAAACTTCGAGCTGACGCTGCTGCGCAGAGCCGACGGCGAGGGCATTTCGCTCCGCGCGCCGAAGGACGACGAAGCAATTTTCGTCGCCCCGTGCGACCTGTCCGCGCGATTGACGCTCGAGGGTGCAAACGGTGCGCGCAGCGTCAAGCGCCTGTGCGTCGACAAAAAGATCCCGCTGTCCGAGCGCGACGCGCTGCCCGCGATCTACGCAGGCGACCGTCTCGCCGCCGTGTGGCGGCTGGGAACGGACGTTTCCTTCCTGCCGCAGCGCAGCGAAGATACGCGCTTTGTGCGCATCGTCCCGCTTTGAATCATTTTGTACGCTCTGCGGCGGAACGCCGCATCCGATACCACCAATAGAATCATAAAGAAAATGGAGAAAAAAGCTATGGCTAAGAGCAACATGGATCAGGATATCCTGAAGGTACTGTATTCCGAAGAACAGCTGAAAACGCGCGTGCAGGAGATGGGCGATGAGCTCTATGAGCGCCTGAAGGACAAGAATCCCCTGTTCCTCGGCGTGCTGAAGGGCTCGTTCATCTTCATGGCCGACATCGTGCGCGCCTGCCAGCTCAAGAGCGACATTGAGTTCATCGCCGTTTCGTCCTATCAGAACGCGACGACCTCCTCCGGCGTGGTGCAGATCACGCACGATCTCCAGCAGGACATCACGGGCCGCGATATCGTTGTGATCGAAGACATTCTCGACTCTGGCAACACGCTCTACTTCCTCAAGAACTACTTCATGACCAAGGGCGCCGCCAGCGTGACGGTCGTGACGCTGCTCGACAAGCCCTCCCGCCGTGCAAAGCCCATCGTTGCCGACCTCGCAGGCTTTGAAGTACCCGATGAGTTCGTCGTCGGCTACGGCCTCGACTACGCGCAGAAGTACCGCAACATGCCCTACATCGGCGTGCTCAAGCCCGAGGTCTACTCGGAAAACTAAATCCAGTTCAAAAAAGTGGCCTCGCCACTTTTTTGAATATGCAAGGAGGATATCCCATTGACTCATCAAACCAAGCGTCCCAATCTCCTGCTGTACCTGATGGCGCTGCTGGTGCTCATCGGCGTTTACGGCTTCATGAGCCGCCCGACCGAGCCCGAGCCCTCCTATGCCGAGGTGCGCGAGCTCTTTGAGCAGGAAAAGGTGAAATCCTTCACCGTGATGGACACCACCCTGCGCCTGACGCTGCGCGAGAGCGTGGACGGCAAGACCGAGGTCAAAAAGGACCTCTTCAGCTTCGCGCTCTTTTACGACGATCTGGGCGAGCTCATCGAACAGCAGGCAGCGGAGGGCATCATCGAGGATTACGACATTTCCGCCGACCATTCGATCAACTATGTTGCGATGCTCGCGCCCTATGTGCTGGCGGTGCTCGGCATCTTCGGCCTCTGGTATTTCCTCACGCTCCGCTCCGCGGGCGGTGGCGGCGGCGACCGCATGGCAAAGTTCGGCACGGCTTCCTTCAAGACCGGCGGCGACAACAAGCGTCCTACGACCTTCTCCGACGTTGCCGGCGCGGACGAGGAAAAGGAAGAATTGCAGGAGATCGTCGACTTCTTGAAAGAGCCGGGCAAGTTCATCGACCTCGGCGCGCGCATCCCCAAGGGCGTACTGCTCGTCGGCCCTCCGGGCACGGGCAAGACGCTGCTGGCCCGCGCGGTCGCGGGCGAGGCTGGCGTGCAGTTCCTCTCGATCTCCGGCTCGGACTTTGTTGAAATGTACGTCGGCGTTGGCGCGAGCCGCGTGCGCGACCTTTTTGAGCAGGCAAAAAAGTCTGCCCCCGCCATCATCTTCATCGACGAGATCGATGCCGTCGGCCGCCAGCGCGGCACAGGTCTCGGTGGCGGACACGACGAGCGCGAGCAGACGCTCAACCAGCTGCTCGTCGAGATGGACGGCTTCGGCACGAACGAGGGCGTCGTCGTCATGGCGGCGACAAACCGCGCCGACATCCTCGACCCCGCGCTGCTGCGTCCCGGCCGCTTTGACCGCCAGGTTTATGTGGGCCTGCCCGACATTCGCGGCCGCGAGGACATTCTCAAGATCCACATCAAGAATAAGCCCCTTGCCGAGGACGTGGACCTCTCCACCGTCGCCAGGGGCACGCCCGGCTTCACGGGCGCAGACCTTGAAAACCTCTGCAACGAGGCGGCGCTGCTCGCCGCCCGCCGCGGCAGCAAGCTCATCACGATGTCCGACTTCTCCGAAGCGGAGATCAAGGTCATCGCGGGGCCTGAGAAGAAGAGCCGCGTCGTAAGCGAGCAGGAGCGCAAGCTCACCGCCTATCACGAGGCGGGCCACGCCATCGTGATGCACGCCCTGCCCACGCACGATCCCGTGCACCAGATCACCATCGTCCCGCGCGGCGGCGCGGGCGGCATGACGATCTCACTGCCGACGGAGGACCGCTCGTACCAGTCCAAGCGCTACATGGAAGAGCAGATCGTGTCGCTGCTCGGCGGCCGCGTCGCCGAAAAGCTGATGCTCGGCGACATTTCGACCGGCGCTTCGAATGACATCCAGCGTGCCTCACAGATTGCGCGCAAGATGGTCACGGTGTACGGCATGAGCGACAAGCTCGGCTCCATCTCGTTTGAATCCGGCCACGATGAGATCTTCATCGGCCGCTCGATGGCGCAGACCAAGCCCTATTCCGAGCAGGTCGCCGCGCAGATCGATGAGGAGGTCAAGGCCATCGTGGATTCTGCCTACGAGCGCTGCGAGACCATCCTTATGCGCGACCAGGCGCAGCTCGTCACCGTGGCGGAGTTCCTGCTCGCGCACGAAACGATGAGCGCTCAGGAGTTTGAGGCCGTTTTCGCGCCGGAAAACACGGAAGCGGACAAAACCTAATATCTTCATGAATGAATGAAATATCTCACCAACAGACCGTTGGTGAGATATTTTTTCACTTTTTTGCAAGATTTGTTGCATTTTAGGCCTTTTCCCTCTTGTCAATTCCATTCTTTCTGCTATAATAGGACATCAGTATTACATTTACATGAAAGAAGAGAATCCAACATGAAGAAAAGCAGTAGTTTCAGCGGCTCGCTCGGCTTTGTGCTGGCTGCGGCCGGCAGCGCGGTGGGCGTCGGCAACATCTGGCGCTTTCCCTATCTCTGCGCCAAGGATGGCGGCGGCCTGTTCCTGCTCGTCTACCTTGTGCTGGTGCTGACCTTCGGCTTCGCCCTGCTGACGACTGACGTCGCCATCGGCCGCCGCACCAAGCAGAACGCGCTGAACGCCTTTGCAACGCTCAACAAGAAGTGGCGCTTTCTCGGCTACCTCACCTTCCTCGTCCCCACGCTCATCATGACGTATTACTCCGTCATCGGCGGCTGGATCACAAAGTATTTTGCCCTCTACCTCTTCTCAGACGGCAGCGCGGCGGCGCAGGATGGCTTTTTCACCTCCTTCATCACCTCCCCCGTCTCCCCCATCGTCTTCATGCTGCTCTTCCTCGCGCTGACGGCGTGGGTCGTTTACCGGGGCGTCGAAAAGGGCATTGAAAAGTACTCGCGCTACATTATGCCGGGGCTGCTGCTGCTCATCATCGGCATTGCGATCTTCTCGCTCACGCTCAGCTATACGGACGAGAGCGGCGCGACGCGCACGGGCATGGAGGGCTTCCTCGTCTACATCACGCCCGACTTCACAGGGCTGACCGTCCCGCGCTTTCTGAACATCGCGCTCGACGCGATGAGCCAGCTCTTCTTCTCCCTCAGCGTGAGCATGGGCATCATGATCACCTACGGCAGCTATGTGAAGGACGACGTCGACCTCAGCAAGGCCAACAACCAGATTGAGATCTTTGACACGGGCGTTGCCTTCCTCGCAGGCCTCATGATCATCCCGGCGGTCTATGTCTTCCTCGGCACCGAGGGCATGGCCAGCGGCCCGAGCCTGACGTTCATCAGCCTGCCGAAGGTCTTCGCCGCGATGGGCGGCGCGGGCCGCGTCATCGGCGCGGTGTTCTTCCTCGCCCTCGGCTTTGCCGCGCTGACGAGCTGCGTGTCCGTCATGGAGACGCTCGTCGCCAACTGCATGGAGATCTTTCACAAGTCGCGCAAGCAGATGTGCGCCATCGTCGGCGTCTACTCGCTCGCGACGGCGGTTCTCATCTGCCTCGGCTACAACGCGCTCTACTTTGAGCTGCCGCTGCCCAACGGCTCGACCGCGCAGCTGCTCGACGTGATGGACTACATCAGCAACAGCTTCCTCATGCCCTTCATCAGCCTGCTGACGAGCATCCTCATCGGCTGGGTCGTGGGCCCGAAGTGGATCATCGCCGAGGTTGAGAAAAACGGCGAGCACTTTGGCAGGGCAAAGCTTTACAGCGTAATGATGAAGTACATCGTGCCCGTGGTCATGCTCATCCTGTTTTTGACCTCCACCGGCCTTGGCAGCCTGATCTTCGGCAGCTGAGAGAAAAGCTGCCGAAGCCTTTTGAAGTTCATACAAAACGAACAAGCTCCCGGCCGATGGCCGGGAGCTTGTTCGTTTTCACTTATCTAACGCCCGTGCAGGGAAACTTACATTTCCTTGATAGCAGCCTGAGCGGCGGCGAGGCGGGCGATGGGCACACGGAACGGGCTGCAGGAGACATAGTCCAGGCCGACCTTGTGGCAGAACTCGACGGACATGGGGTCGCCGCCGTGCTCGCCGCAGATGCCGAGGTGGATGTCGGGGTTGGACTCGCGTCCGAGCTTTGCAGCCATGGCAACGAGCTTGCCGACGCCGATCTGGTCGAGGCGGGCGAACGGATCGCTCTCGTAGATCTTCTTGTCGTAGTACGCGCCGAGGAACTTGCCGGCGTCGTCACGGCTGAAGCCGAAGGTCATCTGGGTCAGGTCGTTGGTGCCGAAGGAGAAGAAGTCCGCTTCCTTGGCGATCTCGTCCGCGGTCAGAGCGGCGCGCGGGATCTCGATCATGGTGCCGACCTTATACTTCATGTCGGACTTGACGGAGGAGATGATCTCGTCCGCGGTCTTGACGACGACGTCCTTGACGTACTTGAGCTCCTTGACCTCGCCGACGAGCGGGATCATGATCTCGGGGACCATGTTCCACTCGGGGTGCGCGGCGCTGACGTTGAGCGCAGCCTTGATGACCGCGCGGGTCTGCATGGCAGCGATCTCGGGGAAGGTGACGGCCAGACGGCAGCCGCGGTGACCCATCATGGGGTTGAACTCGTGCAGGGAGGCGATGATGTTCTTGATCTCCTCGATGCTCTTGTTCATATCCTTGGCGAGCTGGGCAATGTCAGCTTCCTCGGTGGGAACGAACTCGTGCAGGGGGGGATCGAGGAAACGAACGGTCATCGGACGGCCCTCGAGGGCGATATACATGGCCTCAAAGTCGCCCTGCTGCATCGGCTCGAGCTTGGCCAGCGCCTTCTCGCGCTGCTCGACGGTGTCGGAGCAGATCATCTCGCGGATGGCGGGGATACGGTCGGGCAGGAAGAACATGTGCTCGGTGCGGCAAAGGCCAATGCCCTCGGCGCCGAACTTCACGGCCTGCTCGGTATCGTGCGGGTTATCGGCGTTGGTGCGAACGCCCAGACGGCGATACTTATCGGCCCATGCCATGACGCGGCCGAACTCGCCGCCGATGGTGGCGTCGACCGTGGGGATGATGCCGTCGTAGATGTTACCGGTGGAACCGTCGAGAGAGATGAAGTCGCCCTCGTGATAGGTCTTGCCGGCGAGCTCGAACTTCTTGTTCTCCTCGTCCATCTTGATCTCGCCGCAGCCGGAAACGCAGCACTTACCCATGCCGCGCGCGACGACAGCCGCGTGGGAGGTCATACCGCCGCGGACGGTCAGGATACCCTGAGCGGCCTTCATGCCCTCGATGTCCTCCGGGGAGGTCTCGAGACGGACGAGAACGACCTTCTCGCCGCGCTCCTGCCATTCCTTGGCATCCTCGGCGGAGAAGACGATCTTGCCGCAGGCAGCGCCAGGGGAGGCGGGCAGCGCCTTACCGACAGCGGGAGCCGCCTTGAGCGCGGCGGCGTCGAACTGGGGATGGAGCAGGGTGTCGAGGTTGCGCGGCTCGATCATGGAGACCGCCTTCTTCTCGTCGATCATACCCTCGTCCACGAGGTCGCAGGCGATCTTGAGAGCAGCCTGCGCGGTGCGCTTGCCGCTGCGGCACTGGAGCATATAGAGCTTGCCGTTCTCGACGGTGAACTCCATGTCCTGCATGTCGCGGTAGTGATCCTCGAGCAGGTCGCAGACCTTGACGAAGTCGGCGTAGGCCTGGGGGAACTTCTCTTCCATCTGGGAGATGGGCATCGGGGTGCGGACGCCGGCGACGACGTCCTCGCCCTGGGCGTTGGTCAGGAACTCGCCCATGAGCTTCTTCTCGCCGGTGGCGGGGTCACGGGTGAAGGCAACGCCGGTACCGGAGTTCTCGTTCAGGTTGCCGAAGACCATCGGCATGACGTTGACGGCAGTGCCCCAGGAATAGGGGATGTCGTTGTCGCGGCGATAGACGTTCGCACGCGGGTTGTCCCAGGAGCGGAACACGGCGCGGATGGCCTCGTAGAGCTGGGTCTTGGGGTCGGAGGGGAAGTCCTCGCCGATCTGCTGCTTGTACTCGGCCTTGAACTGCTCGGCGAGTTCCTTGAGGTCGGCCGCGGTAAGCTCGATGTCGAGCTTGACGCCGCGCTTTTCCTTCATCGCGTCGATGAGCTGCTCAAAGTACTTCTTGCCCACTTCCATAACGACGTCGGAGAACATCTGGATGAAGCGGCGATAGGAGTCGTAAACGAAACGCTCGAAGTTGGGGTCGGGGTTGCCCGCGATCATGGCGGCAACGACCTCGTCGTTCAGGCCGAGGTTCAGGATGGTATCCATCATGCCGGGCATGGAAGCGCGCGCGCCGGAACGGACGGAGACGAGCAGGGGGTTCTTCAGATCGCCGAACTTCTTGCCGTTGATCTCCTCCATCTTGCCGACGAATTCCATGATCTGGGCCATGATCTCGTCGTTGATCTTACGGCCGTCCTCGTAATACTGGGTGCAGGCCTCGGTGGTGATGGTGAAACCCTGGGGGACGGGCAGACCGATGTTGGTCATCTCGGCGAGGTTTGCGCCCTTGCCGCCCAGAAGCTCACGCATGCTCGCGTTGCCTTCCGAGAACAGGTAGACATACTTTTTGCTCATTGGTTTTCCTCCATATCAAAATGTATCGCTGTGGTTTGCAGATAAAACAAATATCAAAGCTTTACTATTATAGACAGAAATTGCAGGACTTTCAATACGAAGTTGTGAAATTTTTGTCTTACTCCCCTGTTTTTTTGCAAATTCCATCACATTTTGCAGGAATGCGCGCCGTTTTTATGCCAAAAGGCAGTGATATTTCTTGCACGCCGCCCGATTTTGCGATATACTAAGGGGCAGATTATTGCTTTGTTCGCGGAGGAACGCATGGAGCTGCTCGACTTTGCAAAAACCAATACCGCCGCGCGTCTTCGTGCCGCCGCCGCACGCGGCGCGCTATCGCACGCGCTCATCTTCAGCGGAAGCGGCGACCGGCTCGGCGCGGCGCGCTACGCCGCCGCCGCGATGGAATGCATGGGTGCGGGCAAGCCCTGCCTCGCCTGCCCCGCCTGCCGCAAGGTGATACAGGACATCCACCCCGATGTTTCCTTCGTGCGCGACGCGGAGCACAAAGAGCTCTCGGTCGACACGGTGCGCGCCATGCGCGCCGACGCTTTCATCCGCCCGAATGAGGGCGCGCGCAAGATCTACATCTTCGAGGACTGTGCCATCCTGACGGAGAAGGACCAGAACGTCCTCTTAAAGCTGGTGGAGGAAGGGCCCGCCTACGCGGCGTTCTTCTTCTGCGCAGAAAATGCCGCCGCGCTCTTGCAGACCATCCGCTCGCGCTGCGTGGAGGTGAAGCTCTCCCCCGTTTCGCAGGCGGAGGACGCGCCCGACGAGCGTGCACTGGAGCTTGCCCACCGCATCGCCTCCGGCACGCGCGCATCCCGCGCGGCCTTCTGCGCCCGGCTCGAAACGGGCAAGATCACGCGCGATGAGCTCGCCGCGCTCTTCGAGCGCACGAGGCTGCTGCTCGCGAACGCGCTTTTGGGTGTTTACGGTTCTCCTGTCCCCGAATCGGAGCGCGAGATCGCGCGTGAGCTTTCTTCCCGCTTGACAAAAGGCAAAATTCTCGGCACAATAGATTTATTGCAAACCTATCGCGACCATTGCAGTTATAACGTCGGCGTCGGGCCCACACTGGGCGGCTTCGCCGTTGAATTGGAGGAACTCCTTTGACAGAAGTAATCGGTGTCCGCTTTCGCGGCGGATGTAAAGAATACTATTTTGACCCGCACGGCATCGCGGTCGAACCCAACGAGTTCGTCATCGTAGAGACCGCGCAGGGGCTCGAGTACGCCCACTGCGTCTCGGGCAACCACGAGGTAGAGGACGACGCCGTCGTTCAGCCGCTGCGCCCGCTCGTGCGCGTGGCGACGGAGAACGACGACCGCACCTACGCCTACAACAAGAGCAGAGAAAAGAACGCCTTCGAGGTCTGCCAGAAGAAGATCGCAGAGCGCGGGCTCGACATGAAGCTCGTGCGCGTGGAGAGCAACTTCGACGGCAGCAAGATCATTTTCTTCTTCACCTCCGACGGGCGCGTGGACTTCCGCGAGCTTGTGCGCGACCTCGCCGGTGTGTTCCGCGCGCGCATTGAGCTGCGCCAGATCGGCGTGCGCGACGAGGCGAAGATGCTCGGCGGCCTCGGCATCTGCGGCAGGCCCTTCTGCTGCTCGCAGTTTTTGGATGATTTTGTGCCCGTGTCCATCAAGATGGCCAAGACGCAGAATCTCAGCTTGAACCCGACGAAGATCTCCGGCACCTGCGGCCGCCTCATGTGCTGCCTCAAGTATGAGCAGAACGCCTATGAGGACGCGATGCGCCGCTGCCCGAAGCAGGATTCGTTCGTTGCAACGCCCGACGGCCTTGGCAACGTGAGCAGCGTGGATATTCTGCGCGAGCAGGTGCTTGTGCGCCTCGACGGGCAGAACGAGGCCCCCAAGCGCTACCGCACCTGCGAAATCCAGGTGCTGCGCAACGGCAAGGGCTCGCGCGACGGCATCGAGCTCCCCACGACGCTGCCCGAGCGCTATCAGGAGCCGCAGGAGGAAGAGCCGCAGCTGACGGTAAGCTTTTTCTCCAACGCAACGCCCATCGTCCCGCCCGAGCAGTGGTCTGCTCCCGCTGAAAAGAAGGAAGCGGACGCCGACGAGGGCGAGAAGGAAAAGCGCCGTTCCCGCCGCGGCGGGCGCGGTCATCGCGGCGGCAGAGGCCGCGGCAAAGGCGGTGAGGGCGACGAAAGAGCCGCCGCGCCGAAGGCCGAGAACGCGGCCCAGAAGGGCGACAAGCCCGCCGAAAAACGCAGCGAACGTCCCGCGCGCAGCAACAAGCCGGGCGGCGATCGTCCGCCCCGCAATCCTGACAAGAACGGCGAGCGCCGCGCTCCGCGGCAGAGCAAGCCGAACAATGAAAATCCCGACGCGCCGAAGGCGCCGCGTCCGCCCCGCGCGCCGAAGGCAGAGGGCGCAGGCGATGGCGTCGAGAATAAGCCGCGCCGCCGCAGCCATCGCGGGGGCAGAGGCCGCCGCAGAAGCGGCGGTCAGGGCGGCGAGAACAGCGCACCCAAGAGCGAAGCGTAAAAAAATAAGAAGACCTGCGAAGCGTGCTTCGCAGGTCTTCTCTTCTGCCCGCAGCGCCGCTCTTTTCTTTTTCTGCGCGCTGTGGTATACTTTTTCCGAAAAAACGACAAGATTCAAAGAGGTGACGTTCATGCCGAAATTCGACAAGGTGCTGCTGGCCAGCGACTTTGATAACACCCTCGTCTACACGGAGGGGGCGCTCGCGCGCGGCGAGGATATCCCGCCGATGAGCGCGCGCAACCGCGAGGCAGTCGAGTATTTCATTCAAAACGGCGGCTATTTCTCCATTTCGACCGGCCGCGCCCTGCCCGCCTTCGCGCGCTACGCGCAGGATCTTCCCTGCAACGCGCCCTGCGTCATCGCCAACGGCGCGGCCATCTATGACTTCAACAAGGACTGCTACGTGGAGACCGCGTTTTTGGATGCGGATATCTACGACCATGTCGACGCGCTGCTCGCCCGCTTCCCCGGCCTGTGCTTTGAGGTCTACCACGACGACCGCCGCATCCACGCGCTGCACCCCAACCACTTCGTCCGCAACCACGAGCACCTGACGCGCGCGAAGACCGTGGAGGTCAAAGACTTCCGCGAGGTGGACCTGCCGATCATCAAGCTGCTGTTTGAAGAGGAAAAGCCCCTGCTCGACGAGGTGCGCGACTTCATCCGCGCGCAGGACTGGGGCAAAAACTACGAGCTGATCTTCTCGAGCGACCACCTGCTCGAGCTGACGCGCCGCGGCGCGACGAAGGGCGGCATGATCTTAAAGCTTGCTTCCCTGCTCGGTGTTGCGCGCAAGGACATCTACTGCGTCGGCGACCACAACAATGACATTCCGATGCTTGAAGTCTCCGCGATCGGTTTTGCGCCCGAAAACGCCATCCCTGAGGTCAAGGCCTGGGGCGCGCACATCGTCTGCCACTGCAAGGACGGCGCGCTCGCCGACGTAGTGGAGATCTTAGACAGGCGATACTGAGTTCAAAAAGATGGCTCTGCCGATTTTTCTTTTCCGCTGCCTTTTTTCGTACAACTTTTTGCGTTTGCCCGCATATACTGTCCGGGTGAACTGAAATCAGAAAGGAATGATACGATGAAGGAGAAAGAGTTGGAGAGCCGCCGCGGCGACGTTGATGACATGATTTTCGGCAGCGAAGCTTATGTCAGCGAACGGTAAATGATCAAAAAAGGCTCCGTGCGTTGCACGGAGCCTTTTTCATCGTCTGTCCGCTGTTCAGAGCGCCTTTTCGATCGTGCCGCCGCCGAGCAGCACCTCCCCGTCATAAAAGACGACGGCCTGCCCCGCCGTCACGGCGCGCTGGGGCGTGAGGAGCGCGACGTGCGCGCCGCCATCCGGCAGCGGCGTCACAACCGCGTCACATTCCCTCTGGGAATAGCGCGTTTTGGCGGTGCAGCGCACTTCGCCCTCGGGCGTACCCATGATGAAGTTCACGCGCGAGGCGAGCAGCGCCGAGGAAAACAATTCTTCGTTGTCGCCGAGAAGCACGGTATGATCTTCGGCATTTTTGGCTATCACATAGAGGGGACGGTCCGCACTCACGCCGAGGCCCTTGCGCTGGCCCGCCGTATAGCACTCGAGCCCCCGGTGGCGGCCGAGCACGCGGCCCGAAGCGTCCACAAAGTTGCCCGGCTGCGGCTCGACGCCGCCGTAGTCGCGCAGAAAGCGCACATAGTCCCCGTCGGGGATGAAGCAGATGTCCTGCGAATCGGCCTGATGGGCGTTTGCAAGACCCGCCTCCTCTGCCCGCTCGCGGATCTCCGGCTTTTCAAAGCCGCCCACAGGCAGCAGCAGGTGCGAAAGCTCACGCTGCGTGAGCTGATAGAGCACATAGCTCTGGTCCTTGGCGCGGCTCTCGCCGCGAAGCAGGCGGTAAACGCCGCGCGCCTCGTCATAATCGACGCGGGCATAGTGCCCGGTGGCGATATAGTCAAAGCCCATCTCGAGCGCGCGGTCAAGAAACGCGCCGAACTTCAGGCAGCGGTTGCAGTCGATGCAGGGGTTCGGCGTGCGGCCCGCGCAGTATTCGCTCACGAAACGGTCCATCACCTCGCGCGCGAAGCGCTCGCGCTCGTCGAAGACGTAAAAGGGCATACCGAGACCCTCGGCGATCTTCCGCGCGCCGGAGACGTCGTTATCGCAGAGCGACAGCGTCGCACCTGCGCATTCATAGCCCTGCTGCTGCAAAAGCAGGGCGGCGGCAGACGAATCCACGCCGCCGCTCATGGCGATCAAAACTTTTTTCCGCATAACGTTCCTCAATCCAGATATCGCTGTAAAAATGCCTCGGGCTTGAGCGCGTCCGAAAGCTCGACAAGCGTTGCGTTGAAGCCGCCGGCATAGTCGCTGCCGCCGTCGTTCAGGCGCACGCGTCCGCTGCGCACCGCAGGCAGCGACACGGTAAAAAGAGAGCCCTTCCCCTCCTCCGACTGTGCGACGATCGTGCCGCCGTGGCCCTGCGCGATGCGCTGGCAGATGGGCAGGCCCAGGCCGAGGCCGCGCGGGGGAAGAGGATTCTGCTCCCCGTCGAGAAAGCGCTCGAAAAGATGCGCAAGCGTATCGCTGTTCATGCCGCAGCCCGTATCGGCGACGCTGAGCTTGACAAAGCGCCCCTCCGTCTTCACGCGCACGCGCACGCTGCCGCCCGCGGGGGTAAATTTGAGCGCGTTGGACAAAAGGTTCAGCAGCAGCTTTCGCAGCGCGGCGGCATCCATGCCGATGATGCGGCTATCGCGCTCGGCGGAAAAGTCGAGCCGCACGCCGCTGAGTGAGAAGAGGAACCCGACCTCCTCGCACACGCGGCGGCAAAGGCCGACGATGTCATCATCATACAGCGCAAGCCGCTGCTGATCGAAGAGCTTGCCCGCATCGGTCAGGTTGCTGACGATGCGGTACATCTGGTAATAGCTCTGGTAAAAAACGGCGGCGCTGCGGTCTGTCTTCGCGTCCTTTTCCCGCATCTCGGGCGGAACAAGGCGGTCGACCGCCGTGTAAAGCGTTGTCATCGAGGCACGCAGCTGCAGCGCGATATTGGGCAGCACATCGGCCAGTGTCTCGAGTTCTTCATTGGTATAGTCCCGCATGGTATCTCCTTATATCAAACTCTCCTGCCGTTAGCATTCGCCGCATGGAGGCGGAGCTTGCGCGGAAAGAAATGGCTCTTCACGTTCCCTTCATTGCTCATGCAATTGTTGTACACTGAGGGTAGCAAAATTCTGACGAAAAAGCAAGGAATTTGTGAAAATTACAAAAATTGGGAAAATTCAAAAAAAGGTCTTGCAAATCTGAGATCTCGCTGTATAATAGCAAACGTACTGAACATTTGATATATTCCAAAGGCCTGAAAGGAAGTTGGTTTTATGAGTATCAAAATAGGCATCAACGGCTTTGGCCGCATCGGGCGCATGGTCTTCCGCGCAAGCCTTGACCACCCGGAGATCGAGATCGTGGGCATCAACGATCTCTGCCCGCCCGATTATCTCGCCTATATGCTAAAATATGACACCATGCACGGCCGCTTTGCCGCCGATGTGAAGAGCACGGACCACAGCATCGTGGTAAACGGGCGCGAAGTCCCCGTCTTTGCCGAGCGCAACCCCGCAGACCTTCCCTGGGGCAAGATCGGCGCGGAGTATATCGTCGAGTCCACGGGTCTGTTCCTGACGAAAGAAAAGTCGCAGGCGCATATTGACGCCGGAGCGAAGAAGGTCGTCATGTCCGCCCCGTCGAAGGACGATACACCCATGTTCGTCTGCGGTGTCAATCTGGACAGCTACACGCCGGATATGACCTTCGTTTCCAACGCCTCCTGCACGACGAACTGCCTCGCCCCCATCGCCAAGGTCCTGAACGACCGTTTCGGCATCAAGGACGGCCTGATGACCACCGTGCACTCCGTCACCGCCACGCAGAAGACCGTGGACGGCCCGTCCCTGAAGGACTGGCGCGGCGGCCGCGCGGCCACGGGCAACATCATCCCCTCCTCCACCGGCGCTGCCAAGGCCGTCGGCAAGGTCATTCCCTCCCTCAACGGCAAGCTCACGGGCATGTCGATGCGTGTTCCCACGCTGGATGTTTCCGTGGTCGACCTGACGGTCAACCTCGAAAAGGGTGCCTCCTACGACGAGATCTGCAAGGCGATGAAGGAAGCGAGCGAGGGCGAGCTCAAGGGCATCCTCGGCTATACCGATGAGGCGGTCGTCTCGTCCGACTTCCTCGGCGATCCCCGCACCTCCATTTTCGATGCCAAGGCCGGCATCGCGCTGACGGATACCTTTGTCAAGGTCGTGAGCTGGTACGATAACGAGATCGGCTATTCGAACAAGTTGCTCGACCTCATTGAGCACATGTATCACGTCGATCACCCCGCGCGCTGATATTGCTTTATTCTCTGTCCCTGTTTCTTCATGGCAGGGCGGTGCTCCTCTCTGAGCAAGAGGGACTCGTCAAGGACGAGTCCCTCTTGTTTTTTCCGCGCATTTGGTGGTATACTGCCATCATTGCGACCTTTCCGATCCGATAAATTTGAGGTGAACTATGTTTCAGGGCTTTACACCGGAGGCCATCGAGTTTCTCTGGAGCATCAAATTCAACAACAACCGCGAGTGGTTCCTGCCGCGCAAGGAGCAGTTTCTTACGCTCGTTGACCGCCCGATGCGCGAGCTGGGAAGCGAGCTTTTCGACGCGCTCCGCGCGGAGTATCCCAACGAGTCTCTCCGGCTGCACGTCTGCCGCATCTACCGCGATGCGCGCAGGCTCTTCGGCCGCGGGCCGTACAAGGACCACCTGTGGCTCACGATCGAGCGCCCGCATGAGCGCTTTGAGGGCGTGCCCGCGCTCTATTTTGAGCTGGCGCCGAACTTCTTCAGCTACGGCTGCGGTTACTGGGATGCCTCCCCCGCCACGATGGCCAAGCTCCGCCGCCGCATTGAGACGAACCCGAAAAAGCTCGAAAAAATCGTGCGCAAGCTGAATAAATCCCGTTTCAAGCTCACGAGCGAGGCGTTCAAGCGCCCGAAGGGCGACGTCGGCAAGCTCTTGAACCCGTGGTACAACGCAAAAAACATCGCCGTCGGCTACGAAGACAACCCCGAGGGCGTGCTCTTCACGCCGGAACTCAAGGACGAGGTGCTCGCGGGCTTCCGCGAGCTGATGCCGCTCTACCTCTATCTCGATTCGCTCTCGGGCGACGGCGAACCGACAAAGGAATAAACGCGCAAAGCAAAAGAGTGACAGCCAAAAGGCTGTCACTCTTTTTTTTACTGCAAAACCTTCTTGTTGCCGTGCGTTGCCTTCATGCGCAGCTCCTTGTTGAGGATCGTTTTGCGGATGCGCAGGTTCTTGGGCGTGACCTCGAGCAGCTCATCGTCGGCGAGGAACTCCAGGCACTGCTCCAGGCTCATCTGCTTGGGCGGGACGAGGCGCAGGGCGTCGTCCGAGCCGGAAGCACGCATATTCGTCAGCTGCTTTTTCTTGCAGACATTGACCGTGATGTCCTCCTGCTTGGGGGACTGGCCAACGACCATGCCCTCGTACACATCGATGCCCGCGCCAATGAACAGCACGCCGCGCTCCTGCGCGTTGAAGAGGCCGTAGGTGATGGACGTGCCCGTTTCGGAGGCGACGAGAGAGCCGGTGTTGCGGCGGGCAAGCTCACCCTTGTAGGGCGCGTAGGAATCAAACACGCTCGCCATGATGCCCTCGCCCTTGGTGTCGGTGAGGAACTCGTTGCGGTAACCGAACAGGCCGCGCGCGGGGATCAGGAATTCGAGCTTCATGCGGCTGCCGATCGGCGTCATCTCGGCGAGGTCGCCCTTGCGGGAGCCGAGCTTTTCGATGACCGCGCCGACATAGTCCTGCGGCACGTCGCACACGAGGCGCTCGATCGGCTCGCACTTCTTGCCGTCGATCTCCTGATAGAGAACGCGCGGGGGCGAGACCTGGAACTCGTAACCTTCGCGGCGCATCGTCTCGATCAGGATGGACAGCGACATTTCGCCGCGGCCGGCGACGTTGAACGCGTCGGTCGAACCCTCAAGCTCCGTGACGCGCAGGGAAACGTCCTTGAGCGTCTCGCGGTGGAGGCGTTCGCGCAGCTGGCGGGAGGTGACAAACTTACCCTCGCGGCCGGCAAAGGGGGAATCGTTGATGGAGAAGGTCATCTCCACCGTGGGCGCGGAGATCTTGACAAACGGCAGCGGCTCGATGCAGTCCGGCGCGCAGATGGTATCGCCGATCGTGATATCGCCGATACCGGAGAGGCAGATGATGTTGCCCGCGGTGGACTCGGTGACGGGGTTTTTGGCAAGGCCCTCAAACTCATAGAGGGCAACGGCCTTGGCCTTCTTGGGTGCAGCGTCGGGATCGTGGTAGTTGCACACGGCGATCTCCTGATTCTGCTTGAGCGTGCCGCGCTCGATGCGGCCGATGGCCATACGGCCGACATACTCGCTGTAGTCGATGGCGGAGACGAGCATCTGGAAGGGCGCGTCCACGTCAGCTTCCGGCGCGGGGATATACTCAAGGATCGTGTCGAAGAGGGGCTTCAAGTCCGTGCCTGCCACATCGGGCGAGTAGGACGCCGTGCCGTTGCGGCCGGAGCAGAAGAGCATCGGAGAGTCGAGCTGCTCGGGCGTTGCGTCGAGGTCCATCAGAAGCTCGAGTACCTCGTCCACGACCTCGTGGATGCGCTGGTCGGGGCGGTCGATCTTGTTGACGACGACGATGACGCGGTGACCCAGCTCCAGCGCACGGGAAAGGACGAAGCGCGTCTGCGGCATGGGGCCCTCGGCAGCGTCGACGAGCAGGATGACGCCGTTGACCATCTTGAGGATACGCTCGACCTCGCCGCCGAAGTCGGCATGGCCCGGGGTATCGATGATGTTGATCTTGGTGTCGCCGTAGCGGATGGCGGTATTCTTGGCAAGGATCGTGATGCCGCGCTCGCGCTCAAGGTCGTTGGAGTCCATGACGCGGTCGACGACCTCCTGATTTTCGCGGTAGACGCCGCCCTGCTTGAGCATCTCATCGACCAGCGTGGTCTTGCCGTGGTCAACGTGGGCAATGATGGCTACGTTGCGAAGCTTTTCGTTCTGCATAAACTATCTCTCCTTCCTGCCGTGGGGGCAGGGAATCTAATTGTAATGTCATTAACTGTAATAGTATATTCTGATGCTCCGTCATTTGCAAGATTTTTTGAAACTTTTTTTGTGCTTTTTGCAGAAAAATCAGAAAAAACGGCCGTCTGCCGGGAAAGGCAGACGGCCGCATCGCGGTTTCTGTACAGGTTTTAGCCCAGAAGCTCGCTCAGCTCGTCGATCAGCTCGCCGAAGAGCGAGAGCGCATCGTTGATGGGCGCGGGCGTGCGCATATCAACGCCCATGTCGCGCAGCAGCTCGACCGGCTCTTTCGAGCAGCCGCCGGAGAGGAACTTCTTATAGTCCATGACGGCGCTCTCGCCTTCGCGCAGGATGCGGTTGGCGATGGCGACGGCGGCGGAGAAGCTGGTCGCATACTGGAAAACGTAGTAGTTGTAGTAGAAGTGCGGGATGCGTGTCCACTCGAGCGCGATCTCATCGTCGGAGACCATGTCAGGGCCGAAGTAGAGCTTGTTGAGCGCCAGATACTTCTCGCTCAGCACATCGGCGGTCAGCGCCTCGCCGCTTTCGATGAGCTTGCCCATCTCGAGCTCGAACTCGGCAAACATCGTCTGGCGGTAGACCGTGCCCTTGAACTGGTCGAGGAAGTGGTTGATGAGGTAGGCGCGCTGCTTGCGGTCGCTCGTCTTGCCGAGCAGGTGGCGCATCAGCAGGATCTCGTTGCAGGTGGAGGCGACCTCGGCGACGAAGATGACATACTCCGCCGTGTTCACCGGCTGATACTTGCAGGAGTGCCAGGTGTGCATGGCATGGCCCATCTCGTGGGCGAGGGTGAACATGCAGTCAAGGTTGTCCTTGTGGTTGAGCAGCACATAGGGGTGGGGCCAACCGCTGCCGGTGCAGTAGGCGCCGCCGCGCTTGCCGGTGTTTTCGTACACGTCGACCCAGCGGTTGTTGAAGCCCTCTTCCAGCACGTCCGTATAGTCCTTGCCGAGCACGGCGAGGGCCTCGAGCACGTTCGCCTTCGCCTCGTCATAGGTGATCTCGGCGTCCGCATCGGCGACGATCGGCGTGTAGACATCGTACATGTGCAGCTCATCGTAGCCCATGATCTTCTTGCGCAGGGCAACATAGCGATACATCTTGTCGAGGTTGCCGTGCACCGCGTCGATGAGGTTGGTGTACACCGCCGTCGGCACCTCGGTCACGTCGAGAGAGGCCTCGAGCGTGGAGTTATAACGGCGCGCGTCGGCAAAGAACTTGAGCTGCTTGAACTGCGCGTCGAGCGAGGAGGCGTAGGTGTTGCGGAACTCGCCCGCGCGCTTGTAGTAGGCCTTGAAGGCATTCTCGCGCAGCGTGCGGTCGGCGCTCATCATCAGCGGCACGAGCGTACCGTCGGTCAGCTGGTGCGTCTCGCCCTTGCCGTCGGTCACGTCGGGATAGCGGATGTCCGCGTTGTGGAACATACTGAACGTGCGGCTGGGGCTCTCGCTGATCTCGCCGGCGGCGGCAAGCAGCTTCTCGCACTCGGGCGAGAGGATGTGCGCCTTGCGGCGGCGCAGCTTATCAATGTTGCGGCGATAGGTCCCGAGCTTCGGCTCTTCGGCGTAAAAGCGCGCGAGCGTCTCGTCGGAGATGTCCATGATCTCGCTCGCCTCAAACGCGCTCGCGCTCGAGAGTGCGACAGCCGCGGAAAATGCCTTGCTGCGCATTCCCTGATAGAAGGAGTTGCCCACATCCTGATCGCTGCGGCAGCTTGCATACTCCACAAGTTTGGTCACGCGCACGTTGAGCTCATCGCTGAGCGTGAACCATGCAAGCAGCGTCTTCGCGCTCTCGCCAAGCGTGCCGGCGAAGGCAGCCAGGCGCTTGGGATAGGCTTTGAGCGCCTCCAGCTCCTCGTTCCATGCCTCGTCGCTCGCGAATACGTCGCGCAGGTCCCAGGTGAACTCCTCGGGCACTTCGCTGCGCGGAAGGATCGTCTTACCGTCCATACCTTTACCGTCCTTTTCTAAATATATGGTCTTTTTGTCCGCTTTTGCCGGACAGTTCCGTGGTCTTGTCCTCCATTATAGCGGACGGCCGCGCCGAATACAAGCGCTTTTCTCCGTCCGCCGCGCGCAAATCAGGCATTGACAAACCCTTGCGGAAAAGGGTAAAATAGTTAATGGTCTTTCATCAGACACGCGCCAGTAGCTCAGCCGGATAGAGCGTCCCCCTCCTAAGCGCACGGACATCAATTACCGATGGCACCGTTTTCCCTACAATTTGATATTCGTGCGCATGATTTGCGTCTGTAGCTCAGTTGGATAGAGCGCGAGCCTCCTAAGGTGGCGTTACAACAATCAACTCTGCTCGGTAGTTGGGTGTCAAAAACTTAATATTTATAAATGTCTGCGTAGCTCAGTTGGATAGAGCGACCGCCTCCTAAGAATACGTTATAACGACCGCCTTTGGGGCAAAGGCGATTGACACT
>ENA-UOJC01001378-UOJC01001378.1-human-gut-metagenome-genome-assembly--contig:-C104-NODE-1378-length-33414-cov-5.456399_pt1 | contig 33414 bp, 29 predicted proteins | sample MGYA00242339_ERZ723886 | MGnify/ENA metagenome assembly ERZ723886 | reverse complement strand
TTTGTTTTGGACGGAGAACGGATCAAGAAAGCTGGAAAAACAGCTTCTGCTGTTTCCATCATCTATCCCTGTTTTCAAAAAAGGCCACTTTTAACGACAAGTAAATTAAAAGAAGAAACGGATCTTTCACTTCCAACGATTCTCAGAAATTTGAAAATATTGGAAGAAATAGGAATTATTAAAGAAATCTCCGGAAAAGAACGGAACAAGCTGTTTGTTTATGAAAAATATCTCGATATATTGAATCAGGGAACAGACATTTAAAACAGGAATGAATTTTTTCCATAATTTAAAGAAGAGAAAAGGAGCGGTTGACTTCGTTTTGTCAACTGGTTAGCGTATCATTACAGAATGGGAAAAGGAGAAATGCGATGAAGCGGTCTACGGTTACGCTACCGAACTATATGATCGGAGAAGATGTTTTTGAAAAAGCTGGTGCTGTTTTAAGAAAATACGGCCAGACAGCCGTTATCGTCGGCGGAAAAAAGGCAATGGCCGCTGCGGCCGGAAAATTGACGGACGCTTTGACCCGGGACGGTATCTCCGTTCGGGGACAGGTCTGGTTCGGGGGGGATTCCACGTATGAAAATGTGGATATGCTGGCCGAAAATCCGCTTGTCCGGAAAGCAGACATGATTTTGGCGATGGGCGGGGGGAAATGCTGTGATACAGCCAAAGTCCTGGCTGAAAAAGTGGAAAAGCCGCTTTTTACCTTTCCGACAATCTCCTCAAATTGCGCGCCGTGCACGGCTCTGGCCATCATGTACAACACCGACGGCAGTTTCAGGGATAATTTCTACTGTGTCCATCCTCCGCTGTTTGTTTTTATTAACGACCGGATCCTTGCGGAAGCCCCTCTTGAATATCTTCAGGCCGGTATCGGTGATGCCCTGAGCAAAGAACCTGAAGTCCGGCTGGCCTTGCGTCACGTTGAACTGGATCAGAATCTGCTGGTGGGACGCAGCCTGTGTGCCGCGTGTACGGAACCTCTTTTGGAATTCGGCCGGGAAGCTTTGAAATCCTGCGCCGAAAAACGCACATCCCGGGCTTTGCAGGAAGTCGCGTTGGATATCATTATTTCAACCGGTCTGGTCAGCAACATGACGGTGTGCCCCGAATTTTATTACAATACGAACATTGCGCATTGTTTTTATTACGGCGCAACGATTTTTCCCGCGGCGCACAAATATCTGCACGGCTTCCTGGTGGCTTTCGGGGTTCTGGTCCTGCTGGATTACGACGGGCAGACGGAACTGCGTGACCGTGTCATGCGTTTTTACCGTGATGTTCACCTGCCGGTGACGCTGGCGGATGTCGGCCTGACGCCGGACGATTTACCGGCTCTGGTCGAAAAGGCGACAAAAGTTCCGGGCTGGCATATTGACGGATATGACCTGAACGCCGAACGTTTTCATCAGGCGATTCTGAATGTCGATACTCTGGGGCGGCCGGCGGTGTAAAAAGACGCTTTCACGGGCGGCGCCGAAATAATTTCCATGACGGCCGGGCAGAGCGCTTTTCCATGAGTCGGCCCGGCCGAAAAAAGATCTGTTTTTCTTAAATTTCGGCGCGGAAGGGGCGCGAAAGCAGAGTGTGAAGCACATTATCGACCGGAGTGCCCTCAAAAATGCGCTCAAGCCCTTCACAGATCGGCATTTCAACACCGGCTTTGGCCGCGCGTTCCAGAACGGCCGATGCGGTGTAAACGCCCTCGGCCACGGAATTCCGGCCTTCCAGAACCTCATTCAGCGTTTTGCCTTCGCCCAGCGCGACGCCGACCGTAAAATTGCGCGACTGCGTGCTGTTCGCGGTCAGCACAAGGTCGCCCAGCCCCGACAGACCCATCAGCGTTTTGGGATTCCCGCCCATGGCTTCGGCCAGCCGTGAAATTTCGGCCAGTCCGCGCGTGATCAGAGCCGCACGCGCATTGTCGCCCAGCTTTTTGCCTTCGACGATTCCGGCCGCAATCGCCATGACATTTTTCACCGCGCCGCCGATCTGAACGCTGATGATATCTGCGGAATAATAGGGTCGGAAAGAAAGCGTCCCGAGTGCTTCGACCAGATTCTCGCCCAGCCGTTCATCCGTACAGGCCAGCGTCACGGCGGTCGGCCTTTCGAGAGCGGCTTCGTGCGCAAACGTCGGACCGGACAGGACGGCGACAGGCGCCTGCGGCAGGACATCGGCCAGAATTTCACTCATCAGCGCACCGGTTTTCTGTTCGATGCCCTTGGAGCAGATGACGGCCGGCAGACCTTCCGGCCAGACCGGAGCAAGTGAGGCGCAGACTTCACGCAGATGCTGTGCCGGAAGCGTCAGCAACACCGCCGAAGATTCCTTCAAAGCTTCCGTGATGTCCGATGTCGGACGGATGTTTTCGGTTAACGTGACGCCCGGCAGGAACAGTATATTTTCCTTTTTTTCACGGATTGATTCGACGACTTCGGGTTCGCGCGCCCACAGGACGACATTTTTTCCGGCTCGTGCGGCGACCAGAGCCAAAGCGGTGCCCCATGCGCCCGCGCCGATAATTCCGATTGTCTGCATTGTTCCCTCCTGTTTATCTTTTGGATGCCGGATCCAGCGGCCAGCGGGGGCGCGGGCTGAAATCCAGGGGATCAGACCGGCCGATAAGAAAATGTTCCATCCCGGCCCAGGCGACCATAGCGCCGTTATCCGTACATAAATTTAACGGCGGCGCGGCAAAAGTCATCTGTTTTTTCCAAGCCAGTGTTTCCAGAGCATGCCGGAGCGCCGTATTGGCGGCGACGCCTCCGGCCACGACCAGATGGCGACCTTCGGGATAAGCTTCCCGGAACATTTTAATGCCGTTTTTCAGGCGGCCGCAAACAGATTCAAGGACGGCGGCCTGGAACGAGGCGGCGATATCGGCTCTGTCCTGTTCTGTCAGACGCGCCTGTTCAAGGGATCCCTCCGGGGAAAAGGCTTCAATCGTGTGCCGCACCGCCGTTTTCAGTCCTGAAAAGGACAGATCGCAACCGGGCTTTCCGGCCATGGGACGCGGGAGCGGAAAGCGCTTCGGATCGCCGTTCAGGGCGTATTTTTCAATCATCGGGCCGCCGGGATAGCCAAGTCCCAGCATTTTTGCTGTTTTGTCAAAGGCTTCTCCGGCCGCGTCGTCAATGGTTGCCCCGAATTTCCGGAATTTTCCGACGCCTTCGACGGCCAGAATCTGGCAGTGGCCGCCCGAAGCCAGCAAAAGAAGATAGGGGAAGGGAATATCCGCCCCCAGACGGACGGTCAGAGCGTGCGCTTCCAGATGATTGACGGCAATGAAGGGAAGACCATGCACGGCGGCGATTGCTTTGGCCGTCATGACGCCGACAATGACTCCGCCGATCAGTCCCGGCCCCGCAGAGGCCGCAACGGCGGAAAGTTCCCTGAACCCGATACCCGCCTGACGGAGGGTTTCGGCAACGATGCCGTCCACCTGTTCCAGATGGGCGCGTGCGGCGATTTCGGGAACGACGCCGCCGAAGGCCTTGTGCTCCTGCTGTGAAAAAACGACGGACGCCCGCAGTTCCTTTTTTTCGGAAACGACGGCGGCGGCGGTTTCATCACAGCTGGATTCAATCCCTAAAACAAGCATTTTCCCTCACTTTGTAAAATTATTCTACCCATACTCGGAAAAAATGGTAAAATCCAGCATATTTATCATGGAGGATTTTAAATATGGCGACCGAAGAAAAGAAGCCGGCGGCGGAGAAAAAGGAAGCTCTTCCCGCAGAGCCGAAAGAAAAACAGCCTGAGAAAAAACAAAAGAAAAAAATCAGAAAAGGCCGTGTCGTTTTCTTTGTATTCGTTCTTGCCCTGGCGGGCGTCCTGTCCCTTCCCGATGTGCGCGAAGGGATTTACAATGAATATGCGTCGCTGACCGAAGACGCCGTCATCCCCGTTGAAACCGAAACATCCGAGGACGCCGAAAACGTTCCCGAAGAGGAAATCTCCACTCGTCTGGAACAGCTGGAAAACGCCCGCGATTTCGAAAATGCCGAAACGGTGCTGGCCACGGTCGAACCGCAGATCCGGGACGGCGACGCGGCGATCCTCGAACTTGCAAACCGTTACGATCAGTTGCTTCTGAGGCTGAACCTCCTGCAGGAACGTGTGGATGCCTTTGAACGGGCGCAGGCGCAGGAAATCTCCTCCATCCGACAGTCCCTGCCGAAACCGGGCCTGATTGAAGAACGTCTTCTGGCTCTGGGCGCCAAGGAAGATGTTCTGGTTCGCCAGATCGCCGATAACGGCGTGCGGATTGAAAAAGTCGAAAAAGGAAAAGCCGACGCATCGGCTGTTCTGGCTCTGATGGAGAGGATGGAAACGACGGAACGCCGGATCCAGGCCTCTGCTGTTGAAAAGGAACGCGCCGCGGCGTTGCTTCTGGCGCTGTACCAGTTGCGTGAAACGGTCATGTCGGGACAGCCGTTCCTGACGGAACAGCAGGCGGTGATCGCTTTGGCATCGTCGTCGCCGAAGCTGGTCGAAACGGCACAGCGGCTGAACACAGTCGCTGCCGGCGGCGTATGGACAAAGGCCGCTTTGGAACAGTCGTTTTATGATTATGCCGACAAAGCCGCCCTGAGCGTTCAGCTGAGTCCGAAAACAGACTGGTTCCATAAAGCGCTGAATTCCCTGCGTTCTCTGGTCGTTATCCGGCGTATTGACGCCGCCCCGGACGATATGTCGGTTGACGCTGTTCTGGCTCGTGCGCAGGACGCCGTCGAAAAGGGAGATATCCAGACCGCCGTCCTTCAGCTGAAGAATCTGCAGGGCGTGCCGGCCGAAACCGTCAAAGAATGGGTCGCGGCGGCCGAACGTTTCGTCCTGACACAGAAAACGGTCAGTGAACTGATCGCTTCGACCGTCGGCGTGCTGTATGCCGATCAGTTAAAAGGGGGCTGAAAAGATGTTTAGAATAATCTGGAACGCCTTCCTTCTGGGGGTCATCGCGCTGGCGGCGGCCTGGCTGAGCAACAACGCCGGCACGGTGCGCATGGAATGGATCGGATATCAGATCGATACGTCCGTCGCCGTTGTGATCGGCGGGCTTGTCCTGCTGTATTTTATTTTCCATTACTGTCTGGCTCGGCCGATATCAATGTTCTCCGGTCTGTTTTCCGGATGGTTCCGCAGCGATGCGCGCGCTGAACGAATGGCCAGATCCAAGGTGGCTCGGGAAATGGACAAGTACATGCTTCTGGCTCGGGGAATGACGGCTTTGGCCGCCGGAGACGTCACCACGGCACAGAAGATGCAGAAACAGATCGCCCGAAAATTCGCCGGCGACGAAAGCCGGACAGCCGTTTTTGAAGCCCAGCTGGCCGAAGCGGAAAACGATACGGCGACAGCGTTGAAAATGTATTCGGAGCTGGCCGCAAATCCGGAAACGAAGCTTTTGGGGTTGCGCGGGAAAATCCGTCTTTACCGGATGAACGGCAATATTACGCAGGCTTTGGACGTTTGTGCCCTGCTTCTGCAGGACAAAAAGCCGCCCGCATGGGTGATTTCCGAAGCATTTGAGCTTCAGATTCAGGAAAAACAGTGGGCGGAAGCAATTGCAACGCTGGAAAAGGGGCGGAAAATGGAAGTGTTTTCCAAATCCGCCTTCCGCCGCCTGAAAGCGGGAGTCCTTCTGGAACAGGCCGGTTATGAAGAAGATCCGGAGATGAAGGAAAAGCTGATCCGCGACGCCGAAGATACGGACGATACCCTGGCTCAGGCTGTTCTTCTGACGGCGCAGTATAACGCCCGAAAGGGACAGGTGCGCAAGGCGCGCGCCCAACTGAAGGAGCTTTGGAAAAAAGCACCGGGCTGGGCGGTTTACGAAGCCTATGCGGGCATGATGCCGGATGCTTCGCCGATTGACGTGGTGAAGGATGTCGAAGAGATGATCAAGGAAAACCCGGACGAACCGCTGAATGATCTGATTCTGGCGGACTGCTCTTTGAAGGCACAGCTGTGGGGACAGGCAAAGATGTCTTTGGAAAAATATCTGAAGGTCTCTCCGGATTCCCGCCGGGCTCTGATGCTGATGGCCGATGTCGCCGAGCATAACCGCGATGAAAAAACAGCCGATATGTACCGGGAAAAGGCCGCGGCGGCGGCGGCGGAAGCCCCCTTTAAATGTTCCGTCTGTCTGACGGATTTCAACGAGGGGCATATCATTTGTCCGGTCTGCCATACCTTGGGAACGACAATGGCGAACTGATCCGCCGGAAGGCATGGTTTAAAGGGAGGCGGTCGAAATCCGCCTCCTTTTTTATTTCGGAGATTTAGGGAATATGCCGGAAAAGGTGTTTCAACCTCTTTGATTCCGCGGGCGGGCTTTATGGATTTCCATCTGAAGTGTAATCGCTGGGCGGTGATTTTAACGACGGAGCCTTTTCCGGAAAAAGGCGGGAGAATAATCTTTTTTCTTGCCGTGCGAGTGCGTCACACGTCCCGTTTTTTACGTGTTTTCAGAAAGGAAGCGGTATGAAGGCCTGCGTTTCATCCGCCATTCGGGTCGAACGCGGCGGCGGCTGAATCGTCGGGATAGCGCACGCTTTCAAAATACAGTCCTGCGGCGGGAGCCGTCGGGCCGCCGGCTTTGCGATCCCGTGCTTCCAAAGCATCCAGAACGCGTTGTTTATCCCATTTGCCTTCGCCGACCATCTTAAGCGTACCCACCATGTTCCGCACCTGATGGTGCAGAAAGGAACGGGCACGGACGTGGAAAACGATATTGTCCCCCTGCCGTTCAACGTTCAGCTCATCCAGTGTTTTGACGGGCGATTTTGCCTGGCATTCGGAAGCGCGGAAAGTGGAAAAGTCATGCCGTCCCAGAAGGATGGCGGCCGCGTCCCGCATCGCGTCGGCATCCAGAGAAGGCCCAACCCACCAGACACGGTTTATGTCCAACGCCGGACGGGAGCGACGGTTCAGAATCCGGTAGATATACGAGCGCTCAATCGCCGAGAAGCGGGCGCTGAATCCATCCGGCACAATTTCAGCGGCCAGCACGGAAATCGGTTGGGGGCGCAGATGGGCGTTCATCGCCTGGCACAGATGGAACGGGTCTATGATCCGGACGGCATCGAAATGGGCGACCTGCCCCAGAGCGTGGACGCCCGCATCCGTGCGTCCCGCTCCGGTGATATCGACGGTTTCGCCCGAAAAGGCAAAAACGGCTTTCCGCAGCTCTTTCTGAATGCTCCGGCCGTTGTTCTGTTGCTGCCATCCGACGTAATCCGTGCCGTCGTACTCGATTGTGATTTTATACCGGGGCATGTCCGTCCAGAACCGTTCCGGCAGGAAGGGGATAGCCGCGCACAAATTCTTCAAACGGGAGCGGCCGCCGTCCCGGACGTTGCAATACGTTCAGTTTCAGGGCGCCTTCACGGCAGGCGACGAGGCCGCTTTCCAGCATGGTCCCGGGGAGTTGCGCCGTGTTCAGGGAAACCGGTTCGGCCGCCGCGACGGAAATTTTTTCCCGGCCGTGGACGAACCAGGCGCCCGGCCACGGAGTCAGCGCACGGATGCGGCAGTCAATCTGCGCCGCCGTTTCGTCCGCCCAGCGGATCAGTCCTTCGTCTTTTGATATTTTGGCCGCGTATGTGACGCCTTCTTCCGGCTGGTGCCGGGGAAAAAGACGTCCTTCCGCCATCAGATCCTGCCCGTCAATCAGGGCGTCCGCTCCGGCGGCGGCCATGGCGTCATGTAGCTCCGCGGCATTCATTCCCGGCGTGATGGCGATTTTTTTCTTCAAAAGCATATCGCCGGTGTCAAGGCCGGCATCCATTTGCATCAGGGTGATGCCGGTTTCCGTATCGCCCGCCATAAGCGCACGCTGGATCGGCGCCGCACCGCGCCACCGGGGCAGAAGCGACCCATGGATGTTCAAACAGCCGCGCGGGAACGCTTCCAAACACGCCTGAGGCAGAATCAGGCCGTAAGCCGCAACAACAGCGACATCCGCGTTCAGGGCGCGGAAAGCCACCTGTTCCTCCGACGATTTCAGCGAAGCCGGATGACGGACGGGAAGGCCGTGCTCTTCGGCGTATTGATGAACCGGCGAGGGCGTCAGCCTGTGGCCGCGTCCCGAAGGTTTCGGCGCACGCGTGTAGACACAGATGACCTCGTGGCGCGCATGCAGGGCTTTCAGCGCCGCAACCGCAAAGTCGGGCGTTCCCATGAAGACAGCTTTCATTCGGCGATTTCCTCTTTTTCTGCTTCGGCTTTGCGGCGGCGTTCCTTTTCAATTCGGCGAACGATCATGTCGCGTTTGATTTTCGACAGGTAGTCGATGAAAAGGCGGCCGTCCAGATGGTCAAGTTCATGCTGAACGGCAACAGCGAGAAGACCGTCGGCTTCCAGAACCTTTTCCTGTCCGTTTTCATCCGTATAGCGTACCGTGACGCGTTCGGCGCGTTCGACTTCGGCATACTGTTCGGGGACGGAAAGGCACCCTTCGTCATGCAGGACGCGCTCTTCGGAACGCTTTATGATTTCGGGGTTGATCATCCGGTAGGGGGCTTTCGGCTCGTTTTCGCGGGATGTATCAATAACAACAATACGCTTCAGCACACCGATCTGCGGGGCGGCCAAGCCGACTCCCGGCGCATCGTACATGGTTTCCAGCATATCGTCCGTCAACTGCCGGATTTCATCCGTTACGGCAGCGACTTTTTCGGATTTCCTTTTCAAAAGGGGGTTGGGTATTTCTAAAATCGTGCGTATGGCCATGGCTTGATTCCTCTTTATTCTGTTTCTTAGATATGGCTTTAGGCCGCGCCCGTCAACAGGAATGCGCCGGGTTTTTCGTTTTTAATGCAAAAATCAGGTGTTTTGCCTTTCGTTTTGCGCTATAACTCACCCCAAACCGTTTTTTTAATCAGGAAGAAAAACCGATGATGACGACAAACGAAATCCGCAAGATTTTCTTGGATTATTTCCGTAAAAACGACCATGAAATCGTGCCGTCCAGCTCTTTGGTGCCGCACAACGATCCGACGCTGATGTTCGCCAATTCCGGCATGGTTCAGTTCAAGAATGTTTTCACGGGAATGGAAAAAAGGCCGTACGTCCGTGCCGCGTCCGACCAGAAATGCGTCCGCGCCGGCGGCAAGCACAACGATTTGGACAACGTCGGCTATACGGTGCGCCACCATACGTTTTTTGAGATGCTCGGAAACTGGTCATTCGGCGATTATTTCAAGGAAAAGGCCATTTACTACGCCTGGAATCTGGTGACAAAGGAATTCGGCCTGCCGCAGGAAAAGCTGACGGCGACCGTCTATCACACGGATGATGAAGCGTTCGGGCTGTGGAAAAAGATTTCGGGTCTGCCCGACGAACGCATCATCCGTATTCCGACAAAGGATAATTTCTGGTCGATGGGCGATACGGGGCCGTGCGGGCCGTGTTCGGAAATTTTTTATGATCACGGCGAACACATCCAGGGCGGCCCTCCGGGAAGCCCGGACGAGGATGGCGACCGGTTCGTCGAAATATGGAACCTTGTGTTCATGCAGTACGAACAGCTGGCAGACGGGACGCGCGTTCCTCTGCCGCATCCGTGTATCGACACCGGTATGGGGCTGGAGCGCATGGGCGCCGTCATGCTGGGTACGAACGATAATTATGAAACCGATATTCTGAAAAGCCTGATCAATGCGGCGGCCGGAACAGTCGGCGTCGAGCCTTACGGCGAGTTCAAGATTTCTCTGCGCGTGATTGCGGATCACCTCCGTTCCTCCTGTTTCCTGATTGCCGACGGCGTCCTTCCGGCGAACGAAGGCCGCGGCTATGTCCTGCGCCGCATCATGCGCCGGGCGATGCGCCACGCGCATATGATGGGCTGTCGCGAACCGCTGATGTGGCGTCTGGTGCCTTCGCTTGTACGGGCAATGGGCGACGCTTTCCCGGAACTGGTGCGCGCGGAACCGCTGATTACGGAAACTCTCCGACTGGAGGAAACGCGCTTTAAACAGACGCTGGATCGCGGTCTGAAGCTTCTGGATTCCGAAGCGAGCCGGCTTTCGGACGGGGGCGTGCTGTCGGGCGATGTTGCCTTCCGGCTGTATGATACGTACGGCTTCCCGCTTGACCTGACACAGGATGTCCTGCGGTCGCGCCATATGAAAGTTGATGTTGACGGATTCAATGACGCCATGGAACACCAAAAAGCCGAAGCCCGCAAAGCCTGGGCCGGTTCAGGCGAAGCCGCGACAGACACGATCTGGTTCTCGGTTCGGGAACGCGTCAAGGGCACTGAGTTTCTCGGCTATGAGATGCCCGAGGCGGAAGGGCAGGTGGTTGCCCTTTTGGTTGACGGCCAGGAAGTTGATTCCGTTTCGGCCGGCCAGGAAGCCGCCGTCATTACCAATCAGACGCCTTTTTACGGCGAATCCGGCGGGCAGGTCGGCGATACCGGATTGATTACAATGGGCGGCGAAATGAAATTCACCGTGACGGATACACAGAAGAAAGCCGGCAGTCTGACGGTTCATCTTGGAAAAGTCGAAACAGGAACTTTGTCTGTCGGGAAAAACGTCCTGATGACGATTGCCGCCGAACGCCGTCGCGCGACGGCTCGGCACCATTCCGTAACGCACCTGTTGCAGGCGGCTCTGCGCAAAACGCTGGGCCCGCACGTCACACAGAAGGGGTCTTATGTCTCCCCGGACGCCATGCGTTTCGATTTCAGCCAGCCGCGTCAGATTACGGCCGAAGAGCTGAGAACGGTCGAAAATGAGGTCAACCGGCAGATTCTGAAAAACCTGAAGGTTACAACGCGGCTGATGACGCCGGATGCCGCGATTGCCGAAGGAGCGATGGCGCTGTTCGGTGAAAAATACGGCGACGAGGTGCGGGTTGTGTCCATGGGCGCGGGCGACGACCGTTGCTCAACGGAGCTGTGCGGCGGGACTCATGTCCACCGGACGGGCGATATCGGCAGCTTCCGCATTATCAGCGAAAGTTCTCTGGCGGCGGGTGTTCGGCGTATTGAAGCCGTGGCGGGCATGGCGGCGCTGAAGTATGCTCAGGAACGCGAAGACATTCTGGCGCAGACGTCGGCGGAACTGAAGGCGCCGGTTCATGATATCCCGGTTCGTGTTCGGACAATGTTGGATGAACGCCGGCGTCTGGAACGCGATCTGTCCGATGCCCGCAAAAAAGCGGCGTCCGGCGGTGCGGGTATGGCCGCAAGTGTAAAGGACGTCAACGGAATCAAATTCCTGGGACAGATTCTGAACGATGTGCCGGCCAAAGAACTGAAAGGCATGGCGGACGAATTGAAAAAAAGCGTTGGTTCGGGCGTTGTTGCCCTGGTCTGTACGGCGGACGGAAAAATTTCGGTTGTCGCGGCCGTGACCGGAGACCTGACAGATAAAATCAGCGCGGTTGACCTTGTCCGCGCCGCATCGGCCGCGGCCGGCGGCAAAGGCGGCGGCGGACGTCCCGATATGGCGCAGGCCGGCGGGTCGGACGTGACGAAAACGGCGGAAGCTCTGGCGGCGGTTGAAGCCTGTCTGAAGGGGGCGGCATGACTCCCGAACAGGCCGGTTCATTCCTGTCCATAAATCTGGGCGCGATTGCCGATAACTGGCGCGCGCTTCAGTCCCGTCTGGGGCCGGGAAAAACATGTGCCGCCGTTTTAAAGACGGATGCCTACGGGCTTGGCGCGGAAAAAATTGCGCCGGCGCTTGAGCAAGCGGGGTGCGGAACGTTTTTTGTCGCGCATGTTTTTGAGGGAATCGTCCTGCGCGGCGTTGTTCCCGCAGCGAAGATTTACGTCCTGCACGGTGTGATGCCGGGAACGGAACAGGATTTCGTCCGTTTCAATCTGATTCCGGTTTTAAATACGGTGGCTCAGATTTCCGACTGGACGGCGCACGCGAAGGAAACCGGGAATGTGCTGGCCGCCGCGTTGCACGTTGATACGGGAATGACCCGTCTGGGTCTGACCCGCAATGACGTCCGTGTGCTGTGCGAGCTTCCGGAAATTCTGGACGGCCTTGCGGTTGAGCTGGTGATGAGCCATCTGGCGTGCGGTGACGAGCCGGAAAGCCCGATGAACCGCGGGCAGCTGGCCTCGTTTGAGGCGGTCTGCGCCGAGCTGCATAAGGTTTTGCCTTATGGTTTTCGGGAAAGCCTGTCCGCTTCGGCGGGATGCTTCCTGCCCGCGGCGTTTCATAAGGATGTCGTGCGGCCGGGAATTGCGCTTTACGGCGGCATGGGCGGCCTGAAACCGGCCGTGACACTGACGTCTCGCATTATGCAGGTGCAGGAGGTTGAACCCGGTCAGACAGTTGGCTACGGTGCTTTCGGCGTTTTGCCGCGTGGCGGGAAGGCGGCGACAGTTGCTCTGGGATACGGCGACGGTTATCCGCGGGTGATGAGCTGCCGGGGAACGGCGTTCGTCGGCGGAAAGGAAGTCCGCACCCTGGGTCGCATTTCGATGGATCTGACGGTTCTGGATGTATCGGAGGTCGCCGAAAAGGATCTGTTCCCGGGACAGACGGTCGAATTCATCGGCCCCAACTGCCCTCTGTCACGGATAGCCGAGGAAGCCGGGACGATCGAATACGAAATCTTGACAAATCTGGGACGGCGCTTTTATCGTTCTTATGTCGCATAAGAAGGAAACAGATATGAATGTTTTTGCTCCCGTCGGGCGCGTTTTTCTGCAATTTTTAAAGTCGAGCGGTCAGCTGGTGCTGTTTACGCTCCGTGCGCTGTCCTATTTTTTCCGTCCGCCATTCTACGTCCGCTCTTTTCTGGCGCAGACGGTGGAAATCGGGTTTTATTCCCTGCCGGTCGTGGCGTTGACCACGATGTTTTCGGGCATGGTCATCGCCCTGCAGAGTTATTCGGGCTTTTCACGTTTTTCGGCGGAGGGCGCGGTCGCCATGGTGGTCGTCATCACGATCACGCGCGAACTCGGACCGGTGATGGCGGGGCTGATGGTTGCGGGTCGCGTCGGGGCGGCTATGGCCGCCGAGCTTGGCACCATGCGCGTAACGGAACAGATTGACGCGCTGACCACACTTTCGACAAACCCGTTCAAATATCTGATCGTGCCGCGTATTCTGGCGGGCATTGTCATGTTGCCGATTCTGGTTCTGATCGGCGATATCATCGGGATTTACGGCGGCTATCTGATCGCGGTGTACAAACTGGGCTTCAACCCGGCGAACTATCTGTCCAACACATGGGATTTCATGAAGGCCATGGACGTGATTTCCGGATTGGTCAAGGCGGGCGTATTCGGCTTTATCGTGACGCTTCTGGGATGCTACAACGGCTATTACTCCCGCGGCGGCGCCGAAGGCGTTGGTAAGGCGACGACGAACGCCGTCGTTTCGGCGTCGATTCTGATCCTCATCAGCAACTACATGCTGACCGAACTGTTCTTTACGAAATAGGAGACACGGATGGCCGACGAATATAAAGTGCAGATGAGGGACGTTCATAAATCTTTCGGCAGGAAAGTTGTCCTTGACGGTGTGAACCTGGAAGTCGCGAAAGGCGAATCCCTGGTCATCATCGGAGGATCGGGGACGGGAAAATCCGTGACGATCAAATGCATTCAGGGACTGCTGAAACCCGATTCCGGTTCGATCCGGATTGACGGAGAGGAAATCATCGGCCTGCCTGAAAGAGAGATGGAAAAGGTGAACGCTCAGACCGGAATGCTGTTTCAGGGCGCGGCTCTGTTCGACAGCCTGAATATCTGGGAAAACGTGGCGTTCGGCCTGATTCAGGGAAAAAAGATGAAACGGGCGGAAGCAAGGGAAATCGCTTTGGAAAAACTGCGTCAGGTCGGGTTGGGCCCCGATGTCGCGCCGCTGTATCCGGACGAGCTGTCGGGCGGCATGAAAAAGCGCGTCGGGCTGGCGCGAGCCATTGCCGCGAATCCCGAACTGATTTTTTTTGATGAACCGACAACGGGGCTTGACCCGATCATGTCGGATGTTATCAACGACCTGATCCGTAGCTGTGTTTCAAATTTGGGGGCGACATCCATCACGATTACGCACGACATGAGTTCGGTGCGCAAAATCGCGGACAAGGTCGCCATGTTGTACAAAGGCAGAATCATCTGGCACGGGCCGGTGAGCGATATTGACCATACGGATGATCCGTATGTCGACCAGTTCATTCACGGCCGTGCGGAGGGTCCGATTCAGATGGAAATCCGTGGCTAAAAGCACCTCGAAATTTGTATGTCAGAACTGCGGAGCCGTGACTCCGCGCTGGGCCGGACGCTGTGATGCGTGCGGCGAGTGGAACACGATTGTCGAAGAGGAAGCGGCTTCGGCGGCTTTGCCGAAAGCGACGGGCGGAACCGGAGGACGCCGGATTGAATTCGTCGGGCTGGACGGCGTTCCGGAAACGACATTCCGCCTGAAATCCGGAATCAGAGAGCTTGACCGTGTGTGCGGCGGCGGTTTGGTGGCCGGTTCCGTTCTTTTGATCGGCGGTGATCCGGGGATCGGGAAATCAACGCTTCTGTTGCAGGCGACGGCGGCTCTGTCGCGTGTCTGTAATGTCAGGGGTGCGCCGGTGCGGTGTATTTACATTTCCGGCGAGGAGTCGGTTGATCAGGTGCGCCTGAGGGCGTCGCGGCTGGGGCTGGCCGACGCGAAGGTGGAGCTTGCTTCGGCCATGAACGTGCGCGATATCGTGGCCACGCTGGACGTCGGCGAAGCACCGGATGTTGTCGTCATCGATTCGATTCAGACCATGTTTGTCGATACCCTGGATTCCGCCCCCGGGACGGTCGGTCAGGTTCGCGCCGCCGGGCATGAACTGATTCGTCTGGCAAAGCGCCGCGGTTTCGCGCTGTTCCTTGTCGGCCATGTGACAAAGGAAGGGACGCTGGCCGGCCCGCGTGTTTTGGAACACATGGTGGATACCGTTCTTTATTTTGAAGGCGACCGTGGCCATCATTTCCGGATTCTGCGCGGCGTGAAAAACCGCTTCGGCGCGACGGATGAAATCGGTGTGTTTGAAATGACGGAGCGCGGGTTGGGCGAAGTGCCGAATCCGTCGGCTCTTTTCCTGGCGGAACGGCGCGGGAATATTTTTGGCTCCTGTGTTTTCGCGGGGATTGAAGGGTCGCGGCCGATGCTGGTGGAAATACAGGCTCTGGCCGCTCCATCGGGTGCGGGAACGCCGCGCCGCGCCGTTGTCGGGTGGGATTCGTCGCGTCTGGCGATGGTTCTGGCCGTTCTGGAAGCCCGGTGCGGTATTGAAATGTCCGGAAAGGACATCTACCTGAACGTGGCGGGAGGGATCCGCCTGTCCGAGCCGGCTGCGGATCTGGCGGTCGCCGCGGCGCTTCTGTCGTCGGTGGCTCAGATTCCCGTTCCTGCGGACATGGCTGTGTTCGGGGAAATCGGTCTGTCCGGCGAAATCCGCGCCGTCCCGCAGCCGGATCTGCGATTAAAAGAAGCGGCCAAGCTGGGATTCGAACGCGCACTTGTTCCGCCGCGGCGCGTTAATAAAAAATCAGTAAAAGAATCGGATACTGTTCTGAAGGTAAATGAAATCGGCCACCTGAAAACATTATTGGACATGTTCGGGCTGTCCGGCAGAAAACAGGAAGCGTAATGGAAAACATCAGCGCCGCGGATATTTTCATCGTTGTCGTCATCGGTCTGTCCGCACTTCTTTCGCTTGGCCGCGGCTTTGTCAGCGAAATGCTGGGAATCGGGTCATGGTTTCTGGCCACCGTCATCGGTTTTTACGCCATGCCGATTCTGAGCCCCCGGATCGAACCGATTGTTCATAAGCCTCTTCTGGCCAATATCCTGAGCATTGCGTCGGCGTCTCTGGTCGCGCTGGTCGTCCTGACGGTTATCTGTTCACGGATTACCGTCAAAGTCCGTAAAAGTGTCCTGAACCGGCTGGATCATTTTCTGGGATTTATTTTCGGCTGTCTGCGCGGGATCGTCATTCTTGTCCTTCTGTACTTCATCATCATGATCATCGCGCCGAAAAGCCTGCCGGACTTCCGGAAGGACAGCCGCCTGATGCCGTATCTGGAAATGGTGACGGAAAACGTCAGGGATCAGCTGCCCGAATCCCTCTTTGACAATCCCGTCAAAAATGAGGACGGAGAAGAGGAGGAGCCGAGCGATCTGGACGAACTGATTCAGAAACTGAATGAAACGCCGGAAAAGGCGAAAAAGGATATCAGATCGAAGCCGAAGACCACTCCGAAAAATAAGGAGATTGAAATTCTTCCCGAAGACGACCCTCTGCGTCGGTCGCTGGAAGAGCTGGAAAGCGAAGTCCCCCGGGATCCGTCGGAAAAGGAATTTTTTGACCTGCTGAACAGTCCTCAAGTCAAGGCAAAACCCTCCAGGGGAAGCAATGAGGGATACGACCGGAAAGAACGCGAAGATTTGAATCGGTTGATTCTGGAAAGCGTTGACGACGTTGAATCGGCGGTGCCGTAATGCAAACGATTCTTGCGTTGGAGTGTGCCCATGAAGCCTGTTCGGCGGCGGTCTGGAAAGACGGCCGGATAAGGGCTTCGGAAAAGAAAGATATGGAGCGCGGGCAGGCCGAGGCACTGTTCCCGATGATTTTGCGTGTCATGGCCGAAGCCGGATGCGGATTCGATGACGTGAATGTCGTGGCCGTGACAATCGGCCCGGGGTCTTTCACGGGTGTGCGCGTGGGTCTTGCTGCGGCGCGTGGGATTGCCATGGCCGCCGGGATTCCAATGGTCGGCATTTCCGTTCTGGAAGGGACAGCTTTTAAGGTTTCCGGACTTTTTCCTGAAATCCGGGATGTATATGTCGTTCTGGAAACTCGGCGCGACGATTTCTATGTCCAGCGCTTTTCCGGCGGCCGTCCGGTTTCGGAACCGGCCGTCATGAGCGGGGAGGCTTTGAAAGCCGTCGCGGATATTCCCGTCGCGGGAAACGGAGCCCTGCGTTTTGCCGAGGAGTTCGGGCCGGCCCGGGTTCTGGAAGTCCCGATGCCGGACGCCGCCGACGTTGCGGTTCTGGCCTCCGCGCGTGCGCCGGAAGAAACATATCCGTCGCCTCTGTACCTGCGGGAAGCCGAGGTGTCGGGATGCCGGAAATAATCCGCCGGGACGATTCTTTTGCCGCGGTGTATGCGGCTCTTCATGCGGCCTGTTTTGATAAAGCCTGGAACGAACCGGCGATGCGTCAGATTCTGCGTATGCCCGGGGCTTTCGGCTTTCTGGCCGTTGAAAAGGACGAGGTTGCCGGTTTCATCCTGTGTTCGCGGGCTACCGACGAAGCGGAAATCGTGTCTGTGGGCGTCCGTCCGGAGTTCCGCCGCACCGGAATGGCCGAGCGTCTGATTCATGAGGCTTTCAGCACGGCGCGCAGGCAGGGAGCCCGTGTTTTCTTTCTGGAAGTCGCCGTCGACAATCCCGCCGCCGTTGCGCTGTATGAAAAAACAGGGTTCCGAAAGGTCGGAAAACGAAAAGGATATTACGAACGCGGCGACGAAAGAATCGACGCCTTGGTCATGCGGGCGGACTTATAGCTTTTCTTTGGCGTTCCGCTCAGGACAAGAGCCTGCTTCAGCATTTCGGAAATCAGGAAAGCGCCGGCCGAAAGCGGCAGATAGGAAATGAATTCATCCAGTATGTCAACGTTGTGCGTATACGCGGCCGGCGGCAGGACACCCGCGGGGGTCCGTCTGTTGGGACGACCCGGGTTTTCGCCCGCCAGACGGTCAAGCTCTTTGCCTGAAAACAGGGCGCCCTGCATGGGCGGCATTGTTTTCTGAACACCCCAGAGGCTGTAACGGTTGGGGACGATGCAGATCAGGGATCCGTTGTGCGCCAGAATACGCCAGAGTTCTTTAAGAAGTGCCGCGGGATCGGAAACGTATTCCAGAGCGTTGACGACCAGGGCATACTGGAACGATCCGTTTGGAAAAGGCAGTGCGTTTTCGCGAATTTTCAGGACATCCGGGTTTTCGTTTTTATCCGTCGGATCGGTTTCCAGAATAAATTGAGGCGATTTTTTTTCCAGTTCAACGCAGAACGGAGTCGCATACCCGACGGTCAGGACACGCGCGCCCGCAATGTCGGGCCAGCAAGGGTCAATGGAACGGCAAATCTGCCGGAAAACGCGGCGGCCGCATTGCGAAGCGTAAAAGGATCCCAGAGACTGCGTCGTTCGCGTCATACGCTTTGCCTTCAAAAAAAATGAACCGCATTTTAAATACCCTGACAGGGTACATTAAAATGCGGTCAAGAAGAAAGCGGTTTTATCAGGAGTCTTTGTTTTTTCGCTTTCCAAGTTTGTTTCGCTCCTTCCCTAACAAGGAGATGTTCTTATACTGTCATATAATTATTTGTTTGTATAGTATTATTTTTCACGGACGGCATAAAGATGAACATCACGCTGCGGGAAGGGGATGGACAGCCCGGCGCCTTCAATCGCTGATTTAAGCTTCTGGTTGGTGGCCCAATAGGTATCCCAGTAGTCGGATGTGCTGGTCCAGGCTCTCATCTGCAGATTGACAGAGCTGTCGGCCAGGGTTCGAACCATCACCTGCGGCGCGGGATCTGTCAAAAAGCGCGGATCTTCGGCAATGATTCGCCGCAGGACATCCAGCCCGGTTTCGATTGAATCGCCGTATCCGATGCCGACGACGATTTCCATCCGGCGTTTGTCGTTGTGCGAATAGTTTTTGATCGGCGCGCCCCACAGCGAGCCGTTCGGGACAGTAATCCGCAGTCCGTCGGGAGTGTCCATCAGGGTGACGAAAAGGTTTATCTCCCGGACGGTGCCGTTGACGTTTCCGGTTTCGATGTAATCGCCGTTTTTAAAGGGGTGCAGAATTAAAAGCATCAGCCCGGCGGCAATGTTTGAAAGCGTGTCCTTCAGAGCCAGCCCCACAGCTAGGCCGGCCGCGCCCAGAAGGGCGACAAGGCTGGTCGTATTGACGCCGAAAATGTTAAGGATGAAAAGGCCGCCGATGCCGTAAATTGAATATTTCGTGATGACCTTGAAAACCGGAAGGAAGGTATCATCGAACGTTCTGATTCGCGTGACGGCGTTTTCCAAAGCGGTCAGCGCGATTTTGGCAACGGACGAACAGACCAGAAGGATACCGATGACAAGGAAGAGCTTGTAGGCGATTGGGAGGATGAAGGGCATATGCCGGACGAGAAAATCATACATGGCGGGTTCTCCTGCAAAATGGAATCCCTGAAGAATACCATCCGGAGATGAAACGAAAAAGAGAGACGTTCGGCCATCTTTTTCCTCTAACCGAAAAGCGCGGATGACGTCTCCGGAAAGACAGGCGTATAATCGGCGGTATGTCTTTATTTTTCGGGGGATCGGAACAATGAAACGTCAATTTTTCTTTTTGTTGCTTGGGCTTGTGCCGTTTTCGGCTTTTGCCGCGCCGGAGACATGCGCGGAAAAAAAACAGGCGCTTGAGGCTGAAATCGCCCGCGCCGAAGCTTCTGTAAACGGGCACTATCGTCTGAAAGGGCTGAACGAGGCGCTGAAAAACCTTGAAGCGAACTGCACGGACGAAGGCCTGCGCGAAAAAGCCGAAGAAAAAATCGAAAAAGTCCGCGGGAAGGTCGAAAAGGCGGAAAAAGACCTGCAGGAGGCGGTCGACAGCGGCAAAGACGCGGCGAAAATCGCGAAGAAAAGGAACAAGCTTTTGGAGGAACAGCAGAAACTCCAGAATCTGGAAGCCGGGCTTTAGCCTCTCACTTTCTTTTCGGCGGCAGGCCGCGGGCTTTCCTGTACGCTTCGATGCGGCGGCGTTCCAATTCCATCAGGTTGCACCGGTTCGTCTTTTTATTCCAGGTCAGATTATTTTTTTCACAGACCTGGATGGTGCGGCTCTTGTCCAGGGCCGGCATGAAGAAATTGACGCTTTCCGCCGTCAGCAACAGAAAAGCAACGGCAAACGGCGCGATCAGGTTCAGACGGATGCTCCGGGTTTTGATCAGAAATTCATAACAAAGGTAGGCGCCGATGATGAACACCGCCGTTTCAAAACCAAGAGCAAAACGGTATTGATGTTCGGCGCTTTTGATGTCGGTGAATTCGGGTTCGTTCGGAAATCTTTGAAGTATTTGAGGAAAATCGAACGGCAGGGAAATCCATAATTTCGCCGTTTTCATCCCCAGCCCGATCAACAGAAGCAGGTTCAGCGCGAACAACGTATAGCGAAAAGCCGTTGCTGTATAAAGCCTGAATTGTGAAAAAAGCGTTTTATTCCTCATCCGCCATCCTTGTTGATTCCGATTCTCTTTTTATCCTGTCCGGCGGCCAAAGAAAAGACAGAATCGACCCCGAATGCAAAAATGCTTGTCGTCGGGCTCGGGTAAGTATATTTTCGGGACAATATCGTTTTCATAAAGGTAGGTCTCATGAATTCTCTGCGTAAGGATTTTCTGCTTGATGCGCTCGCTTCTTATGTCCGCCAGACGACGATCGCCACCAAAGGCGCCGTTCTGGAAGGTTATCGGGACAACCCCGAAATCGCGGACGCGTTTCTGATGTATTTCGACGCGAAGTTCAATCCCGAAAAGCAGCCGGCACATCATCTGGAGGAAATAGAGGCCCGTATCGCCTCGGAAATGCCGAAGAACGTGTCACTCAAGGCCGTCTTTTCGGTTTTGAAAGCGATGCTTCGGACGAATTATTATCAGGGAGAGAAGGATTACGTTTCCTTCAAGTTTGCGCCGGAACGGATCCCGGGGTTGCCGAAACCGGTGCCGATGGCCGAAATGTTCGTTTATTCGGATAAGGTTGACGCCGTTCATTTGCGTTTCGGACGCATTGCCCGCGGCGGCATCCGCTGGTCCGACCGCAAGGAGGATTTCCGTACCGAGATCCTGAGCCTTGTCAAAGCACAGCAGGTCAAAAACGTTGTCATTGTCCCCGTGGGCTCCAAAGGCGGCTTTTTCCCGAAACAGCCGCCGGAAAACGCGTCCCGGAAAGAGCTGGTTGCCCATGCCGTCGAATGTTACAAAACGATGATTCGCGGTTTCCTGGATATTACGGACAATATCGTTGACGGCGCGGTGGTTCCGCCGGAAAACGTTGTCCGTTACGATTCCGACGATCCGTATCTGGTCGTCGCCGCCGACAAGGGGACAGCGGATTTTTCGGATATTGCAAACGCGCTGTCCGCCGAATACGGCTTCTGGCTGGGGGACGCCTTTGCTTCCGGCGGGTCAGCGGGGTTCAGCCATAAAGGAATGGCGATTACGGCTCGGGGATCGTGGGAAAGTGTGAAACGCCATTTCCGCGAAATGGGCCATGACTGCCAGAAAGAGGATTTTACCGCCGTCGGGATCGGCAGTATGGCCGGGGACGTGTTCGGCAACGCAATGCTTCTGTCTCCGCATATCCGGCTGGTCGCCGCCGTCAATCATTCATCGGTTTTCATTGACCCGACACCGGATCCGGAAACAAGCTTCCGGGAACGCCGCCGGCTGTTTGAAGCCGAGGCGGGATGGAACGAATATGACCGTTCTCTGATTTCTCCGGGCGGCGGTGTTTTCGACCGTCGGGAAAAGTCGGTCACTCTGTCGGAGGAAGCGCGCCGCGCCCTGGGTGTCAACTCATCCGTGATGACGCCGGACGAACTTGTCAAGGTGGTACTGAAAGCGCCGGTTGATCTGCTGTATTTCGGCGGAATCGGCACCTACGTGAAAGCGACGTCGGAAACGCAGATGGACGCGAAGGACGGCGCAAATGCCGGATGCCGCGTGGACGCCTCACAGATTCAGGCAAAGGTGGTCGCCGAAGGGGCGAACCTGGGCATGACACAGCGGGCGCGGATTGAATATGCGATGAACGGCGGCCGTTTGAACACAGACGCCATTGACAACTCCGGCGGCGTTGACTGCTCCGACCATGAAGTCAACATCAAAATCATGCTGAACGCTGTCGTGGCCGAAGGCCGCATTTCCATGGAAGAACGCAACGCGCTTCTGAAATCCCTGACGGACGAAGTTGCCGGGCTGGTGCTGCTGGACAATTACCGTCAGACGCAGATCATTTCCTATATGCTGCACCGCGGGGCGAAAAGCATCCCGGGCAATAAAAAGCTTTTCCATAAGCTTGAAAAGGCCGGGAAGCTGGATCGTGCTTTGGAATTTCTGCCTTCCGACGCAGAGATGGACGCCCGGTTCAACCAGGGTCGCGGCCTGACCCGTCCCGAACTGTCGGTTCTGCTGGCGTATGCGAAAATGTCGCTGTACGAGGATATCCTGAACAGCGACCTGCCTTCCGACACAAGCCTGGCCGAGGGACTTCTGCTGTCGTATTTCCCGACCCGCCTGCGTGAAGAATACCGTGACGATATCCTGAACCACCGTCTGCGTCACGAAATCATTGCAACGATGATTGCGAACAACCTGATCAACCGGGTCAGCGTCAACTTCATCGGAAAGATGCGCAATGAAAGCACCGCTTCCGTTCCTGAGATTGCAAAGGCCTATCTGGTGACAGCCGCGGCATACGGCACCGAAGAGCTGTTCGGGATGATTGAAGCGAGGGACGGTATCCTTCCGGCGGAGGAACAGGCTGTCCTGACGCGTCGTCTGGTCGCGGAAATCGAAAACATGGTGTCGACGCTGTTGCGCCGCGGAATGGAGGAGGATATTGCTGCGGAAGCCGCTCGTCTGGCCTCTCACCCGGACGAAAAGTTCGCGGCCATCCGCGCGGATCTGACAGCGTAGGCGTTGGAGAAAAGAACTGAAAGCCTCTTCCGGAAAACCGGAGGAGGCTTTTGAGTTATCTGAAAAGCGAATGCCGAAAAAGCTGAGGGCGATAAAACGCAAATTGCTGTTGGATACGTCCTTGGGCGCGGGCGTGCCGGCGGCTCCCGGAAAGTTTTCCGAAATCCCGGTGCAAAGCCGGAAAGGGCCGCTCACCTCGGGGAGGCATCCGCCATGTCAGGGCTGTCCGGCCTGTCAATAATCCTGCGGCGGCCTTTTCCCACGACGAAGGTCGATATTTTCCCGAAGGTTCGGACGGCATATAATAAAGCGGTTGTTATACAGGGGGGATTTTCATGAAAAACGTTCTGGTCGTCTTAAGCTGTCTGTTCCTTTTTTCATGTGCGCAGGATATCAATAATGATTCCTACACGATGGCGTCGGTCGGGTCGGCGAACCGGGTCGGCCAGGGCGTTGTCGTTGACGTCCGTACGGTCCAGATTCAGGGCGACAGCCAGTCCGGTTCTGTCGTCGGCGGGGTCGCGGGCGGCTTTGTCGGTTCCACAATCGGACAGGGCAGGGGAAGCGTTCTGGCGTCGGTGGGCGGCGCTCTGGTCGGCGCGCTGGTCGGCGGCCTGACACAGAAAGAGCTGAGCGAGCAGAAAGCGTTGCAGTACATTGTCCGCCTTAAGGACGGCAACCTGGTTACCGTTATACAGGGATTGGATAATCGAATCGCCGTGGGACAGCCCGTTTTGATTTTATACGGCAAGGAAACACGTCTGATTCCCGAAACCGCCGGAAGCGTTTAAACGCGCCGGTTCAAAGACCGCGGACACCGTTCAATTAATTGATTTTTCATAATTATGTCAAAATTATGACGAATATTCTATCCAAAAGCCCGGGTTTATGATATATAATTAGTTCTGCAAAAGGAACGCGGCCCGTCGGGGCCGCATATCTTTCCTTGGTTTTGCACGATGGGCGAACAGGCTTTTTCTTGAGGCGAATCGGGAAGGGAAAGCCGTTCTTTCGCAGTGTTTAACTTCCGATCGAATAGGAACTATAAATGTCCAAAGACAATTCATTTTCCACCGGAGACTTCGTGGTTTATCCGACGCACGGGGTTGGCAAGGTTTTAAGCATCACCAAAGATATGGTGGCAGGACAGGAGTTGGAACTTATTGCCGTTCATTTCGACAAGGACCGCATGACTCTGCGCGTCCCGATGGCCAAAGCGAAAAATTCCGGATTGCGGAAGCTTTCCAACCGCAACATCATGGATGCCGCCCTGGAAACGCTTAAGGGAAAATCCAAAACAAAACGCACGATGTGGAGCCGGCGCGCTCAGGAATACGAAGCGAAAATCAATTCCGGCGACCCGATTTCCATTGCCGAAGTCGTGCGTGATCTGTACCGTTCACAGTCTCAGTCCGATCAGTCGTACAGCGAACGGCAGATCTATGAACAGGCGCTTGACCGCCTGGCGAATGAACTGGCCGCTTTGGAAAAAATCAATACGCAGGATGCGGCGACGAAGCTGTGCGGGCTTTTGAAGGTCGCCGAGTAAATCAGACAGGTTTCAGGAAAATGCGGCTTCGATGCAGGAGCCGCATTTTTGTTTTCCGGAAAGCGCCTGAAGACACCCGGTTCTGAAAGGCCGGAAAGGATGAACAGAAAGCCTCTTTTTCAAAAATCATTCAAAGGTCTCTCCCGGCGTGCGGAAAAATAAAGGGTCGTCGTCCGTCAATTCCTTTCCGAAGCCGTGGAGCAACGATTTATACAGCCGGAATACTTTCCTTTTTTCGCAGAAAACGGATCTTTCAAAGACAGAGCGGAAACGGAGAGCTTCTGAAAACCGGATGGTTTTCACATGCGGCCTGAATCCGGCGGCTTTCATTTTTCAGGGCGAAAAGACCTTCCCGTACCGCAAACATCGGCCGGTTTTCATCCGTCCTTGCTTCTCGGGAAAAAGAGAACTCTCTGCATATGGAAAAACGCCGGAAGACATGCTACACACCGCAGATATTTTGCCGTCCGGATCTGTGACGGAAAAGTGGAGCCTCACTCCGGAACTCAGACTGTTTCTTCATCCAGACGTTGGCGCAGAGCCAGAAAATCACGCCATGACATTTTTTTCTGCGCCGGTGTTCGCAGCAGAAACGCCGGATGAAAAGACGCCATTGCAGGAAGAAAAAGATCCCCGTCCGTATATTCCATCCACCGCCCGCGGCAACGGGTGATGCCTTCGTTCGTGTGCATCAGGGCGGACACGGCGCTTCCTCCCAGCAAAAGCAGGATTTTCGGGTGAACAAGGGCGATGTGACGGCGGATGAACGGCGTGAACAGGGCGACTTCCGCTTCCGAAGGCTTGCGGTTTCCGGGCGGCCGCCAGGGCAGGATGTTTGAAATGTAAACGTCATCGCGGTTCAGGCCGATCGATTTCAGCATCAGATCCAGAAGCTGACCGCTGACACCGACGAACGGTTCGCCGCGCCGGTCTTCTTCCGCGCCGGGCGCTTCGCCGATGATCATGATCTGCGCCCGCGGTTTCCCGGCCCCGAAAACCATGTGCGCCGCTGTTTCCTTCAGCGGACAGCCGTCAAAGGCCTCCATGACGGCGCGCAGTTCCTCAAGCGTCTGTGCCCGCCGTGCCAGTTCGGCGGCTCCGGCGTCTTCTGCTGTTTTCCGAACGGTCGGCGCGGGAACGGCGGCCGGGAAAAGATCCCGTTCCTCCGGGAACTCTTTCTTCGGGGGAAGAGGAGCCTCCTCCTTCGGCAGGGCAAAACGATCCGCCGGTTCTTCGGCAACGGCTTCGTCCGCGCCGACGGCGGCATACCATTCCAATATATCTAAAGGCTGTCTGTCATTCATGGCTTCACCGTATCATATTTTAAACGTCGGTTGAATTTTTTTTCCCGGAACGCCTTTATTTATGGTTTTGTAAGGAAGTCGGGATATGTTAGAAAAACACTCGGTTGATTTTTGATTTGAAAAAGATAACAATAAACCGTTTTGGGAAAGTGATGACGAATGCGCGCAAAATCAAAAATTTCGGTTCTGTTTTTTCTCCTGCTGGCGGCGTGCGTCCCCGATAATGCGGGGACAAGCCTGGCATTTGCCGAGACGGCCTCCCGGGAAGCTCCGGCATCTGCGGTGGGGAACTATATTTTTTACCTGCAGGCAAAACAGGATCAGGATTACGACAGTGCCATCAAATTCCTGAAGGCGACCATCAAGGAAGATCCTTCCAACAAAATTCTTGTTTCGGAACTTTTCACTCTTCTGACAATTGAAGGCCGCATTGCCGAAGCCGCACCCTATGCGCGGGAAGAATTGAAAAGCGATCCCTCCTCCCTGCTGGCCGTCCTTGTCCTGACCGTTCAGGACGCCCGGGAAAACAAATACCGCGAGGCATTGAACCGCCTGGAAGTTTTTCCCAACCGCGACGATAATCCGTTTCTGATTCCTCTGCTGGAAGCGTGGCTGTACGCCGGACTGGACGAACCGAAAAAGGCGAAGCAGGCGCTTGAAAAAGTGAACCAGAAAGGGACAGAGTCGTTTTATTACTTCCATCTGGCTCTTTTGAACGATATGTGGGGCGATTCCGAAGAGGCCGAGAAAAATTACGAAGCGCTTCTGCATGGACCGGGCATTCTGTCCCTGCGGACGGTGCAGACATACGGAAATTTTCTTCTGCGCCGGAACGATCAGAAAAAATTCATGACACTGATCGAGGCTTATCGCCGCGGCAACCGTTCCTATCCGCTGATTGAAGAGGATTTTTTCCTGGCGGGGGCGTCTTCCGGGGCGAAAAAAATCCCGATGAGCGTTCCGACTCCGAAGGCGGGTCTGGCCGAAGTGTTCTTCGGTGTTTCCGGCAGCCTTGCGGATAAATCCAGCCCGGAAAGCTCGCTTCTGTTCATCCGTTTCAGCCTCAACCTTGATCCGTCGCTTTCACTGGCGCGCGTGCTTCTGGGGGAAGTGCTGGAACAGCAGGGGCGCCTGAACGAAGCTCTTGAATTGTACGAAAGCGAGCCGGAAACATCCGAAACCTATTTCCCGGCCCAGATGCGGACGGCCATGCTTCTGGCGAAAAAGGGTGAAACGGAAAAAGCCGAGAAAATACTCCAGAATCTGTCACAGATGCATCCGTCCCTGCCGCTTCCCTGGGTTCAGATGGGCGACATGTTTGTTGCGGAAAAGAATTTTCCGATGGCCATTCGATCCTACACGACGGCCATTGAAAAAATCGGAACGCCGCAAAAGTCGCACTGGACTTTGTTTTACAGCCGGGGAATTGCGTATGAACAGAATAATCAGTGGGATCTGGCGGAACAGGATTTTCTGCAGGCTCTGATCCTCAGCCCGGAACAGCCGCTGACCCTGAATTATCTGGGGTATTCGTGGCTGGAACGCGGAAAGAACGTCGTCAAAGCCAGAGAAATGCTTGAGCTGGCGGCCTTTCGTGCACCGCAGAGCAGTTTTATCACGGACAGCCTGGGGTGGGCCTATTATCTGATGAAGGACTATAAGAAGGCCGTTCCCGTTTTGGAAGCCGCCGTTTCACAGGATCCGGGAAGCGCCGTTATCAACGATCATCTCGGGGATGCCTATTGGCGAAGCGGCCGCCGCCGCGAAGCCCGCTATCAGTGGCGGAAAGCTCTGGATGTCAATGACGACCTGACGCCCGAGGATCGTGCGCGGGTCGAGGCAAAGCTTGAAAAAGGGCTGGACGCCATCGGCGACAAGGTAACCGTTCCCGAAGCGGAACTGAAAAGCGTCATCGTCAAAAATGAGAAAAACGCCGGAAAATGAGGCCGCCGTTCTTGCGCCGGCCAAAGTCAATCTGTATCTGCACGTCGTCGGCCAAAGACCCGACGGCTATCATCAGCTTGACAGCCTGTTCGTTTTTGCGGACTGTGGCGATGTTGTCCGTGTTTTTCCCGCAGAAACGCTCACGCTGGAAATCACGGGGCCGTTTTCGGCGGGGCTTCCGGTTTCAGAGGACAATACGGTTCTGAAGGCGGCGCGGGCTCTGGCGCAGGCTCTGAATGTTCCGGCCGCCGCAGGGATCGTTCTGGAAAAGAACCTGCCCGTGGCGTCGGGAATCGGCGGCGGGTCTTCGGATGCCGCGGCCGTTCTGAAAGCGCTGTCAAAGCTGTGGGGCCGGAGCCTTCCGGAACCGGAGTTGTCCGCGCTGGCGCTGTCTGTGGGGGCGGACGTTCCCGCCTGCCTGAAGGGAAAGGCGGTCTGTGTGTCGGGAATCGGCGAGATTCTCACGGAAGCACCGCCTTTGCCGGAGCTGACCGCCGTGCTGGTCAATCCGAACCGTCCGGTTTCAACGCCGGCGGTTTTCAGAAAACGGAGCGGAGAGTTCTCCGCGCCCGCGCCAATTGACGAAGCGCCGGCCGATGTCCGCGGCTTCATCACCGACCGGAAGCGACCCCGCAAGGACCTTGCGGCCGCCGCTGAAGCGCTGGAACCGTCGGTTTCCGAGGTTTTGGCGGCTCTGAGGGCCTGTCCCGGTTGCGCCCTTGCCCGCATGTCGGGAAGCGGGGGGACGTGTTTCGGGATTTTTGAAAAGGAAAGCGACAGGGGGACGTGCGTTGAAAGGCTTCGCCGGAAATATCCGTTCTGGTGGATCCAAAGCGCAAAACTCTTGTAAAATCGCTTGTGTAATAAATTATACTTATGTATAAAAACTTACAGCCGCTTTTTCGGCGGTTTTGCGTGGAAACTCCATCAGGAGAAACATTAATGTCTAAAATTCGTCGTTCTCTGCCTGTTTTTGTTTTCTTCGTCCTGTCGACGGCCCTGCTCGGCGGTTGCTGGAAAGAAAAGAAAGTCGCCGCTCCGCCGGCGCCGAAACCGCATGTGACCGTTGTTGACGCGGCGAAACGCACATATGTCGAACGCTTCAATTTTCCGGGGCGTGTTGACGCCGTGAATTCCGTCACGCTGAAAGCGCGCGTCGCGGGCTTCCTGAAGGATCGCCTGTTTGAAGAAGGCGATATCGTCAAAAAAGGCCAGCTCCTTTTCACGATCGAACGCGAACCGTTTGAAGCAAAAGTCGCTCAGGCGGCGGCGGATCTGGCCAAAGCCCAGGCCGACGCAACGAACGCGAAACTGAATTACGACCGTGCGGCCGAACTGCGCAAAACCGGAAATATTTCTCAGGCGACCGTTGATACGCGTGATGCCGAAAACAGCATGGCCAAGGCTCAGGTGCTTCAGGCACAGGCGGCGCTGAACCTGGCGAAAATCGATCTGAGCTATACGAACATCAAGGCGCCCTTTACCGGCAAGATCGGTCTGGCGGATTACTCGGCCGGGGAATACCTGCCGGTCAACACGACGTTGGCGACGATGGTTTCCTATGATCCGATGGATGTTCTGTTCTCGGTCAGCGAGCAGGAACTTCTGGCTCTGCAGACGGGGGGAATCCTGAAGCCGGACAATGAAAGTCTGGCGATTTCGCTCCAGATGGCGGACGGTTCCGTTTACCGTTACGGCGGACGGATGAATTTCATGGACGTCATCGTGGACGACGGCACGGACACGGTGAAAATGCGCGCGGGGTTCCCGAATCCGGCACAGCAGTTGATTTCCGGCCAGTTCGTTTCCGTTTTGATGGAATACGAATCGCCGGTCGCGCGGGTCGTCATTCCGCAGGCGGCGCTGATGTCGTCCGCAACGGGCAAGTACGTCTATGTGCTTGACGCCCAGAACAAAGTCATCAATCGTCCGGTTTCGGCCGGCGTCCCTCAGGGGAAGGACATTGTGATTCTGGACGGCGTGGAAGAAGGCGAAAAAGTCATTGTCGAAGGACTCCAAAAAGTCCGGCCGGGTCAGGAGGTCATTATTGACGCTCCGGCGGCCATGCCGAAACAGGAAAAGGTTCCTTCCGGAAGCAACCGCTAAGGGGAAAACGTAAATGTTCTCTAAAATTTTCATCAGCCGCCCCCGTCTGGCCATCGTTATCTCTCTGGTGATTCTGATCGCCGGCCTGATTTCGATCCGGACAATTCCGGTGGCGCAGTTGCCGGACGTTGTCCCGCCTTCCGTTTCGGTGTCCGCGACCTATCCGGGCGCCAGCGCGGAAGTGATCGAACAGACGGTGGCGCAGGTCATCGAATCGCAGGTGAACGGCGTGGATAACATGATTTACATGGAATCCACCAGCGCCAACGACGGTTCCTATTCCCTGACGGTGACGTTCGCTCTGGGAACGGATCCGGACATGAACACCGTTAACGTTCAGAACCGTATCAACCAGATCAGCAACAAGCTTCCTTCGGAAGTGCAGCAGCAGGGCGTGACGGTTAAAAAGAATACGTCGTCCATGCTGATGGCTTTCGCGTTGTATTCTCCGGACGGTTCGCGCGATACGAACTTTCTGGCGAACTACATGACGTCCCGAATCAAAGACGACCTGGCCCGTGTGACCGGCGTCGGCGAAGTCAACACCTTCGGCGATATTGACTACAGTATGCGCGTCTGGCTGAACACCGAACGTCTGGCCAACCTCGGGTTGACCAACTCGGATATCATTTCGGCGATTTCGTCCCAGAACATTCAGCCCGCGATCGGTTCGATCGGCGCGGCTCCGGCTCCGGCAGACCAGCAGCTTCAGCTGACCCTGAAGTCCTCGGGCCGTCTGAGCACGCCCGAAGAATTCGGCAATATCATCATCCGGGCGAACAAGGAGGGCGGCCTTCTGCGTCTGAAGGACGTTGCCAAAATCGAACTGGGCACGACGTCTTATTCTTCCTACATTCAGTATAACGGCCGTACGGCTTCGGGCGCCATGATCAACCTTGCTCCGGGGGCAAACGCCGTGAACGTTGCGAAAAACGTCAAGGCGGAACTGGAACGCATGAAGAGCTTCTTCCCCGACGGCGTTGACTACGTCATCATTTTCGATACGACGGTGTTCGTCGAATCGACGATTAACGAAGTCTTTCACACCGTTGTTGAAGCGTTCATCCTTGTTCTTCTGGTTGTTTATCTGTCTTTGGGCACCTGGCGCGCCACTCTTATTCCGGCGGTCGCCGTTCCGGTGTCCCTGATTGGTACGTTCATCTTCATGGCGCCGTTCGGCATTTCGGCGAATACGATTTCGTTGCTGTCGATCGTGCTGGTCATCGGTATTGTGGTGGACGATGCGATCATGGTCGTGGAAAACGTCGAACGTGTGATTGAGGAGGAACCGGATATGTCGGTTCCGGACTGTGTGGCCAAGGCGATGAGTCAGATTACCGCGCCGATTATCGCGATTACGCTGGTTATTCTGTCCGTGTTCGTGCCGGTCGCGTTTATTCCCGGCATTTCCGGACAGCTGTACATGCAGTTCGCGATTACGGTGTCGTGCTCGATGATGATTTCCGCTCTGAACGCCCTGACGCTCAGCCCGGCGCTGTGTGCCGTTCTGCTGCACCGCGAGGAGAAAAAGCAGCGCGGGCTTGTGCCCTGGGTGATGGCTCAGATTGACAAGGGCCGCGACGGGTATACGAAAATCGTCAAACGTCTGGTTCGCCATTCTTCTCTGTCCATTCTGATCATCATTGCGGTGATTGCGGGGGCTTTGGGAATGAATGAAATTACACCGTCGGGCTTCCTGCCGGACGAAGACCAGGGCGTTGTCATGATTGACGTTCAGCTGCCCGAAGGCGCATCGCAGGATCGTACGATCGCCGTTCAGAACCAGCTGTATGATATTATCCGGACAAATCCGGCCATTCAGAACGTCATGGAAGTCGCCGGACACAGTATGCTGGGCGGCAACGCGTCCAACCTGGGCATGATGATTGCCGGTCTGAAACCTTATGAAGTCCGTAAGGATACGTCCATGCAGGTCAATGCGGTCATCGCGGATCTGCAGGCCAAGTTCAATCAGGTGCAGGGCGCTCTGGTCCGTGTGTTCAACATGCCGGCCATTCCCGGTATCGGCATGGCCAACGGCTTTGATTACCGTCTTCAGAATGCCAGCGGTGAAACGCCTCAGGAAATGGAAGCCGTGATGGGCCGGCTTCTGATGGCGGCGAACAAGGATCCGGAACTGGCGATGGTTTACAGCATGTTCAATACGGCGACGCCGCAGCTGTACGTCGAACTTGACCGTGTCAAGGCCCAGATTTTGGGCGTGAACATCAATGACGTTTATGCACAGATGCAGTCAACGCTGGGATATTACTATGTCAATGACTTTGTCCTGGCGGGCAAGGTGTATGAAGTGAACATGCAGGGGCAGGCTTCGGATCGCAGCCTGGAAAGCGACGTGTACAAGATTTACGTCCGCAATTCCAAAGGCGACATGGTTCCCCTGCGCTCTCTGATCAAAATCAAACCGATCCTGGGACCGCAGATTCTGACCCGCTACAACAACATGATGACGGTCAAGATCAATGGTTCCGGCGCCGCGGGCGTCAGCTCGGGGCAGGCCATGAACGTGATGGAACAGCTGTCCCGGGAAGTCCTGCCGCGCGGGTATGAATATGAATGGACGGGCATGTCCCTTCAGGAACAGGAAGCCGCCGGTCAGACGGCATCCATCCTGATCCTGGCTTTCCTGTTCGCTTACCTGTTCCTGGTCGCACTGTATGAAAGCTGGATGATTCCCATTCCGGTTCTTTTGTCCGTGTCGATTGCGTTGCTGGGGGCGTTCCTGTTCCTGTACGGGTTCGGGCTGGTCAACAACATCTATGCGCAGATTGGTTTCATTCTTTTGATTGCGCAGGCTTCGAAAAACGCGATTTTGATTGTCGAATTTGCAAAAGACCTGCGTGAAGAAGGAATGGATCCGGAAGCGGCGGCGGTTGAAGCGGCTCACCTTCGTTTCCGTGCGGTCATGATGACGGCGGTGTCATTCATTCTGGGGCTTCTGCCTCTGGTGATTGCCTCGGGCGCGGGCGCGATGGCGCGGCGTTCCGTCGGTACGACGGTGTTCGGCGGTATGATTGTAGCGACGATGTTCGGTATTTTCGTGATTCCGATGCTCTTCGTCGTTTTCGTCAGAAGGCGTGAAACCTTCCACACAAAACGCCGGAAAAAGATAGAGCAGCGGGAACTGCGCCGTTTAAGCAGGGATGAAAAATCTTAATGTGAAAAGGGCTCCAATCGGAGCCCTTTTTCATTTCGGAAGGCGGTCGGCGGAACGGACAAAGGGCTGTATAATCGGGACGGCGTCCTTTTCTGTTCAGAGGACGGTTTCACCCGGACGCAGAGTCAGAAGAGAGAAGCGGAGAATAAAAAAACTCTAAACGCTTTGTTTAGAGTTTCACGGGTATTTTATAAGGTATCTGGTGCGGAAGGCGGGACTCGAACCCGCACGAGGACACGCCTCAACAGATTTTAAGTCTGTTGTGTCTACCATTCCACCACATCCGCGCCGGAACACTTCTGTTTACCACAAGGCAGGCTGAAATGAAAACATTGATTTTGATTTTCGCGGTAATTTTTTTAAGCGCGTGCGCCTTGTCGGAAGGGCCGGAGCGGCTGGAGTCGTGTCCGTCAGGAATCGCGTGGCGTGAAAAATATGTCCTGCTGTACGAATACGGCAGTGCACAGATGAACGCCGATGCGCAGGCCCGGATCGCGGAAATCGGCCGCCGGGCCGCTGCGGAAGAGGATTTTGTCTGCCTGAGTGCCGAGACGGAGTACCGGGGTCGACCGCAGGAAAGCTTCCTGACGGCGGCGGCGCGTGC
>ENA-UOJC01001377-UOJC01001377.1-human-gut-metagenome-genome-assembly--contig:-C104-NODE-1377-length-33446-cov-12.937678_pt1 | contig 33446 bp, 30 predicted proteins | sample MGYA00242339_ERZ723886 | MGnify/ENA metagenome assembly ERZ723886 | reverse complement strand
AAAACACGCGCTCCATGTCACTGCCGCCCCCCACCGCCCGCCTGACTTCCCCGACAGCCTGAAAGGACGGCGAAAGCCGTCCTTTTTGACTGCCCCGGGAAAAATGCCGGAATCTTACGAGACTGTAAGGTTTCAGAAAGATTTTAGAAAGATTTCTCTGCCAGGATAGGCATTACCGGAAAGGCCGGTCCGCCGCCCGGGAATTTTTGCGGAAAGGAAAAATTCCCTTGACTTTCCCCCTTCTGGAAGGTCTATCCTCAAAGTCTCAGAGGGGTTCCCGGAAAAAATTTGCGGCGGCAGTCTTGACAAATCCGGCAAATGTGCTATTGTACTAAGTGATTAAGACACCAATACAACAACACAACAAAAATTTCAGCGCCCTGAAGAAAAATGCCGTCTCATCCCGTAATGGGATCAGACAGCCCGAGGATCAAAACAGCAAGGAGAAGCAGATCATGAGTGAAGCATTGATGAAAGAGAACCAGGCCGGCGGCGAGAGCGCGCTGCCGGCGGAAAAGAAGCGGCGGCTGCCCCTGCCCAAAAGCGCCAAGGGCCGCCGGCGCCTGCGGCTGGCAGTGGTGCTGATCGTTGTGGCCGCCCTGGCGGTGAACGTTTTGGCCCGGATGGGCGGCGGCGCCGTCCCGGCGGGGGCCGGGTACACGGCGGTCCAGGTGACGCGGCAGGACCTGACGGTGACGGTGGCGGGCTCCGCCACCCTGGAGCCCGCCGACTCCTACCAGGTGACCACCCTGATCTCCGGCACCATCCAGGACGCGCCCTTTGAGGAGGACGACACCGTGGCGCAGGGAGACCTGCTGTACGCCATGGACAGCGGCGACGCCCAGAGCTCCGTGGACAGGGCCAACATCTCCGTGGCACAGTCCCGCCTCAGCTATGAACAGGCCCAGGAGGCCCTGCACCCCACCGTGCCCATCAGCGGCGTCATCAACGATGTGTACGTCCACAACGGCGACGATGTGACCGCCGGCACGGCCCTGGCGAAGATCGTCTCCGGCACGGACCTGACCATCGACTTCCTGTTCCCCTATGTGGACTCCGGCCAGTTCTATGTGGGCCAGGCCGCCACGGTGTTCATCGGCAATTTTGACGGCTCCGTCCAGGGCACCGTCACCGCGGTGTCCAACGCCGACGCGGTGACCAGCAATGGCATGGCCACCAGCAGCGTCCGGGTGAAGCTGGCCAACCCCGGCATCGTGTCCGACGCCTACACCGCCTCCGCCGTCATCGGCAGCTATTGCAGCTACGGCCAGGCCTCCATCAACATGCCGGGTGCCGCCACGGTGTATGCCTCCGGCAGCGGCACGGTCAGCGGCTTTGACAAGCTGATCGGCAGCACCGTCACCAAGGGCGAGACCCTCTGCACCGTGGATTCCGAATCCATCCGCAGCCAGCTCCAAAACGCCCGGCTGAGCGTGGAGAGCGCCCAGCTCACCGCCGGCAGCGCGGCCAGCACGGTGGAGGACTATCAGATCACCTCCCCCATCTCCGGCACGGTGGTGGAAAAGCGCTTCAAAGCCGGCGACAAGGTGGACGGCGCGGCCTCCGGCGCCCTGGCCACGATCTTCGACCTGAGCTATCTGAAAATGGAGATGCGCGTGGATGAGCTGAACATCGGCAAGGTGAAGGCGGGCCAGAGCGTCACCATCACCGCCAGCGCCCTGCCGGGGCAGATCTTCACCGGCGAGGTGGAGCGGGTCAGCGTCAACGGCACCACCACCAACGGCTTCACCACCTACCCGGTGACCATCGTCCTCCGGGAATACGGCGGCCTGCGGCCCGGCATGAACGTCTCCGCCACCATCCAGGGCGAGACAGCCAAGGGCGCGCTGTGCGTGCCGGTGTCCGCCGTCAGCCGGGGCAACACGGTGCAGGTGGCCTTGCCCGGCGCTCTGGGAGAGGACGGCGTCACCGTGGCGGACCCCGCCCAGGCGGAGGAGCGCCCGGTGGTCCTGGGGATCAACGACAGCGTGTACATCCAGGTCACCTCCGGCCTGAAGGAGGGCGACACCGTGCTGGTCCAGAATACCGAAATGGGAGGCTGAGACCGGTGGAGCATCTGATCGAACTGCGGGACATCTATAAAATTTATCCCATGGGTGCCGAGGAGGTCCACGCCCTGGACGGCGTCAGCCTGACTGTGGACCAGGGGGAATTCGTGGCCATCGTGGGCCAGTCCGGCTCGGGAAAATCCACGGCCATGAACATCATCGGCTGCCTGGATGTGCCCACCTCCGGCACCTACCGCCTGGGGGGCGTGGACGTGTCCACCATGGACGACGACCAGCAGGCGGAGATCCGCAACAAAATGCTGGGCTTCATCTTCCAGCAGTACAACCTGATCCCCAAGCTGACGGTGCAGGAGAACGTGGAACTGCCCCTGCTGTACGCCGGGGTCTCCCCGGAGGAGCGGCGGGAGCGGGCCATCCAGTCCCTGGAGCGGGTGGGGCTGGCGGAAAAGGGCCGGAACCTCCCCAGCCAGCTCTCCGGCGGCCAGCAGCAGCGGGTGTCTATTGCCCGGGCCCTGGCGGGGAGGCCCTCGGTCATCCTGGCGGATGAGCCCACCGGCGCCCTGGACTCCCGGACGGGCCGGGAGGTGCTCTCCTTCCTCCAAAAGCTGAACCGGGAGGGGGACACCGTCATCCTCATCACCCACGACAACTCCATCGCCGTCAAGGCCCGCCGCATCGTCCGTTTACAGGACGGCCATATCATCTACGACGGCGACGCCAAGGACCCCCGGGCCGTGGTCCGGCCCGGCGAGAACGGGGAAGAGGAGGCGGAGACATGAATTTCACCCAGGCCTTTAAACTGGCCGTCACATCCCTGCGGACCAGCAAAATGCGGGCGCTTCTCACCATGCTGGGCATCATCATCGGCGTGGGGGCGGTCATCGTCATCATCTCCCTGGGCAACGGCCTCACCGGCATGGTGGAGCAGCAGGTGGAAAAGGTGGGCGTCACCCAGATCTACGCCTACACCTGGGGCATGGGGGACGGCTCCACCGGCAACATCACTCCGGACGAGATGTACGCCTTTACTGACAGCCATCCGGAGCTGTTTGACGGCATCACCCCCTGGGTCACCGGCGGCCAGGGCGTCCGCAGCGGCAGCGAGGAGTATAAAAAGACCAATATCTACGGCGTCAGCGAGGCCATGTACCGCCCCCAGACCGGCACCACCCTGGACGGGGACCGGCTGGAAAAGGGGCGTTACCTCCAATATGTGGACATTGCCACCCGGAACAACGTGTGCGTCGTTGGCGCCTATGTGGAGCAGGTGATCCTGGGCGGCGACGCCATCGGCAGGACCATCGCCATCGGCGGCGTGCCCTACACGGTGGTGGGCGTGCTGGCCCAGGAGAACGACACGCTGACAGAGGGCGGGGGAGACGACCAGGTGTTCATCCCCTATCCCAACGCCATGAGCCTCTCCGGCACCGGCTACGTCTCCCTTTATCAGCTTACCGCCACCAGCCGGGACGCGGTGGCGGAGGCGCAGGCGCTGCTGCTGGCGTTTCTTCAGGACTTCTACCACGACGAGGCCGGCGAGCAGGTTTATAATTGGTATTATGCCCAGTCCATGCTGGATCAGGTGAACCAGATCAATGCCCTGATGGGCATTGCCATGGCGGTGCTGGTGGCCATCGCCGGCATCTCTCTGCTGGTGGGCGGCATTGGCATCATGAACATCATGCTGGTCTCCGTCACCGAGCGCACCCGGGAGATCGGCATTCGCAAATCCCTGGGGGCCAAGCAGCGGGACATCCGCCGCCAGTTCATCATCGAGGCCGGCACCACCTCCGCCATCGGCGGGCTGCTGGGCATCGCCTTTGGCTGCCTGCTGGCCGTGGGCATCGGCACGATCTTCGGCGGCATGCTGGTGCAGAGCATGGGCGCCAGCGGCATCACCTTCAACGCAACGCCCACCCTGGGGGCCATCCTGGTGAGCTTCGGCGTCAGCGTGGGCATCGGCGTGCTGTTCGGCTATCTCCCCGCCAACAAGGCGGCCAGGCTGAACCCCATCGACGCCCTGCGGTATGACTGAAAAAATTCCGGCGAATCGATTCGCCGGAATTTTTTTCGGAGATCCCAAACTTTTCCCGCTCCCCATCCGTCTATTAGGCAGAACAAAACAGAAAGGACCATGCTTGTGTCAGTGATTCGGGAAGAACAATTGACTGCATTTCTTGTGGAAGAGCAGGCGCGGTTTTACCGTCTGGCTTACAGCTATCTGAAAAACAGGGAAGAGGCCCTGGACGCGGTGCAGGCCGCCGTCTGCAGGGCACTGGAAAAACAGGATAGCCTGCGGGAGCCGTCGGCCATGCGGGCCTGGTTTTACCACATTTTGGTCAACGAGTGTACAGACCAGCTCCGGCGGCGGAAGCGGGTGGCCTTTGTGTCCCCCGACACCCTGGATGCCGGCAGCTATGAGGACCCCCTGCCGCCGGACGGTACGCTGGCCCAGCGGGTGGACGCCCTGCCGGTGGAGGTGGGGACCATCATCAAGCTGCGGTTTTACGAGGAGCTGTCCCTGCGGGAGATCAGCGCCGTTACGGGGCTGAATCTCAGCACCGTGAAGACACGGCTGTACACCGGCCTAAAGAAACTGCGGGTATCGTTGGAAGGAGCGAATATCGAATGAACGAATTCAAGAGCGCAAAAGAGGAATATCTGGACACCCCCATCCCGGCGGAGCTGTCGGACCGGGTCCAGGCGGGCATCCGCCAGGGCCGGGAGAACCGCCGCAAGGCGCGGCGGGCGGCGCTGCGCCGCAGTATCGGCACCCTGGCCGCCTGCTTCGCGGTGCTGGTGGGCACGCTGAACCTGTCCCCCACCGTGGCGGCCGCCGCAGCGGACGTGCCGGTGCTGGGCGGGTTGTTCCAGGTGCTGACCGTCCGCCATTACGAAAAGACGGAGGACGGCGTCAACTATCAGGTCACCGTCCCGGAGGTGGAGGGCGGCGGCGCCCTGGCGGACCGGGTGAACGATGCCATCCAGGAGAAGGTGGACGCCCACCTGGAAAAGGCCAGACAGGACTGGGAGGAATACCGGGACGCCTTCTTTGCCACCGGCGGCACCGAGGAGGAGTGGGGCGGCCGTGAGATGGACGTGATCGCGGACTACGAGGTCAAGAGCCAGACGGACACCCGGGTCTCCTTTGTCGTGACCCTGGCGGAGGGCTGGGTGTCCTCCCTGGAGGAGCGGTATTACTACAACCTGGATCTGGCGGAGGATCGCAGCCTCACCCTCCGGGACCTGCTGGGAGACAACTGGGTGGAGACCTGCAACGCCGCTGTGGAGGCCTATATCGCCGATCAAACGGACAAGGACGGGTTCTCCTACTTCTTCGCCCCCGAGGAAGGCGGCTTTACCACGGTGGATGAGAACACCACCTTCTATATCCGGGAGGACGGCGTTGTGGTGGTGGCATTCCCCCGCTACTCCATCGCCGCCGGCGCGGCAGGCATCGTGGAGATCCCCGTTGTCTAAAGGGTCCCGCGCCCGCCGGCGCAAAGGAAAAGGGCCTGGAAAAACCTGCGGTTTTTCCAGTTGATTTACCGGAGGTAAATCAAAGAAATGAAATCATTTTCGGCAGGACAGAAGGTGAATTGCCGCAAAGCGGCAAGAGAAGCCGCCCTGGGGCGTGTGCCTGCCGAAAATACCGAGACCCGTGCGCCCTTGTACCCGCAAGGGGTATGCGATATCCGTAAGGCGCTGAAGCGCCAACGGCTATCCAAGGGCGCACACACCTGCGAGATCCCCTTAGCGGCTTCGCCGCTTAGGGGGCTCCATGCATACACAGTTCTAAGCGGCATAGCCGCTAAGAACTTGTTGTAAGTGACCGGCTTGGGGACCCCGCAAAAGCCCAGCGAAGCGGGTTTTGCGGGGAGAGGAGAAACAAACGGAACGGTGTGAGCCCTGCCCACAGGGCGGGGCGAATCAAGTGCAGTTTGTTTCGACGAGGTGAGGGGGTTCAGCGAAAAAGATGTAGGGAAGCCTTTGGCTTCCCTACATCTTTTTCGCGTCTAAGGGGGACGCAGTCCCCCTGGAATCAGATCAATCCCTGTGCCAGCATAACGTCCGCGACCTTCTTGAAGCCCGCGATGTTGGCGCCGACCACCAGGTCGCCGGGGGCGCCGCACTCCACGGAGGCGTTGTAGGCGTTATGGAAGATGTTCACCATGATGTCCTTCAGACGGGCGTCCACCTCCTCAAAGGTCCAGGAGTAGCGCATGGAGTTCTGGCTCATCTCCAGGCCGCTGGTGGCCACGCCGCCGGCGTTGGCCGCCTTGGCGGGGGCGAACAGCAATCCCGCCTCCTGGAACACCCGGATGGCCTCGGGGCGGCAGGGCATGTTGGCGCCCTCGGCCACGGCCATGGCGCCGTTCTTCACGATGACCTTGGCGATGTCGCCGTCGATCTCATTCTGGGTGGCGCAGGGCAGGGCGATGTCGCAGGGCACGTTCCAGATGTTCCGGAAGCCCTCGGTATAGGTGCTGCCGGGGACCTCGTCGGCGTAGACCTTGATGCGGGCGCGGCGGTTCAGCTTGATGTCCTTCACCACGTCCAGGTTGATGCCGTTGGGATCGTAGACATAGCCGTTGGAGTCGCTGAGGGCCACCACCTTGGCGCCCAGCTGGGTGGCCTTTTCGGTGGCGAAGATGGCCACGTTGCCGGAGCCGGAGATGACCACGGTCTTGCCCTGGAAGCTCTCGTTCTTCATGCACTTGAGCATCTCCTCGGTCAGGTAGCACAGGCCGTAGCCGGTGGCCTCGGTGCGGACCAGGGAGCCGCCGAATTCCAGGCCCTTGCCGGTGAGGACGCCGGCGTCATAGCTGCCGCGGATGCGGCGGTACTGGCCGAACATATAGCCGATCTCCCGGCCGCCCACGCCGATGTCGCCGGCGGGCACGTCCACGAACTGGCCGATGTGGCGGTTCAGCTCGGTCATGAAGCTCTGGCAGAAGCGCATGACCTCGGCGTCGCTCTTGCCCTTGGGGTCAAAATCCGCGCCGCCCTTGGCGCCGCCCATGGGCAGGCCGGTGAGGCTGTTCTTCAAAATCTGCTCAAAGCCCAGGAACTTCAGGATGGACAGGTTGACGGTGGGATGGAACCGCAGGCCGCCCTTGTAAGGGCCGATGGCGGAGCTGAACTGGATGCGGTAGCCCCGGTTGACATGGACCTGGCCCTTGTCGTCCACCCAGGGCACCCGGAAGGCGATCATGCGCTCCGGCTCCACAAAGGTCTCGATGATGCCCTTCTGCTCATACTCGGGATGCTGCTCCACAATGAGATCCAGGCTTTCCAGAACCTCCAGGACGGCCTGGTGGAATTCCTTCTGATCCGGGTCGCGGGTGACGACCTGGGTGTAAACGCGCTGCAGGTATTCACTCTTCAACATATTTTATGCCCCTCTTCTTTGTGTGTTTAATGCGATAAAATAACACCTATAGAATAAAGGAAATTGTGGGTTTTACACAAGATAGAAAATCCCTAAAATATAATCCCCATGTACAATCGATTTCCTGCATTTTTTACAAAAAAATCAGCACCTTTTTCCGGGACGGACAAAGGCACTGATTTTTGTTTTCAAGAGAGATACTACCTTTCGCGGCCCTTATCCCTCCATGGCCTCCCGCAGCCGGTCGGTGACGGCGCCCTCGAAAATGCGCCCGCCGTGGCCGTGGAGGGTCTCCAGCGCGGCGGCGGCCAGGGTGCAGGGGGTGCTGCCGTTCATGGACAGGTCCAGGTCGAAAATGAACTTGATCTCCGGATCCTGCGCCGCGCCGGGGGCGCTGTTCTTGACGCGGCCCGGACCGGCGTGGATCTTGGCCTGACAGCTGGAATCCAGCTTCATCAGCAGGTCGCAGCCGCAGTTCAGGCAGTCCTCCTCCCGCACGTCCGGCTCCCGCAGGGGGCCGGTGTAGGCGGGGGCGAACAGCTCCGCCCAGGGCGTGCCCTCCAGACCCAGCTTGGCCCGGGAGAAGATGTTTACATAACGCAGCCCCACCCGCTGGAAATACGCCGGCTTATACAGCTTGATGAAGGCCGCCAGGGGCTTGTCCAGCTGCCGGGCGAAATCCTCCCAGCCGGGATAGCGGAGGGTGGACAGGGCGATGAAGTCCTTCGTCAGGTTCAGCTTCCACGCGCCGTCGGCGGAGAGGAAGTGATAGTTGGTCACAGGCGGCTGCTGCTGCACTTGGACATTGGGCCCGCCCAGGCCGGTGAGCTTCGGCGGCGTCACGTCCTGCCGCCGGGCGTACTGAGGGAACTCCGCCCGGATGGCCTCCTGGAAATCAGCGGGCTCCGCGGCGTTGATGGTGAGGATGGTGGGAAAGCGCAGCTGGCAGATGACCTCATGGGCCGGGGCATTTTGGTAATGGGCCCTGGGACGGTTGGAAAACAGCATAAAAATGCTCCTTTACAGATTCAGATGCCCCTATTTTAGACGCAGGAGGGCGAAAAGTCAACAAGGCCGGACAGGAGATAAAAGATAAGAGATAAGAGATAAAAGATAGCATTGCCAGGAGGATATCTTTTATCTCTTATCTTTTTATCTCGTATCTCGCGTCAAAGGTAGAATCTGTGGCACCCGATGGTCTGGTAATAGACCCGGTTGGCGTTGATCCAAACGCCCTGGGACAGGGCCGGCGCATAGAAATACATGGCCTGGCCGATGACGTTCTCCCCGTCCAGCACCCGCTGGGCCGCCTCCACCGCCTGGGCGGTGGGCGTGCGGTATACGGTGCCGTTTTCCACCGGCTCAAACTGCACGGCATCCACCCGGTCAAAGATGACCGCCGGGATGCTATCTGGGAAGGTCTCACTCCCCACCCGGTTCAGCACCACGTTGCCCACGGCGATCTGGCCCCGCAGGGGCTCGCCGCCGCTCTCGGCGCTGATGATGCGGCTGAGCCAGTACAGGTCCGCCGCGTCGTACTTCGCCCCGGCGGAGGTCACTGCCGCGCCGCCCAGATACGGGTCCCACTCCGCCGCGCCGCCCAGGGCCTCCGTCACCAGCCGCAGGGGGACGTAGGTCCGCCCGTTCACCACCGTCACCTGTCCGGAGAGGGTCTCCCCGTCAATGCGCACGGTGTTTTCATCGGGGCTTGCCGTCAGGCGGGCCGTCCCGGAGACGGCCACCGCCGCCCGGGCCTCGCTGTCCCAGCCGGTCTCCCAGCCGCCGAAGGCGTCCAGCAGATACCGCAGGGGCACGTATGTAACCCCGTCTTCCAGATAGGCGGCGCCCGGCAGCGCCTGCCCGTCCACCTGGACGGGCACCGTCCTGGCGGCCCCTGCCGGGACGGCCAGGGCTGCCGCCGCCAGCAGGCCGCACAGCAGCCGCCGGCCGGACAGGCACATCCGCTTCCACGCTCCGCGCCGGCGGGGGAGGGGAGTGCCCCCGGTGGTTTGTGTACGCTTACATCGTCGATCCATGCTGTCTCTTCCTTTCTGTGGGTGTTTCTGCAAAAAATGATACAGGAGACCAGCCCCAGGAAGCAACCCTCAAAACCTGACAGCCCTGGCAGAAAATCCCCGAAATCCGCAGGAGCCTATTGACAATATCGAAAGACGATATTACACTGGAGACAAGGAATATCGTGTTTCGATATTGGAGGGAAGGCACATGGCGAAGGAACCGCTGAAAGTATTGACGGAGAGCATGTTTTACGTCCTGCTCAGCCTGCTACAGCAGGAGCGCTGCGGGACGGAGATCGTGGAGTTCGTGGATGACATCACGGCGGGCCGGGTTCCCCTGGGCCCGGGCACCCTCTATACCATTTTGGCAAAATTTGAAGAGGAGGGCCTCATCCGGGAGACGGCGGTGGCGGGCCGCAAGCGGACCTACGCCATCACGGACCGGGGCCGGGGCCTGTTCCGCCAGGAACTGAGCCGCCTGAAGCTCTGCGTTGCCGACGGCGAGAGGGAGGAGGAGAAGCCATGAGAGACCGCAAGCTGAAGCTGTTGCCCGCCAGCATTTATGAGGCGGCGGCGACAGAGACCTGGCTCGCCGACCAGGCGAAGCGGGGCTGGCGGCCGGTGCGGATCGGCCCGCAGGCCGCCAAAATGGAGCGGAGCGCGCCGGCGGAGTGCCAGTACCGCCTGGAGCCCATTGACAGCGCGGCGCTGATCCGGGACGAGGCCCTGCGGGACTATTATACGGAGGCGGGGTGGGAATTTGTCTGCTTTTCCGCAAATCGGGATTTCCGCGTCTGGCGCTCCACCCGCCCGGACCCGGTGGAGATCCACGGCGACCCGCAGGTGGAGGCGGGGGCCTACCGCGGCCTTGCCCGCCGGCTGTACCGGGACTGCGCCCTGAGCGTATGCTATACGCTGCTGTGGCTGTTTTTGATCTGGCCCCGGTCCACGGCCCTGGCAGGCCGGCTGGAGGGGCTGGCCTTTGCGGCTCCCGGCACAGGGGCGCTGCTGGCGACGCTGATATACCTCTATTTCCTGGCCTGGACGGTCTCCGGCGCCGGCGCCGTTTACCGGCTGCGGAGACGTTTGAAGCAGGGGATCCCGCTGGATCATACCAGGCGATATGGCCATCTGTGGAGCCGGGTCAGAGCCGCGGCCCTGGGCCTGTCAGTTCTTCTGGTGCTCCTCAGCGTCTGCTGGCGGCCCTCCTGGCAGCCGCTCCGGCCTGATATATCCCCGGTGCTGCCGGCGGCGGAGCTGGGGGCCGGTGAAGGCGGGGAGGCCTACCTCTGGCAGGGCGGGAACCTCTTGGCCGGCCCGGTCATGCGGGGGATCGAGCGCGGGAAGGGCGAGGTCATCCTGGATACCAAATACGCCGCCCTGCGGCTGCCGTTCCTGGCGAAGCCGCTTTTGGCGGAGATGACGGAGTGGTGGGACCCGGCAGGCCGGGTAACGCTGGAGGACAGCCGCTTTGACGAGGCGTATTACATGGCCGGGCCGGAGTGGCAGAAGCTGGCCCTCCGCCGGGGCGGGCAGGTGTTGTATGTGGCGGCCAAAGTGCCGGACGACCTGCGGGACCACATCAGCGAATACGCCGCCGCCCTGGCGGAGCGCCGGTAAAGGAGGAACGTCCATGAAACGCTTCAAATACACCGTCCGCCCCGAAGAGGTGTGGAACACCGGGGCCGTGGAACAGTGGCTGGAGGACGAGGCCGCCCGGGGCTGGCGGCTGTACCACTGCGGCAGCCGTCTGGCCCGCTTCGAGCGGGCGGAGCCCGCCGCCTGCCGCGTCCGGCTCCAGCCCCACGAGCCGGAGCCCTCAGAGCGCTGGCGGGAGCGGATCGCCGCCTACGAGGCCATGGGCTGGGTCTACGCCGAGGAGCTTCAAAAGCAATACGAGGTCTTCTACTGCGACGACCCCGCCGCCCCGGAGCTGGAATCCGACCCGGCGGTGCAGAAATGGGCCTGGGAAAAGAGCCTGAAGCGGAGCTGGCGCAACGCCTGGCTGCTGCTCCTGAGCTATGGGGCCATCGCGGCCTGGGCGCTTGTGATGATGGCCCTGGCGGGAAATCCCGTGGAAAATCTGCTGCGGGGCGGCGGGCTGCTGCTCCTGTATATCACAATTCCCCTCTGCCTGACCGCCGTGGACAGCGTCCGCCGCCTGGGGATCGTCCGCCGGACCCGCCGCCTGCTGGACGCCGGCATCGCCCCGCCCCACACCGGGGACTGGAAACGGATGCGCCGCCTGGACGGGGCCAACTTCGCCTGCGTCTGGCTGCTGGCGCTGATCCTGGCGGTCAACAATCTGGTGCCCGCTTTCACCGGCCACTCCTGGGAGAACCTGGACGACGCGGACGCCCTTCAGCCCTGCGTGGCGGCGGAGACCCTGGACCCCGCCCTGGCGCCCTCCCTGCGGAAATACGGCTGGGTCAGAAAAGAGGGGGCGTTCCTTCTGCCGGAGCAGTATGAGTTTACAGAGGTCTACCCGGACCAGAGCCGGCTTGAGTCCACCTGGGAACGGCTGCTGCTCTCCCCCTTCGCCGGTCCCCTGTACCGGGAAAAGCTGGCCGCCTTCCGGGAGGAATTTCCCGGTGCGTCCCTGACAGAGCCGGAGGGCGCCGATCTTGACCAGGCCGCCGTCCTGAAGAGCGGGGAGGTCTCCCTCCTGGCGGCCCGCCGGGGGAACATCGTGTTCACGCTCCGGATCAACTTCCCGGCGGATCTGGAAGACTGTCTTGACGAGCTGGCCGCCGCCCTGGCGGAGGGCCGGTAAAGGAGGAGCCTATGCGGAAGAAAAAATACGTCCTGCGCCCCCTGGAGCTTTGGCTCCCCGGCGCCATCGAGCAGTGGCTGGAGGAAGAGGCCGCCCGGGGCTGGTATCTGACGGACTGCGGCCCCCGCCTTGCGAAATTGGAGCGGCGGGAGCCCGCCGCCTGCCGCGTCCGCGTCCAGCCCTGCAGGCCGGAGCCGGAGGAGCGCTGGAAGGAGCGCTTCGCGGCCTGCGAGGCCATGGGCTGGGTCTTCGCCGCCAGCATCACCACGGATTTCGAGGTCTTCTACTGCGGCGATCCCACCGCCCCGGAGCTGCAGACCGATCCGGTGGCCTGGGGCTGGGCCTGGGAAAAGCCCCTGCGCCGCGCAAAATGGGAGGGCCTGTTCTGCCTGCTGCTGTTTCCGCTGCTGGCCGCGCTTTCCCTCTTTCTGGATGACTCGCCGCTGGAATTCCTGCTCTCCATGCCGGTCCCGCTGCTGGCCTCTTATCTGATAGCGCCGCTGCTGGCGGTATACGGCGTCCGGGAGCTGCTGGCGGTGCGCCGCGCCCGCCGGGCCCTGGCGGCGGGCCTGACCCCGGAATTCCGGGGGAACTGGCGGAAGAGCCGCCGCTGGTGGCGTCTTTTCGCACTGCTGTATGCGGCCTATTGGCTGGTTTACGGCCTGGGCGGCCTCCTCTGGTGGGAACTGGCGGAGCCGGACGCCCTGACCGTGCCCGTTGTCTCCGTGACCACCCTGGCCCCGGACAGCGGCCCGGAGGACTGGGAGATCGACTTTGACAGCTTTAATGGAAGGGAGTCCCCTCTGCGGCCCGCCCACCTGGAGCTCCGGCGGTATGACGGCGGCGGGCGGGAGATCTGCCTCACCGGCGACCGCCTGTGCGCTGCCTTCCTTGCCGGCGCGGCGTATCGGGAGAAGCTGGCGGAGCAGAAAAAGCTCTGGCCGGACGCCGCCGAGACCCCCATCGCCGATTCCCGCTTCGACGAGGCCGTCCTGCTGGAAACCGGGGAGGGCGCCTGTTTCCTGGCCCGTCGGGGGAGGGCCGTGACCTCGGCCCGGGTAAATTTCCCCGTGGATCTCGCCGCCCATCTGGATGACTTCGCCGCCGCCCTGGCGGAGGGGAAGTAGAGAGGAGGACAGAATGCGCGCCGTTTATAAACAGCTGCCGGACAGCCTGTACAACATCCCCGCCGTGGAGAGCTGGCTGGAGGACATGTCCCGCAAGGGCTGGCGCTGCGCCGGCTTCTGGAACGACGGCTGGGTGAAATTCCAAAAGGCCGCCCCGGAGGACTGCCAATACCGCCTGGAGCCCCAGCTGGAAAACCGCCCCGAACAGCCGGACGCGGAGATGTGGAACGTCTACGAAGGGGCGGGGTGGGCCTATGTCGATTCCACCTATTGGAAGGATTTCTGCCTCTGGCGCTCCAACCGCCCGGACCCTCAGCCCCTCCACACCGACCCGGTGGCGGAGAACATCGCCTACGGCTGGGTGGCCAAGGTCCAGCGCCGCCAGCTGCTGTTCTACGGCGCCTGCAACGCCGTCGTCCTGGGCCTGCTTCTGCTGACGGGCTTTACCCGGGGCTGGGTGCTGTCCCTTGTGGACAATGGCCTGGTGCTGTGCAACCTCTTCATCGTGGCCTGGTGCACCGGGCAGTACCTGATGGACCGCCGCGCCCTGCGCCGTCTCCGGCAGGGGCTGGCCGCCGGCGTCCCCATGGACCACGCCGCCCCCTACGGCGCCCGCCGCAGGGCAAGGCGGGTGTATGAGGCGGTGGCCGTGGTGCTCCTCCTGCTGATAATCGCCGATCTGCGGGATACGTCCAGGCGCGTCTCGCCCCTGCCGCCGGATCTGCCGGCGGTCACCGCCGATGTCCTGGAGGCGGATATCGCCCCGGCGGACGGCGCCGCCACCCTGTGGACGGCGCTGCTGGCGGACCGGCTGTCCGTCCGGCAGGGGGAAGAGGGCGGCAGCGTCTTCTGCGACACGCAGATCTGGGATCTGCGGCCAGGCTTCCTGTCCGGCCCGCTGCTGCGGGATCTGGCGAACCACACCGTGCCCAGGGACTCCGGCGGCCAGCGCCCCCGGCGGCTGGAGGACGCCCGCTTCGACGGCCTCTATTACCTGGAATATGTGAGCGCCCGCGGGAAGGGCGAGCCTACACAGGTCCTCCTGGCCCGCCGAGGCGCCCGGGTGCTGTATCTGCGCACCAACACGCCGGAGCCCCTCGCCGCCCATCTGGACGATTTCGCCGCCGCCCTGGCCCGGCCGCTGGACAAGGAGGTGTTCTCATGAGCAAGCGCCGTTTCCGCATCCCCTGGCATGCCGACCTGCCCTGCAGCGAATACGACATCCCGGCCATCGAGGCCTGGCTGGAAGACCAGGCCCGCCATGGCCGCCTGCTGAAGTCCTGGCGCTATTTCACCGACTGCGAGCCCCGGGAGTGCCGCTACTGTCTGGAACCCGCCAGGAAAGGGGAGTACAAGCCGTCGGAAGACCGGCGGGCCGCTTACGCCGACGCCGGCTGGGAGCTGGTCTGCTATACCAATGGGGACACCTTCTCCGTCTGGCGCTCCACCCGGCCGGACGCGCTCCCCCTCCGCACGGACCCGGCGGCGGACAGCTATGCCTATGAATACCTGTGGAAGCGCTACCGCCTCCGTCTGGCGGCATCCGCGGCGGCGCTGGGGCTTCTTGCGCTCCTCTGGGCCGGGAGCATCTTTTATGGCGGGATGCCGGTGCGGAATCTGCTGGCAAACCCTGTTCAGGTCTGGCAACTGCTGGCCGCCACCTGCCTGCTGCTGGGCCTGCTGGCCACCGCCGCGGCGGACACCCGGATGCTCCGCCGGCTGCTGACCGCCCTGAAGACCGGCATCCCCATGCCCAGCCGCGCTCCCAGCCGCCGCCGGCTGCTGCTGAACCGGACCTTCCGCTGGACGGGGACGGCGGTCAATGTGCTGATCCTGCTGTTCCTGTTTCTCTGGGCCGGCGTCAACAACACCTCCCGGCCCCTGTCGGAGCTGCCGGACGCGCCGACCTGCCTGACGGCGCTGTCCCTGTGGGAGAATCCAGCGGATGTGGCGGTCAGGCGCCATCCCACCTCCCTGGGCGGCCAGGTCTGGGAGGCCGGCGGCGGAGGCTATGACGGCCTGTGGGACCCGGAGGCCGCAAACCCTGTCACGGGCCTGGTGCGGACGGTCCGGGAACGGCAGATGGAGTACTACGCGCCCCGCCTGTCCTTCCTGGCAGAACCCCTGGCGGGGGAGCTGGCCCGGGCCTACATCCCCCAGGAGACCGGCGTCCCGGCGGAGCCGCTGGAGACGGCGGACTTTGACAAGGCCTATTATCTGCTGGACCAAAACGGCGTCCAGCACCTGGCGGCCTGCCGGAACGGCAAAGCGCTGTACATCCGCCTTGCCGGCGGGCCGGACCTGCGGGGAGAACTGCCAACAATTGCCGCCGCCCTGGGCGGCGCGTGACAGGAGGCGCCTATGAAATACCAAAACACGGATACCTGGCGGGACGCCCGCCCCGCCTTCCTCTGCGACGTGGCCGCCATCGAGACCTGGCTGGAGGACCGGGCCGCCCAGGGCTACCGGCTCGTTGATTTCAAGGGAACGAATGGCATTTTCGTGAGAGGCGAACCAACACCCTGCCGCTACCGCCTGGGGCCCCTGCCCAAAAAGGAAACGGCCCCGGCCCCGGAGCTGGCGGCGGCCTATCAGGAGATGGGCTGGGCCTACGCCGCCACCATAGGGCGGGCCTTCCACGTCTGGCGCTGCGACGACCCCGCCGCCCCGGAGCTGGACACCGACCCGGTGGTCCAGGCGGAGGGCTACGGCTACTTAAAGCGCCGCCTGCTCCGGGAGCTGCTGTGGCTGCCTCTGGCGGTGCTGCTCCTCATCGCCCTGGAGGTGTGGCTCCGCCTGGGGGATGAATTCCCCCTGTGGTCTGTCCTGCACGACCAGGCCCCGGGGCTCCTGCCCTTCCGGGCTGCGGCCATAGCCGCTGCGCTTGCCGCCGCCCTCTGGGAGTACCGGGGGATCCGCCGCCTGCTCCACCGCCTGAAAACGGGCGTCCCTCTGGATCGCCCGGCCCCCTATCGCTGGCAGAAGTGTCTGAGCAAAATCATGACGGTGCTGATCGTCTGCCTTTACTGCTCCAACCTGGCCAGCGGTCTGCTGGGGGGCTTCTGGCCCATGAGCGACCCGAAGGAGGCCCTCCGTGTGGACCTGGCGGCCCTGGACCCGGGGGCCGCCGTGGAGCGCACCAGCGCCGACATGAAGATCCACGAGCTGGCGCCTCGGATGTACAGGACCAGCCAGTCCTCGGCCGGTTTTGCGCGCAGCCTCCACACCGAGTATTACCATCTGTGCGCCGCCGCCCTGGCCCCCGCCCTGGAGCGGGATCTCCTGCGGTGGCGGACCCACTACGGAGACAGCGCCATGGAACAGCTGGAGGGCACGCCGCTGGACAGCTTCTGGTGGCGGGAGGTGGACGGCGGCCAGGAGGTGGTGGCTGTCCTGGGCCGGAACGTCCTGTTTTTGAGCTATGAGGGCCCCGCGGACCTCCGAACCTCCGGCGCGTATCTGGCGGAGGCGCTGGAAAACTGACGGGGCGCGGCATGAAAAAAGGAGCTGTCAGATTTGACAGCTCCTTTTCATCATAAGAGGGGGCTCAGGCCAGCTTTTCCGCCAGCCGCGCCGCGATGGCGTCCAAAAACTCCTCGCTGTTGACGGCGGTGGCGGAGAAGCCCTCCTCCACCAGGCCGATGAGGTCCCTGGTCATCACGCCGCTCTCCAGCGTTTCCAGAGACGCCGATTCCATGGCCTCGCCGAACTTTACCAGGTCGGCAAGGCCGTCCAGTTCGCCCCGGCGCTTGAACGCACCGCTCCAGGCGAAGATGGTGGCGATGGGGTTGGTGGAGGTCTTTTCGCCCTGGAGATAGCGGTAGTAGTGCCGGGTGACGGTGCCGTGGCTGGCCTCAAATTCCATGGTGCCGTCGGGGGACACCAGCACGGAGGCCATCATGGCAAGGCTGCCGAAGGCCGTGGCCACCATGTCGCTCATCACGTCGCCGTCGTAGTTCTTCAGCGCCCAGATGAAGCCGCCCCGGGAGCGGATCACCCGGGCCACCGCGTCGTCGATGAGGGTGTAGAAGTATGTCAGCCCCAGCTTTTCAAACTCCGCCTTGTAGGTGTTCTCGTATTCTTCTTCAAAGATCCGCTTGAACTCCCCGTCATAGACCTTGGCGATGGTGTCCTTGGTGGAGAACCACAGGTCCTGCCGCTGGCTGATGGCGTACTGGAAGCAGGAGCGGGCAAAGGCCCGGATGCTCTCCTGGGTGTTGTGCTGCCCCTGCCACACGGCGGGGCCGCTGACCGTCTGGACGGTCAGGGTCTTTTCCCCGCCGCTCTCGCCCTTAAACGTCAGCGTGGCGGTGCCAGGCTCGCCGGTCACCATGTCCACGGCCTTGTACATGTCGCCGTAGGCGTGGCGGGCGATGGTGATGGGGGCCTCCCAGTTTTTCACCACCGGCTTGATGCAGCTCAGGACGATGGGGGCCCGGAAGGCGGTGCCGTCCAGAATGGCCCGGATGGTGCCGTTGGGGGACTTCCACATCTCCGTCAGCTCCGGGTACTCCTCCATCCGCTGCTTGTTCGGCGTAATGGTTGCACACTTTACAGCAACGCCCAGCCGTTTGGTGGCGTTGGCGGCGTCAATGGTCACCTGATCCTTCGTTTCGTTTCGGTGCAGCAGCCCCAGGTCGTAGTACTCCGTCTTCAGATCCACAAAGGGCAAAATCAGCTTTTCCTTGATCATGCCCCACAGCACCCGGGTCATCTCGTCGCCGTCCATCTCCACCAGGGGAGTGGTCATTTTGATTTTTTCCATGACATACCTCTCTTGTCAGATAAAAGATAAGAGATATGAGATAAAAGATATCTCTTATCTTTTCACTTTTATCTCCGCTCAGGCCCGTTTGGCGTAGTAGTTCATCAAACACCCGTCCAGGATGATCTCCTTCTCGTCCTCCGTCAGGCCCCGGACGTGGAGCAGAATGTTCTCCACGCCGCCGCCGGCCTTGACGACCTTGGCGGGAACGTCCTCCGCGCCGCTCTCGATGGCCCTGCGGATGCCGGGGACGAACACGCAGTCGCCGGGGGAATATGTAAAGGGAACATCCTTGTCAATAGTGAAGGGCAGGATGCCCCAGTTGATGCAGTTGGAGCGGTAGCGCTTGGTGGCGAATTCATAGCAGATGTTGGCAAAGCCCCCCAGCACCTTCTGGCAGGAGGCCGCCTGCTCCCGGGCGGAGCCGTCGCCGGGCTTGTTGGCGAACACGCAGGAGCCGAACTGGGTGGTGCCCATGAGCGTATCCGCGTCGCCCACCCGGCTCAATACGGCTTTCAGCTTTTCCGGGGCCTCGCCTGCCAGCCGCTGGGATTCCAGCTCCGCCGCGGCCTTGGCACGGCCCACATAGGCGGGCTCCCGGCGGGACAGGGTGAACTCCGCCAGCCGCAGGGGGTTGGAGCGGTAGGAGGAGGTCTCGCCGGAGGGGATCAGCTCGTCGGTGGTGGTGACGGGATCGTGGATCACGGCGGCCAGCTCCACCAGCAGGTTCTCGGTGAGATTGTACATCTTGGGCCAGTCGGTGATGTTGGGGCCCATCACCAGCTCCACGCTGGGATCGGCCTTGCCGAAGCCGTAGTACAGCCGCCGGTCGTAGACGCCCTTGTCGAAGTGGTACTCATGGCGGACTGGCTCGTAGTCGATGTCCGTGGCGGCGGTGATTTTGCCGCCGTTCAAGGCCGTGGCGGCGATGGAGCGGGCGTCCATCAGGCAGACCCCGGCGAACTGGCCCTCGGCGGGCTTGCTGCCCTCCCGGTTGGGGAAGTTGCGGGTGGTGTGCCGCAGGGAAAGGCCGTTGTTGGCGGGCACGTCTCCCGCGCCGAAGCAGGGGCCGCAGAAGCTGGGCTTGATGACCGCGCCGCTTTGCAGCAGGTCCGCCGTGGCGCCGATCCTGGTCAGCTCCAGGCTGACAGGCACGCTGGTGGGATACACGTCCAGGCTGAAACAGCCGTTGCCGCAGCTGCCGTGGCGCAGGATGTCCGCCGCCTCGCTGATGTTGTCGAACAATCCGCCGGCGCACCCGGCGATGACGCCCTGGTCGGCCCACACGCCGCCGTCGCGGATCTTATCCGTCAGCCTGACGCGGGCCTTGGGATACCGGGCCTGGGCGTCGGCCTCCACCTGGGCCAGGATGTCCCCGGCGTTTTCCAAAAACTCGTGGACGGTGTAAGCGTTGGAGGGGTGGAAGGGCAGCGCGATCATGGATTCGGCCCTGGAGAGGTCGATCTCGATGTACTTGTCATAATAGGCATACCGGCCGGGGTGCAGCTCCTTGTAGTCCTCCGGCCGCTGGTGGGCCTCGTAAAAGGCGCGGGTCACCTCGTCCGTCTCCCAGATGGAGGAGAGGCAGGTGGTCTCGGTGGTCATCACGTCGATGCCGTTGCGGAAATCGATGGGCAGCCCCGCGATGCCGGGGCCGGCGAATTCCAGCACGCAGTTGTTGACAAAGCCGCTGGCGAAGGTGGCCTTCACCAGGGCGATGGCAATGTCGTGGGGGCCGATACCCCGGGGGGGTGTTCCTTTCAGATAGACCAATACCCCCTGGGGGTATGGCACATCCCAGGTGTTTTTCAGCAGCTGCTTGGCAAGCTCCGGGCCGCCCTCGCCCACGGCCATGGTGCCCAGGGCGCCGTAGCGGGTGTGGGAGTCGGAGCCCAGGATCATGGCGCCGCCCTTGGCCATCTGCTCCCGGGCATAGGAGTGGATGACGCTCTGGTTGGCGGGGACGTAGATGCCGCCGTATTTCCTGGCGGCGGAGAGGCCGAAGGCGTGGTCGTCCGCATTGATGGTGCCGCCCACGGCGCAGAGGCTGTTGTGGCAGTTGGTCAGGGCGTAGGGGATGGGGAACTCCTTCATGCCGGAGGCCCGGGCCTGCTGGATGATGCCCACATAGGTGATATCGTGGGACAGCATGGCGTCAAACCGGATCTTCAGGTGCTGGGGGTCGCCGCTGGTGTTGTGGGCCTGCAGAATGCTCCAGGCCATGGTGCGCCGGCGGCCCTCGTCGGGGGAGATGGGCGCGTCGGGGCAGAGGACGCCGTTTGAGAGGAATACGCCGTGGTCGTGCAGTGTGATCATGGGAGGGACCTCCTGTGCCGCGCGGAAAGCTCCGCGATTCTTGCAGTTTAATATAGCATACCGCGAAAGAATTGCAAAGTGATTTTGCAGGAAAAGAAAAACGAACTTGCAAATTTGGCGGACTGAACAAGAAACCCAGCGGAAAACCGGCACACTTTTGCAAATTCGTCCCCATGGGGCGGCGCGAAAAGACCGCAAAGGCGCCGAATATCCTTCGGCGCCTTTGCGGTCGGCTACCGCAGCAGGGGCAGACTGCCCGTCAGCTTGTTGACCAGCTTTTTCTCCCCGCAGACGGCCAGCCCCAGGCAGCGGAGGTCTGTCCCCGGGACGGACGGCAGGCCGGCGGTATATTCCGCATAGGTCCGGCAGCTTTGGGCAAAGTCCGTGAAGTCCGCCACTGTCAGGCCGGCGTACCGGGGGTCGCTGAGGGTCTCCCACAGGGCCTTGAGCCGGCCCGCGTCCGCCCGCAGGATGGGGATGGGGAAGGCGATGATGCCAAGATGGAGGCGGCCGCCGCCGTCCCGCACGTCGCCGCCCACAGCCTCCGGCAGCCGCCTGCCCAGGGTGACGCCCAGGATCGCCGCCGTGTTGGCGATGATCCCCAGGGGCAGGCTCTGGTCGATGACCATGACGCATTTTTCATTCCGCCAGTCCATGGGGGCCTCCTTTCCCGGTGCGGCTGTGGATATCCCGGTACATGCCGGGGGACACGCCGATGAAGCTGGTGAAGTAGTTGGTGAAGTGGCTCTGATCGGAAAAGCCCGTCTGTATGGCCGCCTCCAGCGGGGACGCGCCCTGCTCCAGCAGCCGTTTGGCGGCGTTGATCCGGACGGCCTCCAGATAGCGGTAGGGGGTGATGCCCCGGTCCTGGGTAAAGGCCCGCAGGAGCGTGGACTTGCTCAGGCCAACGCGGCGGCAGAGCTGGGCCAGGGTGACGCGCTCCGGGAAATGGCGGTCCATGTATTCGCAGGCCCTGCGGACCTCCTCCCGGCAGGGCGGGGACGGCGGGCACGAAAACTGGCCGTGCCGCTCCAGCAGGCGCTCCGCCAGCAGCAACAGGGCCTCCTCCCGGGGAAATTTTTCACCGCCGGAGAGCAGCAGCCGGTGGAAGGCCCGGAACTGGCAGGCAAGCTCCGGGTCGTCCGCCACAGGGGCGGGGAAGACCGGCAGCGTCCGGGAGCCGTACAGCTCCTCCGCCAGCTCCAGCATGGTCTCAATGGGAATGGTGACGCTGCGGTAGTCCAGGGGCTCGCCGCCGCACTGGGTGCAGGCATGGCTGTCGCCGGGGTTCAGCAGGAGCAGCTGGCCGGGGCGGAGCACCGTCTCCCGGCCCTTGCAGGTCAGGTTCCGGGTGCCCCGCTCCGCCAGGCCCAGCACATAGTGGGCGTGGAAGTGGAGGGAAAAGGGCTGGGCAAGGCCCTGGAAGTGGTAGGCTTCGAGATGCAGGTCGCGGTCCGCGGCCACGGTTTTGAATGGCTTTTCCATGGGGGAGTTCCTCCTTGCTGGGGGCCATGATACCACAGAGGAGGGGAAAAAGGCTTGTAAAATAGCTTCAAAATGGGAAAAGAGGCCGGATGCGCTGCGCGGCCCGCGCAAAACACCCCCGGCCGGCGGCCGGGGGTGTTTTTTCAGGCTTTGCGGCGGTGGGCCATGGCGAAGACCAGGGCCGCCACGGCGATGCAGACGCCCAGCCTCCAGGCAAGGGAGGGCAGTCCCTGGAGCAGGATAACCAGCACCAGAACGGGGAGAATGAACTGGAAATAGGGCTTCAGCCAGCGGGGCATTTTGACGCCGGCGCCGGTGTTGGCCTCCGCCAGATACTTGTCAAAGCCCCAGCCCCAGCGGGTGACGCAGAACAGCAGATACACCAGGGAGCCCAGGGGGAGCAGTAGGTTGCTCACCAGGAAGTCCTCGCTGTCCAGCACGTCCTTGCCCAGCAGGGGGTGGAAGTCCGCCCAGACATTGTAGCCCAGCACGCAGGGCAGGCTGGCGATGAGGATGAAGACCAGGTTGACGGCGGCGGCCTTCTTCCGGGACCAGCCGAAATTGTCGATGCAGCTGGCCAGCAGGTTTTCAAACACGGCGATGACCGTGGAGAAGCTGGCGAAGGTCATGAACAGGAAGAACAGCGCGCCCCACAGGCGGCCGCCCGCCATATTCACAAATACCCGGGGCAGGGTCATGAAGATCAGGGAGGGCCCCTGGGCGGGCTCCACGCCGAAGCTGAAGCAGGCGGGGAAGATGATAAGGCCGCTCATCAGGGCCACGAAGGTGTCCAGAGAGCAGATGCGGATGGCCTCGCCGGTAAGGGTGTTGTCCCGGGACATGTAGCTGCCGAAGATCTCCATGGCGGCGATGCCCAGGCTCAGGGTGAAGAAGGCCTGGTTCATGGAGGCGGTGATGACCTTTCCCAGGCCCATCTCAGCGGCCCGGGCGAAGTCCGGCAGCAGATAGAAGCTGACGCCCTCCGCCGCGCCGGGCAGCAGCAGGCTGTGGACCGCCAGCACCACGATGAGACCCAGAAGGCCCAGCATCATCACCTTGGTGATGCGTTCCAGGCCGTTTTGCAGGCCAAGGCTGCACACCAAAATGCCCGCGACAACGGTGACGGCCATCCAGACCGTCATTTCGCCGGAGCTGGCCAGCATGGAGAAAAACACACCATCAACATCGTCTCCGGCAAGGCCGGTGAAGGTGCCGCCGGCGAATTTGAAGAAGTAGCCCAGCATCCAGCCGGAGACGGTGGTGTAATACATCATCAAAAGGTAGCAGCCGACGACGCAGAACCAGCCGTGGATGTGCCAGCGGCTGCCGGCGGGCTCCAGGGCCTTGTAGCCCTGCACCGCGCTTTTGCGGCTGCCCCGGCCAACCGCCAGCTCCATGGTCAGCACGGGCACGCCCATGATGATGAGGAACAGCAGATAGAACAGGACGAATACGCCGCCGCCGTTTTCGCCGGTGACGTAGGGAAATTTCCAGACATTTCCGATGCCGATGGCGCAGCCGGCGCTGACCAGCAAAAAGCCCAGGCGGGATTGGAAGCTCTCACGTTTCATGGAATGGTCTCCTTATCTCGTTTTCAACAGGCCCGGGGGGCGAAAAAAGGGAACGGTTCGGCGCCGTTCCAACTCCCGTCCCCGGGACATTCCCTATGGTAATGGACTGCCGCGTGAAAGTCAATACTTTCGTGAGAGAAAGTAAAAGTTTTGGTGGATTTCGGCGGGGCGGAGCTGTTATAATGGGAAAAACGGTCAGGAGGGATCGAAGATGAATGTTTTGGTGGTCGTGGATCTGCAGAACGACTTTGTCAGCGGCGCCCTGGGCACGGCGGAGGCCCGGGAGATCGTGCCCCTTGCGGTGGGCCGGGTGGCGGACGGTGTCAGCCGGGGAGAGGAGATCCTCTTCACCCGGGATACCCATGAGGCGGACTATCTGGACACCCAGGAGGGGAAAAAGCTGCCGGTGCCCCACTGCGTCCGGGGGACGGAGGGCTGGGAGATTGTTCCCCAGCTGCGGGAGTATGCCAAATTCCCCATCGACAAGCCCACCTTCGGCAGCCGGGAGCTGGGGGCGCTGCTGAAGGCCCGGGATGAGGACCTGAAAAAGCAGGGGAAGCCCGGCGTGGAGAAGGTCACCCTCATCGGCCTGTGCACGGACATCTGCGTCATCTCCAACGCCCTGCTCATCAAGGCGTTTCTGCCGGAGGCGGAGATCGCGGTGGACGCCAGGTGCTGCGCGGGCGTGACGCCGGAGAGCCACCAAAACGCCCTGGCGGCCATGCGGGTGTGCCAGATCACGGTGGAGAACATGGCGTAACGATTCCTTTTCCCGGCCGCTGCGGTTTGCGACAGGAACAATGCCCGGCCGGAAGAGGAAAGGGCGCCTCGGGCTTGCTGAGAGAGAACATGCAGGAGTGTGGATGTGATGATACAATTTTTGATGGAATTGTGCGCCTATCTGTGGCCCTTTGCTGTGTTTACATTTGTCTACTTCCTGATCTACGCTGTGAAAGCAGCAGTGACCGGAGAGGGAAATGAGATCGAGAGGGGTGTGGGCGCCGCTGTGAGCCTGCTGGTGATTGTGGGCGCATGCGTACTGCCGAATTTATAGAACAATCCTGGGACGGAGCGCAAAAAAAGTCCGAAGCAGATGCTTCGGACTTTTTTGCGGCTTTTATACATAGCTCTGGCTGGTCACGTCGAATACGCCTCTTGTGGTGATGCGCAGGGAGGGGATCACCGGCAGGGCCATGAAGCTCAAGGTCATGAAGGGGTCGATGCCACGGCCCACACCCAGGCCGTGGGCCACCTCCTTGGCGGCCTCCAGCTTTTCATTCACCGTTACCAGCGGCTCGTCGCTCATGATGCCGGCGATGGCGAGAGGCACCTCCGCCACGGGCCTGCCGCCATCCCACACCACGATGCCGCCGTTCAGCTCCACCACCCGGTTGACGGCGGCGGCCATGTCGGCTTCGTTGGTGCCCACCACGATGATGTTGTGGGAGTCGTGGGAGATGGAGGTGGCCACCGCGCCGGATTTCAGGCCGTAGCCCTGGAGGAAGCCCACGCCGATGTGGTGGGTGTTCTTGTGGCGCTCCACCACGGCGATCTTCAAAACGTCGTACTCCACGTCGATGCGGTCGGAATACCCGGCGTCCACCGTGGTGATCTCGCCGTCCACCATGCCGATGATGCCCCGGGGGCGGTGGTCGGTGAAGTCCTCCGCCGTCAGCGTCCCCACGTGGAAGGTGTCGTGGGCCCGGTCCACCAGATACTGCTCGATCTCCGGGACGGGGAAGTCCTTCACCACGCCGTTTTCCACCATCAGCTCGCCCTTTTTGAAGACCTTTTCGATGTTGAAGTCCTGGAAGTTGTCGATGATGACGAAGTCCCCCAGGTAGCCCGGGGCGATGGCGCCCCGGTTGTTCAGCAGGAAGTACCGGGCGGCGTTGTGGCAGGCGGCCTTGATGGCGGTGATGGGGTCAGCGCCCAGGGCGATGGCCTTTTTCACGATGTAGTCGATGTGGCCCTTTTCCAGCAGGTCGTTGGGGTGCTTGTCGTCGGTGCAGAACATGCACCGCTCGGAGTACTTGTCGCACAGCAGGGGGGCCTGGGCCTCCAGGTTCCGGGCGGCGGTGCCCTCCCGGATCATGATGAACTGGCCCCGCTCCAGCTTTGCGATGGCGTCGTTCAGATCATGGCACTCGTGGTCGGAGTAGACCCCGGCGGCGATGTAGGCGTTCAGGTCGTTGCCCACCAGGTCCGGGGCGTGGCCGTCGATCTTCTTGTGGTGGGCCTGGGCCGCCACGATCTTTTCAACGGGCTGGTCGTCTCCCACGATGATGCCCACGAAGTTCATCATCTCCGCAAGGCCCTGGACCCGGGGGTGGTCGTAGAAGGAGTCGATGGCCCGGTAATCCAGGATGGCGCCGGATTCGTCCAGGGGCGTGGCCGGGACGCAGGAGGGCAGCATGAACCGCACGTCCACGGGGAGGTCTTCGGTTGCCTGGAGCATGTACTCGATGCCGTCGGTGCCCATGACGTTGGCGATCTCGTGGGGGTCGGTGATGACCGTGGTGGTGCCGTGGGGCAGGACGGCCTTCACGAACTCCTTGGGGCTGACCAGGGAGCTCTCCAGGTGGATGTGGGCGTCCAGAAAGCCGGGGAGGACGATCTTGCCGGCGCAGTCGTGCTCCACGGCGCCGGAGTAGGTCCCCATGCCCACGATGAGCCCCTCCGCCACGGCGATGTCGGCGTGGCAGATCTCGTTGGAGAACACGTTGACGTAGGCGGCGTTTTTCAGCACCAGGTCGGCGGGTTCCCGGCCTGCGGCGGCATTGATGATGCGCCGCTTTTTCAGCAGCTTTCGGTTGATCTTGCCCGCGTAGCTCTCAGACATGGGATCATTCCTCCTTTATTATGATGACTTATGACAGACATAAACAAAAATGATATCTTTGTTAGAGCAAGTATACGCTAAAACCGGGCGTTTGTCTACGGGGAATGCAAGAAAATTTTTGTGGAGAGGCGGCGGCGCGTCCCCATTGCGCGATCCCGCAAAATGGGGTATACTATTTTAATCTGTGAAATCATCACGCGGGAGGAACACCCATGAAAAAGCTCATGGCCATCGACGGAAACTCCATCATCAACCGGGCCTATTACGGCATCCGGCCCCTGACCACCCGGGACGGGCTGTACACCCACGCCGTCTTCGGCTTTCTGACCACGCTGCTGCGGCTGGAGGGGGAGGAGAAGCCCGACGCGGTGTGCGTCACCTTCGACGTCCACGCCCCCACCTTCCGCCACACGGCGGACGCGGCCTACAAGGCCACCCGGAAGCCCATGCCGGAGGAGCTGCGGATGCAGATGCCGGTTTTGAAGGACGTGCTGGATGCCCTGAACATCCCCCGCTATGAGCTGGAGGGCTGGGAGGCCGACGACCTGCTGGGCACCATCTCCCGCAGGTGTGAGGCGGAAGGCTGGGAGTGCGTGGTGGTGACGGGAGACAAGGACAGCCTCCAGCTCATCACCGACCACACCAAAGTGAAGCTGGCGTCCACCCGCATGGGCCAGACCACCACCAGGGACATGACCCCGGAGACCTTCCGGGAGCAGTACGGCTTCGACCCCATCCACATGATCGACCTGAAGGCACTGATGGGGGACGCCTCCGACAACATCCCCGGCGTGCCGGGGGTGGGGGAGAAGACCGCCATGGGGCTGGTGCAGATGTATGGCTCCATCGACAGCCTGTACGGCCACATGCCGGAGATCTTCACCGCGCCGGAGACCCCGGCCAGGCCCAGCGTCGTCAAAAAGCTGACAGAGGGGGAGGAGAGCGCCCGCCACTCCCACTGGCTGGCCACCATCGTCACCGACGCGCCGCTGGATTTCAGACCGGAGGAGAACCTGTGCCAGAAGCCGGGGACGGCGGCCTATCCGCTGTTCCTGCGGCTGGAGTTCACCAAGCTCATTGAAAAGTTCGGCCTGACGGCGGAGGAGGTCCCGGCGGCGGAGACGGCGCATACAGAGCTTTCCGTGACCGTGGAGCAGGTGACGGAGCAGAAGCGGGCCGATGAGCTGCTGGCCGTCTGGCGGCAGGCGGACCATGTGGCGCTGCTGGCCCTGCCGGACCTGACCGGCGTGGCGGTGGTCTGCCGCACCGGCGGGGATACCGCCGTCACGGCGGAGCTGTTCTTTGAGAAGTTCCAGGGGGACTGGAACGCCCTGCTGCGGGCGCTGTTTTCAGAGGACATCAAAAAGGTCTCCCACAACGTCAAGGACCTGATGCGGGTCCTGCTGGAAAACGCTTTGCCCGCCGAAGGGTTCATCTTCGACACCGCCCTGGCGGCCTATCTGCTGGACGCCACGGCGGGGAGCTATGACCTGGGGCGGCTGGTCGTCTCCTATTACAATACGGAGCTGCCCAAGCCCCTCTATCTGGAGCCGGACGCCTTTTCCCTGCTGGGGGACGCCGGGGCGGCGGAGGCGGCCTTTGGCAGCTATGCCGCCGCGGTGGACGCGCTGTACGGCACCCTGTCCGAAAAGCTGAAAGACCAGAACATGTGGGAGCTGTTTGAGACCGCCGAGCTGCCCCTTTGCGCCGTGCTGGCGGAGATGGAGCTGGCGGGCTGCCGGGTGGACGCGGGGGCCCTGGCGGGCTTCGGCGAGCTGCTGTCCGCCCGGACGGCGGAGCTGGAGCAGTCCATCTATGACATGGCGGGGGAGACCTTCAACATCAACTCTCCCAAGCAGCTGGGCGAGATTTTGTTCGGCAAGCTGGGCCTGCCCCACGGCAAGAAGACCAAGACCGGCTGGTCCACCAACGCCGACGTGCTGGAAAAGCTGCGGTATGAGGCCCCCATCGTGGGCGCCGTGCTGGAGTACCGGCAGTATGCCAAGCTGAAATCCACCTACGCTGACGGCCTGCTGAAGGCCATCGACCCCGACGGCCGGGTGCGCACCAGCTTCCAGATGACCGTCACCGCCACCGGGCGCCTGAGCTCCACGGAGCCGAATTTGCAGAACATTCCCACCCGCACGGACCTTGGCAGCGAGATCCGGCGGATGTTCGTGCCGGCTGAGGGCTGTGTGCTGGTGGACGCGGACTACTCCCAGATCGAGCTGCGGCTGCTGGCCCACATCTCCGGGGACGAGGCCATGCGCTCGGCGTTCACCTCCGGCGGGGACATCCACACCGCCACGGCGGCCCAGGTGTTCCACGTGGCGCCGGAGGACGTGACCCACGAGATGCGCCGCAGCGCCAAGGCGGTGAACTTCGGCATCGTGTACGGCATCTCCGCCTTCTCCCTCAGCCAGGACATCGGCGTTTCCGTGGCGGAGGCCAAGGCGTATATGGAGGCGTATTTCGCCACCTTCCCCGGCGTGCGGAAGTATATGGACCAGGTGGTGGAGACCGCGAAAGAGGCGGGGTATGTGGAGACCATTTTCCACCGGCGGCGGGACCTGCCGGAGCTGAAGTCCTCCAACTTCAATCTCCGCTCCTTCGGCGAGCGGGTGGCGCTGAACATGCCCATCCAGGGCACGGCGGCGGATATCATGAAGCTGGCCATGGTGGCGGTCTGGAAGCGGCTGAAGGCGAAAGGGCTCCAGGCCCGGCTGGTGCTCCAGGTCCACGACGAGCTGATCGTGGAGTGCCCGGAGGCCGAGGCGGAGCGGGCGGCGAAGCTGCTGGAGGAGGAGATGGAGCATGTAGTTTCCCTGTCCGTCCCCCTGACGGCGGAGGCCCACTGGGGCAGGAATTGGCTGGAGGCCAAGGGCTGATGGCCAGATAAGAGATAAAAGATAAGAGATAAAAGATAAGAGATAAGAGATCCAGGATGACGAGAGAGGAACAAAAACGGCTGCGGGACTTGGAGAAGTCCTTTGCGCTGGCCTGCCGGAGCGTCGGGAAGCGGCGGGGGTGGAAGCGCATTGCCGGGACGTATTATCAAACCCGGGACGGGATGCTGTATGAGGTGTGCTGCGCCCAGGCGCCGGCAGGGGCCGGGAAGCGGGAGACAGTTTGGCTGCGAGGCAAGCCCCTGGCTCTGGACGAACTGTTTTGGGAGGTCTTCCATATGAAGGAGGACGCCGCGAAGATGCCATTCAGCTTTCATGTCAACGGCGCGTTTACCGCCCATGTGCTGACACTGGACTGCTGGGATGTGGAATTGCTGCCGGAGGACTTGGAGACATCGGCGGACCGGCTGTTCGCGGAGGCGGAGGAAAAGATAAACGCGCAGTCTTTCCCGGATATCCCGGCCTTCCGGGAGGCGGCCGCAAAGGTCCGGGGCCAGGAACTGAATGTGGTCCTGTGCCTGCTGCTGGAAGGGCGGTATCAAGAGGCCGCCCAAGCCATTGACGGCGCTCTGGCCCGCCACGACAGCGGCGGCTTTGTCCGCTGCACGGACAGCGGCAGCGTCAGCGCCATGGAGGACGCCCGGGACTGGTGCGCCGCCAGGCTGGCGGAGGAGGCGGTATGAAGCGGCTGTATCTCATCGGCGGCCCCATGGGCGTGGGCAAGACCGCCGCCTGCCGGGAACTGCAAAGCCGCCTGGAACGCTCCGCATTCCTGGACGGCGACTGGTGCTGGGATATGCGGCCCTTTCAGGTGACGGCGGAGACGAAGCGCATGGTCATGGACAATATCTGCTGCCTTTTAAATAATTTTTTGCGCTGTTCCGCCGTTGACCATGTGATCTTCTGCTGGGTCATGCACCGGCGGGAGATCCTGGATGAACTGCTCTCCCGGCTGGACACGGGAGGCTGCGCCGTATATCCCGTCTCCCTGGTCTGTACGGCGGCGGCCCTGAAGGCACGGCTGGAAGGGGACATCCGCGTGGGGCGCCGGACGCCGGACGTGGTAGAGCGGAGCCTGGGCTATCTGCCGCTGTACGGCGCGCTGGACACGGAGAAAATCGATGTGTCCGCCCTGTCTCCGGCGGAGACGGCGGCGGAGATCCTGCGGAGGGCCGGGGTGTGAAACATTTTCTGGTGGTTTTGGGCGTGGCGGGGGTGTCCCTGTCCGCTGTGTTCGTCCGGTGGTCCACGGCGCCGTCCATGATCCTGGCGCTGTACCGGATGTGCTTCGCTGCGGCGCTGCTGGCGCCGTATACCCTGCTGCGCCGCCGGGAGGAGCTGGGGGCGCTGGGGCGGCGGGAGGCGCTGCTGTGCCTTGCCAGCGGCGCGTTTTTGGGGCTGCACTTCGCCGCGTATTTTGAGGCGCTGCGGTGGACCTCCATCGCCTCATCGGTGGTGCTGGTGGACACGGAGGTGCTGTTCGTGGCCCTGGGGAGCCTGCTGGTCCTGGGGAAAAAGCTCCCCGGCAGGGCGTGGCTGGCGGTGGCGCTGGCCTTCGGCGGCAGCGTGGTCATCGCCCTGGCGGACACCGCCGCGGGGGCCGACGCGGTGCGGGGCGACCTGATCGCCCTGGCCGGGGCGCTGTGCATGGCGGTGTACACCATGATCGGCGCGGTGTGCCGGAAAAAGATCTCCACCACCGTCTATACATTTCTGGTATACTGCGCGGCGGCGCTGACCGTGCTGGCCATCGCCCTGCTGGGCGGGACGCCGCTGGCGGGCTACGGCCCGGTGAACCTGGGAACGGCCCTGGGCATGGCGGTGTTCTGCACCCTGCTGGGCCACAGTGTGTTCAGCTGGGGGCTGAAATATCTGCCGCCGGCGTTCATCTCCACGGTGAAGCTGCTGGAGCCGGTGTTCGCCTCCGTCTGGGGGCTGGCCCTGTTTGGGGAGCGGCCGGGGGCGGCGGTGCTTTTGGGCGGCGCGGTCATCATTGCGGGCGTCGCGCTGTATGGCAGGACTGCCGGTGAGGAAACATAAGGAAAGGTTGATCGGAACATGGATACAAAGCTGCATGTGCGCATCGTCCCCATGAACGCGGACCATCTGGACGAGGTGGCGGAGCTGGAGCGCATCTGCTTCTCTACCCCCTGGTCCCGGAACATGCTGGCGGAGGAGCTGGACAACGCCCTGTCCGCCTTCCTGGTGGCGCTGGACGACAGCGGGAGGGTCGTGGGCTACGCGGGGCTCCAGGTGGTGCTGGACGAGGGCTATATCACCAATGTGGCGGTGCGGCCGGAGTGCCGCCGCCAGGGCGTGGCGGGGAAACTTTTACAGGTGTTCCTGGACTTCGCCCAGGGGAACCACCTGGCGTTTTTGACCCTGGAGGTCCGGGCGTCCAACTATGACGCCATCGCCCTCTACGGCAGCCGGGGCTTCCGCAGCGTGGGGCGGCGGAAGAATTACTACGAGCATCCCAAAGAGGATGCCATCATCATGACAAAGGAGTTCAACACCGATGGAACTGCGGATCCCATCTCCTGAACAGCTGCGGACGGTTTACGCGGCTGATCTGAAAGAATCCTTTCCCCAGGCGGAGCTGAAGCCCCTGCGGGCCATTGAGGAGATGTGGCGGGACGGCTGGTATCGTCCCTGGTGCCTCTTCGACGGGGACGACATCGCGGGGGAGTGCTTTTTGTGGCTGGGGAACCCCGGCTGGGCGCTGCTGGACTATCTGTGCGTCTCCCCCCGCCGCCGCAACGGCGGCGTCGGCGCGCTGCTGCTGCGAAAGATGCGGGAGGCGGAGCCGGGCATGGTCATCCTGGCGGAGAGCGAGGCCCCCGTCCACGCCCCGGACCCTGCGCTGGCACAGCGGCGGCTGGGCTTTTACGCCCGGAACGATGCGAGAATGGCCGGATATGACAGCGACATGTTCGGCGTCCACTACAAGACGCTGTACTGGGCGGAGGGGCAGGTGGACGATGAGACGCTGATGCGGGAGCATCGGTTCATCTATCAAAACCGCTTTTCCCCTCAGAAGTACGCCCGGTATGTCCGCATCCCCCGGGACCCGCTGGCGGGGCCCATCCCCCAGGTGCCCTGGGACGAGTGAGAGAAAGAGAAGTGACGGCTCTATGAAAATTTTAGCGTTTGAATCCTCCTGCGATGAGACCGCCGTGGCGGTGGTGGAGGACGGGCGCAGGGTCCTGTCCGACGCCATCGCCTCCCAGGCGGACATGCACGCCCTGTACGGCGGCGTGGTGCCGGAGATCGCCTCCCGGAAGCACGTGGAGGCTATTGCCGCCCTGACGGAAAAGGCCCTGGCCGACGCGAACTGCGCCCGGCGGGATATCGACGCCGTGGCGGTGACCTACGCCCCCGGCCTTATCGGCGCGGTGCTGGTGGGATTGAGCTTTGCCAAGTCCGTGGCCTATGCCCTGGGCGTTCCTCTGATCCCCGTCCACCATGTCCGGGGGCATATCGCCGCCAACTACCTGGCCTTTCCGGAGCTGGAGCCGCCCTTTCTGGCCCTGGCCATCTCCGGCGGCAACACGTTGATCGTGGACGTGCGGGACTACACGGATATGCACATCCTGGGCGCCACCCGGGACGACGCGGCGGGGGAGTGCTTTGACAAGGCGGCCCGGGTGCTGGGCCTGCCCTATCCCGGCGGCGCACCCCTGGACAAGCTGGCCCAGGGGTCTCAGGGCGGCGTTTACAAGCTCCCCCACGCCGCAGTCAGCGGCGCGCCGCTGGACATGAGCTTCTCCGGCCTGAAGACGGCAGTGGTGAACCTGGCCCACCACGCCGAGCAGGTGGGAGAGGAGCTGGACCGGGCGGCGCTGGCCCGGGACTTTGCCCAGGCCGTCAGCGACACCCTGGTGCCCCGGGCCATGGAGGCCGCCCGGCAGGCGGGGCGGAAGGTCCTCTGCGCCGCGGGCGGCGTGGCGGCCAACTCCGTCATCCGGGGGGATCTGGAGCGCGCCTGCGCCCGGGAGGGCTGTAAGCTGTATCTGCCGCCGCTGAAGCTCTGCGGCGACAACGGCGCCATGATCGGCGCCCAGGGGTATTATGAATATCTGGCGGGCCACACGGCGGGCATGGATCTAAATGCCTACGCCACCCGGGACATTGGGGAATAGGCGCGCGGACGCCTGGGTTTCCAGATAGGGCGGCACAGCGTTGGCGGTGCCGCCCTTTTTTCTGGGGCTCCGGGGCCCC
>ENA-UOJC01001353-UOJC01001353.1-human-gut-metagenome-genome-assembly--contig:-C104-NODE-1353-length-34033-cov-12.922067_pt1 | contig 34033 bp, 32 predicted proteins | sample MGYA00242339_ERZ723886 | MGnify/ENA metagenome assembly ERZ723886 | reverse complement strand
GGTCATAGAGCCCCAGCACATCCCCATCGAAAGAGGTAATAAAAATTTCCTGATACGCCTGCGCGGCAGCTCCCGAAACCAGGCGCGTTTCATAATTTCGCACTGATCCCCATGCCGAAGGCTCCGGGGCCGACGTGACAGCCGATGCTGAACGTCAGGCGGTCATAATAGACTTCTTCGCCTGGAAAGGCTGCTTTAACCATCTCCAGCCATTCCCGGTCTTCTTCCTCGTGGAGAAAGCTTCCCGCAACGCCGATGCGGATTAACTGGCCTTTCCGGTGAAATTCATCGGCGCTTTTCTGCATGGCCTCGATCTCGCGTTTTTTGCAGTTTTTTGTGCCGCGCACTTTCGCGTAGGCGTCCAGCTTCTCCCCCTGTATGGTCAGCAGAGGCTTGATATGCAGGACCGTGCCCATCGCCGCCCCGGCGGCTGTGAGCCGTCCGCCGCGTTTCAAAAATTCCAGCGTTTCCACGCCTACATAGATGATGGAGTCGTAAGCGGCCTGCTCCAGCCTTGTCTGGATTTCAGCCGCAGTATATCCCGCCCGCGCCAACGTCAACGCGTCCAGCACGGAGCTGCGCTGGGTGATGGAGATGCGGTGGTTATCCGCCACCCGGACCTTTCCGCCGTAGTCCTCCGCCAGCATCTGGGCTGTCTGGCAGGAATTGCTCAGGCCGCTGGACATGGGAATGTAGACAAGCTCATCGTACCCGTCGGACAGGATCCTGTCCCACAAAGCGACGACATGTCCCGGCGCGGGCTGGGAAGTGGATACCTGTTTATGCGCCAACAGACTTTGGTAAAAGTCATTGTGGAACAGATCCATGCCCTCAAAATACTCCCACCCCTCTATCATGACCGGCATTGGGAGGACATAGACGCCCAACTGCTGGGCCTCCACCTCAAAAATACCGCTGTTGCTGTCAGTGACGATTGCTGTCCTCATACTCGTCTCAACTTCCGTTCCTTGTTTATCTGGAAAGAGCCGCCGCGGATGAAACCCGCGGCGGCTGTTCACCGTTTACCGCTCCCCCTGCTTTTTCTCCTGGCTCTTGGCCCACAGCTCCTCCGCCACAGGCGCCCAGTGGGCGGCGTACTGGTCGCACTTGGCACACAGGTGCTCGGCGCTCTCCGGGGACTCCGGGTCCGTGGAATGCGCGCCGGTCTTGGCCACCATCTCCCGCAGCCGCTCGGGGTTCTCCAGCATGGGGCAGGGCCGGAGCATGTTGTCATTGAAGGGCATATTGTCGTGATAGGCCATGAAGATGGGGCTTTGCAGGGCCTCCAGCAGCGTGCAGCTGCGAATGTTGGCGTTGGAGTAGTGGATGAACACGCAGGGATCCACATCGCCGCCCGCGTTGATGTGGAGATACCGCTTGCCGCCGGCGATGCAGCCGCCCACATACTCCGCGTCGTTCTGGAAGTCCATGGCGAACAGGGGCTTTTCCGCCCGGTATTTCCGGATGCGGTGATAGGTGGCGATCCGCTGCTCCGGCGTGGGCAGCAGCTCCGGGGCGGCGTCGTTGCCCACGGGCATGTAGTGGAAGTACCAGATAAAATAGCAGCCAAGATCGATCAGCTCGTCGAAAAACTCCTCGGAGGTGATGGACTCGAAGTTGGCGCTGGTATAGCAGGAGGAGATGCCATAAACCAGCTTCTTTCGGCGCAGTAGCTCAATGGCTGCCATGACTTTTTTGTAAACGCCGTTGCCCCGGCGTCCGTCGGTGGCCGCCTCGCTGCCCTCCAGGGAGATGGCGGGCACGAAGTTCTTCACCCGCAGCATCTCGTCGGCAAAGGCCTCGTCGATGAGGGTGGCGTTGGTGAAGCAGAGGAAGATGCAGTCGGAGTGCTTCTCGCACAGCCGAATGATATCCTTCTTTCGCACCAGGGGCTCGCCGCCGGTGTAGATGTACATATAGACGCCCAGTTCCTTGCCCTGGGTGATGATGCTGTCGATCTCCTCATAGGTCAGGTTCAGCTTGTTGCCGTACTCGGCGGCCCAGCAGCCGGTGCAGTGGAGGTTGCAGGCACTGGTGGGGTCCAGCAGGATCGCCCAGGGGATGTTGCAGCCGTACTTCGCGCGGCACGCCTCCTGCCTGGGCCAGCCCACCAGCGCGGCGTTGATGAAGAAGTTTACGGCGATGGTCTTCATCACCTCCGGGTCGATGTCCGTCACCAGCCGGCGGATGAAGGGGTAATAGGGATGCGCCGGATCGGTAATGGCCTGACGGATGATTTTCCGCTGGGTCTCGAACTCGCCGCCGGCGAATTTGTCCGCCCAGTCCATCAGCTTGACAAGGTTCTTGTCCGGGTCCTTGTACAGATAGTTGAAGGCCTGTTCCAGGCCAAACTTTTTGATCGCGGTGGAAGCGTCCATGATATATCCTCCATTTTTAAAAAATTTCTTTATTGAGCTTCTTCTGAAAAGCGGGTTCCCATGGTTGACACGGTGTAGTGCACAACGCACTGATTTTTGAATCCCTCCGCCAGCAGCGTACCGCCCGCCACGATGTGCTTGCTCAAGCGTGCGCTGAACGGGCTGATGATCGCCAGGACGCTGAAAACGCCCGCGATCACGGCCGCGGCCAGGATCACGCTCCAGGTCTCCAGTCCGAATTGCCTGGCGTCCTTTGACATCTGGATGGAAAGGAGGCTGTCCAGCAGCACCAGCGCGCCCAGGCCGGGGGATAAATAGGGGATGACGCGCTGGCTGCACGAGAGGACGATGGTCCCCAGCACCATCAGGAACAGCCCGCAGGCCAGGTCATACTGAAACGCCAGACAGTACAGATCCTTTGAGAAATAGCCGATGATCTTGATGATGCCGTAGACGATCAATACGATCCCGCTGGTGATACAGATTCCAAGCGGAGATACATCGGGCAGGATCATGTACAGCGCGCCGGAAATGTAGAACACAGCGGACATGAGCAGATATCCCGCCCGTGCCATTTTCAGCTTCTTCAATAACACCTCTCCTTTGTTTTGGATTGTTGTGATTGTAGCCTTTGCGGAGGAATAAAAATATGGACAAAGCAGAGGCGCGTGCCTGATTTTTGGGCACACGCCTCTGCTTTGCCTATATTATTTTACCGCGTTATCGTGTGAAAACGCTCCGGTTCATATCACAGGCTGTGGGTGATGGGCAATCAGACGCCGCGGACCCCGCGATGATCCCGCTATTCCCGCTGGCTTTCACGGATGGACGGCTCTCTTTGCGTCCTTCCTTCGATTTTGTCAGCCGTTCAGGATCTGCATGAACTCCTCGCCGGTGATCGTCTCCTTTTCATAGAGGAATCTGGCCAGCTCGTCCAGCTTTTCCCGGTTTTCCGTGAGGATCGCGGCGGCCTTGCCGTACTGCCGCTTCACCAGCTCCACCACCTGCTTGTCGATCCGCGCCTGGGTCTCGGCGGAGCAGGCCAGAGAGGCGTCGCCGCCCAGGTACTGGTTGGTCACCGTCTCCATGGCCACCATGCCGAAGTCGTCGCTCATGCCGTACCGGGTGATCATGGCCCGGGCCAGCTTGGTGGCCTGCTCGATGTCGTTGGAGGCCCCGGTGGTGATGGAGCCGAACACGAGCTCCTCGGCGGCGCGGCCGCCGGTGTAGGTGGCGATCTTGTTCTCGATCTCCTCCTTGCTCATGAGGTAGTGGTTGCCCTCCTCCACCTGCATGGTGTAGCCCAGGGCACCGGAGGTCCGGGGGACGATGGTGATTTTCTGCACCGGAGCGGAATTGGTCTGCCTAGCGGCCACCAGGGCATGGCCGATCTCATGGTAGGAGACGATCAGCTTTTCCCGGTCGGTCATGATGGCGTTCTTCTTCTGGTAGCCGGCGATGACCACCTCGATGCTCTCCTCCAGGTCGGCCTGGGTGGCATAGCGCCGGCCGTCCCGCACCGCCCGGAGGGCCGCCTCATTGACGATGTTGGCCAGCTCCGCGCCGGAGGCGCCGGAGGCCATCCGGGCCACCTTGTTGAAGTCCACGCTGTCCGCAATCTTGATCTTTTTGGCGTGCACCCTCAAAATGTCCTCCCGGCCCTTCAGGTCGGGCAGCTCCACCGGCACCCGGCGGTCAAAACGGCCGGGCCGGGTCAGGGCCGGGTCCAGGGACTCCGGGCGGTTGGTGGCCGCCAGGATGATGACGCCGGTGTTGCCCTCAAATCCGTCCATCTCCGTCAGCAGCTGGTTCAGCGTCTGCTCCCGCTCGTCGTTGCCGCCCATCTGGCCGTCCCGCTTTTTGCCGATGGCGTCGATCTCGTCGATGAACACGATGCAGGGGGCCTTCTCCTTGGCCTGTTTGAACAGGTCCCGCACCTTGGAGGCGCCCATGCCCACGAACATCTCCACAAATTCGGAGCCGGACATGGAGAAGAAGGGGACGCCGGCTTCGCCGGCCACCGCCTTGGCCAGCATGGTCTTGCCAGTGCCCGGAGGGCCTACCAGGAGGATGCCCTTGGGCATGGAGGCGCCGATTTCCTGGTATTTTCCGGGGTTGTGGAGATAGTCCACGATCTCGGCCAGGTTCTCTTTCGCCTCGTCCTCACCGGCCACATCGGAAAACTTGATGCCCTCGGAGGACTGCACATAGACCTTGGCGTTGGACTTGCCCATGTTGAACATCATGGAACCGCTGCCGCCGCCCATTTTCTGCATCATCTTCCGGGACATGAACTGACCGATGGCGATGAAGATGACCAGGGGGATGATCCAGCCCAGCAGCTGCACCAGCAGGGACGCCTGCTCGATCTCCACGCCGGAGGTGGACACGCCGGCGTCCAGCAGCCGCTGGGTCAGCTGCGTGTCCGGCACCATGGCGGTCTTGTAGACGGCGCTTCCGTCCTTGGCGGTGAACAGGATGCGGTTGTCCTGCTCCTGGATCTCGGCCTGGCCGACCTGGCCCGCCTCCACCATGGAGACAAAGGTGTTGTAATCCACCTCTTGGATCCGGTACTGGCTCATCCAGGGCATGGCCAGGAAGTTGAACAGCGTGACCACCAGCAGCACGACGCAGTAATAGTAAAGCAATGGACGCTTCGGGCTTTTTACCTCTTTCATAGTGTTCCGATTTCCTCCTATTGTAATTTTGCCCCGCAGCGGCTGCAGTACCGGCTGACGGGATCGTTGTAAGCGAGACAGGCCGGACACCGTACCTGCCCTTGCAGGGCGGTGAGCTGCCTGCGGGTTTCGATGATTTGATCCACCAGCTGGTTGATCTCCCTGTCTTCCTTTTCCGCAAATTCCAGAAGGCTTTTTCCGATGTCGCGGTAATGCTCGTTCAAGGCCGCCTCCATCTCGCAGAGAGACGCCTCAAGCCGCTGGACCTCCGCGAGCTCAGGATCATGCTTGGCAGTCAATCAGACTTCCCCCTTTCCGATGGGCAGCCGGGCGCGTGCGCGGGGCACGGCTCCCTGTATGATATATAGGATACCGGCGGCGGACTGAGAAAACAAGCGGCAAATAGGGCCATATGTCCATTTCTGCACATTCCGGCAAAAATGTGCATTTTGGGACCCGGCGCAAAATCTTGCGGTTCCCCATTGCCGAAACCGGAAAAATCCTGTAAGATAGTGAGAAATAGAAAGTGAGGGAGCGGTATGGGCATTGCGGACAATTCGGCAAAGGTGCGGCAGACAAAGCGCGTTTTATCTGAAAATCTCATGGAGCTGTTGGAGCACAAGAGCTTTCGGAAAATCACCGTCAACGATATCTGCCAGAGCGCAATGGTCAGCCGCTCCACGTTTTACCTCCACTTTGATGATAAGTATCAGCTGTTCCGGTACTGTATTGAACAGGAGCTGCGCCGGATGGAGACAGCAATTGCGGAAAAGGACATCAAAACAGTAATATGTCTGACCCTGGATATGCTGCTGGAGAAAAAGGCGTTTTATTATAATACGCTGGCGGCGGAGCCCGACCAGGAACTGGGCCAGATTTTCATGGACTGCTTTTGCAAGTTCTTTGCCGAGCAGATTGAGGCCCGAAGGAAAACCGGACTGGAAATACCGGGCCCGGTGCTCATTGTGAGCGCGTTTTACGCAGGGGGGATTACCGCGGCCAATATCCAGTGGATCAAAAGTAAGTTCTCCATTCCGAAGGAGGAAATGGCGGACTGCCAGCAAAGGCTGCTGTCCGGTCTGCTGACTTGACCGCGGCGCCGGATCTTTCGGAAGATCGATAGAGACGAACCGCTGTACGGTATGGCGTCATCCGATTTTCCCGAGATCCCAAAAGTAAAATAAGAGAAACAATCAATACCCATAAGAGGTATCCTTACAAAAATCGGAGACTGTCAATCGGGGGCGATTTTCGTGTTCGTTGAACGGATTTCTCGGCCCCGCGCCGGCATGTCCGAAATTTACCGACTTAAACGCTGCTGCATTCCATGTGCAGCCAGCCCTGGAGAACATTATGGAAAAAACATCTGAATTGGTGATAGGCCTCCCCCGCGCGCTTTTGTACCATCGGTACGCCAAGCTGTGGCACGGATTCTTTTCCGGCCTGGGCATCCGCACGGTGGACAGCGGCCCCACCAGCCGCAAGGTTTTGGAGGACGGGGCTTCCCTGGCGGTGGACGAGGCCTGCCTGTCCCTCAAGGTATTCCTGGGCCATGTCAGTGAGCTGGTGGGCAGCTGCGACTACATCCTGGTGCCCCGGATCAGCAACTTTGGCCGCCACCGCAATATGTGCGTCCGCTTTGAGGCCCTGTATGACCTGACACGGAATGTCTTCCGGGAATCGGGGCAGAAATTCCTGGCCTACAATATCGATGTCCTGGAGGGGCAGGGAGAAGAGGCCTCGTTTCTGGAACTGGGCTGCGGCCTGGGATATTCCAAAAAAGAGGTGAAAAAGGCATACGCCTCGGCCAAAAAGGGGGAGCAGGAGCTTTGGAAGGCGGCGGTGCGGAAAAATGAAGCGCTGTACCGGACTGACGGCCTGAAAATTTTGGTCGCGGCCCACAGCTATGTCATCAAGGATTCCTACATCGGAAAGCCCGTGACGGACGGCCTGAAAAAGCTGGGCGTCACGCCCATCCGCGCCGATGTGGTGAACCGGGAGGCCGCCGTCAAGCGGAGCACGGAGCTCTCGCCCACCTGCAAATGGGAACTGAACCGGGAGATCGTCGGCAGCATCGCGGCCCACGCGGACGCGGTGGACGGCATCATCCTCCTCAGCGCCTTCCCCTGCGGGCCGGACGCCATGGTCAACGACCTGCTGGCCCGCAAGATCAAGGGGATCCCCCTGCTGAACCTGGTGCTGGACAGCCAGACCGGCACCGCGGGCATCGAGACCCGGCTGGAGAGCTTTGTGGACATCATCCGGCTGAAGAAAGGGATGCTGACATGATCAACACGAGAAAAATCGCCTTTCCGCGCTACGCGGAGTATAACTGCGCCATGAAATATCTGGCGGAGCAGGGCTTGAACGTCTCCTACATCCTCCAGCCCGCCCTGACCCGCCGGACGGAGGAGCTGGGGGCAAAGTACAGCCCGGATTTTGTCTGTACGCCCTTCAAGACCTGCCTGGGCAGCATGATCGAGGCGCTGGAGGCCGGCGCGGATACCCTGATCATGAGCCACGGTCTCTGCCGCCTGGGCTATTACGGGGAGCTGCAGGAGCAGATCCTGCGGGATCTGGGCTATGAGTTTGAATTCATCAACCTGGCGGAGTACAGCGGCAGCAAAAAGGGGTGGCTCAAAGCCCTCAAGCGGATCTCCCCCAAAGTTAACCCCGCAAAGCTGGCGGTGAACTTTGGCGAAACGGTCAAGATGGTGGAGCACCTGGACGAGGTGACCGCGGAATATTATGAGAACTGCGGCTTTGACGAGACGCCGGGAGCCCATAAGCGGGCCTATCGGAAATTCCTCTCCGCCCTCTATACCGCCGGGTCCAGAGGGGACGTGGAGACGGCCTACCGGCAGGTGAAGGCGGAGTTCCAGCAGATCCCCTTGAAAAAGCCCCGGCGGCCGCTGCGCGTGGGGATCGTCGGCGAGTTCTACACCGCCATGGACGCCTTTTCCAACCTGGAGGTGGAGCAGAAGCTGGCGGACATGGGCGTGGAGGTACACCGCTGGATGAACGTCACCCACCAGTTTTTCCAGCGCAACGCGTTCAAGAACCTCCAGGTGAAGGTCAAGGATCTCTGCACCTATGAGATGGGGCCCACCTCCACCGCCAACATCTGGTACGCCCGGGAGTGCGCCGAGCGGGGTTTCGACGGGCTGATCCACATCAAATCCGCCAACTGCACGCCGGAGATCGACATTATGCCGGTCCTGCAGCGGATCAGCGGGGAGTATAAGATCCCCACCCTCTACCTGACCTACGACTCCCAGACCAGCGATGTGGGGCTGATGACCCGGCTGGAGGCGTTCTATGACATGATTCAACGGAAAAGGAGAACAGTATCGTGAAACAGGCATACCTTGGCGTAGACGTGGGCTCCATCTCCACAAAGGGCGTCATTCTGGACGACGCCAATGGAATTCTGAGCAGCGCCTATATCTGGACGGAGGGCGATCCCATCGGGGCGGTCAAGAAGCTGGTTCAGCTTTTGGAGCGGCAGTTTGATCGTGAAGCCTATCAAATTGTCGCCACCGGCACCACCGGCAGCGCGCGGAAGCTGGTGGGGGCCATCCTGGGCGCCACCATGGTGAAAAACGAGATCACCGCCCACGCGGTGGGGACCACCACCTTTCATCCGGAGGTCCGCACCATTTTGGAGATCGGCGGGCAGGACTCCAAGATCATCCTGGTGGAAAACGGCGTGGCGGTGGACTACGCCATGAATACCCTCTGCGCCGCCGGCACCGGGGCCTTCCTCTCCAGCCAGGCCAAGCGGCTGGGCATGGAGGTGGAGGAGATCGGGGCCTGTGCCCTCCGCGCGCAGCACCCCACGCCGATCGCGGCCAGGTGCACCGTGTTCGCGGAATCCGACCTGGTGCATAAGATCCAGATGGGCCACCCCAGGGAGGATATCATCGCCGGCGTCTGCAACGCGGTGGTGGCCAACTATCTGAACAACGTGGGCAAGGGCAAGAAGATCGTCTCCCCGGTGGTGTTCCAGGGCGGCGTCAGCAAGAACGAAGGCGTGGTGGCCGCGTTTGAGCGGGCGCTGGGCTGCAAGGTGACCGTGGACGAGAACGGCCATCTGATGGGTGCCATCGGCGCCGCCATCCTGGCCCGGAGCGGCAAGCAGCGGAAGGCTTTTGACTTTGCCATCGAGAATATGGAATTCCACACCAGGGAGGCGGAGTGCGGCCGCTGTCCCAACAACTGCGAGATCATCTGCGTCTATCAGGGCGACACCCTGATCGACGCCTGGGGCAACCGCTGTGAGCGCGGCGCGGTGACCCAGGCGTGACACGAACGGCGTCATTTTTTGAAAAAGCAGGGAGGCGTTTACAAAAGTAAACGCCTCCCTGCTTTTCCGCCGGCCACTTATAAGAGGGACATGAACCACTCCACGGTCTGGGGATCATAGTGAGAGAAGAACAGGCTCTCCCCGCCGTCCAGCGCCTCGATGGCGGCCATGTCCTCCGCCGTCAGCGCGAAGTCAAAGAGCTGGAAATTCTGCTCCATCCGCTCCTTGTGGACAGACTTGGGAATGACGACCACATCGCTCTGGAGCAGGAACCGCAGGGCGGTCTGGGCCGCGGTCTTGCCGTACTGCGCACCGATCCGGGTCAGCACCGGGTTGGTGAACATATCCCTCCGGCCCTCGGCGAAGGGGCCCCAGGACTCGGCCTGGCAGCCGTACTTCTTCAGGTACTCCCTGGCGGTTTTCTGCTGCTGGAACACATGGGTCTCGATCTGGTTGACGGCGGGCTTCACCCGGGCGAAGTGCTGGAGATCCAGATAGCGGTCCGGGCCGAAGTTGGACACGCCGATGGCCCGCAGCTTCCCGGCCTGATAAAGCTCCTCCATGGCGCGGTAGGTGCCGTAGTAGTCGCCGAAGGGCTGGTGGATCAGCAGCAGATCCAGATAGTCCGTGCGCAGCTTTTTCAGGGATTCTTCAATGGACGCCTTGGCCTTTTCATATCCGGCGTTGGTGATCCACACCTTGGTGGTCAGGAAAAATTCCTCCCGGGGCAGGCCGCTCTCAGCCAGGGCGCCGCCCACGCCCTCCTCGTTGTTATAGGCCTGGGCGGTGTCGATGCTGCGGTAGCCCACCTCAATGGCGTCCAGCACACAGCGCTTGGTGTCCTCGGGCGGGGTCTGATAGACGCCGTAGCCCAGCTTTGGCATTTTGATGCCGTTGTTCAAAGTCACATATTCCATATCCTTTACCTCCCATTTTCTGAAACGCGCGCCTGATTGACAAATCCCACTTTACAACAATTTTATTTGGAAGTACACTATCAATATCGCAAACTGCTTTTCAAAAAATGAAATATATTGGGGGACGGAAGATGCTGGACTTGTATGAGCTGGAACAGCTGACAGCCTTTGCCGACCTGGGGACGCTGTCCCGGGTGGCGGAGGAATTTCACATCTCCACGCCGTCGGTGACCCGCGCCATGCAGAGCCTGGAGGACAGCTTTGGCGTGCCGCTGTTCACCCGCGGCAAAAACAGGATCGAGCTGAACGAGAACGGGCAGGCCGCCGTGGAGCTGGGCAGAAAGCTCCTGCGGGAGGCGGAGGACGCGGTGAGCCGGGTCAGGATGCTTGACGCGAGACGAAACACCGTGGTGGTCAGATCCTGCGCGCCGGCGCCGCTGTGGGAGCTGCTGAAAAAGCTGAGCGGGAGCCGCCCCGGCGTCACGGTGTCCTCCGGCATCTGCCGGAATGAGGAGGTGCTGGCCGCCTGGGAAAAGGGCGAATGCGACGCGGCGATCCTGCCCTTTCCCCTCCCCGGCGGAGAGGCGGAGAAATTTATGGAGGAGCACCTGTATGTCTGCGTCCCGCCGGAGCACGCGCTGGCAGGACGTGACGCGGTGTGCTTTGCGGAGATCAACGGCTTCAACTTTCTGCTGCGCACGGAGCTTGGATTCTGGGACGTGCTCTGCCGGCAGAAAATGCCCGCGTCCAAATTCCTGATGCAGACGGAGGAATTTACCCTTCAGGAGCTGGTCTGCTCCTCTTCGCTGCCCTGCTTTATCACGGATTACTATGATGTGGACCGCTGGGCGGCGGATTATGGGCGGACGGCGATCCCCATAACGGATCCTGCGGCGAATGTCACGTTTTACGCCGCCTTCCGGCCGGGCTGCCAGCCAGGCGGAGACCCGTCTCAGGCCTCCGGGGTTGGCCGCTCCCGGTCGCCGGTGATGAAATAGTCGCAGTACGGCCCGCCGGACGCGATGGTGTGCTGCCGGTGCAGCACACCGTGCTGAAGGCCGACCATCACATTGTCCAGCTCGCACAGCAGGGGCATCAGCTCCTCCACGCCGAGTTTTTGCAGTAGGCGCAGATGGGGCAGCGGGTGATGCGGTAATAGCACGCTCCCGCGTAGGGCCTGCCCGCAAAGTCCACTTGAAAGGAGGCGGGGTACTGCCGCTCCCGCTCCGGCGTGTACCATTTTACATATTTCAAAATACTCTTTTGATTGGCCAGCTTGCCTTTCGGCGTATTCAGATCCACTCTGGAGAAATAGAATTTCACATGGTACAGGCTGCGCCGCATCATCTCCTGGACGACTTCAGGCGCGATTTTTTTCCCGCTTGCTATGTAGGGGCACACAAAGGCTAGGGCAAACAGCTCGTTATAGGCCATGGGGTTGCCGGGGCCGATGTCGTCGGCCTCGGTCACCAGCTTTTTATACAACCGGCGGGCCTGCTTCATGGTGTCTCCGGCAAAGGCTTTGCCGTAATGCTCGGATAAAACCCGTTTCATTGTTCCGCGAAACAGGGCAAAGTAGAAACCGTTATACTGCATAAGATTACCTCCAATATGAAAACAGGCCCGATCAGGCGACGGGGCCGGACACCGCCGCGGCGGAGTTAGGAAAGGCTAACCCCATTATAGTACGCAGACTTTCGGATTGCAAGCGGCGTCCGCCATTCCGATTTTTTGGCAGGCGGATGCAAGCGGCGGTTGACAGGTTTTTTCGGCGCGGGATATAATGGGCATATCATGAGACGAGGAGATACGGCCATGATCGAGACGCGATTGCTGCACTATTTTCTAACGGTGGCCCGGGAGCGGAACATCACCAACGCGGCCAGGGCGCTGCACATCACCCAGCCGACCCTGAGCCGCCAGATGGCCCTGCTGGAAGAGGAGATCGGCGCCCGGCTCTTTATCCGGGGCAGCCGCCCCCTCACCCTGACAGACGAGGGGCTTTTGCTGCGGCGCAGGGCGGAGGAGATCCTGGAGCTGCTTGAAAAGACCGAGGCGGAGGTCTCCGCCAGGGAAGAACAGGTGGAAGGCACCGTCTCCATTGGCTGCGGGGAGCTGGCTTCGGTCAAGCTGCTGACCGATCTGATGGAGTCCTTCTCCCGGCGGCACCCCCAGGTGTCCTTTGATGTCTACACGGAAAACGCGGATCAGATCAGGCACCGCATGGACAACGGCCTGACGGACATCGGGCTGCTGCTGGAGCCGGTGGACATGGAGAGATATGCCTATATCCGGCTGCCGGTCAGGGAGCGCTGGGTGGCTGTGATGCCCGCCGGCGTGCCCCTGGCCAAGCGGGAGCATGTGACCGCCGGGGACCTTGCCGGGATCCCGGTCATCCTGCCCAGCCGGCAGAAGGTCCATGCCGAGGTGGCCAACTGGTTTGGCGCCTGTTACGACAGCCTGCGGGTGATCGGCGTCAGCAATCTCGGCACCAATGCCGCCATGATGGTTCGGGCGGGCCTGGGCTACGCCCTCATTGTGGAGGGGGCGCTGCCCTTCCTGGATCAGTCCGAGGTCCGCATGGTGCCCTTATACCCGGAGCTGACGGCCACTTCCGTCCTGGCGTGGAAACGGGGCCAGCCGTTCCCGACGGCGGTCAGCCGGTTTCTGGAACACGCAAAAAGCCTTTTGCGCGCGGAAGCGGAATAGAAAACAGGGATTCGGCGCAGGGAGGGGATGAGCCGATCATAGGCGTATCGAAAGCGTGCTTTCCGATGCGCCCGCTGTCCGTTTTCCGCGCTGTCCGTTTTCCGCGCTGTCCGGCACGGCCTGCCGCCGGAGAGAACACGCCGCGCCCCGGAAGGGGCGGGGCTGCCTTTGCTGCGCGGGCGGGGGATCTGTGTTAAAATGGCGGAAAAAGAAAGGGGGGAGGGCCATGAGAGGAAAGCGGGAGATGCCGCGGCGGAGGGATCCGCTGCGGATCGCGCTGTGCGCCGTGCTCGCGGTGCTGACACTGTCGGCCGCCGTTTTGCTGCTGAAGCGGTCCCTCCCCCGCCGGGAGGGGCCAGCGGCCTCGCCCGTTTTTTCAGAGGACGCGGCCCAGCTCCCCCAGCGGCCGCCCGCCCCGCCGGAGGGGGAGCCTGATCCGCCGGCGGCCGCGCCGGAGCCCCCGGAGGGGGCGGGGGACCAGACCCGTTTCGTGATCTCCCTGCTGGGGGACTGCACGCTGTCCTCCAGCCATTACACGAACCATTTTGAAAGCGTGGTGGGGGACGATCTGGCCTATCCGTTTTCCAATGTGGCGGAGATTTTGACGGCGGACGACCTGACGCTTGCCAATCTGGAGTGCAGCTTTTCCGACAGGCGGCTGGAATCCACATCCCAGTATGCCTTCTGCGGACAGACGAAATACGCCCAGTCGCTGGCGCTGGGCGGCGTGGACTGCGTGTCCATGGCCAACAACCACACCCTGGATTTCGGCAGCGCCGGCGTGGCGGACACGGCCGCGGCGCTGGAGGACGTGGAGGTGACCGGGCTCCAGGGCGGCCAGGGCATGTGCTTCGATCTGCGGCACGACGGCGGCGCCGCGCTGCGGGTGGGGATCTACGTGCTGGCCTTCAACGGCTCGCCGGAGCAGATGAAAAAAGGCGTGGCGGCCCTGCGGGAGGACGGCGCGGACATCGTCATCGCCTGTATGCACGCCGGGGCGGAAAAGATCTATGTGCCCACGGCGCGGCAGAGATCCCTGGCCCGGGCGGCGGTCAGCGGCGGGGCGGACGTCGTGGCGGGCACGCACCCCCACGTGCTCCAGCCGGCGGAGACATATCAGGACGGCCTGATCCTGTACAGTCTCGGCAACTTCTGCTTCGGCGGGAACCGGAACCCCGGCGATAAGGACACGGTCATCGCCCAGCTGGTGGTGGATGTGGAAGAGGACGGCGTTTCCTGGGAAATGGAGTATGTGCCCTGCCGCGTCAGCAGCGTGAGCGACAAAAACGACTACCGCCCCACGCCATACGAGCAGGGGAGCGCCGCTTATCAGCGCTGCCTGCGCAAGCTGGTGTCCCCCTGGGACACCACGACCGCGGAGGAAGCGGCCGAGGCCGCCGCGGCGGAACAGGCGCGGTAAACCGGCGGCCGCCCCCCGCCGGCGCGGCTGTCCTGCCGTCCTCTGCAACGCCCATCTCTTGACAGGGAGCCGTCCGTGCTTTAAAATGGAACCAGCCGCCGTGGGCGGCTGGTTTTAAAGTCAAAAGTTAGCTAAAACTAACTATAGAGCGCTTTCCGGCAAAAGAGACGGCATAACCGTTCCGGCGGCGCAGTTTCATCAAACCGCCGCGGACAGCGAAAGGAGGGGCGCACGTGAGCCGGCGCGACGAGATCAAAAACGCCTATAAGACCTTAGGCGGCGAAAGGACGTTTTACGACGGCATGATCACCTGTTCCACCCTGCCTGGGAGGGCGGTGTGCGCCCTGGTGTGGAACATGGGCAAGGTGAAAAACAACGGGTATCTGGAAAAGGCCCTGTCCGGCATCCCGGAGGCGTTCTCCGGCAGGCTGCTGGAGGTGCCGGTGGGCACCGGCGTTTTGACCATGCCGGTGTATCAGGCCCTGCCCCGGGCCGACGTCACCTGTCTGGACTACTCCCCGGATATGATGGCCCGGGCCCGGCGGCGGGCGGGGGAGCGGGGCCTTCGCAATGTGTGTTTCCGCCAGGGCGACGTGGGGGCGCTGCCCTTCGCCGACAACAGCTTTGATTTGGTGCTGTCCCTCAACGGTTTCCACGCCTTTCCGGACAAGGAGGCGGCCTTTCGGGAGACCTTCCGGGTGCTGAAGCCCGGCGGCGTGTTCTGCGGCTGCTTTTATGTGAAGGGGGAGAACCGGCGGACGGACTGGTTCGTGGAAAGGCTCTATGTCCCCAGGGGCTTCTTCACCCCGCCCTTTGAGACGGCCGCCAGCCTGCGGTCCCGTCTTTCCGCCCTGTATACCTCGGCCCGGGTGGAGACGGTGGAGTCCATGGCCTGCTTTACGTGCCGGAAAGCGGATGAAGGAGGATAGGATGAGACAAAAGCAGCTGCCCATGTACGGCGTGGGTCCCATCTATGTGGCGGTCATTCTGGCGCTGACCGGGCTGGGCCTGGGCCTGTCGGCCTCCGGCGTCACCGCGTCCGGCCGGCTCCCAGGGCTGCGGGTCCCCTTCGCGGCGGTGGGGACGCTGCTGATCGCGGCCGGGGCGCGGCTGTGGTACAGCGCGGTCTTCCGCGCCAGGATAGACGATCACATCAAAAGCGGCGCCCTGGCCACCGCCGGGGTCTACGCCTGGGTGCGCAACCCCATCTATGCCGCGTTTTTCATGGCCTGCACCGGCGCGCTGCTGTGGGCGGGGGATCTGTGGCTTCTGGGCCTGCCCGCGGTATACTGGCTGTTTTTGACGGTGCTGATGAAGCACACCGAGGAGAGGTGGCTGCTGGAGCGCTTCGGGCGGGAATATGAGGACTACTGCCGCCGCGTCAACCGCTGTATCCCCTGGTTTCCAAGAGAAAAAGGAGGAAACGCCCATGACTGATTTACAGGAAAACACCGTCCAGCAGACCCTCTGCATCCCCCTGTGGGGGCGAAAGATCGCGGCAGAGAAGTACCCCCATCTGTTCCCGGACCGGGACGCGGGCCGCATCGTGAAAGAGCTGGGCGTGGACTTTTCCGGCAAACTGCTGTACAGGCTGCAATACATGTGGATGAACTGCCTCATCTGGCAGTATGACCTGGCCTGGGAGATCGACCGCTATCTGGCCGCCCACCCCCGGGCGGCGGTGGTGGAGCTGGGCGCGGGACTGAGCTGCCTGCGGCGGCAGATGGGCAACGGGGCGAACCCCTGGTACTGCCTGGACATGGCCAACGTCATCGCCCTGCGGGAAAAGCACATCCCCCTGGGCGCCCGCGAACAAAACGTGGTCTGCGACCTGAACGATTTCTCCTGGTTCGATCAGATCGCCTTCCGCCCCGAAGACGGCGTCATCTTCACCGCCGGGGGCCTTTTCTACTATTTTGAAAAGGAGAAGGTGCGCCGCCTGCTTTGCGCCATGGCGGAGCGCTTTCCCGGCGGCGTGCTGGTCTTCGACGCGGTGAACGCCATGGGGCTGAAGGGCGTCAACGCCGAGGTCAGGCTGGCCGGCAACGGGACGAAGTCCTTCTTTTCCCTGGAAAACCCGGAAGCGGAGCTGAAGAGCTGGTCCCACCGCATCGCCGCCGTGGCGGAACAGGACTACATCGACGGATACCTGAAAACCGGCTATCGGAAAACAGCCGTCTCCAGGCTGTTCGCCTGGGTCATGCGCATCTTCCATATGTGCTTCATGCTCCGTGTGGAGTTCCGGGAAGAAGCCCCGTAAAGAGGCGGAGCTCTCATGGAACGCCGCCCCGGGCCAGACGGCCCGGGGCGGCGTTTTTTTGCCGCGGCCATGCCCTCAAATTATTTCGCGGCCTTTAAGGCACATTTCAGAAACCCTCTGTAAAATCGCCCCATAAAACCCAACGGCAGGAAAGGAGCATGTGATGGACTTTCGACACGAGTGGAAGCACGAGATCGGCGCCGCCGATCTCATCGCCATCCGCCAGCGCATGGGGGCGGTGGCCCGGCCGGACCCCCACGCGGTGGATGGAAAATACCGGATCCGGAGCCTGTACTTCGACAACGCCTCGGACCAGGCGCTGCGGGAAAAGCTGGACGGCGTCAGCCGCCGGGAAAAATTCCGCATCCGGTACTATAACGGCGACCTCTCCCTGATCCATCTGGAGAAGAAGAGCAAGCTGGGGGGCCTTGGCAGCAAGGAGTCGGCCCCGCTGACGGCGGAGGAGGCCCAGGCCATCGTGGATGGCCGGACCGGCTGGATGCTGGAGGGCGGCCGCCCCCTGGTGCGGGAGCTGTACAGCAAGATGCGCGTCCGGGGCCTGCGGCCCAGGACCATCGTGGACTACACCCGGGAGCCCTTCATCTATTCCCCCGGCAACGTGCGGGTCACCCTGGACTACGACATCCGCACCGGCCTTGGCTCCACGGATTTTCTGGACCCGGACTGCGTCACTGTCCCGGCGGGGGACGCCCCCATCATCCTGGAGGTGAAGTGGGACAATTACCTGCCGGAGATCATCCGGGCCGCCGTCCAGCTGGAGGGCCGCCGCTCGTCCGCCTTTTCCAAATACGCCCAATGCCGCGTCTACGGCTGAATCAAACATAAGGAGAATTCGATCCATGACCTTCAATGACATCTTCAAATCCAGCTTTCTGGAGAATGTGACCAGCGTCAGCATCCTGGACATGGTGCTGGCCCTGGTCCTCGCCTTCTGCATCGGCCTGTTCATCTTCATGATCTACAAAAAGACCTACACCGGCGTGATGTACTCCTCCAGCTTCGGCGTGACCCTGGTGGCCCTGACCATGATCACCGCCCTGGTGATCCTGGCGGTCACCTCCAACGTGGTGCTGTCGCTGGGCATGGTGGGCGCGCTGTCCATCGTCCGCTTCCGCACCGCCATCAAGGAGCCGCTGGACATCGCCTTTCTCTTCTGGTCCATCGCAACGGGCATCGTGCTGGCGGCGGGCCTGATCCCGCTGGCGGTCATGGGCAGCGTGGCCATCGGCGTCATGCTGCTGGTGTTCGTCAACAAAAAGTCCCACTGCGACCCCTACATCGTGGTGCTCCAGTGCGACGGCCACGAGAGCGAGACCCAGGCCCGGGCCTTTCTGGACGCCCAGACCAAGCGCTGCGTGGTGAAGAGCAAGACCGCCCAGAAGGGCAGCGTGGAGCTGAACCTGGAGATCCGCCTGAAGGACGGCAGCACCGACTTTGTCAACGCCCTGGCGGAGCTGCCCGGCGTCCACAGCGCGGTGCTGGTCAGCTACAACGGCGACTACATGGGATAAGGAGGGCTGCCGATGTCCACCAGCAAGCACATCGATCAGCTCTGCCTGGCCGCCGCCTTTCTGGCGCTGCTTTTGACCTTCGCCCTCGCGGCGGGAGAGCGCCTGGGCGTCCAGCCCGCCTCCAGGGTCATGGGCTATGAGACCCGCCTGTTCGACACTGCCGCCGTCCACACCGTGGACATCGTCATGGACGACTGGGAGGGGTTCCTGGAGACCTGCGAAAACGAGGAATACACCGTCTGCGACCTGGTGATCGACAATGAGGCCTATCAAAACGTGGGCATCCGGGCCAAGGGCAACACCTCCCTCAGCTCCGTGTCCCAGATGGGCAGCCAGCGGTACAGCTTCAAGATCGAATTCGACCACTACGACAGCGCCAAAACCTATCACGGCCTGGATAAGCTGTGCCTGAACAACCTCATCCAGGACAACACCATGCTGAAGGACTACCTGACCTATCAGATGATGGGCGCCTTCGGCGCCGCCGCGCCCCTTTGCAGCTTCGTCTATATCACCGTCAACGGCGAGGACTGGGGGCTGTACCTGGCGGTGGAGGGGGTGGAGGACGCCTTCCTCCAGCGGAATTACGGCAGCGGCAGCGGCGAGCTGTACAAGCCGGACAGCCTGAGCATGGGCGGCGGCCCCGGCAACGGCCGGAATTTTGACATGGAGGACTTTGCCGAACGCTTTGGCGATGAATCCGCCACGGGCGCCCCGTCCACGGCGGGGGAGGAGGCCGGCGGCTTCGCCCCGCCCGGGTTTTTGGAAAGCGCCGGCGGCCAGGCAGGGCCGGACGGCATGGAGCGCGGCGGCTTTGGCGGCGGCATGGGCAGCGACGACGCCAAGCTGCAATACATCGACGACGACCCGGAGAGCTACTCTGCCATCTTCGACAGCGCCAAGACCGACGTCACCACGGCGGACCAGGAGCGGCTGATCGCCGCGCTGAAGGCGCTGGGAGAGGGGGACGTGGAAAACAGCGTCGATATCGACCAGGTCCTGCGCTATTTCGTGGTCCATAACTTCGTGGTCAACGGCGACAGCTATACCGGCTCCATGGTCCACAACTATTACCTGTACGAGGAGGACGGCCTGCTGTCCATGATCCCCTGGGACTACAACCTGGCTTTCGGCGGCTTCCAGTCCGCCGACGCCTCCGCCGCGGTCAACGACCCCATCGACACGCCTCTTTCCGTCACCGGCGACGGGACGCGCCCCATGGCGGACTGGATCTTCCGGAGCGAGGCATACACGGCCCTCTACCACCAGTACTTCGCGGAGTTCCTGGAGACGGTGGATATCACCGGGCTGATCGACAGCGCCTGTGCCCTCATCGCGCCCTATGTGGAGCGGGACCCCACCAAATTCTGCACCGCTGAGGAATTTGAGCTGGGCGTTGAAACCCTGCGGCAGTTCTGCCAACTGCGGACGGAGAGCGTCTCCGGCCAGCTGGACGGCAGCATCCCCGCCACCTCCGACGGCCAGCGCGCCGACGGAGCCGCCCTGGTGGACGCCTCCGGCCTCACCCTCTCCGACATGGGCTCCATGGGCAGTACCATGGGCGGCGGCTTCGGCGGCCGCGGCGGCGGGCAAAAAGACCCGGAACGGTCCATGAGACCTGACAGCGCCATCTCCGCCGAAGGCGGCGGCGCGCCGTCTCAGCCGGACGATGCGCCGGAGACGCGGTCCGGCGCCGGAGAAGCCCCCGAGACCGGAAACGCCGTACAGACGCTTGTGCCGGAGGAGGGCACCGGCCAGATGCCCGCGCCCGGCGGGGAGCCGCAGGCGGCAGACGGCGAAGACCGATCCTCCCACGAGGGCCGCATGCCCCAGGGCGGCCCCGCCCTGGACGGCCTTGCCGGACAGAGTCAGATCTCCCGGTCGGTCAGCCGGGATGCCTTGCTCCTGCTGGGCGCGTCGGCCCTGGTCCTTCTGGCGGGCCTTGCCGCCGCCTTTGCCTATAAGCGCCGGGGCAGTCTCTGACAGCCCATCCGAAAACCGGAGGCGGGGAACGGCTTGGCCGTCCCCCTTGAAGCCTGCCTCAAAAGCCCGCCCGGACTTTTGAGGCGGGCTTCAAAAATGCCGCCGGTCATGTGCCGCGCCAAGGCAGGTGTCTGCCCCCGTTCAGGGCTGGCCGCGCCCTTCGGGCACTCCCGCTTTTCCCCGCGGATCCCCAGACGCGGCGGTTGCGCGCCGCCGCTTTTTTTGGTACAATATAAAAACCATGGGAGATGGCAAGCCCCATCTCCTTTTCTTACAGTCATAAGGAGGCACAGCCATGGCCGATATCATCGATTTTGACTGCTTCGCCCAGCCGCCGGATCTGGACGCAATGACCCGGGACGAGCTTTTGGACGCGCTGGAGGCCGTCCGGGCCCAAATCGCCCGGCTGGACGAGGAGGAGCCGGAGGACATGGCCGGCGAGGCCTACGAGGCCTGGGGCGACCGCCACGAGGCGCTGGAAGACCTGGCCGACGAGATCCATGACCGCCTGGACGGCCTGGACTGACCAAACGATCCGCGGCTGCCGCGCCGCTGGAGGGAGGAACCCATGAAACGCATCGCCATCCTGTCCGACACCCACGGCCTGCTGCGGCCCGAGGTCACGGCCCGCCTGACGGGGGCGGATGTCATCCTCCACGCCGGGGATATCAACACCCCGGCCATTGTGGAGGCTCTGCGCGCCTGCGCCCCGCTTTATATCGTCCGGGGCAACAATGACAAGGACTGGGCGGCAGCCCTGCCCCACGACCTGACCGTCACCCTGGAGGGCCTTTGCTTTTTCATGGTGCACAACAAAAAGAATGTGCCCGCGGAGCTCTCCGGCGTGGACGTGGTGGTCTATGGCCACTCCCACAAATACGCCCGCGAGGAGCGGGACGGCGTGCTGTGGCTGAACCCCGGCAGCTGCGGCCGGCGGCGCTTCGGCCAGGAGATCACCTTCTGCATGATGACGGCGGAGGACGGGCGGTATCAGCTCGAAAAGATCACCGTTCCCCAGGAGGGGAAGTGACCCCATGGAGCAAGGCCCGCCCCGCTTTGGCCGGCGGGCCCGGGGCATCCGGCACGGGATCCGGGGAATACTGATGGAAGAAGGAGCGCCCTATGCCCAATATTCTGGAGATCACCGATATCGCCGCCCCGGAGCTGGACATCTTCGCCCGTCTGACGGAGGCCCAGCTGCGCTCCCGCCGGGAGCCGGAAAAGGGCGTCTTCATCGCAGAGAGCCCCAAGGTCATCGGCCGCGCCCTGGACGCCGGATACCGGCCCCTCGCCCTGCTGATGGAGCGAAAGCACATCCACGGCCAGGGGGCGGAGATCATCGCCCGCTGCGGCGACATCCCGGTCTACACCGGGGACGGCGCCCTGCTGGCGGCGCTGACCGGCTACCAGCTGACCCGGGGCGTGCTGTGCGCCATGCGCCGCCCCGTGCTGCCCGGCGTGGAGGAGCTGTGCGCCTCCGCCCGCCGGGTGGCGGTGCTGGAGGGCATCGTGGACTCCACCAACGTCGGCGCCATCTTCCGCTCCGCCGCGGCCATGCACATGGACGCGGTGCTGGTCACCCCCACCTGCGGCGACCCGCTGTACCGGCGGGCGGTGCGGGTCAGCATGGGCACCGTGTTCCAGATCCCCTGGACCCGCATCGGCGATACCGCCGCCGACTGGCCCCAGCCGGGACTCCGGCGGCTGAAGGCCCTGGGTTTCCAAACCGCCGCCATGGCCCTCAGCGATACCGCCGTCAGCATCGAGGACCCCCGCCTGCGGCGGGCGGAGAAGCTGGCGGTCATCCTGGGCACCGAGGGCGACGGCTTGTCCGCCGCCACCATCGCCGGCTGCGACTACACCGTCAAGATCCCCATGTCCCACAGCGTGGATTCCCTGAACGTGGCTGCCGCCGGCGCGGTGGCCTTCTGGGAGCTCCGCGCCCGCTGAAAATTTCGGCCTGCGCATACAGGCCGCGTAAAAAACCAGCGCTTTCCTTGCAACTTTCCCCCAAAGGGAATATAATGACCTATCTCGACCGCACAGGTCTTACGGGAGGTGTGCATGAACCGCCGCCGTTTACAACTCAATGCCGTCCAGACGCTGGCCCTCGGCTTCGCCGCGCTGATCCTTGCCGGCGGACTGCTGCTGATGCTGCCGGCGGCCTCCCGCGACGGCCGCCCGCTGCCCTTTCTGGACGCGCTGTTCACCGCCGCCTCCGCCTCCTGCGTCACGGGGCTGGTGCTGTATGACACCTGGACCCAGTTCACCGTCTTCGGCCAGGTGGTTATCCTGCTGCTGATCCAGGTGGGCGGCCTTGGCTTCATGACCCTCTCCATCCTGGTCTCCATCCTGCTCCACCGCCGCATCGGCCTCCACCGCCGGGCGGTGCTGATGGACACCGTCGGCGCCCTTCAGGTGGGCGGCGTGGTGCGGCTGACCCGCCGGGCCCTGCTGGTCACCGCCGTGTGCGAGGGGGCCGGCGCGCTGCTGCTGACGCTCTGGTTCTGCCCGCGGTACGGTCTTGCCCGGGGCCTTTGGATGGCCCTGTTCCACGCCGTCTCCGCCTTCTGCAACGCCGGCTTCGACCTGCTGGGCACCGGCGCGTCGCTGACCACGGCGGCGGGCGCGCCGCTTTTGAATGTCGTCCTGATGGCCCTGGTCATCTGCGGCGGTTTGGGCTTTCTGGTGTGGGACGATCTGCTGACCCATGGCCGCCATGTCCGCCGTTGGCGGCTCCACTCCAAGATCGTCCTGTCCTTCACCATGGCGCTGTTCGCCGGCGGCGCCCTGGCTTTTTACGTGCTGGAGCGGGACCGGGCCTTCGCCGGGGCGCCCACAGGCCAAAAGATCCTGATGGCGGCCTTCCAATCAGTGACGGCCCGCACCGCCGGCTTCAATACCGCCGACCTGACCGCCCTCAGCCAGAGCGGCACATTGCTGACGCTGATCCTCATGTTCATCGGCGCGGGCTCCGGCTCCACCGGCGGCGGCATCAAGGTCAACACCTTCGCGGCGCTGCTGCTCAGCGCCTTTGCCCAGGCCCGCCGGAGGGAGGATGTGAACATCTTCCGCCGCCGCCTGGACCGGGACGATATCCACAAGGCATACTCCAATGTCACGCTGTACTTCCTGGCCTGTCTCGCGGGCTGCATGGTGCTGTGCGCCCAGGGCGTCTCCATGGACGACGCCCTGTTTGAGGCCATCTCCGCCATCGGCACCGTGGGCCTCACCCGGGGCCTGACGCCCTCGCTGCCAGAGCTCTCCAAGCTGGCGGTCTTGCTGCTGATGTTTGCGGGCCGGGTGGGCAGCATGTCCGTTGCCATGGCCGTCACCCGGGACCAGCCCCAGGCCAAGCTCCGGAACGTCCCGGAAAAAATTCTGATCGGATAGGGAGGACCTGTTATGAAATCCTTTTTGGTGCTGGGCCTGGGCCGCTTCGGGCGGCATCTGGCGGGCAAGCTGATGGACCTGGGCAACGAGGTCATGGTGGTGGACCAGGACGAGGAGCGGGTGGCCCGGATGGCCTCCAGGGTCACCGCCGCCTGCGTGGGGGACTGCCAGGACGAGCAGGTGCTGGAATCCCTGGGCGTGGGGAATTTTGATGTGTGCTTTGTCTGCGTCCGGGATGATTTCCAGTGCTCGCTGGAGACCACCGCCGCCCTGAAGGACCTGGGAGCCAAGTGCGTGGTGGCCCGGGCGGATCAGGAGAAGCAGATCAAATTCCTGAAGAAGATCGGCGCGGACTATGTGGTCCACACGGAGATGGACATGGCCTTCCGCACGGCCATGCGCTTCTCCGCCCGCAATGCCTTCGACTACTTTGAGCTGACGCCCCAGTACGCGGTCTTCGAGATCGAGACGCCGGAGGATTGGGAGGGCCGCACCGTCATGGAGGTGGACGTCCGCCGCCGGTACAACGTGAATATCCTGGGCGTGAAAAACGGCGATGTGATCGTGCCCCTTCTGGACCCGGCCTACCGCTTCCGCCCCGACGCCCACCTGATCATCGCCGGCGACAAGGAGGCGGGCCTCCGGCTGATGAACGAGGCCTGAGCGGCCCGCGTCTGTACAAATCCATCAACAACGGGACGGCTCGAAAACCGAGCCGTCCCGCATTTCTTTCCGCCCGCGCCTGTTCCGGCCCCGCGGCGATGCCGGGGATGAAAAAAATTTCCCCAAGCGGCGGCGTGATCTTATACGATTTGCCCATGGGCCGCAAGTTGTTTTTCAACAAATTTTGTGGTACAATTGTTCCATCATTCCGCCGGCCCGCATCCAGCGCGGGACCCGGCCCCGGAGGCCTTTTCCATGCTGAAACCCACCCGCCTGAAAGCCCTGTATGAAAGCCCCCTGCCGCCCATGGCCCTGACGGATTACGGCGCGCTCTCCAAGTTTTTGAACAGCGGCGCCCGCCGGTGCAGGGAGTCCGGCAGGAACTTCGACCTGTTTCTGGACTGGGCCATCCACGTTCTTGTGACCAGCCTTGCCGCTGACAGCGGCTCCCGCATCTTCCTGCCCAAGACCAGGACCGGCCCCTTTGCCCTGGACGACCTGATCCCCATTTCCGAGCTTCCCCCTGCCGGAACGGCCCGGGTCCGCCTGGCGGAGACACGGCTCATCGCCCCGGTCTGGAACAACAGCGACCTGGAGCTGGCCCTGGAGGCCTTCTACGACAGCGGCTTCGAGGATGCCAGGATCGACCAGCCCTTCGGCGGGGCCTACATCCAGGAGCTGAACCTGGCCATCATCGACTCCCCCTCCGACGTGGACGTGCCCTACGTCCTGCGGATCTGGGGTAAGGGCAGCATCCAGCTGAACAGCTATTCCCTGAAGGATCTGGAGCCCGTCCTCCGCACGGACGGGGAGACCTGGTATCTCCGGGAGGAGGACGGCGGAGAGACGGAGCTTCCCGTGCTGGAGCCCCGGATGGCGGCCCTCTACAACTGCGCCCTGCACCGCTGGTGCGGCAAGGCGGCCCACGAACACGAATAAATAAGGGAAGCCCCGGGGCCGCGGCCCCGGGGCTTGTTCTTATTCCAGCAGCTCCCGCATCCGCAGCAGCAGCTTCAGATCGTTTTCCAGACACACCGACGCCGCCAGGCTCGGGTCATACCGCAGGGCGGAGCCCTTGTCCGGGGCCAGGGGCAGGATCACTGCCTCGCTGAGGCGGGAGAGGGTCAGGTTCCGGGCATACCGCTCCCGATAGGCGTTCTCCAGCGCCAGCAGGATGTCCCGGGCGTTCTCCAGGCAGGTGCGGGAGAACCGGAACACCGCCTCCCGGCCGCACTCCTTGTAGAACCGGGGGAAGGCGTAGGGGAGGATCAGGTTTACCGCCGGGGCCAGGCCCGGGACGGAGCTTTCCGCCCCGCCCAGGGTGTCTCCGCCGATGAAGGGATACATGGTGGACTCCACGAACCAGGCCCGCAGGTCCGGCACGAAGTACACGCAGTCCACACTGCGCCCCTTGGCGGTCATCAGGTCCCGGCCCCGGCCGGACAGCAGGCCCACCAGCACCTGGTGGATGTCCAGCCCCTCCCGCCGGAACAGGGGGTCCAGCACGTTCAGACGGTTGCCGGAGTGGAGCAGGTCATCCACCAGCACCACGGGCCGCCGGAAGGAGCGGACGGTGCGGATCTGGCTCTCCAGCGGCGCGTAGCCGGGGAAGGGCGCGATGGTGAAGGATTTGAGATCCGGCGCGAAGACCTTGTCGGTGTGGATGGTCTTGGTGACGGTGTTGGGCACGGCGTTGCCACGCAGGATCTTGCCGAAGGGGACGCACATCCTGGGCCCCAGCACCCGGGGCTTCGTGGGCTCGGCGGGCACGCCGTTCAATTCCGTGATCTTCCGCACCAGCCGGTGATAGATGACCTCCGCGTTGAGGGACAGCACCAGCGTTCCGGGATACAGGCGGCAGATGGCCCGCTGGAGCCCCAGGTGGGCCGCCCGGATGGCGGACAGGACCTGGCGGTCGGAGGAGAAGGGCTCCTTCAGCGTGGTGGGGATGTTCTGCAGCAGCGCCACCGGGGAGCGCATATCCACCAGCAGCAGGGGGCGGGGGGCGTCGGCCTCCGCCCGGACGAAGCCCTGCCGTTCCAGCAGGTCCAGGGTCTGTTCATCGCCGGGGACGGCGGACCACCACACGGCGTAACCGCAGTCCTCCGCCATGGCCAGGGACAGCGCCTCCGTCAGCAGCAGCTGGCCCACGTCGTAATTCCCGCCGGGGGCGCGGACGGTATACAGCCCCGTCAGCAGCCGGATGCGCCCCGCCGTGCGGACGCGGACGTAGTTGGCAAGCTTCTCGTCGCCCAGGGCGTCATACAGCCCGCCGGAATTGACGGTCCGCAGGGTGAGGAAGCCCAGCACCCTGGCATGGACGCTGGTGTCCCGCAGGACGCACAGGCCGTCCCGGCCGTCCGGCTCCGGCGCGTCGGGGATGGCGGCCCGCAGCTCCTCCCACAGCGCCCGGTCCGGCCGCTCCACCATGGAGAAGTCCAGATAGCTGGCCCGGATGAGCTGCTTATACTGGGGCTCCCGCAGGTACAGGCTGTTGCGGAAGATGAAGTCCTGCACCGCCGGGTCGATGAGGTTGGAGATGTCCCGCCCCAGGTCGATGTTCTCCCGAATGCGGGTGGAGCTGATGTCCTCCAGATGGGTGGGCAGCTGCAGCTGGATGACGTCCCCGGTGATGCAGCCCAGATCCGCGTCGATCTCGCGGCCCTCGGCGTCGCTGGAGCGGCGGAAGACGATGTGGTTCAGGCTGTGGACGGACCCTTCCGTGGGCGGGGCCTTGTAGGACGAGGCGTTGGCCACCACGTCGGACCCCACCGCCAGATACAGCTCCCACCCGTCAAACACCTGCCGCAGGCGGCCGAGGTCGTCAGGGGTGGCCAGGTTCACCGGGATGTCGTGGGGGAAGAGGTACACGTCAAACTCGTCGGCCACGGACATGCTGACGATCTGCCGCCGCACCAGGGAGGGCTGGGCCTTCTTGGACCAGGAGAACTCGTCGATGGCGAGATACACCTCAAAGCCCAGGTCCCGGATGGCCTGGACGATGCCCTTGTGGGAAAGGGAGAAGGGGTCGAAGGTGCCTGGGAAGAAGGCGGCCTTGCTGTGGCGCTCAAACTGGAAGGGGCCGCTCTCGATGCGGTGGTGGACGATAAAGCGGTAGATGTGGCTGAGGGCCGCGGCGGTGTAGAAGAACGTCAGCTCCTGTTCGGGCTGCTCGTTGATGAGGAACAGGATCTTCTTGGCCGTCAGGGTGAACAGGTCGGTCTTGTCCTCATAGCTCAGCACGCCGGAGCCGAACAGCCCCTCGCCCAGGATCTGCAGGGCCTCCTGGCGGACGCTCTCCCGGAAGGAGGAGAGCCCTTTCAAGAGAAGCCCCGCCATCCGCCGCTTCCGGGCGGCGAGGGCGGCTTCCGCCTCGCCGAAGCGCTCTCCATAGACAGCGTAGTGCTCCAGCATAGAGCCCACGGTGGACAGCGCGGCGGCCATCACGCCGGAGTTGGAGGAGGAGAGCAGGAAGCCCATGTGGTCCAGGATCTCGTCCAGCTCCCGGGGGGGCAGCCACAGGGCGAACTGCCCCATGTACTGGGGGATGTACTGGGCGATCTCCGCCTGCCCGGTCTCCAGGGCCTTGGCAAGCTCCACGGTGATCTCGTTCCGGTGCTCCGGCGTCAGCATGGGGGCCAGGAGCTGCAGGGCGGCGCCCGCCATCCGGCGGACCACCACGTTTTCACTGACCTTGATGAGGTTTGAAAAGTGGGTGGCGATATGAAGGGGGTTGGTGTGGATGCCGTGGGACGCCTGATTCAGCAGATACTCCACGCCCACGGCCTTCAGCACCCAGGGCGTGGCGGTCTTCAGGTTGTCCAGAAAGACGTTGCTGACGGCCTCCGCCTGGTCCAGCCGCCGCCAGAGATCGTCCGCGTCCAGCCCCAGCCGGCGCTCCAGCTCCGCCTGGAGGAACAGCAGCGGCGTGCTGTCCAGGCAGTCGGCCCGCGCCGTGGCTTCGGCGATCAGGGCCCGGGCCTCGCCGCCGGCGGGCAGGGAGGGCAGCAGATGCCGGAACAGCCGCAGGGCGGCGGCCTTCTGGGGGGCCTCTCCCCGGTCCAGCCACCAGGCGGCAAAGCGCACCAGCACCAGCCGGTCCTGCTGGCCCGTCCGCTCCAGCGGCACGTTCAGCACGGTGTCCAGCAGGGCGAAGGCCGCCTCCGGGTCGATGGCCCCGGGATCCTGATAGTGGCGGAACAGCAGTTCCGCGAAACGGGGCAGGTCCGCGGCGGAGCAGCTGCCCAGCAGCGCGTCCGTCACGGTCTTGGCCTGATAGCGGATCATGCTGGTCTGCCGGGGGGTCAGCCGATGGTCTGGGTGGATGAGCCGCTCCAGATATTCCGCCCACAGCTCAAAGGGCCGCTCCTCCTGGGCGCTGGGGGCGGTGCCGGCGGGCAGCTCCTTTTTATAGCCGGACAGGAACCCCGCCAGGATGCGCCCCATCAGGGCGGCGGCCTGGCGGCGGATGTCGCCGTCGGGAAGCAGCAGCAGCTCGTACAAAAACTCCAGCGTCTGCTCCTTCTGGCCGGCGCTCCAATAGGTGAAATACTCCTCGAAGATGGACACATACGCCCGGATGCGGGCGGGGTCCTTCTCCCCCCGGGCAGCCTCCAGGATGCCCACGAACAGCCGCTCGTGGCCCAGCCGGTGCATCAGGCGGATGTTGTGGTCCACGGCGGTGTGGCGCAGGGCGTGGACCACCTCCCGGGAGGTCATCAGCGCCGGGTCCTTCCGGGGCAGGGGAGGGCCGCCGGCGGTTTTCAGCGTGGTGTCCACGCCGAAGAAGGTCAGATATTCCTCAAAGTCCAGCAGCTTGGCGTAGACGTACTGGTAGCGCCGCCGCTTGGCCTCGTCCACGTTGTCCAGCTTGGCGAGGATCACATCGAAGGCCTCCCGCAGGGAGAACAGCTGGGCGATCTCCCGCCCGTCCTCTCCCCGGGACTGCTTCACCCGGAAGTCGGCGTACACCAGCACCAGCGACTCCGAGGACAGGTTTTCGATCTCCAGATCCCACACGGAGTGGTTGGCGGCGATGCGCCCGATGGCCGTCAGCCCCCGCCAGGTGAACCACTGGTCGGTGTAGAAATAGTGGAGGTAGGGCACCCGCTCTCCCGGCTTGCAGCCGAACTTGCCGATGTCGTGTCCCGCCGCCGCGCCGGACATCAGCCCCAGGTCGATGAGCCCGCCGCCCCGCTTGAAGGCCCGGCCCACGGTCATGGCCACATGGTGGACCCCCGCGATGTGCTCCAGCGTCCGGAAGGGCGTCACCTCCCGGCCCAGCCGCAGCAGCTCGTAAACATACTCCTCCCGCCACCGCCGCAGAAACTGGCGGTACTCCTCCGCCACACCGCTGTCGGAAAGCTCCTCGTCGGTGCAGAAAGCGAAGTCCAGCCAGGGGTCGAAGGGCAGGGCCCGCCGCTCCGCGTCGAACAGCTGCCGCAAAAACTGCAAAAAACACAGCGCCCCGTCCCGCTGGGCGGCGGAGTGGGCGTGGTCCTCCTGGGGATACAGCAGGGAGGAGGCCGCGGCGTAGGCATAGGCCAGCCAGCCCTCCGCAGGCTCCGGGGCCATGCCGCCCAGCAGTGGCCGGAAGGCCGCCAGGGCCTGCTGGCAGGAGAGCCGCTCCCGCACCGGCGTCAGGGGCGCCAGAAGCCGCTCCCAGTCCACGGCGCTGAGACAGCGGCTCAGGTCCGCCCGGGTCATGGCCAGCTTCCGCAAAAACGCCTCTTCCGAAAAGGCCTCCGCCATCTGTATGTGCAGGGTGTTTTCCATAGGAAACGCCTCCGTTCCATTCTTCCGTTTCCTCTAGTATAACGCACCTGGCGGCGGGAGGAAAGCACGGCATTTTGCATAGGAAAAAACCGCGGCCTTTGTCTATAACGCACAGGCCTCTCTGGCCGCGCGCCAGGTGTTCCCGGGCTTTCTACCCCATCCCCGGCGGCAGGGCGGCCGCGTGCATGATCTGCGCAGGGCCGGGGAGCGCCCGCCCCTGCCGCCGAAGCGCAAGAAGACCCCTTCCGTCAGGCATGCCGTCTGATGGAAGGGGTCTGATCCGTAAAGAGCCCTCGGCTCACTCCGTAAAATGCTCGTGGTTGAAAATGTGGTCCTGGCAGAAGCAGTGATACCCCGCGCACCGGGAGCAGTAGCGGAATTCCAGCTCCGGGAAATCCGTGTCCGTCCGTCCGCACACCGCGCACTTGTGGCGGTAGCCCCGCTCCGCCTCCTTTTTCCGCTGCTGGCGCACGGCGGATTTGAACTGGATGGTCTGGTGGGCGGTCTGGTGCCGTGCCCGGCCCCGGCGGTAGGCGATCTCGTCGGCGATATTGGTCCAGAAGAACACGAAGAAGTTCAGCAGGGCGATGACGGGCAGCAGCGCCCCCAGCCAATCCAGCCGGAACAGGCTGGACAGCACGGCCAGGACGAAGAAGGCCGCGTCGATCAGCGCCAGCCATTTGACCTTGACGGGGATGATGAAGAAGAGCAGGAACTGGGTGTCGGGATACAGCATGGCGAAGGCGAAGAACATGGAGAGGTTGAGATAACTGGTGCCCGCGATCCAGGCGTCACCGAAGACCAGGCCGGAGACGATGCCGACGACCAGCGTCAGCACCATGCCGGAGAGATAGTAGAGATTGAACTTGGCCGTGCCCCACTCCCGCTCCAGAACGGTGCCGATCATGTAGTAAAAGTACAAAAACAGCGCCAGCCACAGCACGTCGCCGGTGGAGTAGTAGCCGGGCATGAAGATGAACGTCACCAGCCGCCAGAGCTCGCCGGCCCGGACAGCGCTCCACTGAAAGGCCAAAAAGCTGACGGACTGATACCCGGCGAACACGGCCAGCAGATAGACCAGCACGTTCCCGGCCACGATGAATTTCATCAGATTGGGGATGCCGAAGCGGGGATGGTTATAGGCAAAGCGGTCCACCGCGGCGTTGAGCTTTCTCAAAACAAGACCCTCCCAAGATAGGATAACACTGGCATTATACCCGCCCGAGGCCGAAAAGTCACGAATAATTTGTGAACGTTGGAAAAAACAGCCGGTTTTCCAGCAAAAAACCGGCTGCCTATCTTGACAATCCCGAAAAAACTGATAAGATAGCTAGTGACAATTGAAGAATCCCTTATCAAGAGTGGCGGAGGGACCGGCCCAGTGAAGCCACGGCAACCTGCATTGTAAGGTGCCAATTCCGGCGGAAAGCGACAGATGAGGAGCAAGGAAAGCAGATGTTTCCGCGCGTTTCGTCCGTCGAAACGCGCGGTTTTTTCGTCCCTTGAGAGGAGCTGCAAAGGAGAAACACAACCATGGCAAGACATTATCTGTTCACATCCGAATCCGTGACCGAGGGCCATCCCGACAAGATCTGCGACCAGATCTCCGACGCGGTGCTGGACGCCATCCTGGCCCAGGACCCCATGGGCCGCGTGGCTTGCGAGACCACCGCCTGCACCGGCCTGATCCACATTATGGGCGAGATCACCACTACCAGCTATGTGGACATCGACAAGATCGCCCGGGAGGTGGTGCGGGACATCGGCTATGACCGCGGCAAGTACGGCTTTGACTGCGACACCTGCGGCGTCATCACCTCCATCGACGAGCAGTCCCCCGACATCGCCATGGGCGTCAACAAGTCTCTGGAGAGCAAGCGCGGCGCCGAGCTGGGAGAGGGCGCCGGCGACCAGGGCATGATGTTCGGCTACGCCTGCGACGAGACGCCGGAGCTGATGCCCCTGCCCCTGTCCCTGGCCCAGAAGCTGTGCCTGAAAATGGCCCAGGTCCGCAAGAGCGGGGAGATCCCCTATATGCGGCCCGACGGCAAGAGCCAGGTCACTGTGGAGTACGACGAGAACGACCGCCCCGTCCGGGTGGACACCGTGGTCATCTCCACCCAGCACAACCCGGACGTCACCCTGGAGCAGATCCGCCAGGACATGGTGGAGCTGGTGGCCAAGGTGGTCATCCCCAAGGAACTGCTGGATGAGAACACGAAGTATTATGTAAATCCCACCGGCCGCTTCGTCAAGGGCGGCCCCGCCGCCGACGCGGGCCTGACGGGCCGGAAGATCATCGTGGATACATACGGCGGCAGCGCCCCCCACGGCGGCGGCTGCTTCTCCGGCAAGGACCCCACCAAGGTGGACCGCAGCGCGGCCTACGCCGCCCGCTGGGTGGCCAAGAACATCGTGGCCGCCGGCCTTGCCCGCCGCTGCCAGGTGGAACTGGCCTATGCCATCGGCGTGGCCCAGCCCGTCAGCATCCTGGTGGACACCTTCGGCACCGGGACCGTGGGCGACGACAAGCTGGAAGATGCCGTCCGCAAGGTCTTTGACCTGCGTCCCGCCGCCATCATCCGGGACCTGGATCTGCGCAAGCCCATCTACCGCCAGCTGGCGGCCTACGGCCACATGGGCCGGGAGGATCTGGGCGTATCCTGGGAAAAGACCGACCGGGTGGAGGCCCTGAAGGCCGCCGCGGCGGAGTGAGATCCGTACAGCCTGCATAACCTGGCAAAAGCCGCTGTTCGCAACGGATAGCGGCTTTTCATACCCCGGCGGCCCCGCGCTGCCCGGCGGACACGCTGTCCCCGGCAAAACGAGGCGCGATCGAAAGGAAGGGAAGCTCCATGTGGCTCTTGGCGGCGGTGCTGTCCGCGTTTTTCGCGGGCGTCACGGCGATCCTGGCAAAGTGCGGCATCCGAAAGACGGACTCCGACCTGGCCACCGCCCTGCGGACGGCGGTGGTGCTGGTATTCTCCTGGCTCATGGTGGCGGTGGCGGGCTCCTTTTCCTCCATCACCCAGATCACAGGCCGGTCCCTGCTGTTCCTGATCCTGTCGGGCCTTGCCACCGGCGGGTCCTGGATCTGCTATTTCAAGGCCCTGTCCCTGGGGGACGTCAACAAGGTGGTCCCCATCGACAAATCCAGCACGGTCCTCTCCGTCCTGCTGGCGGTGCTTTTGTTCCAGGAGACCAGCCATCTGGCGGCCAAACTGGCGGGCACGGCCCTGCTGGGCGCGGGAATCCTGCTGATGGTGGAGAAAAAGCCCGGCGGGACAGGAGGACGGGACGGCCGGTGGGCCGTCTACGCGGTGCTGTCTGCCGTGTTCGCGTCCCTGACCTCCATCCTGGCCAAGGTGGGCATCACCGGCGTGGAGTCCAACCTGGGCACCGCCATCCGCACCGGCGTGGTGCTGGTGATGGCGTGGGGCATCGTATTTGCCAGGGGCAAGCAGACCCAGCTGCGGACCCTGGACCGCCGGGAGCTGGGCTTCATCGCCCTCTCCGGCCTTGCCACCGGCGCCTCCTGGCTGTGCTATTATTACGCCATCCAGAACGGCAGCGTCAGCGTGGTGGTGCCCATCGACAAGATGAGCATCCTGGTGTCCGTGCTGTTCTCCCGTCTGGTCTTTCAGGAAAGGCTTTCCAAAAAGGCCGCCTGGGGCCTTGGTCTCATGGTGTGCGGCACGCTGCTGATGGCAATTTTCGCGTAAGCGGCGCATAAAGCCCCGGTTTCGACGCAAACTGACGCCGGGGTGATCTCATGCCAAAGGAAAAGGCAAAAAGGGCGGTCAATGGCCGCCGGGATGAATTTCCGGTCCTGCGCCTGGAGCCGGAGAAGCGGATGTGCCCCATCTTTGACCCGGACAGCATCGCCAAATTTCCAGTGGCGGCGCCGGGGGAGATGGGCTACCGGGTGCTGGACAACTTTTGTGAGGAGCACATCGAATAGGCCGCTTTTTGGGCTGCGAAGCAGACAAAAAAGCGAGGCATTGTTCAGGCTGTCGAAA
>ENA-UOJC01001337-UOJC01001337.1-human-gut-metagenome-genome-assembly--contig:-C104-NODE-1337-length-34358-cov-9.370259_pt1 | contig 34358 bp, 29 predicted proteins | sample MGYA00242339_ERZ723886 | MGnify/ENA metagenome assembly ERZ723886 | reverse complement strand
CAATGAGGTCTTCGGGCTTTTTGTAATCGGCCAGCAGAGCGCTGAGCAACGCTTCTGTACACCCTCTGCCACGCGCTTTAACGCTGCGTGCCCCATTTGCGCACGGTCAGGCGCTCCAGCGTGTGAAAACCCAGTGTCTCCACCAGCAGGCCAATGGCGATCACGGTCAGCAGCCCGGCGAAGACCTTGTCGGTATACAGCTCGTTGCGGTTCTGGAAGATGTACCAGCCCAGCCCGCCTTTGCCCGACGATGCGCCAAACACCAGCTCGGCCGCAATCAGCGTGCGCCAGGCAAAGGCCCATGCCACTTTCAGGCCCGAGAGAATGGACGGCAGCGCCGCAGGCACCAGTATCTGCAGCACATAGCGCACACCCTTGAGGCCATAGTTGCGCCCGGCCATGCGCAGCGTCTCTGGCACGGCCTGAAAGCCCGCATAGGTGTTGAGCGACAGCGGCCACAGCACGGAGTGCACCAGCACAAACAGCAGACTGCCCTGCCCCAGCCCAAACCACAGCAGCGCCAGCGGCAGCAGGGCAATGGCAGGCAGGGGGTTGAACATGCTGGTCAGCGTGGTGAGCACATCACGGCCGAGCTGGGTCGAAACAGCCAGCGTGGTCAGCACCAGTGCGCCCACAATGCCCAGCACATAGCCCTGCACCAGCACCTGCAGAGAGATGGCGGCCTTGTCCAGCAGCTCACCGCTGGCTACGCCTTCCCACAGCGCCTGCAGCGTCTGGGTAAAGGTGGGCAGTAGCAAGTCGTTGTCCTGCCAGGTAGCCAGCAGCTGCCACAGCGCGGCCAGCACCGCCAGAATGGCTACGCGCCGCACCACAGGCTGCGCCCACAGGCGCTGTGGCACAGACAGGGGCTGTGCTGCAGCCAGCGCACCGGGAGATTCCAGCTGGCGTTCGTACTCAGGCCGCACGGGTGGCTGCACGCTCGCAGCGTTGGAAGAAGTAAGACTGCTCATGGCAGGTGGTCCTTGTCGCATTTACAGATGTACGGGGGTAGCAGCCCATAGCGGGGAGTCCGCCGTCTGTGACTCTGCCTGCGCAGGCGCGGGTGATGCAGGCTCATCAAACAGCAGGCGGTGGATGCGCTGGGCCGTGGCCTGAAACTCGGCGCTGCCCTGGCTGCTCAGGTCAAACTGGTGGCTGTTGACCTCGGCCCGCACCCGGCCCGGGTGGGGCGAGAGAATGGCAATGCGGTTGCCCACCACCAGTGCTTCTTCGATCGAGTGGGTCACAAAGACCAGCGTAAAGCGCAGCTCTTCCCACAGAGCCAGCAGTTCCTCCTGCATGCGGCGGCGCGTGAGCGCATCCAGCGCGGCAAAAGGCTCGTCCATCAGCAGCACACGCGGCTGCATAGCCAGAGCGCGTGCAATCGCCACGCGCTGCTTCATGCCGCCGGAGAGCTGGTGCGGGTGCGCATCGGCAAACTTGCTCAGGCCCACCTTGGCGATGAAGGCATCGGCACGCTCGCCTGCTTCCGCGCGGCTCAGCCCACCAGCTGCCAGCAGCGGGAACATGACGTTCTCGCGCACCGTCTTCCACGGCGGCAGTTGATCAAACTCCTGAAACACCACCACGCGGTCCGGCCCCGGCCCCTGTACGCGCTGGCCGTCCAGCAGAATCTGGCCTTCGCTGGGGGGAAAGAAGCCGCCCAGTGCCTTGAGCAGACTGCTCTTGCCGCAGCCCGATGCGCCCAGCAGCACAAAGCGGTCGCCCTCGTACACATCCAGACGCACGCGGTGCGTGGCCTGCACCTGCTGCTGGGCCGTGCGGTAGACCAGGCTCACGTCCTGAATCTGCAGCAAAGGCTGGGCCACAGCAGCTGGCACAGGCTGATGGCTGCCATGCACCACCGGCTGTGCGGATCGCACTGCAGCGGTGTCACGCGGTGCATCCTGTACCTGCGCCACGGCGGGGGCTTGCACACTGGCGGCCACAGCGGCTACGTCTGACCAGTCTCGGTGCTGCGGGCCTGCGGCCAGTGCTGCACCACCTTCCAGCTCCGCGGCCAGCTGCTGCCAGAAGCGCTGGCTGGCTTGCTTGAATCCTTGCACCCATGCTTGCATGGCCTTGCTCCTGTTCACTCAGTTGCCGCCCGACACACGCGGGTCGTCAAAGAAATAGTCAGACACCTGGGTCGGCTGGTTTTTGATGGCACCCACGCGGTGCAGGAACTGCCCCAGCTCCAGCGTGCGCTGGGGCTGCACGGTGAATTCCACCTGCGGGTTGCGAATTACGTCCAGCACCAGCTGGCGGTCCTGCTTGGCACCGCTGACCTTGAGATAGATGTCTGCCGCCTGCTCGGGGTTGTTGCGCACGAAGGCTGCCGCTTCATCCAGCGCATCCACAAAGGCGCGGTAGGTTTTGGGGCTTTCGTTCTTGAACTTCTCTGTGGCATAGAGCACGGTAGCTGCCGCTGGGCCACCCAGCACGTCATAGGAGTTGAGCACTGCGCGCGCCTGCGGGTTGCCAGCCAACTCCTGATCCTGGAAAGGCGGGTTGCCAAAGTGGGCCGTAATTTCCGTGCCGCCCTTGATGATGGCCGCCGCTGCCTCAGGGTGTGGCAGTGCGACCTGCAGCTTGTCGAGCTTGTTGTACTGCGCATCCCCCCAGAGCTTGGCCGAAGCCATCTGCAGAATGCGCGACTGCACGGACACGCCCACAGCAGGCAGCGCAATGCGGTCCTTGTCCGTGAAGTCGGCAATCGTTTTCACATCGGGGTTGTTGCTCACCAGCAGATAGGGGAAGTTGCCCAGCGAAGCTACGCCCTTGACGTTCTGGCGGCCCTTGGTGCGGTCCCAGATGGTGAACAGCGGGCCCACGCCAGCCCCTGCAATATCGACTTCGCCCGTGAGCAGCGCGTCATTGATGGCCGCACCGCCGGACAGGCGCAGAAAGTCCACCTTGATATCCACGCCCTGAGCCTTGCCGTGTTTTTCAATCAGCTGCTGGTCCTGCGCCACATTGAGCAGCAGATAGACGATGCCGAACTGCTGGGCAATGCGCAGCTGCCCTTCCTTGGCGTGGGCGGTGGGCAGCACAGCGGCCGCCGACAAACCTGCCAGTGCCAGCACCGCCGTGCGACGGCGCAGACCTTTGAACCATGACATGGGAATCTCCTGGTATCTGGGAATCAGGGCAAAAACAGCCCCTAGCGCCCATCGCACCTGCGTGGGCAGCTATCAATTCATAAATAAAGTGGTGGGTTGCTTCTTGGGACGCAGGAGCCGCTTACACAAGCCAGCAAACCAAAGGTTTGCGATTGAGACGAGGCGCGAAGCCGCAGGCAGTACAACTAGTACGACAAGGCTTAGCAACGACGTATCAAGGCTTGTGTGAGCGGGTCTAAGCCTGCAGCTTGCTGCCTTCCACCGTCGTGCGGTAAAGCTTGCGGCGCAGATGCTCGGGCGTGCCCGTAGCCAGATGCAGCACGGAGCGGTTGTCCCAGAACACCATGTCATGCCGCTGCCACTGGTGGCGGTAGACAAACTGCGGCTGCACGCTGTGCGCAAACAGCTGCTGCAGCAAGTCGCGGCTTTCGTCTTCAGGCAGGCCCAGAATGCGGCTGGTGAAATGCTCGCTCACAAACAGCGCCTTGCGGCCATTGCCGGGGTGGGTGATGACTACGGGGTGTACGGCAGGCTTGACTTCGTCGATCTGCTGCTGCGTCAGCTTGGGCCGCCATGGGCTCTTGGCGCGCAGGGCCTCGTAGTGCAGCAGGTAGCTGTGCTCGGCCTGCAGACCTTCCAGCTGCTTTTTCAGCGCCTGCGGCAGCGCGTCATAGGCCGCGTGCTGGTCGGCAAACAGGGTGTCACCACCTTCGCTGGGCAATTCCTGCGCATGCAGCAGGCTGCCCAGGCTCGGCTTTTCCTTGTACGAAAGGTCTGAGTGCCACAGCAGCCCGGCATCGCCCAGGCCTTCAGGCTGGCCCTGGGCGTTGCGCACGTTCGAGACCTGCAGAATTTCTGGATAGCCCGGCAGCTGGAACTGGTGCAGCACATGGATCTGCAGCGGCCCCCACAGACGGCTGAAGGCCACCTGCTGCGCCGGGGTGATGCGCTGGTCACGGAATACCAGCACATGGTGCTTCCAGTGCGCCTGCTGCAGACGCTCAAAATCCTCCTGCAAAATGGGCTGCGACAAATCCAGCCCCAGCACTTCCGCCCCCAGATTGCCTACCGCACCCGCATCACGTGGCAGGGGACGAATTTCAAAATCCTGGGCAGTGGTGTTCAGCACATCCTGCAAGGTGGCAGCAGCATCAAAACGGTCAGCAGCAAGTACGGCAGACATGGAAAGCTCCTTGAATCGTCGGTATGAGGTGTCGTTGGGAGCCAGTCTAGAAAAGATGTTTAATTCTTAAAACGAATAAAAAATTAATTATTTATATCCAAAACATCTTTAAAACAGCGTGTGGCTGCACCGGCCGCAATTTGGAGCTTGGGGCAAGGTGGCGCCTCTCACCGAGCCTGTGAGCCCTGCAGGGCTCTCGCAAATAGCAGACATCTGCATGCCCAGCAAGCCCCGTGCATCCCAGACCATTGCGCATACACCATGCAAAAGAAACCACAGATACTCACTCCATTGCCATCCACGCAACTTCGTTGTTTCTCATAAGGGCTTTTGTTACATTAAACATGGCCGCAAGTGTTTTAAATATTTAATACCCTTGATTAAAGGCCAACGCAGACACCTCTAAATTCAATCAATAACAAATATCTCCATGCGGCCTCATATCCAACGGAATTTCACTCTGACTGCAGCTGCTGCTACCCTGCTCACCATGACTGGCTGCCAGACGCTGCAAGGTGCGGGAGATGCACTGAAAGAAACCTTCGCCAGCAGTGATCCATGCTCCAACAATGCCCGCAATATCGGTATCACCGCTGGTGGTCTGCTGGGGGCGGCGGCTGGGGTTGCCATTGGCGACAATGCCACCGGCGCCATCATTGGTGCAGGTGTAGGCGCTCTGTTTGGTGCATTGATCGGTCAGGATATTGACCAGCGACGCTGCGAACTGTCCAAGCTCGCGCAGCAGCACCAGCTGCAAATGCAGGTCAACGATATCAAGCTGACAGAAGGTGACAAACAGACCAAACAAGGCCTGAGCGTCTCTGTGCAGAATGAATCGCAATTTCAGGTGGGCTCCTCCAAGCTCACCCAAAGTGGGCGCGAAGCATTTGAAGCCATTGCGCAGACCTACCTGCAGCCTATTCAGGGCAGCACCCCAGAAGCGCAGGCTCAGCGCCACCAGAAGATGCGTATCTTGCTGGTGGGCCACACCGACGATACCGGCCCTTCCACTACCAACGCCCGCCTGTCCGAAGAGCGCGCCAAGGCTGTCGCAGAAATTTTTGCCAAAGCAGGGTTCAAGCGCTCTCAAATCTATTACCAGGGCGCAGGTGAAACACTGCCTGTAGCCAGCAATACGGAGGAAGCAGGCCGCGCACGCAACCGCCGTGTGGAAATCATCGATTTGAGCGATGACCTTGCCTTTGACAACTTCCTCTCTGGCGGCCGCCGCACCAACACGGCCTTTTACCGTCCTGCCAGTGAGGCCGCACCTGTCATCCCCAGCAAAGGGGCCAAGAAAACTACCGCAGCAGCCAAAAAAGACAGCACGGCCAGCAAAACCACCACGGCGCGCAGCAAGGACAGCGCACCTGCGCAGACCACAGCCAGCACTCCTGCAGCTGCATCTGCGGCAGCCAGCCAGCCCGCCAAGCCCGCACGAGCCACTGCGGTCAAACCCGGCCCCATCGACTTTGGAGGCGTTCCCGTCAATGGCCAGCCCATGGTCCTGGCCCTGGGTGGAGCCAAAAGCACGGGCACTTTTTCATGGCTGCCCGTGGCACAGGCCGATGAGACCGCCCTACTGCTCAGCTGCCTGCAGGACCGCCCACGCGTGGCGCATGGCGTCAAGTCACTGGCCAATGGCCAGCTGCGCACCAAAGACTATCTGCCCGGCGTCTACAACAGCAGCTGGGTGGCGACGGTCAACGGCCACCTCGTCGCGCTGAACCGCGTGGCAGTCCTCAGGGATGGCGTGGTTCCTGCCAACAAGCCTGAACTGCAGATCTACCGCAACTACGAGGGCAATGCCAAGGCCAAGCCAGACTACAGCGGCAAGCCGGAAGTCAACGCCTATCTGGGTGAACGCGGCTTGCTGTACCGCGTGTTCAACGCTGGTCCGGTGCAATGCATGGACATTTTGATTCCCCATCGCAATGCGACGACAGCCATTGCCGGGAACCTGATTTACCCAGGCCAGGGCGACTACTACCAGACAGAAATTCAGCCACGCTTGGCCAAATAAATTCTGACCATTAAAAAACAGGAATAACCAATGGAAGACTTTTTCGGTTTTATCACCAAGAATATCGTGGCCATAGGCACCATGGCTGCGGCCGCACTGGTGATCATGGCCTATATCGCCAACCAGCGATTCAAGCTGTGGGTGGTGGATTTCTGGGCGACTTTCCCAGTCATTGGCACGATTGCACGTCTGTCGCGCGACAAAACCAAGGGCAATAACGGCTGGCTGCGCGCAGAAGAAAAGCTTTGCGCGGCATACAAGCCTTTTGTCAATCTGATTACCCGCCGCATGTTTGATCAACGCATCGAATACATGCGCAAATCTGCGGACCTGGGCCGCACTCCTACCCCCATGTGGGCCTGGTTTCTGCTGGTCATTCTGGTGATTGCAGAAGGCATGGGGTTCTCTTACCTGCTGGGCTCATGGATGGCCCGTGAAGGCAGTGCCAACACCCACACCCTGCTGATGTTTGCCATCGTGCTGGTGCTGTGCGTGATTCTGGTGGCACTGACCCACTTTGCGGGACACCAGTACTACCGCACATCCTTGCTGCGCTCCTGCTTTGCGCGCTACAAAGAGCGTGGCAGCGATGAATACTCCGTCCACACCGTGGCCTTGAAGGATGACCAGGACATTGACTCCAGAGAGCCTGACTTCAAGCAGACCATCAACCGCGTAGGCAAGCATTCGCATGATGTGGGCAGCTACGCTGGCGGCATTATCGCGATCATTGCCATTGCCTTTATTGCCATTGTTTCCACCTATATGCGGGTGCAGAACATGGAAGCAGAAATGGCGCGCGTCGTGACGGGAGAGGCCCATGTCGCCTCTTCTTCGCAGGCATCCGGCAATCCTTTTGATGCTCTGCTGCTGCCTGAATCGGTGACCTCCTCGCAAAATGCCGCCGACTCCCAGGCCAAGAACGAAGAAATGAACGCCTTCTCCAAAGAAGGACTGGCGGCATTTGCCATGCTGGGCTTTATCTTTGTGATTACCCAGATCGTGGGTATGGGCACTGGCTACAAGTACGGTTTTGCAGGCCGCGAATCAGACCAGGCGTTCAAAGCCACAGGTGGCTTTTCGACCTACGAAGACTATCTGTCGTACTACCGCCCCCTGCGTGACATGGTCAACGGCCGCCTCAAGGACCTGCAGCAGCGCATCGAGAGCAAGTCGCACACCAAGCTGTCGCTGAACAAGAGCTTTGATGATTTCCTGCGTGAGCAGCGTGCCCAGGAGATGATGGAAGACCCGCTGACCGAAAGCAATCCTGCACCAGAGACACATCCAGCCGTGCAACCAGCCGTGCCCGTCTCCGCTCCAGTGCACACACAGCCTGCAGTGACTGCAACGCCGCCCTCCGCGCCTGCTGCACCCGTAGAAGCACCTGCGCCGACACTGGCAGCGGTCCAGCAAGAAATGCTGCGTCTGAACAATGCAGATGCCGAGAAAGCCTACTTCCTGAGCCTGCCAGACAGCATGCGCAGCAACCCGGCACTGCTGACATGGCTGAAAGAACGCAAGGCAGTCCGCGCTGCAGCGGTTCAAGCCAACGATCTGTTCTAAGGACGGCTGGTCATCATGTCTTTCTGGAAAACCATTCTCACCGGTGCCTTGCTGGGCACCGCCTCACTGAGCTGGGCCGCCACAGGCTCCGTTCCCAGCTGCTATACCGCCAACAAGCTGCCCATGGCAGCGCCCGTACCAGAGCGGGAAGTCTTTATCCTGCTGGATCAAACCACGCCGCTGGACGCCACGCTGCAAAAGTCGGTCATTGAAAACGTCGCCCGCGTTCTGCAGCCTGGCTCGGCTTATTCCATTGCGACCTTCTCGTCCTTCGGCCAGGGCCGCTACCTGGAACTGCTGGCAGCTGGTGCCATGGAAGTCACGCTGCCCGAAAGCGCGCGCAACAGCATTGGCGTCAAGGTGCTCCGCAACTTTGATGCATGCCTGGTCAGCCAGCAGAACTTTGTACGCAAGACCGCTGCTGCAGCGCTGCAGCAGGCGCTGTCAGGCATCAACCCTGACTATGCCAAGTCTGACGTCATGGCCAGCGTCAAGGAAATGTCTGCACGCATCAAGCAGTCGCCAGCCAGCTCCAAGGTGCTGTTCCTGGTTTCGGACATGCTGGAAAACTCTGCCGTCAGCAGCTTCTACGCCAACCGCAATGTGCGCCAGCTCAATCCTGGCGCAGAGCTGCAAAAAGCCACCTCAGCCAGCATGCTGGCCGATCTGGACGGTGCACGCGTCTTTGTGCTGGGAGCAGGCCTGGTGCAAGATGCCCAAAGCAAAGGGCGCGCCCAGGACAGCGGGGTGTATCGCTCCCCTCAGGCCATGAATGCACTCAAGGATTTCTGGAACCAGTACTTCCAGAACAGCAATGCCACTTTGCAGGAATTTGGCATGCCCGCCCTGCTGGTACCGGTGCAATAAGTTCTGTGGACATGTGAGAGGTGCTGGAACACCAGCCACTTTCATAAAAAGAGCTGCTAGCGCAATATTCTCCTTATATTGAGAATGAAAAGTGCCTGAAAAGCACTTTTCACAAGCGCTAGCAGCTCTTTTTTCATGAGCAACACCAGCACATGAGCCGCCGCAGAAGTCATGCACAGCGCATGTCTTCACACTCCGCGCCACAATGCCGTTTTCATCCATTGCATGCTGCGCACACCATGACCGAACCCAGCTTTGAAGAACACCTGCAATCCGGCAACGCTCTGGTCGCCCAGGCGCAAGCCGTGGCCACCCAGGACTTTCAACAGGCACGCGCTCTGTGGCAGCAAGCTGGCAAGCACTTCTACCACGCCCACAAGGCAGACCCTACGCATGCCATCGCCGCCTTTCGCCTGGCACAGGCCTGGATGGCAGAAGCCTATGCCCTGCAAAAAGAAGAGTCTGCCAATGCGCTGGTGATGTGGGCCAATGCCGCTGCGCAGTGCGAACTGGCCTTTGACCTGGACCCCGAAAATGGCCGCATCGCCATGACCGCCGCCAGCTGCCACCACTTTGCCGGCGAGCACGACGCTGCCAAGGCCTGGAAGCAGATTGGCGAGCATTTGCTGAAGGATGAGCAGGCAGCTGCAGAACAAAATCGCGACGACGCCTAAGCACACCACACAAACAAAAAAGAGCAGCCTGCGCAGGCTGCTCTTTGCTTTTAAAGTGCTATCAGCATCAAAACCAATACTGACCAGCGCTAATAGCTCTGTTTTTTAGAGCATTACTGAATGCCCGCAGCACGATAGGCCTGCTTGAGCTGCTGCACATTGTTCAGCAAAGCCGTAGGGCCTGTGCTGCCCATCAGGTACCAGCCCTTGGGGTCCAGAAATACGATCTGGCCTTTCTGACCGGCAGGTGTGGACTTGACCTTGTCGTTATCAAACACCTTGGTCGAAGGAATGATCTCGCCACCGCCTGCCGCTGCGCCCACGCCTGTGTTGCGGTCAATCACATAAATCCACTCGGGCTGCAGCTTGGCCAGATCGTCAAACGTAAAGGCCGGGCCACCACGCGCAGGAATATCTTTGGCCGTCAGCTGCGACTTGGCACCCAACACATCAAACAGGAAACCAAAGCGTGCACCAGGGGCCTGGGGCATGATGCGTTCGTTGATGGCCATCAGCAGCACACCGGGCTGCGCCTGGGCAGCCAGTTGATTCAACTCAGCCACTTCAGACTTGATCCTGGCGACCAGAGCCTTGCCCTGCTCCTGCTTGCCGTACATATCGGCAATCTGGGTGATGTTGCGCTCCATGTCCTGCAGCATCGTTGCAGGCTTGACGCTGAAGTCCAGCGTAGGCGCAATCTTGCTCAGCACGTCCTGCTTCGCCGCCGAGCGGCCGCCCACAATGATCAGATCAGGCTTGATCTGGCTCAGCGCCTCGTAGTCAGGCTGAAACAGAGTGCCAGCGACCGTGTACTTGGCATCGCCATAGCCAGCCATGTATGCAGGGAACTGCGCCTTGGGCACGCCTGCAACGGGAATGCCCAGCGCCTGCATGGTGTCGAGCGTGGCGAGGTCGTAGACGACGGGGCGCTCAGGTGCAGCAACGGTAGATACAGCTTCGGCTTGGGCGACACCTGCCTGGTGGGCCTGGGGTGTTGTTGCAGCCATTACGCCCAGGCTCATGCTGGATGCCAGCGCCAATGCTGTGAGAGTCAAGTAGCGGTTCATAGTGTTCCCAAAGAAATGTCCCTGATGCCGCTGGCAACAGGGACATGGTGTGATTTATCAGAAGGCGGCTGTCAGGCTCAGGTTGTAGCGACGACCATCGTAGTGAGCGTCATACGTATCCTTATCCACTTTCTTATCAAACACGTTGTAAACACCAAAGCCCAGTTTCACGTCTTTTTTCAGTTTGTAATTGACACCCACATCTACAAACGTAAACGATGGTGTCTGATTATTCGCCATGGATGTACGGCTCAAATAGTCCGAAGATTTGCCGCGGAAGTTCACGCGACTCCAGACATTGGTGCTGGAGTTGGCATTCCAGTCCAAAGTAGCATTGAGCATATGCTTGGGCAGCTTATTCAGCGGGCGACCTGCAAATTTTCCGCTCTTTTGCTCAGATTTGGTAAAGGTATAGTTGGTCGCAAGCTGCAGATCTTGAATGATATTCCAGGTTGCTGTCAGCTCAATACCGCGCATATTCGCCTTATCGACATTCATGCGCTCACTGATGAACTTGTATTTCGTTCCATTGACCACACAATTACCTGTCGAAATACTGCTTCCACCGCCATCCGTGTCTTCACATACACGTTCCTCAGAAATCTTGTCCTTGAAATCGGTGTTAAACAGAGTCACGCTGGACATAAAATTGCGTTTGTTATCAAACACCAGTCCAATTTCCTGGCTCAGAGATTTTTCAGGCTTCAAATCTGGGTTGCCAAGAATGATGGCAGGATCGCCTCCACCACCCGTAATCTGCCCCCAGTCTGCAACCGCTGCACGCAGTGCTGGCGCCTTGAAGCCCGTCGAAACACCACCCTTGACCGTCCACTGCTCTGCAGCCTTCCAGACGCCATAGATACGCGGCGTCCACTCTGTACCGTAATTCTGATCACGGTTCATGCGCAAACCGGTCGTCAAGCTAAAAGTATCAGTCGCAGCAAATTCATTTTCTGCATACAACGCCCACTGGTAACGATCAATATGATTACGCGTGCTACCCTTCAGTTCATTACCTTGGTCATCCAAGCTTTCTTTTCGGTAGTAAACACCTACGGTTGTCACATTGGAGCTTCCGAGGGGCAATATGGCCTGGCTGTTGAACTCCGTATTCACCAAGTTCATATTTCGCACAGGATTATCTGTTTCTTCACGCTGAAGGTAGGTATTAATCTTGCCCCATGCGTAACTTCCTTGATGACCCAGGCTGTAGTCATTTTTGTAGTAGCTCTGATGTGATGGAGTATTAGGTGAGCACCCTTTTCTACCGCATGATTCCAAGGCCATGGACTTGCCGGGATTGGATTCACGTTTCTGAATCGTTCTGCCAACCAGAAAATCAAAATTATTTTGCTTGTCTGCTGCCAGATTCAGCTTCAGATTCAAAGCCTCTGTGCTCTGCTTACTAAAACCATTGACAATCTTGTCTTCATTGCGGTGTGAAGTCTGACCATAGATTTGCAAACCCAGCACTTCATTTTTGATCGGACCACCAAAATTAAAGCTGCTCTGGTAGATATCGCCAGCATCAGAGTTTTCTTGCTGCGTGGTCTCCGCACGCACACTGCCACCCCATTGCTGCGGTACTTTGCGCGTGATGATGTTGATCACGCCGCCCATGGCATCAGAGCCATACAGCGATGACATCGGGCCACGCACAATCTCAATGCGCTCAATCGCACTCAGTGGAGGCAGCCAGCCCTGCTCGATGCCTGAACCATCACTATTGGGGCGAGTCTCACGCGAGTTCTGACGACGACCATCGACCAAAATCATGGTGTAGCCAGCTGCCATACCGCGAATGCTGATATCGCTGGAGCTGCCGCCTCCCGTAACCAGCACCCCGGGCACATCACGCAAGGCATCTGTCACATCGCGATAGGAGCGCTTTTCCAGCTCTTCACGAGGGATCACGGTGATAGATGCGGGAGCATCTTCCACTGTCTGCTCAAAACCCGAAGCCGTCACCACCATCGCGCCCAGCACCTGCTCTGGCGAAGGCTGTGCCAGCGGATCAGCCGCAAACGAGGAAAACACACCACCGGCCATGATGGCTGCAGCAAAAGTTGGATAGGAAATGCGCAAAGGAGTCATTTTTGGCTTCGAGAAATCTAGTGAGAATCAATTTCATTAGTATCTCACTCATGTACATCAATAGACTGCAGATCGCCCTAAGAAATGACGGTGAACAAGAAGATGCACACATCGCGGCAGAGCAAGCTGACCGCCACACACCTGCAAAAAAACAAACTATTGATTTAAATAACAAATTTCACTGCATAGACTGATCTGCGAGGCACTCATCAAGCCATCACATCCCGTAGCACAGATCTCACAACTTGTTGCTTACAGGCTACAGGTCTACAGCAAAACACTACGCAAATGAGAAGTATTTTCATTAAGAAACGCATAATCCACGTCGTCAACCGATTCCGGCTTAAGACAAAGACGCAACCGGTACCGCAGCGCCACTGCGGCCATCCCCTTGTATTCCTTTCATGTCAGCCCTGGCTGAGATTGCTATGCCTCAAAAATCTGTTCCATTTTTCACTCGCCCTACACTGCTGGCGCTTGCTGCCGCAGCATGTGCTTCCGCCATCGCTCAGGACAACACACAGACCCTGTCTGAGGTGGTGGTTTCTGCCTCCGGCTTTGAACAAGACATTCGAGATGCACCTGCGTCGATCACTGTTATTACCAACGAGCAGCTCGCAGAGCGACGCGTCAACAACTTGGCGCAAGCCCTAGAAGGCGTGGAAGGCGTCGATGTTGGAGCAGGCACTGACAAAACGGGTGGACCCAATATCAGCATTCGTGGCATGCCCAGTGAGTACACTCTGATTCTGATTGATGGTCGTCGTCAGAATTCAGCAGGGAATGTCACACCAAATGGATTTGGGGGCACACAAACCAGCTTCATTCCCCCTGTTTCTGCCATTGAGCGTATTGAAGTCATCCGAGGACCCATGTCCACACTCTATGGCTCAGATGCTATGGGTGGCGTGATCAACATCATCACGCGCAAAGTCAACAAGGCATGGGGTGGCTCTGTCACCGTTGAGGGAACAGCCCAGCAAGAGTCAGAGTTTGGTGACTCTTACGGTGGTAAGTTCTACCTGAGTGGCCCTATTAAAAACGATTTACTTGGACTCGCATTACGTGGCAGCTCCGTACATCGTGATGCCTCAGATATCTCTTACATCGATAACGATGGGAAACGCGAAACTCCCATCATGGGCGCGAACCCCGTGCAATCAACAGTCAACACTTTTGGTGCTCGCCTCTCTTTAACGCCCAATAAATCCCATGACATTGTTTTAGATGTGGAGAGTGGTCGTCAAACTTATGACAACTCCAGAGGACAACTGGGAACACTCGGCGATGGCGGTTACTCCAAGGAACAAAAATACAAACGTGACCAGTGGAGTCTTGCACATACTGGCCGCTATGCATTTGGCATCTGGGAAACTAGCTTTCTCCATAATAAAACTGAAACTGTAGGTCGTCTAATTCCTCCTGGCGTCTCTGGAGCCGGTACACCTCGCAACTTGGAGACCACCAGTAAAGTTCTAGATACAAAATTGATAACCCCTTGGGCTAATCATTTGACTACCTTTGGCGGCCAATACTGGAAAGCGGATTTGATGGACGGCGTCGTTGCCGATAAATTCGACTTCACCCAGAAAGCACTCTTCGTGGAAGATGAGTGGAGCCTGACAGACGACTTCAAGCTTACGCTGGGTGGTCGATATGACCGACACAGTGTCTTTGGCGGAAAATTCAGCCCGCGCATTTACGGTGTCTGGAATGCTTCTTCGGAGTGGACCATCAAAGGTGGCGTCAGCAATGGATATAAAACGCCGCGCGTTGAACAACTTGCATCCGGCATCAATGGTTTTGGCCGCCAAGGTAAGTTACCACTGATTGGCAACCCCGATCTTCGCCCTGAAACCAGCCGTAGCACTGAACTTGGCTTCAACTTTGATGATGCAGAGCAGCGCTATGCAGCAGGTATTACGTTTTTCCACAATAGCTTTAAAGACAAAATAGCGTCAGGCGACGCCATTCCTAATTGCACATACACAGGAGCACCCAATCAACCCGGTTGCTTAAATGTTGGGAATTGGCCTGCAGTACCAGAATTCTCTCAATCCATTAATATTGATAAAGCCACGACCCAAGGTCTAGAACTCAATGGTCGCTTCAAAATCAACCAAGAATGGAGTACTAGTGCGAACTATACATATACAAAAAGCAAACAAAAAAGTGGGGAAAACATTGGTCAACCTCTGACAGACACACCCAAACACGCAGCAAATTTCCGCTTGGATTGGAAACCAAATGCCCAATGGAGTGGTTGGCTACGTGCAGAATACCGCAGCGAACGCTATCGCGGGAACCCCAACTCCGCAACAGCATCTACTGCAGCTGCAGTAAGAACGCTGGGTGACTATAAAGCATTTTCACAATTCCATATTGGCGCCAGCTATCGTGCAACGCCAAAATTCACATTGCATGCTGCGGTGTATAACCTATTCAACAAAAACTTTATTGACTATGGTTCCTATCAATATAAGGATGGTAAAGGTAAAACTGTAACAGCTTACAGCAATCGCTACATTAATCCACAAGATGGTCGACGCCTCTGGATTTCTGGAACTTATGAATTCTAATATTTAACAAAAATAAAAAGGGAGATTAATCTCCCTTTTTATTTTTTCAGTTATAGGGTTATTTAACCCCCAACAACTCCACCTCAAAATTAATCGTGGCATTGGGTGGAATCACACCACCTGCGCCACGGCTGCCGTAGGCAATGCTGGGCGGGCAGGTCAGCTTGGCTTTGCCGCCGACCTTCATCTTCTGCACGCCCTCGGTCCAGCATGGGATCACGCCATTGAGGGGAAAGTCAATGGGCTGACCGCGTGCGATGGAACTGTCGAACTCCTTGCCGCTTTCAGGAAACCAGCCACGGTAGTGCACACGCACGGTATCCGTGGCCTGAGGCTGTGCGCCTGTGCCTTCGGTGATGACTTCGTAGATCAGGCCACTGGGTGTGGTTTCAGGGGCAGCGTGGGCTGCGCCTACCGCCAGCAGGCTGGCAGCGGCCAGCGCAAAAACTTGTTTATTCATATGCAAAACGCTTTTCAGGGTTAGAAAGATCACGCAGCCATCATGACTTGGCAGCGGTGATGCCCATGGCATCCAGTGCCGCTTGCAGGTGTCCGACAGTACGCTCCACGTTGTGCCATTTTTCCAGGCCAAACAGGCCAATACGGAAGGTCTGAAAGTCAGCCCCCTCATCGCACTGCAGCGGCACGCCAGAGGCGGTCTGCAGGCCGGCTGCCAGGAATTTCTTGCCATTCTGGATGTCTGGATCCGTGGTGTAGCTCACCACTACGCCGGGCGCCTTGAAGCCTTCGGCCGCCACACTGGGGAAGCCGCGGGACTCCAGCAGGGCACGCACCTGGCGGCCCAGCTCCACCTGCTCTTCCCGCACCCTGGCAAAACCGTAGGCGCGGGTTTCCAGCATCACATCGCGCAGGCGCACCAGTGCATCGGTAGGCATGGTCGTGTGATAGGCGTGCTGGCCTTTTTCATAGCCCTCGGCAATCTGCATCCACTTCTTCAAATCGCACGAGAAGCTGGAGCTTTGCGTGTCTTCAATCGCCGTGCGTGCGCGCTCGGAGAGCATCACCATGGCGCAGCAGGGGGAGCTGCTCCAGCCCTTTTGCGGAGCAGAGATGAGCACGTCCACGCCGGTCTTGACCATGTCCACCCACATGGCACCGGATGCCACGCAGTCCAGCACCAGCAGTGCGCCCACTTCATGCGCGGCATCGCTGATGGTGCGGATGTAGTCATCCGGCAGGATGATGCCGCTGGCGGTTTCTACATGGGGTGCGAACACCACCTTGGGCTTTTCGGCACGGATCGTGGCCGCCACCTCCTCCGCCGGGCAAGGTGCCCATGGATCCTGACTGCCCGTGCCTTGCTTGCGCGCCTTGCAGACGACGGCGCCGCCACCCAGACCAAAGTTGCCGGTGTCAAAAATCTGCGTCCAGCGGTAGCTGAACCAGCCATTGCGCACAATCAGCACCTTCTGCCCATTGGCAAACTGGCGAGCCACCGCTTCCATGCCAAAGGTGCCGCTGCCGGGCACAAGCACAGCGGTGTGGGCGTGGTAGACCTCCTTGAGGACGCCCAGAATGTCTTGTGCCACGCCCACAAAGCGTTTGGACATGTGGTTGAGCGCACGGTCGGTATAGACCACCGAAAATTCCAGCAGCCCATCAGGATCGATATCAGGCAAAAGTCCAGGCATTGTTTCTCCAGTTTATGCGGGCGGCACAGGCCCCTATTGCTATGGAAATCAGCTTAGCACGCCGTTTTTCGGCGCGCGAGCCTGCTCAGACTTTCTGTATAGCAGGCATATGCCTGTGCATATGCTGCCTGCACTCAGGCTTTGTGGCTGTAGTCGCGTGCGCCAAAAATGCCACTGCCCACCCGCACCATGGTGCTGCCTGCCGCAATCGCGGTGTGCATATCGGCTGTCATGCCCAGGCTGATGGTGTCGAACTGCTCCAGCCCCGCCATGCCGCTGGCACGAATGTCCTCAAACACCTGCACCACCTTGCGGTGCACCTGCAGCATGGCTGCGTCATCCGCCTGTGGGTCGGGGATGCTCATCACCCCGCGCAGCTGCAGGCGCGGCAGCTGCGTGATGACGTGTGCCAGCTCCAGCGCCTGCTGCGGCGTACAGCCTGACTTGGTGCTGCCGCCATCCACATTCACCTGAATGCATACCTGCAGCGGTGGCAGCTCCTCTGGCCGCTGGTCATTGAGGCGCTGGGCAATCTTGTCGCGGTCAACGGTGTGCGCCCAATCAAAGTGCTGGGCCACCAGCTTGGTCTTGTTGCTCTGGATGGGGCCAATGCAGTGCCAGACCAGCGCTGGCACATCCACCATGGCACGCACGGCAGCAATTTTGTCTACGCCTTCCTGGATGTAGTTTTCCCCAAAGGCACGCTGGCCAGCCAGTGCGGCCTCACGCACGGCTTCGGCCGGAAAGGTCTTGGACACGGCCAGCAGCGACACTTGTGTGGGCTGTCTGCCGCACTTTTGACATGCTTCATGAATCTGCGTGTGAACGCTTTGGAGCTTGTTGGCAATCGTGGTCATAATCTTTTGAAGCGTACCAAACCATCCTGCCACTGAGCGCAATTCGCCGGGCAAGGTGGCACAAAACCATGTGAGATTCAGAGAGGGAGAACTGCAGTGGACATCACCACCCTGCTAGCGTTTAGCGTCAAGAACAAGGCCTCTGACCTGCACCTTTCCGCAGGGCTGCCTCCCATGATCCGCGTGCACGGGGATGTACGCCGCATCAATGTGGACCCGCTGGACCACAAGACCGTGCACGCCATGGTCTACGACATCATGACGGACAGCCAGCGCAAGGCCTATGAAGAGCATCTGGAGGTGGACTTCTCGTTCGAAGTTGCCGGGCTGGCGCGCTTTCGTGTCAATGCCTACAACCAGTACCGTGGCGCAGCGGCCGTGTTCCGTACCATTCCCAGCAAGATCCTGACGCTGGAAGACCTCAACGCCCCCAAGATCTTTGCCGATCTGGCGCTCAAGCCCCGTGGTCTGGTGCTGGTCACCGGCCCTACCGGCTCGGGTAAATCGACCACGCTGGCGGCCATGGTGGACTACCTCAACAGCAACCAGCACGGCCACATTCTGACGGTGGAGGACCCCATCGAATTCGTGCACACCTCCAAGAAAAGCCTGGTCAACCAGCGTGAGGTGGGCCCCATGACGCATTCCTTCTCTGCCGCCCTGCGCTCTGCCCTGCGTGAAGACCCGGACTGCATTCTGGTCGGCGAAATGCGTGACCTGGAAACCATTCGCCTGGCCATGACCGCCGCCGAAACTGGCCACCTGGTCTTCGGCACCCTGCACACCTCCAGTGCTGCCAAGACCATCGACCGTATCATCGACGTCTTCCCCGCCGAAGAAAAAGAAATGGTGCGCGCCATGCTGTCGGAATCGCTGCAGGCCGTGATTTCGCAGACGCTGTGCAAGACCAAGGACGGCAATGGCCGCGTGGCAGCGCACGAAATCATGATTGGCACCAGCGCCATCCGCAATCTGATCCGTGAAGCCAAGGTGGCACAGATGTACTCGGCCATTCAGACCGGCTCCAACGTGGGCATGCAGACCCTGGACCAGTGCCTGACCGATCTGGTGCGCCGCAATGTGATCAGCGCTGCCGAGGCACGCAGCAAGGCCAAGTCGCCCGAGAACTTCCCCGGTTAAGCCCTAGCGATTGGAGACATCAGCCATGGAACGCGATCAGGCCAGCAAATTCATCAACGACCTGCTCAAACTGATGGTGGCGCGCAAGGGCAGTGACCTGTTCATCACGGCCGACTTTCCGCCCGCCATCAAGGTGGACGGCAAGGTCACACGCCTTATGGACCAGCCTCTGGTGGCCGCACACACGCTGACGCTGGCGCGCTCCATCATGAGTGACCGCCAGGTGGCAGAGTTTGAGCGCACCAAGGAGTGCAACTTCGCCATCTCGCCAGCAGGCATCGGACGCTTTCGCGTCAACACCTTCATGCAGCAGGGGCGCGTAGGCATGGTGCTGCGCCGCATTCCTGCCGACATTCCTTCGATTGACCGCATGGGCCTGCCGCAGGTGCTCAAGGAGGTAGCCATGACCAAGCGTGGCCTGTGCATCTTTGTGGGTGCGACAGGCTCGGGCAAATCCACCTCGCTGGCCGCCATGGTGGACTGGCGCAACGAGCACTCCGAAGGCCACATCATCACCATCGAAGACCCCATCGAATTCGTGCACCCACACAAGAACTGCATCGTCACGCAGCGCGAAGTGGGGCTGGATACCGACAGCTGGGAGGCTGCGCTCAAGAATTCCCTGCGCCAGGCGCCGGATGTCATTTTGATGGGCGAAATCCGCGACCGCGAAACCATGGAGCACGCCATCGTGTTCTCGGAAACCGGTCACCTGTGCCTGGCCACCTTGCACGCCAACAGCGCCAACCAGGCGCTGGACCGCATCATCAACTTCTTCCCCGAAGAGCGCCGCGAACAGCTACTGCTGGACCTGTCGCTGAACCTGCGCGCCATGATCTCGCAGCGCCTGCTGGCACGTGAGAACGAAAAGGGCCGTGTGGCGGCCATGGAAGTGCTGCTCAATACACCACTGATTTCTGACCTGATCGCCAAGGGCGATGTGGTGGAAATCAAGGAAATCATGAAGAAAAGTCGCGAACTGGGCATGCAGACCTTTGACCAGGCCCTGTTTGACCTCTACGACAGCGGCACCGTCAGCTACGAAGACGCGCTGCGCAATGCGGACTCAGTCAACGACCTGCGCCTGCAGATCAAGCTGCACAGCAAGCGTGCGCACAACCCCAATCTGGCGGCTGGCACCGAGCACTTCCGCCTGCTGTAGACCTGCCCCCTGCCCTCAGCAGCCAATGCGCATAAAAAATCCCGGACGTTCCGGGATTTTTTATCAGCTTGCAACTGCCATCATTTCACCGGCGTGATTTCCACGACAGGCTCCGCTGCCTGCACTGCAGGTGCGGCAGTGCCCTGCTTTTCCAGGGCTTCCTCGCGGGCCTTGTAGTTGGCCAGATCGTCTTCGCTGATGGTTTCAAACACGCGCACCACCTTGCTCACGCCATTGACGCCACGCGCAATTTCCGCCGCACGCTTGGACTCGCGGGGCGTCACAATGCCCATCAAATAGACCACGTTCTGCTCGGTCACCACCTTGATGGTGTTGGCCTGCAAGTCCTTGGCATCCAGGAAGCTGGCCTTGACCTTGCTGGTGATGAAAGCGTCCTTGGAGCGCTGGCTCAGCGAAGACACAAAAGGCACGACCTGCACTTCGTTCACCACGCGACGCACGTTCTCCACGCTGGCCACGGCACGCTCCAGCGCTTCCTTCTGCGCAGCCGTGCGTACTTCGCCGGTGATCATGGCCGTGCGGTTAAAGCTGGTCACGCTGGCGCGGGAGCCTTCGGGCAGGATTTCGCGGATCTTGGCCGCAGCCTTTTGCTCAATGCGTTCGTCTTCCACAATCATTCCAGAGGTGCGGCGGTCCGTCGCCACCATGGCCGTGGTCACGGCGCCACCACCCAGCACCAGCGGCACGCATGCCGTCAGGCTGCCCAGCAGCAAAGTACCTCCCAGTACCGCTACCCCTGTTCGATACCATTGTTTTTTCATCACATCTCCTGTTCGCCCAGCAACTGGGTATCCACACCATCGCACAAACAATTGAGCACCAGGTCATGCACCTCACGCACGCGCGCAGGGCGCTCGTGGGGCACACAGATCAGCGTATCGGTTTCACGCATGCGGCCCGCCAGCGCACCACCGGTATGACCAGTCAGGGCCACCACCATCATGTCGCGCTCGTGGGCGGCCTCCACCGCATCCAACAGACAAGTTTCATTGCCGGTAATGGAAATCACCAGCAGCACATCGCCAGCCTGGCCCAGCGAACGCACCTGCCGCGCCAGATAGTGGTTGGACAGACTGGGCGTGCCCGCAATGGTTCCCAGATAGCCGCTGTCCGAGGTCAGTGCCACCGCTGCCAGCTCCGGCCGATCACGCTCGAAGCCGCTGACGCACAGGCCTGCAAACATCTGTGCCTGGCTGGCCGATGCCCCCGTGCCGCAGGCCAGAATCTTGCCGCCGCCGGTGATGCTGGCAACCAGCGCCTGAATGGCAGAGGCAATGGGCAGACTCAGCGCTTGTGCGGACTGGTACTTCAGGTCCGCGCTGTCGATGAAATGTTGTTGAATTTGTTGATCAAGCATGGGGTGGTGATGATAACTGTGGGCTTTCTCGGATTTTGTAGCGTTCAGTAAGGGACTGCATCGCCTTGCCGCAGTTCCCGCAGGCAGACCCGTGGTCAGTCTGCCTCAAATGCCGATGCAATCCACTGCAGCTGGCCTGCGTCCATCAGCACCACATCAAAGCGGCAGGCTGCTGCACTGCCCTGCGCCTGCAGCCAGCACTGCGCGGCATGGATGAGCCGCTGACGCTTGGCATGGCCAATGCTGCCGCCTGCACCACCAAAGCCGGTGTGGCTGCGGCTGCGCACTTCCACAAACACCACCGTGCCATCTGCGGCTTGCAGGATTAAATCAATCTCACCCCCTCCGCGTCCGGGCGTTCGATAATTACGCGCTAACAACCGCAGGCCTTGTGCCTGCAGATAGGCCAGTGCCCGATCTTCAGCCTGCTGCCCCTTGCTGCATGTGCTCTGCATCTGAGCGTCCGTGTGGGTAGCTACAGCCGTGCTGCGCCCACGCTGCCACCAACGCATACCTGCCCCTCCCCCTTGTAGCAATGGCTGTCATGACGCTGCCCCCTTAAACAGGTTGTAGCCCAGCGCCTGTGCCACATGGGCCACCATTTTCTGCCCACGCACGCTGTTGCCCACACTGTCCAGCGGTGGCGAAAACGCTGCAATTCCCATTACGCCAGGTACGACCGCCACAATGCCGCCACCTACGCCACTCTTGCTAGGCAGGCCCACGGCATACGCCCAGTCGCCCGAGCTTTCATACATGCCCTCCATCATCATTTCTGCCAGAATTTTGGGTACATGCGCGGCCTGCAGCACGCGCTGGCGGGTCAAGGGGTTCACACCTGCTGCAGCCAGCGTCGCACCCATGGTGGCCAGCTCCAGCGTGTTCAGCAAGGTTGAGCACTGGCGCGTATACACATCACAGGCCTCCATGGGGTCGCAATACATATAGCCTGCTGACTGCAGCAGCCATGCAATTGCACGGTTGTGCCCATTGGTGCTCTGCTCGGAATCGTTCAGCGATGGTGACAGTGCGATCTCGCTGGAACCCATGGCCTGCTGCATCTGCAGCATGCGCTGCCAGCGCTCTTCCACGGAAGCTGCCTTAACCAGGCTGGTCGCCGCCATGGCACCAGCATTCACCAGCGGTGACAGGGGCTTGCCGCCATGTAGCTCCAGTGCAATGACCGAGTTGAAAGGCAAGCCGGTAGCCTGCGCACCAATCTTGCTGTGGATGGCTTCAGCCCCCCAGTCTTCCAGCGCCAGTGCCAGCGCGCAAACCTTGGAGATGGACTCCAGCGCAAAGCGGTACTGTGCATCCCCTGCGGTAGCCACTTGCCCTGCAGCCGTCACCACAGCGATGGCTGACAAATGGCTGGGAATGTCTGCCAGAAAGGGAATGTAGTTGGCATTGGCGCCGCCCTGGGCCTGCCCGTGGGCTTGATACGCGGCCTGCACTGCCGCCTGTACGGCTTCGAAATCTCGCATGTCATTTTCCTCCTGATGCACTGTTCCCCCCTCACGCAAGCATTCTTTCTCGCCAGGCAAGGCCATAGCATGGGGTATAGCACAGGCGCTGCGGGCCGCATATCTGAGCACTGATACGTACAATCTGCGCCACTGCATGAAGGGGCCTTGGCGCCCCATTTCAAGGAACAACATTGAGTGCCTCTTTTGCATCGGCATTGACAGCAGCGCGTGATGCAGCTGCCTCGCAAAATTATCCACAAGGCGTGCTCTACGTCATCGCCACGCCTATCGGCAATCTGGCCGACATCTCGCTGCGCGCCCTGCACGTGCTGCAGATCGTGGACGCCATTGCCTGCGAAGACACACGCCACACCCAGGGCATGCTGCGCAGCTACGGGCTGGACCGCCCCGGCAGCCAGCTGCTGGCCGTGCACCAGCACAACGAGGCCGAGGCCGCCGCAGGCATCATTGCCCGCCTGCAGCAAGGCCAGCGCATTGCCTATGTGAGCGATGCTGGCACTCCCGGTGTGAGCGACCCCGGCGCGCGCCTGTGCGCTGCGCTGCAGGCCCACGGCCTGCGCGCCATGCCCCTGCCCGGTGCCAGCAGCGTGACCAGCGCCATCAGCGTGGCAGGCTGCGTGCCCCCCGGCCAGACCGATGGCGGCTTTGTGTTTGCCGGTTTTCTGCCCACCAAAAATGCCGAGCGCCAGGCGGCCGTGCAAAAGCTGGCGGCAGAGCCGCGCTGCACCGTGCTGCTGGAAGCGCCACACCGCATTCAGGACATGGTCAAGGCCCTGGCCGTGCTGGGAGAGCGCAAGGTGACGCTGGCGCGCGAAATCACCAAGCAGTTTGAGCAGGTGAGCACCCATGCCGCGCAGGACGTCGCCGCCTGGCTGGAAGCCGAAGCCACGCGCAGCAAGGGCGAGTTCGTCATCGTGCTGCACCCGGTGGAGCTGCAGCAGGAAAACGGCGAAGCCGAGCGCGTATTGCGCCTGCTGCTGGCTGAGCTGCCGACCAAGACGGCCGTCAAGCTCACCGCCGAAATCACCGGCGCCAACCGCAACACCTTGTATGACCGCGCGCTGGAGCTCAAACGCGCTGCGGAAGGCGACGAGGAATAACAGCCAAATTGGCCGCTAGCGCTGATGCAGCAAGCGCTGGCAGCTATGGTTTTCAGGCGTAGGCCAGACCTGCCGCCACGCCACCGAACAGGTCACCGGCGACCTGTGGCGTGGTCGGGAAAGCCTGCTGCAGCGCATCACGCAGGGTCTGCAGGGCCGACGAACCACCGGTCAGATACAGCGCAGTGATCTGCTCCTTGCGCAGACCGGCCTTGTTCACGCATTCCTGCGCGCACTTGACCACCTCAGCCAGCAGGGCCTGCAGGTGCTGCTCCAGCCCTTCAGGCGTAATTTGCGCAGCCAGACCACTTTCCACCCAGCCCAGATCCAGCGGCGCCACGGCAGCCGTGCTGGATGCGGTGATCTTGCCCTGCTCCACGGCATCGGCCAGGCGGTGGCCAGCTTGTTCTTCGAGTACCCGCATCAGGCGGGCATGCAGATGGCGGTCGCTGTAGTCACTGCGCAGACCTTCGGCTTCACGCATGGACTTGGCGGTGTACAGCCACTGAATCAGGTGCCAGGTGGACAGGTCATAGAACACGCGGCTGGGCACTTCGCGGCCGCTGGGGCCGTGGTGGCCCAGACCCAGCAGGGGCTGCACTTCGGCAACGTTGAGCTTGTGGTCAAAGTCCGTACCGCCAATGTGCACGCCCGTAGTCGCCAGAATGTCCTGCGCGCGGTCCAGCTTGCCGGCGTGCTGCGGGCCCAGGCGCACCACGGTGAAGTCCGACGTACCGCCGCCAATGTCCACCACCAGAATGCAGGCCTCTTCGCTCAGGCGCTGCTCATAGTCCAGCGCTGCCGCAATGGGCTCCAGCTGGAAAGCCACTTCCTGGAAACCTGCTGTGTGCGCCGCCGCTTCCAGCGAAGCCTGTGCCTGCGCATCACGCTCGGGGTTGCCATCCACAAAGTGCACGGGGCGGCCCAGCACCACACGCTCGGGCATGCCGCCCATGTGCTGCTGCGCCTGCTCAGCCATGTGCTTGAGGAAGATGGCAATGATGTCCTGGTAACTCACCAGCTGGCCGTGCACTGCCGTCTTGTCCTGCAGCAGGCTGCTGCCTAGCAGGCTTTTGAGCGAGCGCATCAGGCGGCCTTCTTCGCCCGCCAGGTATTGCCGCATGGCATCACGGCCGTAGTGCGTGCTGTGGTCTTCGTAGTGAAAGAACAGCGCCGTGGGCATGGCCGCTGCCTTGCCTTCCAGCGGCACCAGCTGTGCGCTCTGCCCGGCGGTGCGCCATGCCATGGCGGAGTTGGAAGTACCAAAGTCAATACCCAGCGTGGTGTGCGGAAGAATGTGCATGCAAGAAATCCAGAGAGGGCAGCCCTCTATCAAAACAAGAGCTGCCAGCGCTGATAAAACAAGCTTTTAAGATACTTTTCTCTTTAAAAGCAAGTGTTTATCAGCGCTGGCAGCTATGGTTTTGATGCTGCCTTGTCAAACAAAGGGGCGCTATTGTGGCAGCTTGGGGAAAGCCTTGCTGGTCTTTCAGCATGCGCATACCAGCAGAAAGCTACCCTGCGAAACTCGACTTCACTCCTGCATCGCGACGCTTGTGCATGCGTGGGGAAGGCAGTGGCTATGCTGTCTGCTTTCGGCCATTAGCAGTCATTCCATCATTGATTTTGAACTACTTGCAACAAGCTCCAACCTCGAAATGTTTAGACTTGACTAAAGAGATTGTTTATCATTGCTCAGTCTCATAAATCCGAATAGATTCATTTTTATGAGAGCGACAGGATTTTTTTGTCGTATAAATTTAGCTAGAGCGCGAGGGAGTTTCAGTGCATCTCTATCACGGAACGTTGGGACCAAAGAAGTGTACATTTGAGCAATTTAGTCATTTTGGTACACGCGACGCGGCAATTGAGAGGATTGCAAGAAGACTCCTTGAGGGAGCTTACGAAGAGCCTATTGTTATGCAGGTGGAACTTCTTTTTAATGAAGAAGAAATCCTGAAGCTAAGTGAGGATTGGGGTTCAAATCAGCCCATTGCATTGGCAAGGGCGCTCAAAGATCACTTCGAGAACGTAGATTACGAGAAACACAGAATCTTCGAAGAAATACGTACAGATCTGATTCGCGCCAAGTCGAGCGGTAAGGAATTTCGTGAGAACGGCTGGGAGCGGATAGGCAAGGTGTTAGGCGATATGCGTATATCCGCAATTCAGTACCCTAATCAGGTTGAAGCCGTTGGATCTGTTTCATACTGTGTAATCCGATCCATAAGTCCCAAATGCTTAAACATCTCAAAGCCAACGCCTGATGAGCTAACAACGGCAAAAGAAGCTGTGCAACGAGTAATGGATAATACGCTATAAAAATCCATTCAAGCCAAACCCGCTTTGCGGGTCGGATTAATTCAAGGTGTTAGGCCACTCACTATGTCCGTGACCATTTCCATGCGTCAATACTTGTCGATAGGCCATCTATCGGCAGCTGCCTTGTTTGCGAGCCAGTGCAAAGAAATTGAGGCTATGGCGCAAGCTACGCCGATTGACAGCCCTCAACGTAGGCAACACAACGCTTGTGCAATCTCGTCGGTAATCGTCTCTACAGCCTTCCTTGAAGCAACAATCAATGAGATGTTCTCAGACTGTGCCGATAATCACAGCACCGAGCGGATTGCGGCCTTGCCAGCCAGAAATTTAATGGCGAATCTATGGAGAAAAGGAATCCCCAGAACAGCATCGTACCCGATTATCGAGAAGTACGAAATCGCACTGGAGCTGAATGGCAAACCAACATTCAACACTGGAGCGAGTCCTTATCAAGATGTAAAGATGTTGATTGAATTACGCAATGCCCTAATTCACTACGAGCCTGAAACAATAGTTGGATACAGCGGACACGAAACGCCACAACTGCACAAGTTTGAAAAACGACTCAAAGGAAAATTCCTCATCAACACACTGACAGGTTTAGGTAATCCGTTCTATCCGGACAAAGTTCTCGGTGCAGGTTGCGCTCAATGGGCAGTAAGCACTGCTGTCGCGTTCACTGATGATTTTTTTCAAAGGCTAGGTATCACTCCTACTTATGAGCACGTTCGCGCAACATATCTGTGAGCCATTTATCCGTGTGTGGCCGCACTCGGCGCTCAAGCGGACAACTTCCAGTTGCCGCTTACCTTAGTTCGTTAGTAGATGTCTGCTTTGGGTCGAGAGCAGGCTTTCAAACAGAGCGATGCTGCTTGCTACCACCCCGCGCGCAAGCGTCGCGCGTGATCAAAATAAAAAATCAAATTTCCGGCGGCTGTCTGAGCGGAACGACGAAGGAGTGCAGCGAGTTCCGCCGGACAGCCGTCAGCAGACGCGCTTTTTGGTCACTTTTTGTCGCGCACAAAAAGTGACTCGCCTGCCGGGGCGAGACCCGGCCCTCCCCTCAAACACATCACCGCCACCTCAAATAACAAAAGCCACCCCAGCACAACAGCCAGGGTGGCTTTTTCTATCCAGCCGCTGAAAAGCACTTTTCAGCCCAGCGCATTACTGGGCTGACGCTGCCTCCAGCATGCCCCCACCCAGCGCCTTGAACAGATTGACCTCGCTGATGGCCTGCTGCAAAGCGGTTTGCACCACGCCCAGCTCGGCATTGAGCAGGCTGCGCTGGGCATCCAGCACGGTCAGATAGGCTTCCACGCCGTTGTCATAGCGCAGCTGGGCCAGGTCCAGGTACTTGCCAGAGGTTTGCAGCAGGTGCTGGTTGGCCTGCAGCTGCGTGCCAAAGGTTTTGCGGGCGGCCAGGCCATCTGCCACTTCGCGGAAGGCGGTCTGGATGGCTTTTTCATACTGCGCCACACGCATGTCTTTTTGCAGCGTGGCGTAGTCGAGGTTGGCCTTCAGGCGGCCACCGCTGAACAGCGGAATATTGATCTGGGGCGCAAAGCTCCAGGCACCCGAGCCGCCCTTGAACAGGCCGGACAGATCGCTGCTGGCCGTGCCCGCACTCGCGGTGAGCGAGATGCTGGGGAAGAAGGCCGCACGCGCCGCGCCGATGTTGGCGTTGGCGGCCTTGAGCTGCTGCTCGGCAGCCAGAATGTCCGGGCGCTGCGCCAGCACCTGCGAAGGCAGGCCCACGGGTAGTGCCGCAAACTGCCAGCGCTGCGGTGCCACGCGCGCATTGAGCACGGAAGCGGGCAGTTCGGCCCCCACCAGTGCCTGCAGGGCGTTCAGGTCCTGCTCCACGGCACGCTGCATCTGGGCGTGCTGGGCACGGGCGCTGTCCACGGCGGTCTGGGCCTGGTGCAGCTGCAGGTCGGAGGCAATGCCGTTTTCCACCTGCACCGCAATCAGCGCCAGCGCGTCTTCATTGGCCTTGACGGTGCGGGTCAGCACATCCAGCATCTGCTGGTTGGCCTGCCAGCTCATCCAGGCGCTGGCCGTGGCAGCGACCAGGCTCAGCTCGGTGGCCTTGCGCGTGCTTTCCATGGCCAGGTAGTTCTGCAGGGCCTGCTCGTTGAGCGACTTCACGCGGCCAAACAGGTCCAGCTCATAGGCGGCCACGCCCAGCCCCACGGTGTAGGTGCTGGAGATGACGGCATCTGGCGCACCCGCCACATCGGCAGGCACACGCTGGCGCGAGCCTGCGGCCTGTGCACCGATGGCAGGCGTGCTCTCGGCTTTCTGAATGCGGTAGAGCGCCTGAAAGGCTTCCACATTCAGCGCGGCAGCGCGCAGGTCGCGGTTGTTGGACAGCGTGAGGGCAATGACTTCGCGCAGCTCAGGGTTGGCAAAGAACTGCTGCCACTGCACGGCGGCGGCTTCGCTGCCTTGCGCCTGTGCGCTGGGCCAGGTGGCGGCCACGGGGGCGGCCGGGGTTTCATACTTGGGGGCCATGGAGCAGGCGCTCAACAGCCCCGCCAGCGCCAGAGCGCCGGTCAGGGTGTGCAATTTCATGCGTTTTTCTCCTCTGCTTCCGCAGCAGGTGTGCGCTTGCCAAAGCGTTCGGTGATATGACCAATCACGTAGAAGAACAGGGGCACAAAGAAGATGGCGAGGAAGGTACCCGCCAGGGTGCCGCCCACCACGCTGGTGCCGATGGAGTGCTGGCTGCCGCTGGATGCGCCCGTGGCAATGGCCAGAGGCACCACACCCAGCACAAAGGCCATGGAGGTCATGATGATGGGGCGCAGACGCAGGCGTGCAGCTTCCACGGCAGCGCGCATCAGCGGCTTGCCTTCGCGATGCAGCTCGCGTGCGAACTCCACGATCAGAATGGCGTTCTTGGCCGCCAGACCCACGGTGGTAATCATGCCGATCTGGAAGAACACGTCATTGGTCAGACCACGGCTCAGTGTGGCCAGCACAGCACCCAGAATACCCAGGGGCACCACCAGCATCACCGAGAACGGAATCGCCCAGCTTTCGTACAAGGCTGCCAGACACAGGAACACCATGAGCATGGACAGGGCCATGATCCAGGCGCTCTGGTTGCCCGCCTTGATTTCTTCATACGACAGGCCAGACCAGACCAGGTCCACACCCGGTGGCAGCTGCTGGGCCAGACCTTCGACCACGGCCATGGCTTCACCCGTGCTCACGCCGGGGGCTGTGCCACCGACGATCTGCACGGCAGGCACGCCGTTAAAGCGCTCCAGCTTGGCGGGGCCGTAGACCCACTTGCCGGTCGCAAAGGCGCTGAAAGGCACCATCTTGCCGGCGTCATTGCGCACATACCACTTGGCGAAATCGTCCGGACCCACGCGCGATTCCGCCTTGCCTTGCAGGAAGACCTTCTTCACGCGGCCACGGTCGATAAAGTCATTGATATAGGCCGAGCCCCAGGCAATCGACATGGTGGAGTTGATGTCCGCCAGATTCAGACCCAGCGCACGCGCCTTTTCCTCGTCGATTTCAATCTGGAACTGTGGCTCGTCAGACAGACCGTTGGGGCGCACCATGGCCAGCTGTGGCGTCTGCGCCGCCATGCCCAGCATCTGGTTGCGCGCCTGCATCAGCACTTCGTGGCCCACGCCACCGTTGTCCTGCAGGTAGAAGTCAAAGCCTGTGGCATTGCCCAGTTCGATGATGGCTGGCGGCATGATGGGCACGATCATGGCGTCATTGATCTGGCTGACAAAGCCCCAGGTGCGGCCATGCAGCGCCTTGAGGTGCTGATCAGGGCGCTTGCGCTGCTCAAAGGGCTTGAGCTCCACGAACAGCAGACCAGAGTTCTGACCGCGACCGGCAAAGTTGAAGCCGTTCACCGACATCACGCCGTTGACCGTGTCCTTTTCGTTTTCCAGCAGGTGGTTCACCACCTTCTGCAGCACCTGCTCGGTACGGGCGGCCGAGGCATTGGGTGGCAGCTGTACCTGCACCATCATGGTGCCCTGGTCTTCTTCGGGCAAGAAGGCGGTGGGGATGCGCGCAAACAGCACCGCCAGTGCCACCAGCAGCAGCACATAGATCAGCAAGAACCACTTGTTGCGCTTCAAGATGCCTTCCACGCCCACGGCATAGCCGCTGGCACCGGCGTTGAACACGCGGTTGAACCACGCAAAGAACGCGGCAGGCTTCTTGCCGGGTACGGGTGCCTTCAGAATCGTCGCGCACAGGGCGGGCGTGAAGATCAGCGCCACCAGTACGGACAGGGTCATGGCAGCCGCAATGGTCACGGCAAACTGGCGGTAGATCACGCCGGTGGAGCCATCCATGAAGGCCATGGGCACAAACACGGCAGAGATCACCAGACCGATACCGACCAGCGCACCGGAGATCTGGCCCATGGACTTGATGGTGGCTTCCTTGGGCGAGAGATGCTCTTCGTGCATCAGACGCTCCACGTTTTCCACCACCACAATCGCGTCGTCCACCAGCAGACCAATTGCCAGCACCATGGCAAACATGGTCAGCAGGTTGATGGTGAAGCCCGCTGCCAGCAGGATGCCGAACGTACCCAGCAGCACCACAGGCACGGCCAGCGTAGGCACCAGCGTGGCACGGATGCTCTGCAGGAACAGCAGCATCACCAGAAACACCAGCACAATGGCTTCAAACAGGGTGTGGACCACCGAGTCGATGGACACCTGCACCACGGGCGAGGTGTCGTAGGGGAAGACCACCTTCACTCCGGGCGGGAAGTTGGGTTCCAGCTTGGCAATGGTGGCGCGCACGGCCTTGACCGCATCCAGCACATTGCCGCCGGTGGTCAGACGCAAGGCCAGTGCCGACGAAGGCTTGCCGTCAAACTTGCTGGAAATGGCGGTGAACTGGCCACCCAGCTGCACATCGGCCACGTCCTTGAGGCGCACCTGGGCACCATTGGGCTTGACCTTGAGCATGATTTCGCGGAACTCTTCCGCCGTCTTCATGCGGGTCTTGCCCAGCACGGTGGCCTGCAGCTGCACCTTGTCATTGATGGTGGGCAGACCGCCGAGCTGACCGGCAGACACCTGCACGTTCTGGCTCTTGACGGCAGCCATCACATCCGAAGGCGTGAGCTGGTGGGCATTGAGCTTGGCAGGGTCCAGCCAGATGCGCATGGCATATGGTGCACCAAACAGCGTGAAGTCACCCACGCCCTCGGTACGCGAGATGGGATCCTGCAGGTTGGTGGCAATGTAGTCCGCCAGGTCGGCCGAACTCATGGAGCCGTCTTCCGACACCAGGCCCACCACCAGCATGAAGTTCATCTGGTACTTGGCCACGCGGATGCCCTGCTGCTGCACTTCCTGCGGCAGCATGGGGGTGGCGAGGTTGAGCTTGTTCTGCACCTGCACCTGGGCGATGTCAGGGTCCGTGCCTTGCTCGAAGGTCACGACGATCTGCATGGAGCCATCCGACTCCGAAGCCGAGGTGATGTAGCGCAGGCCATCGAGGCCGTTGAGCTGCTGCTCGATCACCTGCACCACGGTGTCCTGCACGGCCTGTGCAGAAGCGCCGGGGTAGGTCACCGAAATCGAGATCGCGGGTGGTGCCACATTGGGGTACTGGTTGATGGGCAGGCCCTTGATGGCCAGCACACCCTCCAGCATGACCACAATGGCCACGACCCACGCAAAAATGGGGCGGTTGATAAAGAACTTGGACATGGCGTGCTTTCCTTATGCGCCCTTGCCCACGGCGTACAGGTCGGTCACGATGTCCACATTCGTGGCAGGCACGGGCTGCACGGGCATTTCGCCGCGCAGTTTCTGCAGGCCTTCGGTAATCACCTTCTCACCGGGTTGCAGACCACCTTCCACCAGCCAGGTATTGCCCACCGAACGGACCGCATTCACAGGGCGTGGCTTGGCGATGTTGTCTGCCCCCACCACCCAGACCATGGGCTTGCCCTGGGTGTTGCGCCACACGGCCTGCTGGGGCACGAGCAGAGCATCGTCCCTGGCAGCCGTCTGCACCTGGGCACGCACAAACATGCCGGGGCGCAGCAGGCCATCGGGGTTGGCAAAGGTGGCGCGCAGGGTCACGGAACCTGTGCCCTCATCCACATGCATTTCCGAAAACTTGAGCGTGCCCTGCACGGGATAGACGCTGCCGTCTTCCAGCAGCAGTCGCACCTGGGCGCTGCCCTTGGCATTCTCGGCACGCAGGCGCAGGATGTCGGTCATGGACTGCTGCATGTCCACATGGATGGGGTCCAGCTGCTGCACGGTGGCCATGGCCTGGGACTGGCCCACGCTGACCAAGGCGCCTTCAGTCACATTGGAGCGGCCGATATAGCCGGAGATGGGCGACAGCACCTTGGCATAGACGGTGTCGATGCGTGCCAGCTCGACGTCAGCCTGGGCATTGCGCCAGGCGCTCATGGCGTCGTCGTACTGCTGCTGGCTGATGGCGTTCTTCTCGCGCAGCACTTCGTAGCGCTTGGCCAGGTTCTCGGCACTTTGCAGCTGGGCCTGCGCCTTGGCCAGGCGGGCGTTCATGGTGGCGGGGTCAATCTGGTAGAGCGGCTGGCCCTTCTTGACCATGCTGCCTTCTTCAAACAGACGCTTTTGCACGATGCCGCTGGTCTGGGGTCGCACTTCCGCCACGCGCGAGGCCACGGTACGGCCGGGCAGCTCTGCATCCAGCGACACAGCCTGTGGCTGCACCTCATACACCCCCACGGCGGCAGGGCCGGGAGCACCGGCCTGCGCACCGGGCTTGTCACCACAGGCAATCAACGTGGCTGCGGCCGCCACGGCCAGCGCCGTGCGCACCACGTTTGGAAGCGTCACGCTCATGAATTCACTCTCCTCGCAAAAGCCAGCCCCTGCTGGCACATCAGGGTTAGACGACAAAAGGACGGTGCGCCTTGCGGTGCATCCGCCCTTTTACCTGTATCACATTGCGATTCAGTGTATCACTAGACGATCATTTTCGAGGGCATCACCACGGGCACAACCCTACGACCACAGAAGGCGATAAGCTCGGTGACTTGCATCCTTTCCCAACCTCTGCACAACTTCGAGATGGCCTGCCATGACCGAAAGCCCCGCTATTGATCCCGACGACCGCCAGCAATGTGGCATTCAGGTCATTGCGCGCATGAGCCGCATCATGCGTGTGCTCTCTGCCCACGGCCAGCCCTGCGGCATGAGTCTGGCTGCGATTGCGGCCGAGGTGGAGCTGCCGCGCTCGACCGTGCAGCGCATCATCAATGCGCTGGTGGTGGAAAACATCGTCGAGCCGGCGGGCAGCACCGGCTTTCGCATTGGCCCGGCGCTGGGGCAGATGCTGTACCAGACGCATTCGGACATCGTCCCCGTGCTCAAGCCCTATGCCGAGCAGCTGTCGCTGAAGCTGCAGGAAACCGTGTGCCTGGTGCGACTGCAGCAGCACCAGCTGCATGTGGTGGATGCCATCGTAGGCGAGCAGGTGCTGCGCGTGGTGCCGCAGCTGGGCATGGCACCGCCACCGCAGACCACAGCACCCGGCAAGACGCTGCTGGCGCGCATGGATGACGCCTCGGTGCAGGAATGGGTGCGGCAATCAGGCGCGCCCAACGCCGTGCCGCTGAAGCAGCTGCTGCGTGAGATGGCCCAAATCCGCAGCCAGGGCTTTGCACTGGACTATGACCAGGTGCTGCCTGGCGTGGCGGGGCTCGCGGTCTCCATTGGCACCTACCGTGGCGCATATTCCATGGCCGTGCTCGCCCCCACGGTGCGCATGCGCGAGAAGCTCGACAGCTTTCAGCGCGAGCTGTTCACGCTGCGCGATGCCATGGAAAAGCTGCTGGGCAAGCCCAGTCTGCTCGCCTAGGGCGTGTTCACGTAAACATTGGGTTCGCGCAGCCACGACAAGGCCGTCAATGCGCGACGCACGGTGCAGCGCGGGTGGACACCCGCGCAAGACGGGCAACAAAGCAGGGGCGGCCTTGTCGTGGCTGCCCCTGATATTGAAATCACCAATGGGGTTGAAGGCTTGGGGCGGTCTGCGTTGTTGCGGCAGCTTGCAAGGCGCTCGGCATTGCTGCGCCAC
>ENA-UOJC01001332-UOJC01001332.1-human-gut-metagenome-genome-assembly--contig:-C104-NODE-1332-length-34463-cov-45.641653_pt1 | contig 34463 bp, 50 predicted proteins | sample MGYA00242339_ERZ723886 | MGnify/ENA metagenome assembly ERZ723886 | reverse complement strand
TGTCGAGTCCGAAGAAAAACGAAAGGGCGCCGGTGAGGGCGCCCACTGCCGCGGCTACGATTTTCTCGGTGCCTTCCGGCAAGAAGTCAGTCGTCATGCGCACCCTCTCCGGCATTGATTACTTGTTTCGGCCTGAGCCTTTTATCGGGTGAAAATACACCCAGTGTTGACCGTATACGTTACCGGGGACGGGTTCACCCCAAATCTTCCAGCCTGCTCCGATACGAACGCACTTCCACACGCCAAAAATTCGGTAGTGCTTCACGTAGTAAAACTGCCAGCAGACAGGCTTCCCATTGCGAAACACTTTCCACCGGCACACGCCCGAAATACCCGATGTGTCGCCAATAGTCGGATCGCCATCGACCTGCTTCACGTCTCCGGCCTGATGGTGAAAGCCGATCACGTCAATGTTGAAGCCATAACCGCAGTTTCGCCACAGCCACGCCACCCGGCGCACGTAGGCCGCAAGCGGGGCGGTTGACGTGCCCCAACGCGCAAGATGACCTGCGTCGCCGTCAATGCTGTTGTCAGGCGTCTGCCACCACCAAAGCCAAGACGGCAACCAGCCGTCTTTGTCGGCAAAGAGCACGACGAGCGGCGTTAGAAGACGTCCGAAAACGTCGAAGGCAAGGGATGCCGGTAAAAAGCAAAGCCATCTCAAATACATGGCAACACCTATAAAAAAGCCCCTCATGGAGGGGAGTTCATTCGCGCATTGATGGTGGCAACTGTCGCCTGAGAATTTCGCTTTTGTACGATTCTTCGCAGTGGTTCTTGTCGAACCACAGCAGGGCATCGATCAGCCGCTTTGGCCAGAGCCGCTGGCCCGAGCAGTATTCCCGCCATGCCCGGCTCGACAAACTCTCATCAGGCCAGCCGCCGATCAATGCGTTGGCGAGTTGATCAAACGCGATCAGCACGTTCTTGATGTAAGCCATCATGCGGCCGTGAAGTCTGCTGGTGTGAATTTGATCGTGATGGCCTCCAGCTCTTCCTTTGTCTTCGCCTTCGCGATGGCATTACGAATCTTCCACTTCTGCTGATAAGCGAGATTGCCGGAGTTGATGATCTCGAGCTGGAGGACTTTGAGCTGATCGAGGGTGACGGCGTGGCCCTCGTTGTTGGCGTCCATGAAGACGAGCGTGCCGTCCGTGTCGAAGGTCGCCTGTGCTTCGGCGGCCGTCACGAGGCCGTTCACGTCCTGCATGGCGCGGGAGTCCGAATTGGCCTCAAAGCCGAGACTCGACTTCATCGTGGCGCCGTCCGTGTACCAGGAATTAAACGCCGCATCCAGCTCGCTGGTCTTTTCCGTGCGGACTTCTTCGACAGTCTTTTCAGGGATCGCTTCGACCTTCCACTCCAAGTTATCGCCCTTGACGATCTGAAATTTCGTGTTGTCAGCTTCGACGAGCTTCTGATAGAGAGCGCGCAAGGCGTTCATGCGGTCGGTCTGCTTGTAATGATCGACCGGGCCGAGGGCTACGCATTCGGCGGCTGTCGTGGGCTTCTTTTCGGCGAGCCACTTCTTGCCTTCCGCGTCCCACTTGTAATACGCGTCGGCGGTTTTGGGATCATCCGCGGGTGCCTTCGTGTTGACGACGTCCGGAGGCAGCAGGGGCTGGCCGTCCTTGTCGTTCTGGCAGGCTGTGAAGCCGTCAAAGTAGCCATCCTCGTCCAGATGAGGAAGATTAAAGAGGTCTGACATGATGAAGTCTCCTACACAGAGAAAAAGAGCCGATTGTATATATTAATTCAGCGTGCCCAACGTCAAATGTCGTTCTTACGGAGAATCGGTTGCCGCAGCTTATGTTTTGATGATAATCAAGGAATAGGCCGCAGGAACGCTTACTGAGGTTGATCGCCCATATATGCTGTTTGAGGTTGAGGCATAAAGCCTCAATTCAGGCCAACTCTTATCGCCTTGAATATGCCCTGCGTAGTTGTGGGTCTTTGACATATCTGCGCGAAAAGCTCCGTAGGTGTTTTCAATTGCCTCTACCCCGTAAAAAAAGGCTCCTCCAGTTATGTCCGGCAACCCAGCCGAAACGGTCGAGCCGACGTTATTGGCGTAGGTGGTGCCTAAAATATGACGCCCGTTGTAATTCGGCAGATAAAATGTGTTTCCGGATCCGCCCCACGTGTACCCGATGGCGGCGAAAAGATCGGGGTAGGACGCCTTCGCAAGCGACGCACCGTTACACAGCAGCCAGCCGTCCGGAACAGTCTTCCCTGCAAAAGGAACCATCACGCCGGAAGGCACTGCGTCTGGAACATTGATTGTTTTCCACTGACCGGCGCCATTCAAAAACATCCCCTGTGCTCCCGCAGGAGGTGCAGGAACCGCACCAATCGCGCCTGCTGCGCTTGCAGTTGCAGCTTTAAACGGCGTGCGGATTACGCCCAGCATCTTTTCTTTGAAATGTGCCAACCCAGCATTATCTAAGAAAGCCATTATTCAATCCTTTTGATTAAGCAAAGAGAGCGTCTATTTCTGTGTTCGTAATCGCGATAACGCCGATATTCTTGCGAGCTTGCGTCTGTTGCGCCGCGGTCAGCGTCTGAGCGACGTACTTCACGTTGTTGCTCTGATTGGCTTGTTGCGCGTAATACTTCGCAGAATACTTGGCGGTTGCTCCTGAACCTTCAACCGGGCCGTCCTCTTTTGACGCCCAATCCTTCGCCTTTTGCGCCGAAGCAGAAGCCTCAGTTGCCTTCGTGCTTGCGGTCGTAGCACTCCCCGCGGCCGCAGTTTTTGACGCATTAGCCGCAGTCGCAGAATTGGCGGCATTCTGTTCGGATGTGGCCGCCGCTGTTTTCGATCCAGCTGCCGCAGTTGCAGAATTTCCCGCCGCCGTCTCTGACGCCTTAGCCGCATTCTGCGAAGCCTTCGCCGCGTCTGCTGAAGTCTTCGCCGCAGAGGCGCTACCAGCCGCCGCCGTTTTCGAAGCGTCAGCCGCAGATGCAGAACTAGCCGCCGCAGTTGCAGAACCCTGCGCATCAGTCGCACTTCCAGCCGCCGCAGTCTCAGATGCTTTGGCTTTCGTTTCCGATGCCTTGGCGTTATTCTCAGAGGTCTTGGCGTGCGTCTCGGATGTCTTTGCCGCCGCCGCGCTCGATGCCGCCGCGGTCTGTGAAGCCTTCGCCGCATCGGCTGATGCCTTCGCCGCGCTATTCGAACTCCCGGCCTGCTGAGCGTAGTACTTCGCCGAGTAGTCGATCTCAGCGCCATCCGGAAGGTTGTTTTCCGTCACCTTGCCGTCGGTCTTCACAGCCCACGCCTGCGCGAGCTGAGCATTCCATTTGGACGAATAGCCGTCACTGTCGACTGCGCCCGTCGTCAATGTCGTCCACCGCTTAGACAGATCACTGCTCGCCTTCGATTCGCCAGCAGAGGCCGCAGAGTTCTGCGCCTGCGTCGTGGCCTCTGTGACCTTCTCGGTCATCACGGCCATGTTCTGATTGATTTCTTCGCGGATGGCGTCCGTATCGGTCACGGCCTGTAGGGCAATTCGCTTCGCATCTGCCGCCGTCGCGTTCGCAGCGTTGGCCGTTCCTACGGCTTGAGTCGCCGCGGCGCTTGCCTGCTGAGCTGTCGTCGTCGCAGCGTTGGCCGTAGTGACTGCCTGCTTCGCCGTCTTAAGCGCAGAGTTGGACGTTGTCACGGCCTGAGCGGCATTATTAGACGCCTCTGTCGATGCCGTGACGGCATTAGCGGCATTACTTTCCGCTGTCTTAATACGCCCGTCAAACGTGTTAACAGTAGCGGTTAGGGTGTTGACCTTGCCAATTGCAGAGTTCGCGGTAGAAAGCGCCTCAGCCGAATTCTGCTGAGCCGTGTTCGCCGTGTTGAGCGCTTCAGTCGCCTTATTCAGCGCCTCGGTCGCATCGCTCGTAGCCTCGGCCATGTAGTCGCCGAGGTTGTTAATTGCGTCCTCTGTCTGCGTAAGAACAGACTGCCCGCTGATGGCGCCGGTCGGCGTTTTGACGTAATGGAAACGAAATTCTTTTGATGCCATGGCTTTACTCCGGCAACTTCACAAAATAGGCAAGACGATAGAACGGCGGGCGGTCTAGCGTGAGCGTCTGCGTCTCAGAAGAGCTTGTGATTGTGTGCGTGTGCCCTTTGCCTCCGCCCGTGTTATTGAGATTCATGCTGTGGCTGTGGGTTCCGTCGTATGACGTGTATCCAGTCCACGATCTTGAAGCATCAAAACTTGTGGATGTCGGGACGTTTGAATTTGTATCTTGACCATGGCTGTCGGCATTCCCTATATCTGACCCAATAAAAGCACCCTTTTGCTTCGTTGTATACAGAGGGAAACCCCCGATTTGGAAAGAGCCTGTAATATTCATCGTCCCGCGCCCGTGCGCATGGCTTCCCGCCGTAGACGTTGACCCGGTGTGTGAGTGCGACGGAATTTGATCAATCGTCAGAACAGTTTCGCCGACAGTGCCGTTCACTGTGACCCCCGGCACCCGAAGGCTCAAGCCGCCGCCGGTCTTGCCCGCATCAGCAACACGGCTCGGGAGCAAAAACCTGTCGATAAGATTCGGCACATTCCCGCCGCGCCCATCAGAACCGCCGTCGCAGATGACGTAAGACTCATATGCATCGGTGCCGCCCCACGGGATCAGCCTTCTGCCGTCCGAGCCGCCTAGCTTGCAGTTATAAAACGGCGTGACCTGCCCGGCCAAGACGCTCGGCAAATCCTGATTGCTCCAAACAGTTTTGTCAGCAGAGGGGTTGACAACGCCCTTGGCAGTCCCCGGCCCGTTGGCGACAAGACAGCGATACTTCACGCCTGCGCTAAAAACCTCGTTTCCAGGCTCATAATCGAGCGTGGCGGTGTATTGCATGATGCCGCCCTGCTGATAAAACACAAGAAGCTGTGAGAGCAGGTAAAAGGCTCCGTTAAAGTCCTCTCTGCGTGGCGGGATTCCGCCCTCTCCGATTGGCTTGGAGTTGACGTCAGTCCAGCCCTTCGCCTGCGAAAAACGCCCTGTGCCTGCCGTCTGCGAGTCAGCCGGCGGGATAGTCTTGTCCCCATCAGCCGCAAAGGCCGACGCCAAAAGAAACTGCGGATAATTGCTCATATGTGGCCCATGAAAAAGCCCCGCACGCGCGAGGCGTTAGAAGTCGTTGATTGTTCTGCCCGGATTGAAAACGCCCTGATCGAACGGCAACAGGTCTGACCCTTCAAACCCAAAGATTTTTTCATCCGGATAGATGATTAAAAAGTTCGTTAAAACACCTGCAGGTCTATTGAGTAAGCCATACTCCTGAAGAACCGTCGCTTGCAAATCTGAAACTGAACCGACTACAACAATGGACTGGATTTGCATATTCTGGTAATCAACCGCGAACACCTTGGTATCCGTCAACCGGCTGAGCATTCGATTTATCGTTGCGCACGTCGAATCCGACACGTTGCAGACCGCGCGATACATCAGCAGGAAACGATAATAGTCGTCATCGAATCGAACGTATTCGTCCTTGATCTTAATATAGCGGTCGATGCCGATGCGCTTGCCCCACCAGTCGAGAAACACGCCCTTTGCCGTCTGCACGTCGGCAACCTGCACCGCGATATCATCGAGCTGATCCGTCGCGTCAATCTCGTCCTGCAAAATCTTCCCGACCGCATTCATGCGCGGGGCATGAGCGTACTGGCTTTGCATAGCCACGGACGCGCGACTTGTCACGTCGGCCATCTCGCGCACGTCTTCGGCAGATTCAAAGTTCTGCCAAGTCTGTGAATCGCTCATGCCTAGCCTCCAAATGTCAGCGTGATCGTTTCAGGCGAGATTGTAGGCGACTCGTTCGCAGGCACCTCAACCGAGGCCCCTAATGCGCCCTCGTTCAGTCCAACCGTAATGGCCTTGATCGGCGACGTCGTAACGGCCTGCACGCATTTATAAAAGCGTGACGCGTAGACCGTACTCGCAAGAGTCACGCGCGAGTTATCAAGCTCGCCTAGGAAGTCTTTAATAATGGCCTCCTTGACTGCGGTCTGCGTCTCGGCATTCATGTCGGCGCTGAAAAATTCGACCTTTACGCGGAAATCGACGGCCGTCGGGCGAACGATGCGATACGAGTACAAGGCGTTAAAGTGCTCTTTGTCGACATACTTAACCACCGTCTCGCCGTTCGTCCCGCAACCCCCGGACTTACGCTCAAAGATCACGCGGGCAATATCCGCGTCTTCGCCGCCCACGATGCACACAGCAATGGAATGCGGCTCAAGCTCAAGGGCGTACTGTGTCTTTTTTAAGTTCGTGTAGTTCTCTAATACGACACAATCAAGTACGCCGTCAAGCTGCGACAAATTAGCCTGAATATTGCTCACAGTGCCGTTGGCGTTCATCGCGTAGGACTCTTTCATTCGGTTGCGCAACTCACCATCCGGCTCAATGTCTCGGCCCGTGGCGCCCGCGGCGGCATTGTTGACGGTATCCCACCCTGCGACCACCGTCACGATCTTCGTCACGGTTTCCGGACCGATTTCAATCGGCCCGTGTTCTACCGTCGCGAAGGTCGTTTCCAGCGTGCCCGAGTCTCCGATGGCGGCGCCCGCCACGGCAATGTGGCGCAGTTTATTACCGTTCGCGTCCTCAACGATCGCGCCGTAAGGGATCACCGTTCCTCGCAGGCCCGTACACGTGCAGACGACGACAGTCGGCTCGGATACCTTGCGTTCTAGCCCGTAAAGGTTCGCCAGTGCGTCGAGAAAGATGCCATGCGCGACGTCGGGATTGTATTGGTTCGCTAAGAAACCGACCTCGGAATTTTTGGCCTCAACCTCTGCCGCGGTCAAGTCAACGATCTGCCCGAGCGGCGAAGTTGAATCGACGTTGACCGGATCGCCGTTGGCGGCCGCAGGCATCGCGTCCTGCACGGCCCGCGCCAAATCCTCGCGCACTTCACGCGTCGACGGAACGACTACCCCCGTTTTCTGATTAAATGTAACTTGTGCCATGGCCGTACTCAGTTTCGATTTCAATAGTCCCGCGCAGGGTTCTTTCTTTCTTGTCCATCACTTCAAGATTGATCGCCGTCACCGCCAGCACGCCCGGCACGCTGAGCGCCGCCCGACGCAATCGGTCGGTGACAATCGCAACTTGCAGGGGGCGGCCCAGCTGATCCGTGAACCAGTCGATGCCCTCATCGTAGCGAAAGTATGCATCATGAAGGAACAGACGGCACTCATTGCAGACGTTCTGACAGATCGCCTCAGCTTTATCCAGCATCTTCAAATTGCCGTTCGCGTCAAATTCCAAGTCCCAGCCTGAAGAAAGCCCCAAAGTCTTCTGAGTGTGCATTTCAACCCCTTAATGTGGCCCTGACGTTTCTGCCCCATCCCCCTGCTCGGTGTGGGTGTGACTCGTGAGGCTGATGCCGCTCGCCGTAACATCATCAGAAACCTTAATCGAACCCTGAAAGGTAGCAGTCGCGCCCCCGGTGCCGCCTGTAATGCTCATGCCGGACGTGCCGGAGATGTGGCCCGTGACCGTCAGATTCTTTTTTATCGCGACGTTCCCCGTGAACGTGCTCTGAGGGCTGTCAACCGTCAGCGAACTTGAGGCATTCACTTTTGCGGTCTTCGTCACAACCGTTGCCGAGTCCTTCGCATTCACCGTAACGGTTTCGCAATCAACGATAACGGTCGGGCTTTCCAAATGGTGCTGCTTCGGGGCGACGACGTGAATCGTCCCCTGCTCTTCGATGTGAATGAAGGTCTTCGGCACCTGTCCCCAAAACCCGCCGATGTAAAAGCCGTCCGACATATCAAAGCATCGGAACGTCCCCGGCGCAACCGGCGTATTGCCGCCCGTCAGTCGTGAACAATCCTGCTGAGCAAAAATCGCCAGCCCAATATCGCCCACGACCGGATCACAAATCACAGCGGCGGTGCCGTGCTGAAGTCTGAAATACGGTAGGTGCGGGATGCTCACCGGCTCCAATACATTGCCGTCGGCACCCGTCTGACACACAAGGGGCGTGGCGTCAACGTACAGAGCGCCGCTACCGTCTGCGGCACGCTCGACCACGTCAACGCGGACGGGAATGGCGGTGCTCACCATCTGTTTGACGATGGATCGCGTAAAAAATTCCTGTGCGTTGAGTTCCGACCCTAAGGACGATACTCGCGCATTGGTTTTAAGCTCAGTCATCTGTCGACCCAAGTTCCTGCGATTTCTGTACGCCACGCGCCTCCGTTCGGGAGGTTTGCGGCTATGTCGTGCGTCACGCTGTAAATTTTCCAAACCCCCGTGGCGCGAGGCATCGAGCTTTCAATTCGGCACAATCCACAGACCATCAGGACGGGATTAAACAAACACACCGCCCGAATGCCCAGCGAGTCGAAGCTAGGATATCCGATCTCGCCGGTTTGCGGGTTGATGACGTCAATGGCCACGGCCTCGCCGCGTGAACTGTCGGGGCTGACCAGCACCATTTTTTGGTCGTCAATAACGAGATCGGCGCCGATTGTGTCGGCTACCCACTTGCTTTTGGTAATCGGGTCGCCGTTAATAGTGCAGTTCGTCAGGCTCGATGTGATGCCTGCCGATTCGTATTGCAATCCCGCCTCGCCCGCGAAAGCCTGCATCAGGCTGTCAACAGTCTGCTCGCCCTTGACCGCCACAGGGGGCGATGGAATCAGTTTCGGATAGGCGGCGGAAATGGCCTCAAGGCGCATCACGGGCGACGGTGCCGCATTCATGTCCGGCGCCGCGTTCATGATCTCGCCTTGAAAGACAACGGCCAACTCGCGCCCCTCTTCGCCTGCGGCAATCTCAAGCACGTTACGACGTAACGACAGCGCATCAAAAGACAGCATCGTTAGCTGCGTCATTTGATCCTGCGACAGGCCCCAAATAGCTACCTGCGCCTTCGGCAATTCGGGCGCCCCTTGCTTCTGAATCCGAACGGCTATCGCGTTCTCCGTGAACGTCATCTGTGAGCCGCTGGCGCCGCCATCATCCATCGTGATGCGGATGCGGATAATCTTTCGCGTGTAGCTACTCATTGGCCGCCTCGTAGACCAAAATCCACCGGTCGCCCAGTCCGCCATACTGCGGGCGGTCGTTTCCCTGCGTGTCAACCCAATAGAGCCTAGTCCGCGCCACGGTCTGTGCGAAAGGGATCACGCGCCCGCGTGCAACCGACAGCGCGTTATCGACCACCCGCACGCCGTCAACCATCAACGAGGTATAAATAAATGCCCCGTTTTGGCGTACCGTCACGCGATAATTTTGCCCGTTGACGACAGCGCTCACCGTCTGAAACGGCACGGCAGACAGAGGAATTTGCATCCAGCTCATAAAAGGCCCTCGGTAAGTTTTGCGGCCAGCGTCTTCGGTTGCACCTTCCCGGCGCTCACTTCGTCCGAACTCGTCGGATTACGCGGCGACCAAACGACTTTACGCGTGCCGGTCTGAACCGCCCGGATCGTGATAAAGCCCAGTTCGACGATCAGAGAACTCGCGTTCTGCGTTACCGATCGCGACTGGCTGATCGTCTCAAGCGCGAGATTTTCGACCACGAAATATGGCGTCACGAGTTTACAAAGCGAGTCGGTGCCAATGGCCTGCTTCAGACTCCGAAGCGCATTGAGGGCTTGCGTCTGAATCGACGGATCGCCGTCAAGTGCCAGCGATAGCGACACGGCATCTGGTGCCTGCACCTTGTTATAGGCCGCAAGGTTCCCGCCCTCTAAAGGCTCCGTAAGAACACGAGCGGCCTCCGCAAGCGAGCAGGACACAATGCCGACATAATCGCAGACAGGCCGATCAGAAGCGTTCAGAATCGCCCACGTTGAAAAGTCCTGAGCCATTCAATTCCTCACTTCAAATTGACGCCGCGCGTCGACTGGCCGATAAGTTCCGCCTGCCGATTGAAACCGCCTGCGACCGTGGCGCCGATCGCCCGGCTGATTGCCTGCGCGTTGTCTCTTGTCTCGATGTTGTTCACGACATTCATGCTTGCGTTAGTGACGACGTTGGGGGCCGCGGCCTTGTATGCCGCCTGCTTCACAACGACAATCTCGCGCTCGCGGGTGCTCGTGGGCTGGCCCTTCTTCTCCTCGTCGTCAGCCTTGTCGCCGCTGAAGCCGAGGAATTTCCCGATGCCGCCAAGAAGCCCCTTAATGGGTTCGCCAATCTTCTTTTTAATGAGATCGGCGGCGGCGTCGAACCACCCTGTGAGCGTCTGCCATGCTGTTTTCAGCGCCTCAATGATCGCGTCCGGGATCGCCGTAAAGACTGAGGCGATAGCCTTGCCGATCTTCTTCGCCGTCCGCCAAAGCGTGCTAAAGCCGATAATGACGCCGTTGATGGCGGCTACCAGCCCGACGATAACGCCCGAAACGGCCTTAAAAACAAGCGTCAGGGCGCCGCCCAAAAGCGGCTTGACCTTGTCCCACAGCCACGAAAAGCCCTCGCCGAGCGTCTTCAGGCTCTCGCGCAACTCTTCGATGTCAGCGGCACCCGCGCCCATCTTCTTGAGCATTCGCTCAAAAAGACTGTCGGCACCTTGGGCGAACCCAATCAGGTCGTCAATAGCGAGCACTAGGGCCGCTACACCTGCCGCGATTACCGTCACCGGCAGAGCCGCCATCTTGATGGCCACGCCGAAGGCTCGAACGGCAAGAATCGCGTTCTTAATGGCGTTCAGGTTTTTAAGACCAAACACAAGCCCGAACCCCACCGCGAGCAGTGCGAATGCTCGGGCGTTCTCGCGGATAATCCCGACAAGGCCGCTTAAGCCGTCAAGCACCTTCGTTACGCCCGGGAGCACCAGCCGCACGAACACATTGCCGACGTCTTGCGCCGCAATCTTGAAATCCATCCACGCGACTTTGAACGCGCGGGCGTTCCGACTGTCCTGCGCGGTAAAAGCCGTCTTGCGGTACTTCGCCATTAAGGCATCGAGCGCCTTTTGCCCTTGCAGGAAAATGGGAATAGCATCGAGCGCCACGCCCTGAGCCTGCAAGAAGCGCTGAGCCGCCCCGCGGCTCATGCCCTCGACTTTGCTCGCAAGCTGAAATACTTCCTCAGCCGGTCGCCCGGTCTGCTGGAAGTAAGTCTTCATCGAGGAAAAGATTGATTCGGCAGAACCCCCGGCGGCCTCAGCGGCCTTACCGAATGCGTCCAGTTCTCGCACCGACACGCCGAGTTGCGTCGACAGATTCCCGAGCGATTCCGACTTGTCGATATAGTTGCTGAATGTCTGCGCACCACCGGCCACCAGCCCGAAGGTAGCGGCCAACAGTCCGAGCTTCGAGCGCACAAGCTCAATGACGGGCGCAGCACCCTTGAAGGAGTCGGAGATAGCCGAGGCGGCTTCTTTCGACGCTTCGCCGAGCTTTTGCACGCGTTCGCCAGCCCGCGAGAAAGAGAGCGCAGAAACGGCGCCCGTGTCTTTCGACTGCGTGCCGACCGCTTCAAATTGCTCCTTTGCCTTTGTCGCAAAGTTCTCGACCTTCCCACGAACGGCATCGACGCCCTTGGCAAACTCCTTCGCGTCAAGCCCGATGGAAATCAGTAATTCGTCAATGACAGACATCAATCATCCCTGCGGCTTGCAAGCCATTCATGGTAGTTCTGCAAGGTCAAAACCTCGTCGAGGTCGTAGACGTCTTGCAGGCTGTAATAGGTTTGAACCTCCCGCAGGCTCGCGAGCCGCGAGGAAACGGCACGACCGCAAACCGGCGGGAGATTCGCTAGTGCCGACGTTCCTTTGACTTTCAACAGGTCAGAACGCCACGCATCGTGGAGAGGAAGGTCGAGAACCCGCCTTTGCCGAAAAAACCGAAGTTCGCCTGTACGGCCGCCGCCTTCAGAAGGAAAACGGTCGTCGGGTAGTCGATCTTCCCGTCAAGAGTGTCGGCATCAACCGGAATGGTCGCCCCGCCCTGCACGATCTCACAGCACGAAAGCAGCTCATCCCAAAGCGGCGCCACCTTGTCATAGTCGACGGAAGAAAGCGCCTTGACGATCTCCGTCGCGTCGGCGTCTTTCGTCAAAGACGACAGACCGCCGCCCAGCGCGAACGCCGCACGGATCAGCCAACGTTCCGCCTTAAGGGCAGACATCGGCGTAATCTTGAACGTAAATTTGCGCTCTCCGTCTTGGAGTGTGATGGTTTTGGCCTCGCGCATTACTGGCAGTCCTCAAACGTCATCTGAACCGTCACCGGGTCCTGCACGCGGTTGGCGGCAGGCATCGGCATCATCTGAGTAAAGACGCCATTGACGAACTGATACGTGCGGTCAGTCGCCGGGTAATACACCGTCAGTTCGACACCAAGCGGCGTCTTAAGTGACTTCTGCAAAGCCTGAGCCTCGCGCAGATAAGCAATTGCGGGGGCGGTCGGTTGAAGCGTCAGATTGACCACATAGGGATTCGGCGTGTAGCCCTTGACGAGATGGCCGTCAAGCGTCATGTCCGCCTGCACTTCCTGCACGGCGTCGGCGGCAATACCGGCATCCGTCGAGAACTGCGTCAGCTGAATGCCCGACGGGCAGACGTTTTCAATCTTGAGCCATGCGACTACGTTCGCTGAGGTCTTATTTTTTAACGGCATTTATATGCTCCTAAAAGGCCGCTCCGAAAAGCGGCCATGTGACGTTTACAGGACAGCGGATACTGGTAAAGAAATGCGTTGGATACTTCCGCTGTAAGCGTAATACAGCTGAGAGATCGGGGCGCCGCGCTGAGCGCGAACGGACGCGCCCGGATCGAGCACCTGCAAGAAATATCCCTTGCTTTGCAGTTCACGCGGAGCCTCTTCGTTGCCCGTTTCCTGCATGATCTGCGCTTTCTGACTGTCGCTCAGGCTGATGCCCGCGTCAATGACGCCCGCATTCAATGCTTGCGTGATCGGGTCTTGGCACCACGATTTGAGCATCGTGTAGCCCGTCGCATTGTAGGGCGCACGGTTGACCGTAGCGAAGCCCTTCATAATCGAGGTCTGCAATTTGGAGCGAAGCCAAATAGAACCGATCAACGTATCGTAAAACCCGTACATAGCCGGGTTGCAAAGGGCGCCGCGGTTCGTGAACTGGAACTGATCATTACGCGTGGCAAACTGGCCGATGTAAGAGACGGCGAGAGCGTCAAGCGCCTGAGCTTCCTGCTCGGTCGTTACCGTCGGCGTCAGGCCGCTAGCCGTCTTGCCAAAAATGACCTTCATGCCCTGCGTCGCATCCCACTTGATCGTGGCAGGGTAGGCCACAGCAAAAGCCGCCGTAACGTTGTTCTGCGCATAGATCGGGAATGTGCAGTTATAGCGATCCTTCATCGCGTAGGCGATAGTCGATTCCTGCGTGAGGGTGCTCGTCATCTTCGTGTCACTCGACCAAAAGACATAAACAAAGTCGTCTTCGATATCGGCCCACGCGGCATAGGCTTCGGCCTCTGCCTTGTCAGTGACTTCCCACAGGGTCGTGAACTGCGCCCAGTTGGACGTTACGGAACGGACGGCGTCAAGCGTCGCCGCTTCGGTCTGAGCCGTGGCGCCCTGAGAAAGGACAGCGCCCGCGGCCTGCGTCAGGTTGAGTTTCGCAGAGAGGTCAGTGCCACCTTCACCCGCCGAGGCATAACCCACGGTAGACGTGGCGCCCTTCGTCGTCGATGTGAACGTAAATGTCTGCGTGTTCGAATCGTAAGAGCCTGTGCAACCGGTCAGGGCCGTGGCGATCTTCGTGGCCACATCCGAGAGAGACGTGGCGCCCGAGAGATCAACCGTTGTGGCGGTCTTTTCTGCGCCGTCAATTGTGAGCTTCATGGCGCCGTCCTTAATGGCCTTGAATGCGGCCAAGTCGGCAGAAACCTTGGCGCCTCGAATCCACGCGGCGCAATCTTCATTGATGCGGCGCCCGATCACGAGCGCAGTCGGTGCCTTCTGCTGATTCGTCAGGCCCGTGAAGTACTGCTGAGAAAAGCGAGCTTCGTCGGAGTCCGGACCGAAGAAATCGGACACAGCGGAGGCCGAAGCGAAGGCGACGGCCGGGGCACCGGTCGGCAGCAGCGTGCTCTTCGTGAGCACCATGCCGTTCGTTTCAAGATCGGAAGCGCCCGCGCTGATGGTGCGCGGCGTGATCGCGACAAGATAACCAGCTGGAATTGACATTTTTTACCTCATGGTTTGTATTTCGTGTCGACGTTTATCACATCGACAATTGCGGTTTTGAAAAAATCCTGCGCGAGTTTCACGCGCTTCCAATAGCCCAAGTGCAGAACGAGAGTCCACCGGCTCACGTACTGTTTGGAATCCATCACGGCGGTCAGGTTCTGAACGTCTTCGGCAAATAAACAGTCAATGCCGAACGCTAAGAAGTGTTGCACGCCGAAATCAGAACGCGCGACCGTCTCATAAGTCTGCGCACGCTCCAATGCGTCGAATATGTTCGTCGAATAGACGTCGATTTGAATGTCTAGATTGACGTACTCGGCAAGCTCCATTACCTCGTCTCCGTCAGGCTTCCAGCTCTCAATATTCGAGCCGCTTCGGGACTGACGAATCGGCGTGACAATGCAGAAGTCGTTGCCGTCCTTCGGGAGCGTTCTATTGTTGCCGAACCCGTCAAGGACGTGCATCTCATCCGTGAGTGCCGGGGCCGCGAAGTTGTAGCAGAACTTGATGCACGCGTTCAGTATGTCGGCCTGCGATATGTCTTTAACTGCCGCCATCGGTTGGCTCCTTTACTTTGAAGCGCGGCGGCACCGTCTGCAAAACGGCCTGCACGCAAGCCCATCCCTCGTGCGTGAAATCCTCAAGCACGGCATCGACCAGCCAAAAGGCTCCGCGATCGTCCTTGAGTAAATCCCCTGATCTACCGAGCAGGCGCCACGACGCCCACGGGCGCGAAGAAGCGTCATCCGTCGCGCGGAGGTATACCCTGCGAACGGTCGTCGCCTCATTGATGCGCTCGGTCTGAATGATCTCATCGGCCTTGATGCTCTGCCATTGGCCAAGCACCGGCACCGGCCCAGCGAACACGGGGAGTAAGTCGCCGCGCTCACCGCGCTCCTGCTCCCCCGTCATCGTGTAAAGCTCGGCGGGAAGATCGCGGGCAACGGCGTTAATCGCGCCCCGAACAACAGCGTGTAAATTCATTTCTTCCGAACCTCGCTGCTAATCGACCTGATCAGGGATGTTGTGTCAATCAAGGGCGCCGCCGGGTTCTCCCTGTGCTTGCGCTCCTTGGCTTTAATCGTCTCGGGCGAAAGCGGTTCAAAGTCCCCGCGCTTAATCGTTGCGATAATGTCCGCACGCATCACGCGGCCAACGACGCCTAACACTTCCTCGGCCCTTCTAATGCCTCGGCTCTTCACTCCGATGGCGAGCTGTTCGCGCCACTCCGTTTTGTGGCCCTCGACCGTTTGCCGAAGGAAGGGACGTGCAGGCATCTTTGATGTGCCGTATTCAAGCGCCAGCCCGTAGGCCGCCACGCTCTCGCCTGTGTCGGAATTCGTGGCGCCGCGAAGCACCCCCGCCACGGCTTCTAGCTTGGCCTTCTGAGCGGCCTTCGCCAGCTCTTTTAATCCGCCCTTTGAGTAGACGACCTTGACGCTCATTTAACCACCCATATAGATGGGTTGCACACCAAAATAGAGCGGCCCTTGTGCGTAGCGCTTGAGAATCACCCACGCCTGCGCCCCGCACTTCGTAGAGTTCCACCACGCAGGATTGGAGGCGTCGACCATGCCGCCAAACCCGGCGCTAACGGAGCCTTCGCCCGCAGTCTGCAAAGGCCCGGCCTGCTGATCGCCCCAAATGTAGGACTGCGTCGCAATGTGGCAGGTCAGGAGGGTGAGAACGACCGCCCGCGTCTTTATGGGCGGCTGTGCGTCGGGATCGTAAGGAATCGCGCTGTCGCCGTCGTTGCCGATCAGCTCCACCGCCTGATCAAAGCACGCTTCAAGCATTTCATCAGTAAAGCGCGTGATGTCGCTAAATGCGGGGTATACCTTTCGGAATGTCTCGGGATCGAACACGACGGCAGTCATTGCGTTATTCCTTGTGTGAATTCTTTTGAGGCATCGGGTCATCGCCCGTCTTTTCGTCGGCGTGGTCAATCGCGAAATTCAAGCCCTGCGCCTCGCTCTTCTTTTCCTTGATGCGCCCGGATGCGAACCACGGGCCATAAGCCTGACCGAGTTCTGCCTTCACCTGCTCCCACAACGCGCGATCGACAACCGTCACGCCGTAACCCCCGGCAGGCAGTGCGCCGCCCGAAGCGTTCGCGAGATATACGCCGTTGCCGTTGATGGTGACGCTCTTGCCGTTACTCAGCGTGAATTTCTGAGAGATGCGGGAGCGGAAAAGGATCGTGACCGTATCCGACGTTTTGGCAGTGTTGCCGACGCTCACCGTGGCGCCGTCTTCGCTGATTACCTTGACTTTCGGAGCGCTCGGGGCACGCTTAACTTTAGTTTCCTGATTGGCCATTTTTTCTGTTTCCTTAAAGATTGACCGGGGAGAGCGTCAGCCCTCCCCGGGGCATGATCAACTTGACAGCATCGTCAAATTGATCCGGTCATTACGACCCCTGAATACCCGTCATGATCGCAACAGCGAACGGACGGAACAGCAGACAGCCGGTAGTAGACGATGCCCACTTCTGCGACATGGAAGAGTGCTCGACGAGAACCGGATAGGTCTTCAGTTTTTCGAGGAAGCCGAATTTAGCCGTCGGGCGCCCTGCGATTTCCGTCGCGATCAGCATGGCTTTGCAAACGCCTTCTGCATCCTGAAGCTGCGGGAGAGAAATAATCTCAAGGCCCGGGAAGAAGCCCTTCAGGGTCTGCAGAACCGGCGCCACGCCGAGGGTCGTCGTCTTGGCGAGCTGTCCCATGATGGACGGCGGCACCACCAGCTTAAGCTTACTGTTAAAGCTCACGTAACCATTGGACGCGGCGGCGATCTGATTGAACATTGCAAGAATGTCGTTATAAATCGCGTTCGCATCCTTGTCGGCCCATGCCGTCTTAGTATCGACGGTAGCAGGCGACAGGGCGGGAGGCAGTGCCGGGTCATTCAGCAGGCCATAGATGGACATACCGCTCACGCCAAACAGGTTGTAATTGTTGGCGTCGATTTCGATCGCGGTTGCCGCGGCGCGCTGTTTTTCAGACAGCAGGTTGATCTTCTGAGCCGTCGCGATATCTTCTTCCAAGTCGCCGATCTGAATAAAGGTCTGGAACTTGTAGGTTTCGCGGGTCACCTGCTCGATGTTGGCTTCAGACAGCAGGCCGCGACCGTAGTCGCTGTATGCGGTCGTCTGACCAACGTATTCAACGGCCGGGAACATGGTCTGAACGTCCTTCCAGTCGCCGCGCTTTTCTTCGGAGAAAATCTCCGTAGAGTTGCGGGGAGCCTGAAGGATTTCGACAATCTCAGGGCTATAGTAGGTTGCAAAGAGAGCGGGGGTCTGCACGTTGGCGACGGTCTGCAAAGCAGCGTCCATCGCGATAACGGCAGTGCCATTCTGAGTCGGAAGAAAACGCCCGTTGCCCTTGCACAGGTCAAAGCCGAGGCGTTCCATGGTTTCACTTCGTGCCATTTCAAATCCACCTTCAAAAAAAGATTAAGCCGCGGCCATCGGAGGCACAACGTTGGGCTGCTGGTTGCTGATCAGCACAAGGGACTTCGCTTCCGTGCCCAGCACATTTTCAACGACGAAATTCGTCATCGTGTAGCCTTCCTTCTTGGCGTTACCCGTCTGCGTCGTGACAGATCCGTCAGTCTGAGAGGCGAGCACGTAATCGCCCACCTTGGCGCTAGCGTTCTGCGCGACAACCCAAAACTTGCCATTCGTGGCGATCTGCGCGAAGGCACCTTTAGGAATGACCATCGCATTCGCAGCAGTCACTTCGCCCGTGATGTACTGGCGGGTGTAAACGACGATGCCGCGCAGGATGCCGGTACCGGCCTTGTTGACCTTCGTACCAGCGGCGGTAGCGTCGGCAAAGCAGAAATTACCAACCGTCAGATCAGAGGCGGCCTGATAGGTCTGCGCCGTGTAGTGCGTCTCAACAACGCTCGCGGGCATACCCGCAATCGCGGGGGCGAGCCCCACATTTACCTTGGACTGGAGAGCCATTTGCCCTTCTCCTTATCGAATGAACTGCTTCAAAAAATCCTCGTCGCTCTTGGGCGCGGAATCCATTGCACCGCTCGGGGCGGCGGTCTTGACCGACTGCAAAGCGGCAAAGACGTGTTTAGCGGCGCTCGCCGGGACGTTCTTGACGCCCATCGCCTTGACGGCGTCGAGATAGATCGCATCGGCGCTGTCGTAAGCCATCGGGTCGACGTTGCCCAGTACGGACTTGACATCGGTCGCCGCGCGGTACTGAGCAGACAACTGCCCGCGCACCGTCTTGGCAATCATGGCCGCATCCATGGCGCCGCCTTCGGGCTTGGCTTCGCCCGCGTCTTCGTCTTCGGCCTTGGCCTCGTCCTTAGGCTCGTCAGCGTCTTCGGCGCTTTCGGGCTTAGCCGGCTCTTCATCTCGCGTGCCTTCCGTTTCCTGCTCGGCCTCATCGGCTTTGCTTTCTTCGAACTTCGCGTGAGATTCGGCAAAGGCGCGCACAAGTGCGTCCTTCTGCTCGGGCGTCAGTTCAACGCCTGATTCGTCGATAGTCTTGCGTGCAAACTCCGTGAAGTCGTCACACGCCCCATCCACCTTTGTTTCTTCACTCATCGTGATTCCTCTAGGTTTTTCGTCAGAGACATAGCAGTAGGGAGCTCTACCCTCGTGAACAAGTGCAACGTGATTGCAAGCGATATCGCGCATCACGAAGTCATAAGCAAGCCCGTCCGGAGTCTCCCCGGGCGTGAAGTCGGGCTTATATCGGTATCCGCAACTGAGATCGCGCAACGTGCCGTCCTCAATCGCGGAAATTGCTTTTTCATCCCATACGCTCAGCGCGTTGGTGATGTACGGCGGCTCCCACTTCGCGCTGGTGCCAACGGTGCCGACGCGTAACTCCTTGTTAGGGTGCTCGGCGCTATCGAACTTGTGTTCGATTAAAAGCGGCACGCCGTTGAATGTCGCGAGTGCCGCCTTAAGCTCGTCAGGGTTGCGCCAGCCGTAATAGATTCGGTCAGGGTCTAATTGCCGCTCTTCCCAGCCGGGAATCTCGCGCCCGTAGTAAGGCGCCACGTGGTCGCGGGTTAAATTCGATGTCTTGACCTGCAAAAAGCCGTTTTTGTCGCGCGTCCGCGCAGACTCCATAACGACCTTCTCATCAAGCGCTAAGAGTTCCTTTTCCATGGATTTCTACTCAATATTGGACGATACGTACACTGGCAGCCAGGTTCTACCCCGGGAAGGACGTAGCGCCCGACCTCGCGGTCGTAAAGTCCTTTTTTTAGGTCGAACTTTTTGCCGTCCATCGCCTTGTGTGTTTCGCGGCTCGTGTGCTTGCCGGGTACGTGAATCCATTCGCCTTGCTCAACACCAGCCTCTAAATCGTTCGCGCGGCACAGGGCTTCGGTTGCCTTATTGCACTGATCGCGGGCAATAAAGTCCGCCCGGCGCTGTGTGATGCTGTAGCGCTTGGATAGCTCGGACTTAAGCCCCGCCACGTCGCGCCCGTCGGTCACGGATCGCATGACAAGCCCCTCGACCTCCTGAAGATACCGGGAGCTGATGGACTTGATAAGCGACGTGTTGGCGTTCACAAGTGCGTCAAAGGCGTCTTGAGAAATCTGCCCTTTGTCAAAGCGCAAGTCGAACGCCTCGAACCCCGAGGCTCGTAGCGCTGAGTTCTGCGCCCGGTCGACGTGGTCGCGCGTCTTCCGCACAAACCAATCAGCCGTGTCTTCAGCAAAGACCCGCGTGCTTTCTTCCCACTTCTTTCGCATCCGATCAATGATCTCTTGCAAGCGCTCGGCAGGGGACTCGCCCCTTGCGTCTTTCGCAATCCGCGGCTCTACCTTGTGATACAGCCCCTCAAGCTCTTTGGCTACGTCTTGCGCCATCTGACGCACGAGCGAGCGCAGTTTGCCCGCGTACGCCTTCCGAAGCCCTGCATTAGGACGCACGGCTCGGATACGCACGTCAGTAGACTGCGCCCGCCTTGTCGCTGTCATCGCGCTCCTCCGTGGTCGTGCTGCTCATTTGCCCGAACGGGTCTTCAGGCGCCCCCGGGGCTTCGCCCTCAAGGTCGCCAAACGGATGATCCTTGGCATTATTCAACGCCGCGCGCACCTCGTCCTCTGAGAGTACCCCGCGGTCAAGGTAGACGGCGGCCGTGTCGGCCATCATCTTCTTGACCTCAGCAGTCGTGCGCTCGTCATCTTCGTCGAGTGAGCAGAATTCAAAGCTAAGACTAGGATCAATGTCGCCGAAAAGATTGATCTGCAGAATGCGCAGAATCTCCTCAAGCGGGCGCCGCAGAATCTTCTCCTGCCGCGTGGCGATTAAGTCGGCCTGTAGCTTGATGTCGCTCTCGCCCGTAGCGTTAAAGCCCGCCGGCGACAGCCCGAGCGTCTTCACCACGCCGCTTTGGTTGACAGACACAACGAACTCAAGCGACTGGCGCACGATGTCGGTCAGGCCGGTAATCGGCGTGTTGACCTGCACAAAGTCTTCTTTGTCCTTGTCAAGGAGGCCCACGCCGTTATTGTCGCGGAACTTCGCAAAGAACTTCACGCGGTCGCTTACCGGTTGCCACGACTTGCGTGCAAAGAGCTGAGCGCCCAAATCGGTTTTAATGAAGCTCGTCGAGAACTTCGTAAGAAGCGTATTCACTTCCTCGCGGTTCTTGCGGAAGTGCGTCACGTAGTCCGAAAGCAACTGCGCCTGCGCGATCCCAAAAAAGTTATACGAGGGCTTGAGTAAGTCCGGCACCTCGTTTTCAACAAGGCGAATCAGGCGCGACGCATGAACCGCCGTGCCCATGATGTAGAACACTGCGGGCTTGTAAAAGTCTTCCTTCAGCGGGTCGGACGCGTTAAAGCTCTGCGGCGTCGTAAAGATCGGATCGATCACGCGGAACGATATGCGGTCTTTAAGCTCAGTCGAGCGTGCTGTCTTGTTAAGCACTTCATCCGGCTTGGCGTGCCCTGTGTCGACAAACAGGAAGGCGCCACCCATCAGGCCCATAGTCGTCAGCGCTTTGTAAAGCGTATCGCGCAACCCGATGCGGGCAATCTCTTCCTCTAGTGCCTTCTTGCGCTCGTTGTCGTCACACTTGATGTCAATCCACGCCCGCAGCATCTCATCGGTGCGTGTTTGAATGCACAGGCGAATCAACGCGTCTTGCGAAAGCTGTTGCAAAACGCCGTAGCCCACAAAGCTGACAAGGCTTGAGATCGCAGACCATTCGAACTTAGGCACGATGCCGCCCGAAAAAGCCGCGTCCATGGCGCCGTCAAGTTGCTTGTAGTGCGCTTTTGACCCTGCGAGAGATCGCGCGGGCTTGAGTAGCTCGCGAATGTCCTTCTCCTGCGGGATAGCGTCGACAACCGTCGTGGTGCCGTCGTAGTCGCCGGTGACCTCAAAGCCAGAGGTCGGGCGTTTCGTCTTCCGAGATTTTGAAGCCATAACCTCGCGCCTTTATGTAGTCGGATAGGCTATACCTAATTCCGTCGATGCAGTTGTGAACCAAAATACCGTTTGCAAAAAACTCCGGCTGACCTTCGATTGTTAGGTCATACACCCGTTTTTCTTTTTTGCATAGCTTCGTAACGCCTAGCACAGCTTTTGCAACAAAACCGCTGTTTTCGGTACTTGTTGCTGGTAAAAACCTTTCCGCATTGAATGCAAGTCTTTTCGACGTCATCAATGCCTTGATCTCTCCGCCACGCTGATTTACAGGCGTTTGAGCAGAACCTTTCGCGATATGTCTTGGGCTTAAAGGTTTTCCCACAATGGGCGCACTTTTTTTCCGGTAAGTCAAAAACTCCCCAGTGGTGTGCTTTAGCGTGCGCCTTGTGCCATTCGTGTCCTTCCTTAGAAGCGTGCCATGCTTTCGTTTTCTCTCTGATGCCTTCGAGGTGCTTAAGCTGCCTTTCACGAGCTTCGCCGACAAAAGGATGAGTTTTTGCGTGAGCCTTCGGCGTAAGGCACTCAAGGTTTGACAGATCGTTATTAAGCGTGTTCCCATCTTTGTGATGGATGTGTGCGCCTTTCGGGATTGCTCCGTTAGCTTTCTCCCAAACATATCTGTGCAACCATATTGACCCGCCTGTAACAGATCGCTTGAAATAGGCTCTGTCGCTTCGCCTTTTTGATTCCGGATATCTGTTCCAGCGCTTCCCGTCGTAAATAATGGTTTCTGCTTTAGACATAACAACACGTCCTGAGTAGTTAAATTTTGTGCCTCAACAAAGCCTCGATTTTTCGTAAAAATCCGATGCTCTGCGGTACATTTTAACGCCTCTGAACCTGTTGAAATTTCTAGGACTTCTCTATTCTCGCCAGTAACCGCGCTGGCTAAAACCCGCTTAAATCCCTGCCTCGTCAAAACCAAGTCACCGACCTTGATTCTTTCAATGGGGATATCGCCGTTGATAGTCCTAATTAAAGCCCCTTCCGCTATGCAGTGGTTGTTTTTGTCTAAGACAACTGGCAGTACCTCGCCAGTTAGTCTATCCGTTTTGTAAGAGTAAAGCCTGAACTCGTCCGCAGTGTGCACGCATCGCGGGTCGATAACGACCTTGTCAAAGCTTCGAATAAAGCTAATGCCTTCCTCGATGCTCTCAGGCCATTTCTCGGCGCCCTCGATGTTGAATCCGTGGCGCTTTAGATAGCTGATTGTCTCAGGCCGAGCGCAGTCCGCCTTAATTGGCCACTTTATCGACTCCGGCACCGAGCGATACAGCTGAGGCAATTCGTCGATTTCAACGCCGACGCCGTAGGCCTCATAATCAATATACAGGCGATTATCCAGTATGAAGCACCGAACCAGCGTCGACGGGTCACGTGCAAAACCAAAGTCGGCGCCGAAAAACAGTCGATCGGCCTGTTGCCAAAGATCGTCCGGAATCGACTCGACGACGTACTTGCCGCGAAAAATCTGCGCCCCGCTGACCGTGAGAGGGAAGCCCTCCCATATGTGGAGATACTTCTCGAAATCGTTCGCCTTGTCCCATTCCATCTGCTCGCGCAAGACTTCGGGGAAATACGGGTTGTCCGTATAGTTGACCTTGCGAACGTAGGCGCCCGGGGGCGGCGCCTCTAGGAAATCATTCGTTGGGTCGTCGACGGTGAGCGGATTGAACGTTAGCCACAACTCTGATCCGGGTTTGCGGATTGTCGGAATCAGCACGTCCCACGACTTGCGCGAGACAGATGACGCCTCTTCAATCCAGCAGATATCAATGCCTTCCTTTGATCTAATCGAGTTCTCATTACGCAATAGGCCGGAGAAGATAAAGCGGCTACCGGTGCGCTTATGCTCAATCTCCGACTCTTTGAAGTCGAAGCGGTCAAATAAGCCCATGCGCTCCGCCGTATCCTTCAGCGTCTGATACGACGAATCGCGGATAGAGTTCTGCACCTCGCGACAGCACAGAATACGCACCCGCCCGAAATCAGCCATGGCAATGAGTGCGCGTGCGACTGCCCAGCTCTTTCCACTGCCTCGGCCGCCGTAAAAAACTTTGTACCGGTGAGGCCTGTACAGTTCGACGAATGGGTCGGCGCTATTGGTTGTCATTGCTTGGTGCCACGAGCCAGCGCGTTATAAATATCCTGCAAGCCCTCGGGCGGTTTCGCTGTTGTGGTCAGGTCGCCTTCGAGGCGCTGTGTTTCCTTCCACCCGCATCTAGACTTGAGATAGAAAATAGTCGCGGCAATGTTTCCGTTCTTAATTTGATCCATCAGCTTCCCGCCGACGAAAACATTGGCCTTGGCCTTGCCCCTTTTAATGGCTTCCGCAAATTCCGCATAGTTCTGTTTGCGCCGCGTCAACGTGTCCTGAGAAATCCCCAACGCGAGGGCAATTTCCTCCTCGTTGTCGCAGACTTGCGCGTACTCCTCAACCTTTTTCAGGTCGATCTCAATCGGTCTGCGTCCTAACGGCTTCGGCATTCTTTCGCCATTTTTGTGGTGAGGATTTTCGGCCATAAAAAAAGGCCATCAGGAGGGAGCTTCCTGATGGCTTAAATCGGAGAACAATTCCTACGGAGTTTCAGAAAACCACCGGAAAGCTAGCCGCTGCGTTTCTGTCGGGTGCGAAAACGCAGGCCACAGCCTGCATTCCACCCGCTGATACACAGCTTCCAATTTTCCATAACGCATTATACAGCCCTCAGCCCTCAAAAAGCTAATTCAAATCGTACGGATTACGGCCCTCGGCTCGCCATATGGCCGCCTGAATTTGTTCAAGCGCCTGCCTTAAACGCTCCTGAATCGTGCGCAGGTTGACGCTGAGTAGGCGCCCTAAAAGCGCCCTGTCTCGCACACTGTAGACGTACCAAGCAAGGAGCAGATCTTTCGAGCGCGCGTCTTTCATGCTCTGCCACGCGGCATCAATCAACCAGCCATCTGCGTAGTCCCCACGCGAGAGTGCCCGAGCCTCGGCCTCCTCATCGTCCGGCCAGCGCCGTTGATCGTCCTTCCCGTAAAGCTTTATATGCCGATAAAGCATCGTTTCCTCGTAATGCGGCCGGTCTTTGACGACGCGGCCCCATATCTCCAAACGTTGGTCTAGGGCGGCGAAATCTGTCGGGATTTGCAGGACGATATAGCGCGGCATTAGCGGGTGACCTCGTAAAGCGTTATGTCTGCTAGGCTCGCGACAGAATACAGCTTTGTCGCGGTTTCTGAGCATATGCGCTTATCGTCATCGTACGCGACGCCGTTTAATGCGTCCTTGACGATCTTCAGAAGGTTGTCGCCGTCAGGCTTTTGGTCGTACGGCGCTAAGTCAGCGGCCTCGGTGCGGCGCTTTTTGCTCCAAGACTTCGGCGGCTCAAAGAAGAATTCGCACTTAATCGCAAGCGGCACCCCGACGCGCTTTTGAACGCCCTGCGCCCTCATGGCCTCGATGCACGCGGCGCGGACGGCGGCCTCGTATCGGACGGTCTTCTCCGGCGTGTAGGCGAACCCTCGGCGGGTAAAGCGCGGGCGGGCCTTCCCGACCGGCTTCCCCTCGACGGTAAACCTCAGAATCTCAGTAAGCTGCATTAACATCCTCCGGCCGCAGAGCATATCGCGCGACCTTTCGAGCGCTCACAAATCGCCCGTAAAGCTCTAAAAGGAACGCCGGGCCGTCGTCGATATTCATGCGCACGAGCTTGCCGAAGGCCCGAAACGGCACCGACTGGGATGGCGTCGTGCGGAATTCAAGCAAAACGCGCTCGCCGTATTCCGGAAGGTTTTGCAACCGCTCTTTGCGGCCCTTCGTGATCTCCTTCCACACCGTAAAATTTTGATTCGCAACTTTAAGCACCGTCATGCTGCCCCCAATGTTCTTGATTCTCGGAACTCGTCAACAATAGCACGCGCCTCTTCAGGCGTAATGTCCGTCTCATCGTGCCAGTGACCTGCGTCCTCAAGCTCTCCGAGCCTGCCCGACTTGTCGGCGCGGTATAGGTGCCAGTCCTTCGACGGAAAGAACTTGATGACGTACTTACGACCGGCCTCGTCCGTGACCTCAAAGACTGTTTCAATGCTGTATCTCACATTAGCCCCTTTGCCGGTCTCGACCGGCTTGGTGAGTAATGCTACGTTCGTTTGCGCGTAATGCAGACTTCACGCGGTCGGCTACGCGAGCCATCCCGCCCGTTATCGTGTCGTCATTGGCCTGCCTGATCTCGGAACACGTGCAAAGCCGAATCAGCGCTAGAAACGTTTCCCGGGTGCCTTCGCCTGCGACGATCTGCGTCAGCATCCGGCGGGCGTCGTAGGCGTCCATGATAAGCGCCGTGTCGCGCGTATCATCAGCCGCCCGGCGCACGGCTTCAAGTAGTAAGAGTTCTTCATCAAAATAGCCCGATGGCACGTCATACGGCTCTTCAAATCGCGGACTGTCGTTCATACTCGACCCCCGAAAACAGATTTAAAAAATTCGTCGATCCTTTGGCCTTCTGCGGTTTTGAAAGCTTTCGGCGCCCCCTGCATCCAAAGCGTGCGCACGGCCTGAGCGCGTTGGCTTTGAATCTGCTGGTCGATGTCGTCGGCCAAATCGTACAGCCCAGCGCGTTTTAGCGCACTCACGAGGTCGACAGCCCTTTGGCCGTCTATTTCGATTTTGTATGTTGTCATTATCTACTCACAATCTAATCACAAGATAAAGCCGTGTCACTGACTCCCTCGGGTTCGTAAGGCTTCGGAATGAGCCGCCACGCCTGCACGCTATACCGGCTCCAATCGCCCGCAAACCCTTTACCCGACTCAAATGGCCTGACCTCTACGCTTAAATGCCCTGTCGGCCCCTTAAGCGTCACAAGGTACCCGCCGTCCTTTGGCGGGTGCGTCGCCGCGTCGGTTTTGTCGTACCTATGCCAGCCCTCCACGCCTCGGCTTCCCAGCACCGATTCCAGCGCCTGCGCGACTTCCTGAAGCGTTCTTAACGCCGCCGTCAGTTTGTATTCAAGCACGCGCGGCGCCATTCTTTTCCTGTCAGTCATTTGCATTCTCCTAGATTTCGCGCCCGTCCAAGCAATCGGCGGGCAGTGCGCTGTCGGGCAAAAGGCGCGGCAGTGCCCTTTCCGGGCTTGTGCAGAACACGGCGCCTCTCTTGTCAAACCAAAGCGGCACAAGCCCCATAAAGTCGCCGTTTCGTTGTTTAGAAACTCGCAGGAGTGAGTCGGCGGCGTCCTGATCCTCGGTCGGCGTTAGTTCGCGCTGTTCTGCCAGTCGCTCTTTATCAAGGTTCCGGCGGATCAAAACGAGGTTGTCAATTTGGTCAACGATCGCCGACGACCCGCGCACCGCAAATTTATCAATCTCGTCCTTCTCGCTTCCGCCCTTGCGGACGTGATGGACGATGTGAATATGTACAGAAAGCTCGCGGGCAATCTGACAGCACCCCTGAACGAATTCCTTCTGTCCTGTGTAGTCGTCCTCTGCGTGAACTACCTTCATGAGGTTGTCGATAAAAATGTGCTTACACCCGAACTCTTTGGCCATCACAACGGACACGCCTAAAACGCCCTCAATCGTGATCGCTTGCTTCTCGTTCGAAAGGAGCAGCCCCGCGTCTCGGCAGTACTTTAAGAAGGCCTGTATTTTCTTCTCGTTCGCCTGCGCGTCATATTTCGTTGGAAGCCGCCCCCATGCCTGCCGCAGCATTCGATAAAGCGTCCTTGCGGGCGTCATCTCAAAAGACTGAATGCCGACCTTCTGCCCAGCGGCCAAAAGCTGTAAAGCGACCTGCCCGGTCAGGAGGCTCTTGCCGTTGCCATTTTGCCCGGCCCACATCGTTACTTCGCCTTCTCTGAAGGCAAGACGCTTGTCAAACACGCACGGCGTGCCTGCCAGGCGGCCTTCAATGATGCCAAATAGCGGGTCTTCAAAGTGGTCAGGCCGATAGATCACGTTGCGGGCGGACTGTTGCCATGCCGCGAAGGCTGGCGAGTAGTCACGCGGTTGCATCGTCATCTCATTGATTGTCTTGTCTTGCATAGGGTAGTTCTCCGAATTTCTTCCAGTGTTTGTTTTTAATGTGAACTAAAGCGCCGTCAGGCGTCCAGTAAAACGAATTGTCTCGTGCTTTGTCGCGGATCATCATCGCTAACTGGCGTGCTCTCCTCTCTGACCCGCGAACGTATTCGATTTGACACGTCCGGTCTGCCCAAACATCCGGCGGAATGTCAGCAATGTTGTCGCTCTCGCGGATATAGTAGTTAAGGACGCCAAAGCAAGGTGCCTTACCGTCTCCGCACTCAAAACCGTCAGGGATTAGGCAATAGGCCGGAGCGAGCACAAATTTTATTTCCTGTTGTTCTTTCGGTCGGTATGTGCCTATTTCAACCTCGGTTCCTTCAAAGTACCTACGAGAATTAAAAAAGGCGTCGATTTCTTCGGGCGTCAGCATGATTATCCAAAAAGCAGCTCGGCCGCTTCCTCTTCTTCTTCGTTCTTCCGGGTTGAGATAGCCGCACGCTTAAACTCATCGGCTGCCTGAGCCTGCGTGACCGGTCGGCGTCCTCCGTTCGCTCCGAACTGGTTGCTTCTTCTGATCCAGTTGCGCCACGTCGCAGTCCAGTCTCGTTTTACTGCTCCTGCCCCTGCCTTCGCTCTCCAGTAGTCAAGGAAGCAGTCGAACTCATAGGCAACCTGTTCAGGAGATAAGTCGGGACGTACTTTATTCGCCTGCTCCCTGAGTTCAAGGGTCAGCTCTGTGAACGTGATGCGGCTTCCTTTTTCCCCCTCGGGTGTGGCGCTCGCGCAAGCGTGCGCATCTCCCTTCTTTATTATCTTCTTTATTACTTCTTTATTAGGGGTAACGTCGTTACGGGTAGGGGGTAACGTCGTTACGGGTAAAGGGGTAACCTCGTTACGGGTAACCTCGTTACGGGTAACCTCGTTACCGGTAACCTCGTTACGGGTAATGCCCAAAATGAAGGTAATTTCAGAAGGTTTGGCAGAGTGCTTTTTGAGCGTGATTACGCCCTTTGCTTCCAGCGCCTTTAATGTCTTCCTGATGCAAATACGCGTCAGCCCCGTTTTACTGCACAGGGTTTTTTTCTCAGGGTCGTCGGACTCGACTGCTGGCATGCATTGCCCTGTCCTTGAATTCCGAAAAGAGAGCGCGGCCAAGGCTACGCCCTTCTCGGTAAAGCTGAGGTCAGAGCGTGCCCAAATGGCATCCCTCGTTGAGAAGTAGTCGAACTCCATACCGGCCCCCCTCATTACACGCCTCGGGGCAAACCCTTCCATGCTTCAAGCTTCGGGTACTTCAGCATGAAATAGGGCACGCGGCTTTTGGGAATGCCGCTCCGCTTCCATCTGCTGATGGCCGGGGATGTGACGCCGAAATATGCGGCCATCTCGCTTAATGTTGAAAAATTTCTTTCTAGCTCTTCGAAAGCCTTCTTTCTGCGCTCCGTCATTTCTGTGTTTTCTGTCATTTCTAATGTCCTCTAAGGAAGTTAATCACACCTATTATTTTAACGCGCGTTAAGACGCTTGTAAAACCCCTGCGCGCCCTTGTGGATTAACGCCTGTTTCCGCGTGGCGTTGACGTGCTACAGTACATGACAATCACCCATTGAGGCGGTATCATGGAATTTAGTAGCTCAAGTGTTATGGCCTACATCCTCTACAAAGGAACGCAGGCCGGTAATTCGATCAGCAAAACACAGGCGCAGAAACTTCTTTACTGTTGCTACGGCATAGTCTTGGCCGCGTTCGATGAGCGATTAACAGACGAGCACCCGAAGGCATGGCCCGGCGGCCCTGTCTTCCCTCGCACGCTGAGCGCCATTAACAGGCATCGCCTCACCACTGGTATGGCTGAAAGATTTATCAACTCATGCCCGGCAGACTGGTTGGAACTGATCGACAAGACGATTGACCGGTTTCGGGGCTACTCGGCCACGGCGCTGGAAACTTGGTCGCAGCGCAAGGGCACGCCGTGGGACAAGGCTGATCCTCTAGCGTCGTTGGATGACAGAGAGATTCAGAAATACTTTCAAAAGTTCGTGCCAATTATCCAAGGCGCCGCCGCATGACTGAAGCCGTCGCCGGGAGTCGGTTTTTACCTTAGTGTTTTTACTAGTGAACTAATTGACGGCTCCCCCTTTACTTTTCTCTTCACTTTCGTTAATATGCTGCCAATGGTTGAGGTTAATCCTCTTCCGATTTAAAGACTTGCCCACAAGGGCCGTAAGGAGTGAAAAAATGACACAGACGCTTATCAATGTATCCATGGCCAAAGCCGAAGCGCTCGGCGATTTCCTCGGCGCCATCAATGAAGCCGCCTCCAAGAACTCAACGGAGTTCTATTCAAAATTCGGTAATGCACAACTCCCGGCGCTCGGCGTCGAGCAGAAAATTGAGATCACGGCGGCTTGCTTCCGCCTTATTCGATCCGTCCTCACGGATGAAAAGGCGCGGGAAGACTTCCCGGCACTCGCCGGGTGGGTCAATGAAGCCCTCGCCGATCGTATCGACGATATTGTCTTAGCGCAGCTTCACTCAGCCCCCGACTATCCGGAGGTGATCTAAATGCGGTTCACGACATACAACCGGGCGGCTAGTAATGCCGCCTACGAAGCGGCTCAGGCCGCATATGACGGAATGAGTCCTGAAGAGTTCGACCCGTGCCCCCGCGAGCCGCACCAGTGGGCTGAGTGGTGCGCCAAGCTCGCCCAGCCCCTCGATGTGATCTGTGATTGGCCGGATTACGGCATCCAGTTGGAGAGCGTCACGCTCGACGACATGGCCGCCGATCTTCTCGGCTCGGCCTACGAGGAATTAAGCCACGACGCCCCCGGCGCAATTGCCGCGTATTGTCCGCGTAATTCGCCCTTGTGGGCCGCGATCCAGCGCGTGTATGCGCTGGAATATGTCGGTGTGCCTGCCGACGCCGTGGATGGCTACATAGCCACGCACTGAGCATAAAAAAACGCTCGGGAAAGCGGCCTGCTAAACCCGAGCGAATCACTTAAGGACATAAAGAGGTTATCAAATGACAGACAAAACCACAACCCCGGCCTCGGCTGAGAACATCTATGCCGCCCTTGCGGCGGCTCAGTCTGAATTCAAGCCGGTCGTAAAGAACTGTGTAAATCCGGCTTTCGGGTCGAAGTATGCCGACCTGCAAAGCATCCTTGACGCCACCCGCCCGGCGCTCAATCGGCACGGGCTGTTTCTCTTCCAGCGGGCTTCGTCGTCGAAAGACGGCGTAAGCGTTGAGACGTGTGTCACTCACGCCAGCGGCGGGACGCTTTCGAGCGGCGTTCTGTTTATCCCTGTCGTCAACCCAAAGAACCCGGCGCAGGCGTTCGGCAGTGCTGAAACCTACGCCCGGCGCTACAGTCTGTCCGCCTTCCTCGGTGTGAACGCCGATGAGGATGACGACGGTAACGGCGCCGAGATGGATGAACAGACGCTGACGAATGAGCGTTTAGCGTCCGCACTTGTGGACGTCGCCACAGAGGCCGCGAACCATGGTACGGCGGCATACAAGGACTTTTATGAATACTTAACGCCCACGGCCCGAAAAGCGCTCAATGCTGCGGGCATTCATAGCGAGCTGAAAGTGCTCGCGGAAAGCGTAGACGAGAAAGCGAAGGCGCAGGCGCCGCAGGCCATCGGGCAGGCCGCCCCCGCCGAAATTGAAACTAAAGAGGAGTAAACGAAATGGCAATTTATATGAACAAAGTAATTTTGATCGGCAACGTGGGCAAGAAACCCGAGCTGAAAGAATCGAAGGCCGGGCCTGTGTGTCGCGTGAGCCTCGCGACCACGCGCCATTGGACTGACGCGCAAGGGCAAAAGCAGTCCGAGACGGAATGGCATAACTGCACGGCCTTTGGCCGTGTGGCCGAAATCTTCGCTGAGTACCTTGATAAGGGCACTCAACTGATGGTTGAAGGCCGGTTACGTACGCGCGAATACACAGACGCTCAGGGCGTCAAACGTTACTCCACTGAGGTATTGGTTGAGCGCCAGCAGTTTGGTAGCCGCGGCACCTCGGACGGACAGCCCCAGCGCCCGGCTACGAAGCCTGCCAGCGCACCGGCGGCGAAGAAGTCCGCGCCCGCGAACGCCGCTGACATTGATGAGGATTGTCCGTTTTAAGGAGTGCTAGCCATGTTCGTTGATATGAAAAAAGACCCTGACGCGCCGACGGCTACGGCGCTTGACTTGCGCGAAGCCGTGCGCCAAGCGGCTGAGGCCGTCGAGGTCGACCCGGAGACGGGTGAGATTACGGGCCTCGACAAGCTGCGTGCGGCCGAAGGGCAGGAGGCTGACAAGGTCGCGGCGCTTGCCCGCGTGGTACGTGCCGTGCGTCGTGAGGCCGCCGCCGTTTCTGAGCACATTGAAGCCGAGAAAGCGATTTTGAAGCGACTGGAAACGAAGGCCGATAGGCTTTCTGACTTCCTTGCTCAGTTCATGCTGAGCGGCAAAATCAACAGGATTACGGACGTTGATATCGAGGTGAAGGCACTCGCCGGGCGTGAGTCTGTGGCCGTGCTGGATATTGAGGCCGTCCCCTCGGACTTCATCAAAGTGACTGCGATTAAGTGCCCGCCGACTCTGGACTACATGGATGCGCGGCGTCTCGCTAGGACGATGGGCGCTGGCGCCGAGATCGTGCGCTCAGTGGACAAGATTGCCGTCATGAACGAGTGGAAACTCGGCAAGAACACGATCCCCGGCACTGTGATTTTCCGCACGCCGGGACTCAAGATTTCAGCGTGAGGGGCGCCATGATACTTGATCGCATTTTGGACTTACTGGCCGCGCTGGCGCTCGTGGCTTTGCTGTTGGCGCCGGGGATGCTGGTCGGCTTTTTCATTTGGGGCTTGTAAATGAGTAGAGCGCTAAGGCGGCTGGCGAAGCGTGCAGAGCGTAAGCCCAGCCGCAAAAAACAGTGCCACTACTCCGGAGAGGCTTTAATAGAGCGCAGGGGTTACGGCGCACTTGCCCGCGTCATCCCGGTGACGGAAACGGAACAGCATAAATACTGCCTCGGGTTTTACGCGTTACTTGAGCGGTGCCGCTCAGGCGAGTCGGAGAAGGAAGGTAGTTGTTGGTCTGACCTGATTGGCGTTCTTATCACCGGCTTTATCTGCGCACGCGCGACGACTCAGCCCGTGAACCTCTCGCGGCAGTTTCAGGCCGCCGGGGCGCTGCTTGACTCGGCCTATGTGCACTGGCAGAAAACGCATCAGATACTAGAAGCGAATTTCGAGGTCGTGCATCAGGCGATTGATGACCTTTGCGATATCGTCATGCAGTTGCGCAGGGATGAGCTTATGCGCGTTAACGAGACGTTGCGAAACGACACAATCGGCATCTATCGCGATTTCTTCAATGACCCGAGGGCGTTTACTGAGGATGACAAGGCGCTTCAGGCTTGGTTGGCGCGTCAGTAGCAGGCAAAAGAAAAGCCGCTGAATGCGGCTTTTCCCCCTGCGGTCGGCTATCTTGAAAGATCGCTTAAACGTTAATTCGAGCACGCAGAGTATACGGCGTGGCCATGTCCACCCGCGTTTAGATCGTAACCGCAGGCACCAAGCCTGTCAAGCGTCGGGCGCTGTAATTAGCTCAGCTATAGTATGGCTTGTCAATATAGCCGATCAAAGTATTTACGCGGATTAGGGTAACTGCTAATTTACGTACGTTACTAACTAGCCTAATATTCGAGTTATCAGAAAACAACAAAGCCCGCAGGGCTTCGGAGATACAAAATGAGAACCACCGCTAATATCATCGTTTCGACGTTCACAAAATTCGCCCGTCGTGGCGAATACGCTCGCGGGGGGCACTATATTTCGTGCCTCGTCGATGAGTGCTTGTCGCTCGAAGGCGGCGAACTCGTGGCGCACGGGCGGGCTCGCCTGTGCACCGGAGAGCTGCCGGATGACATCAGCTACGACTTTTACAAGTCACTGACCGTCACCATCACTTACTCAAAAGAGCTGGCCAAATGGTTTGCCACCACGGCGTGGTCGGAAGAATGGCTTGATGAATTAGGCCATCCGATGCCGAAGGACGTTGAAGAAGTCATATGCGTTGGCTTCGGTCTTGCTCTCGGGGAGGCCAAGGCTATCGACGGCTTCGCTCGCGAAGCGCAGGATGTCGCTGATAATATGGAGTTCGTGCTCTATGTTAACGCCTTGACTGCGAGCGAAAAGCTCGCATTCGTCAACGGCTGGGCTGCGGCTGGCGGCCCTGTTGACGACCTCGGGCACGAGGAGGCGTATTGCACGCCTTGGACCATGAACAACACGATCGTAGTGTCGGCTTCTGAGGCCGACTTTCTGCCGAGGACGGCAGAGGACTGGGGCCGGGCATACTGGCTTGAGAGGCGCGCGAATGGCCTCTGAAAAAAAAAACCTCGGAGGCAGGCCGAGGGTTTATGAAAATGGGTCGCGCAACGTCACGATCAGCCTGCCGGTCGAACTCGCGTCCCTTCTGAAGGAACTCGGAGGCTCGCACTGGATACGCGATCGCCTGAGGGAAGTTCAGAAGGCGGGCGAAAAGCCCAAAGATAGGGTACAATAAGCCCCGCGAAAACAGAGCGGTCGGTTTTCTGAAAAGCCTCGTGGAGAAATCCAGACTCCACGGGGTTTTTCTTTTGTGCTTCACGGTTTCAGTGCTTTGCGGACGGCGTTTCGGTCTGCGCTGAGGCCGCCGACCAGTCCGCCGCCTTCGCTAAGAAGCTCCGCACCCTCTGCAAGTAAGCGGACACACTCTCTGACTTGTCGCTCACAAGAGACGCAGGCACTACCGGCGCTGGTGGGCACTCCACCACGGCCGGAGCTTGCGGCACGGCGCAGGCGCTCAACATCGTCACGCATACCAGCGAGCTGAGAG
>ENA-UOJC01001331-UOJC01001331.1-human-gut-metagenome-genome-assembly--contig:-C104-NODE-1331-length-34500-cov-16.037335_pt1 | contig 34500 bp, 32 predicted proteins | sample MGYA00242339_ERZ723886 | MGnify/ENA metagenome assembly ERZ723886 | reverse complement strand
TTATTTTATTTTGCGAATATATTTCTATCGCTTTAACAATTTGTTTTCTTTTATCCATTCAAATTTTGATGAATAAATTAAATGAAGCATATACACCGAACGTACTATTAAAATAAACATTAAAATTTTAATGAATTGTTTGAATGGTCGCAAAACAATACAACAACTCGTTAAAATAATTTATTTAAATTTTAATAGATAATTTTAACAGGCAGACTGTCCGTTACAGACAGTCTGCCCTTAATTCGATTTGCATCATTTAACTAAATTATATATGCAACTACAATTCATTTCGACTACTAGACTTTTTTACACTGGATTATTGTCACTATATATAATTAGCCGATTTTCACCTCAAGCTCTTTGCTTTCTTGCACCTTGGCGCAACAAGCGGCTTTGTCTATATTTACAAAATTATATATTTTAACCAACTTAATTTGCGCCGCCTTTCCAACTCTAAATACTCAACTTGGTAATCTTCAATCGTTATATAGTAATGTTTAAGACGAGTATTTTTAAATTTCCATACGGACTTACGTTTAGTATGAATTTGCGGTTCGCCAAAATACAACTTAAGTTTATTATCTAACCACAAAAATTTGTCCATACTAAAATCCCCCGAGTATACACCCAACCCTATTTCTGTGATTGAATCCTTAACAAAATATATTACCGCCTGCATATTCCCCAAATTTGCAAATTCCAAATACAAAGTTATTTCTTTTAACTCATATTTTGTTCCGCAATATGTTGTTTCGCAATCAAAATCTATATTATTTGCTTCGCAGATAGATTTGACTTCATCAAACGAATAATCCCATTTTATAATTAAGTTTTCTCTTATTTCTAAACCATCCCTTAAATCCATAACATACTCCTAAATAATTACTAGCCATCCCTTCTCAATCAATTTTTCAATTGAGTAACGCATTACGTATTGAATTCCGCCAGCAGTATTTTCCCCTACCTTTTTTACGGTTCCAGTGATAACCCTAAATTTACGTGTTGCCTGCAATGTAGTTTTTACCCCCGTGTTTGTGGCAGGAAGAGCAAGTTTACTGGCGGGAGTTCCTACATCCGTAATATATCTGCCAGTTAAACTGCCAAATCTATCAAATTGCTGCCCTTTGGTTATTGTCGTAAAATGCTGACTCGCTTTTTCAGCGCCTTTAACACTTAACACATATTTGATTGAACTTATAGCAGCTGCAACTAATGCAAATATTCCTCCCCACAAAACTCCATCCGAGAAACCGTCATACGCACCGTCCCAAAAGCTTTCGCCTTTGACCGTGCTAATCAGCCCGCCTATAGCTGCACTCGTCGCCACCCCGACAACAAAGCTTACCATAAGAGGTAACAGTGCTCCACCTGTTGCTACAGTTAAGAAAATCGCTACTGCTAAAGCCGCCGCCCCGATAATTATTTTTAATGTATTGCTTACATTGTCAAACCAACTAAACGGATTCCACCATTTCGGTTCATTTCCGCTCGGATCGGCAAACATTACGGGGTTATTGTTACAGTAGGTGTAGAGATTTAGACCGTGGATACTTTCGGGTTCAAGGTAGTTTACATTGTCTCGGTTAAGAAATCTGCATAACGTTGCGTCGTAATATCTACTTTGCAAGTAATACAGTCTTGTCTCGTTATCGTAATAATACCCTCTATAGCGGATAGGATTTAGTATAGCTATATGGTTTTCATAACCCGTGGCAATTACACCTGTTGCCGAGTCGTAGATTAGCTCGTTCCTTGCGTTTCCTACTCTATGGTTGCCCCATGCGTCGTAGTTATACTTACACTGCAAATCTCCCTCGGTATTGTATATCGCTATCACGTCGCCTAATATGTTTGTTCTGCATACATATTCCTGCGTGTCTTCGTCCTTCTTTACTACTATCGAACTTAGTCCCTTAACTCCGTACCTATACAGTATCGTTACGTTTTCTCTTACCTCGCTTACAAGTCTGTTCCCTACGTAAAAGTACCTTACGTTACCTTTCTTTGTGCGCATGCCCTCATAGTTATATGCGAAGTCAAGCGTGCTTTCTCCGCTAGTTACGCTCTTTAGTCTTCTGCCCTCCCAGGTAAAAGTCTTACCCATGTAACTCAAAGGATTGCCTATGCTATCGTATGTAACTGCGCTTCCGTTATAGCTTACAAGCCTATCTCCGCTATACGTATATGCGTCCGTTCGCTCAGCAGTTACTCCGTCGTTATAGACTACCTTCCTCTCCGTTACATTTCCTTTTGCATCGTATGCGTAGGTTGTTGTTACGTTTCCGCTGCTTTCGCTTACAAGTCTGTTCTTTGCGTCATAACCGTACTTCGCAAGCAGTTTTCCGTCTGTCGGACTGCCCGTATATATGCTCTTTACGTTACCGTTTGAATAATACGTATACGAGATTTTATCTCTATCCAAACTTTCTGCCTTGTCTACGTTGCCGTAACTCAGCCTTTGCTCTTTTACCAACCCGCTTGCTCTGCTTCCGACGTCGGCGTAGTCGTATTCTTCCGCAAATCCTGTTCTTGCTATTCTCATGTCGAGGTCTGCGAACGCCTTTTCTTTTGTCAGTCTGCCGAGATCGTCGTACTCGTAGCTATTTTCGAATAAAGCCGTATCTCCTTCTATTGCGTATCCTACCTCTTTGACCTTACCGTCGCTGTCCCTAATTACCGCTTCTTCCTGCTTTACTATGCCGGTATACTCTTTGCCTGCCTCGTTATTACTTACTTTGTACAACTCGCAAACGCTGCTTGAAGTCACTGCTCCGTCGGATACTTCGTCTACGTACGCTTTTACCGACATCTTTAACGATTCGTCTTCGCTTTCGTACTCGTTAAGTACTTTTCCGCTGCCTCGCCTCGTTGTGGTTACGGTGCCGCCGCTCGTTATCTTGACCGTATCTTTTGCGTCGCCGAGGTACTCTGCCGTCATCTCTTCGGTATATGCTCCGCCGTTTATAGACTTCTTTACCTCGGTTATTCTGCCCTTTACGTCGTAAGTAAAGCTCCTGTTTACGTTACCCGTCTTTACCCCGCTTACGTCGGAACCTCTGTACGTATATTCTACCAACTTCTCGCCGCTCTTGTCAACGGAAATTACTCTGTCTCTGTCGTCGTAGACGTAATTATACGTTTCGTCACCGCATTTGAGCTTGCTTATCCTGCATTTCGTGTCGTATACGTATTCGTTCTTTACGTCTCCGTAAGTTATGCTCTTTGGTATTCCTCCGTACTTGTAATACTCTGATTCTCGGATTTGCTCCGGACTGCCTACTTCGCCGCTCCCTGTCTTATACGTTTGTTTCCCTTCTTCGTATACTACTTCGCTGCGTACTCCGTTTTCGTCTATCGTTATGCTTTTACTTTCCTCCTCGCTTCCGTAGCCGTTATACAAAAACTTTGACAGCTCTTTTCCGTACTGTCTTACTCCGCACACATCACCCTTTATATCTCGGGCGTATTCTACCCTGCTCTTTATCTCCCCGTCCTCTTTTACGGTTACCGAACTTATTTCGCCCTTGGCTTCGTAACACGTTTCTTCCAAGCGTACCTTCTTGTTTATATGGTTATACGAATAGTTCCTTACGACTCTGCCCGCTCCGTCGAACTCCGGCGCTTCTATGTCGCTCGGCGTTTCGTACGGCGCTGCGAACATTACCGCACTCTTTATCCTTGCCACTCTGCTTATTCCGCTCTCTCCGACCGTTATTACCGCCTTATCGCCTTTCTTTAGCTTACCTAACGGCATCGCAAAACACTGTCTGCTGTCAGTATTTATGTAGTCGTAATCTATGTGCGTCGTATCGCCATCCTTCGTTACGTCTACTTTTATGCTGCCGCAGCCGCTTACCGAACTTTTGTACTCGCACATAAGGTACATCGTTCGTTCTTCTTCGTACTCCTTTTCGTCCGGTACGATTAATTCTACACCGACGTCATCCGTTGCGTCCGCTCTTGCAACTTCCAATGTATCTCCGTAACTTTCCTTTACCGACTCGTAATTTACTCCGTTCATATTTGCCGCAGATATTTTGTCTTTTTCGCTTCCTTCCACGTTGTAACTGCCTATGCGGTATTCGGAGCCTAACACGATTATATTGCTTCCGACGTATTCTTCTTCGCCGTTTTCCGCTTTGTATCCGTTTATCTTTATTACCGCTTTTTCACCGCCTTCCTTATCCTCATTGCCGCTAAGATAGTTCAGTTCGAGCTTTGTATATTCGCTTGCGCTATAGCCGCTGCGAATTTTGCTAAGGTTTCCGTTCGTTACGCTCGATCGGTAAAGCTTTACGCTGTAACTCGAAGTCGGTTCACCGTATTCGGTCGCACTTATTACGTCTGTCGCCGTCATATACACTAAGGCGTCGTCGCCGTATTCGAACTTAAGCGTCTTTACCGCCTTTGCAGACGGCTCCGTTTCGTCCTCTGCCGAAAAATACGCATAACCCGTGTAACTTGTCAACTTCTTTGCGGACGAGCCTAACTGCGGCGCAGAGTATGCGTATTCCGCTACCTTTACACCCGTTTCTTCTCCTTCCGTCTTTAGCGTAAGCGACTTGAGGTGATTCGCTTCATAGTCAAATACAAGTTCATTGCGTACTCCGTATTCGTTTTTTGCGCCGGATATTTTTGTTATTAGCGGGGGTTGCCCTGCTACGGCCGAATAAAAATACTCTATTACGTTCTTTGCGCCGTCTGTTTCTTCGTTATTTGGCGAGCTCGGATAACAGTACGTTTTTTTGAGCCAATAAGCAGCCGAATCGCCCTTCTTTTCGAAAACCATATAATTGCCGTTGCTGTCTGCCAAGGTTACTTTTTGTCTCGACAAATTCGGCTCGTAATACAAATCCGTCTTTAGTTCTTCGCTATAATACTCGCCTCGGTACTTTTCGGGTGCATATTCCTTGACTTCGTTTACTCTTACAAACGGGTAGAAATCGCCCCTACCGTCTTCGTAAATAAACGTATCCTCGCTTGCTCTGTAGCTTACGTTGCTGTATACGCTAAGACGCCAGTTTTGTCCGACGCCGTAATCATACGCTTCGCTAAGTCTATGTATATGCGATACGGATACAGGGAATTCACTGCCCGTTTCCGAATAGTCCGAAAACATGTACATCCCCTTTTTGCTGCCGAGATTTAAGCTGACCTTGCCTGCTTGTCCGTCCTCGAGAGTTACGTTACTTCGATTTATTTTTGCGCCGAGCTTACGGTAAATCCACACGTCGGAGTTTATTGTTGCGCCGTTTTCGTAATATTTCGCAGTTACCTTTACCTTTTCCTGACCTATGCCGAACTTTGCTATCTTAGGCGTACCCTCGCAAACCCGATTGGCTTCCCGCAACGTTTTTGACGTGCCGTCCGAATAAAATATTACGCCGGTTAGCTTCGCGTAATCTATCTTTTCGCCTTCTTCACAATAAATCTTTTGCGCCGAATCCAATTGAAGTATTTTCGGCTTCGGCACTACTTCTACACCGGTACTTATTACGTAGTCCTGACCAAGTTCGCTATGCTTTACCGATACGGTATAGTTATCCGTTACTTCGTCGTATTCGTCGAATAGAAAACTGAAGTTTTCTACTTTTTTTCGATACGTACCTCCGTTTTCTTTTATATACGAAGCGATTAGCGTATAGTCCTTTTTGTTCGGACTGTCTCCGTAAAAGTAATATTTGTTACGGGCAGATAACTCTAACGAATCTTCGTCCAATAACTCTACTCCGTTTACCCTAAGCGAAGCGGTAACCGTAATGGCGCCTGAGGTATACGATGCGGTGACGTTCATTACATGTCCTTCCACATAATAATTATAGTCGCAGCAATACGTTACGGATCTCACGCTGCCGTCATCGTACGTAACTATTGCGTATATTTTGTCGCATGGCAAAACGTCGCTCGTACTGAATTTCGCTCCGATTGCAGGGTGAAGCTCTAACGATACCGGTATTTTGAAATTCATTTCTTCGGCTATAAACGGCTCGACAGTTTCCAAATTCAAAAACGATACCCATGCAAATAATTTGTTGCCCTCCATTTCTTCGGGCGGAACATCCGCTTCGCCCGTAAGATGTTCTGTCAATCTTTTCGCATTCTCGCCTAATCTCACAAAACTGTACATTACCGTTCCGTATATGGTTCCGTCATTAATTTTTGACCGTATCTCATCGTTTATGCCGCAAGTTATTATCTTAAGTTCCGTCAGGTACCCTGCTGAAGCAACTGCGGAACATACCTCGTTTAGTCTGCCGTTGTTTATGCAAAATATCCCGTCTGTTTCACCGGATAATGCTATCTCATCGAGGGCTTCTTCAACTTCCGTTTCGTTGAGGTTACCCAAACATACCGTTTCTATTTCTACGTTTTCCGTAAGACTGTTTTCGACAAAATATTCTCTAAAACCATTCTCCGTTTCGCTGTTCGACTGCTCGGCTATAATCTTTATGTTGTATTTTTCACCGCCGCCGAGCGGTGCTCCGAGAAATGCCGCATACATTTTTTCGGCGGCTTCTCGCCCCATGCCGCCATAGTTTATGTCTATAGCAAATGCATTGTCGCCTAATACTTCCGGATAATTTTCTATCCACACTACTCCGGGTAATCCTAATGAGGTTATCTTTTCGTTTATTGTCTCTACGTTTATAGCCTTGACAATCACTATCTCCGCTCCGCTCTCCGCAAGCGTCTCTATCCCCTCTGCCTGCTCGGATGCGGTAGCCGCAGTAGATTCGTATATGCGATATTGTTGTTCTCCGTCGTCTGTCATAAAGCTTTCTCTTATTGCAGCTCTTATGACGTCGTTTTCCACGCCTACGGGCATGGATATTCCTATTGTTTTCATCTCTTGTTTTTCTCCTTTTTCCTTTTCTTATTTTTTGTAGGGCGGTGTTCGCTTAATTATCCATTCCTTGCGCTTACTTCTGCTCTGTTAAGTCGTTGTTCCCGCTTGATGGGTATTGGAAACTATACGACATCACGGCGAGGTTAGCTTGACCGTCGTTTCTCGAACAATTGCTATCTGTAAAACCATTGCCTCCGCTTGGCGGGTAGATGTTTAGGAGGCTCGGCATTACGACGGTAAAGCGTATTAACATGGTTAGAGGCGTTCCCATGCAGACGGGTAATGACTTTGCTATTTGACGGCTAAATAGCTTTTTCTTTTCCTTCGGCGTTTACAAACACAACAGTTTTCGAGCAGCAAAAACGCAGGGATACCTTTCGATATTCCTGCGTCTGTACGCACTTTGGATATTAAAAAACCGCAGAGCTCGTTATTATACTTTTAACAATCTCTTCGGTCTTTTGTTTGTGTATTATACGGTACCTTCTCGCACCTACATATACAGTATAACACAACTTTTCATTTTGTCAAGGGGGTTTGCCGTTTTCGTTCGCGCTTTCTATTGATAAATTAATTATTTCTGTTAGAGTTTTTATTTTGAATATTATTCCAAGCTATTCTTCCTTTTTCAGTCAATGAATAAGGATATTCATCACGCTCTGTTTTCCAAGCATAATTAATAAAAATATATCCTTCTTCTACCATTTCATTTAACATTTTTCCATTCTTTCAAATAAGGTTTCGATGTAAACTTTTTCATCATCGATTTCGATTCTATATTTTTTAACACAAAACCACCAATATAAAATATATATTAAATAAATGATAACAGCTACTGATATTATTATATAAGCATATAATAATTCTTTGTCAAACTGGAGCCACATTGAAACAATAAATGATATGCCTGCTATGTACAACACAATCATCCACCGCTTCAACGCTTTACTCTCTTTCTTCATATCATCAATTACTCGCCTATGCATATGAATCCTCCGTTCTAACTAAGCCTTTCAAAAATATTAATGCACATATCGCAGCTAGCGCTGCAATCCTAGCACCCGGTACAGGCAATGTCACAGCAACTGCTATTGCAGCAGCACTAATAATAGTACCCCAACCGATATTAAAATTTATTTCGTGCGTCGTATCTCCGTTAATCACCCCTATAGATAGCGAAATACCTTCTTTATAACTAATTTCTCCGCCAAAGGTAGAAAACGGCGTCAGTTGCATGTTTCCCCCGAACCCTAAATTTGATGAATAATACATATCCAATCCCAGCCAATTCAAAGCATTTATTCCGACACCTATGCCCATTCACCGTCATCACCATGATTACTAAAATAATAAAACCTTTTCGGATTCCCTATCCGAGTAGTGCAAGTACATTTACGCCGCTCGGATAGTAAGAATAGTGCTTTCGTCACAACTAATGTAATACGAATATGAGTTTTTACCCGCTCAGGTAAAAACTTTTTCGATTTCTTCTTTTATCTTGTCGACCGAATCGAGGCAATACACTTTTGCCTTCAATTCCTTTGTTCCTCTTTCGCCTTTGAGATAATACGCCATAAACTTACGAAGCTGGTTTACTGCATACCTTTCTTCGAAGTATTCACAGAGAAGTTCGATATGCCTCATAATCAAATCACGTTTGCTACGAGCCTTTAATCCCTGCAAAACGTTAAATATGTCCGGACGAGCAAGCGCACCTCTCCCTATCATATAAAAATCGGCACAATTCTTTCGTTGCAAAAAACTTTCCTCGTCGGTAATGTCGCCGCTTAGCGCAACGGGAATGTCAAGTGCGTCTTTAACCGCTTCGGTTATAGAATAATCGGCTTTCCCGCCATAAAGTTGCGCCCTCGTTCTCGCATGAACCGTCACCATCGATGCTCCGGCGTCTTGCATAGCCATCGCAAATTTTACCGATACGTTTTCGTTTTCTGCAAACCCGCTACGCATCTTTACGGTGACAATTCTGCCACGGTCGCACAACGATTTGACTATATCGGCAGCAACCGAAGGCGTCTTAAGTAATGCCGAACCTTCTCCGTTTTTTACCACTTTATTGACAGGACACCCCATATTGATATCAATTATATCAAACTTGCTCAGATAACCGAGCTCATCCGCTTTTACAAAATCCCTGTAATCGGATCCGAACAACTGCAAGCAGCTCGGTTTTTCCGTCTCGGAAATTCTTAGCAATCTTTCAGTTTGGGGATTTCGATAGCATAGCCCCTTTACGCTCACCATCTCCGTAACCGCCATCGCAGCCCCGTTTTCCAAGCATAATCTGCGAAACGCAATATCCGTATACCCTGCAAGCGGAGCAGCTATAAAATCGTTTTTTAGTTGTATATCTGCAATGCTCTTACTCATACAAGGTACTTATCTATGTCTTTGACTTTGCTTTGTTCGTTTTTCTCAAATACGTCTTTAACTTTTTGACAATACGCCAAAAGTTCGGTTTCTGCGTCTACTCCGCACTCGCTGCACACAGCCGCCGCTAAAAACAGCAGCTTGCCGCAATCGGACGTATCCGAAATTTTAGTTTTTAACGTCGATACATCCGCAGCAACTCCCACTTTTTTCATTCTCGAAAAGATTTTTTTCGCTCTCATTAATGCGGGAAAATCCGGGAACCGGCATATCTGATCGTAATAAGAGCTGTACTGCTTTTCTGCGGCTTTAGCTTTATCCCAAAACTTCAGCGCTTCTTCGGGATTTGCTGCCTTATCGCCCCCGAAAATGTGAGTATGTCGAGAAATCAGTTTTTTGTTTATTCCTTCCAAAACGTCGTCTACGGTAAATTCCCCCGAACGCTCTGCTATGTCGGAATTTAAAGATACTTGCAGCAGAACGTCGCCGAGTTCCTCTATCATGCCGTCTATATCTCCCTTGCTAACGGCGTCGCAAACCTCATACGCTTCCTCTATAAAATTAGTTTTTATGCTCTCGTGCGTTTGCGCCTTATCCCACGGACAGCCGTCAGGCGCCGTAAGTCGCTTTATTATGCGACATAAATCCGCAAACGTTGCTTTTTTGCCGCCTTCTATCAAAATAGCAGTATCGTATTCGTATTTTTTTCGCCTGTCCAACTCTTCCAGCGTAATCTTTTCGCTGCCGTTATGCGACGAAATCTCTACTACGGTATCGTAATCGTAAAACCTAAGCAAAAATAATTTTATTTGCCCGGCTACAAAACGATCGTCTATACCGTATACGCAAAGCGGAGCCATCGTGTCGGGATAATAGCCGTCTATACGATATGCGCTTAACGTTACAAGATTTTCGCACGGTTCAAACGGAAGGTCGAATGCCCCGGGAATAATACTTATTTGCGTACGGCGGCTAAGTTCCGCTACCGAACTATCTTTGTACCCGTCGCCATCCACCACGTACACCAGATTTTTACCTTCGGCACGCTTTATAACTTCCTCTGCCAAAAGTTCGTTAAGCCGATCGTAATTCTCTGCGGTTTCGTACAAATAGTCCAAACTTACGGCGTATTTCTTACAAGGCGGCGTTTTGTTACTGCGTGCAACGACCTCGTCTGCCGCTTTTATGGCTTTTTTGCCACGTACCGTTATACTATCTCTAAAATATCCTGCGCCTACTACCGTTATCATATCAGCCTCCGATACCGACATTTTAGCATAATTTGCACTTCTTTGCAACTAAAAACGAGAAGACGTTTGGTGACACACACAAATGCTGTTTGCCATGTTATGATAGTTTATTCCATAGACCGCCGTTGCCACTTGACAATTGCTTCGACAAAAGCGTATAATTAAAAAAAGTTACACAGCAAGGAGCTTGTATGGAAAAATTTTATGAGTGTGATATCGCCGGAAGATCGGAAAAACTACCGATTATTCAACTTCCCACCGGCGTAAGCATCGCTTTTTTTAATTTACACGGGAATCAGGAACTCACGGAATATTGCGGCAAAGAAATTGCCAAACGTATTGCCGAATTTACGCCCGAAATCGTTATTACGGCAGAAAGCAAAGGACTTCAGCTTGCCCATGTCGTAGCCCGAGAGCTAAGGCAACCCCTTTATGCGGTGGCAAGAAAATCGCAAAAACTTTATATGGTTGACGGCATACAGTACACCGTATCCTCTATTACCACCAGAGGAGAACAGACGCTGTATCTGTCGAAACACGACGTCGAATTGATTAAAGGCAAGAGGGTCGCTATTGTAGATGACGTAATCTCCACCGGCGGTTCGCTTTCAGGATTGGAAAAACTCGTGGAAATGAGCGGCGGAAAAACCGTAATAAAGGCTACGGTCTTAGCTGAGGGCAATGCCTCTAACCGTAACGACATCGTTTTCCTCGGCACTATACCGCTGTTCGACTAAAATTCTACAATATAGAATCAGAAAAAACCCAAACACTTCCATGGGCGTTTTTAACTCTTTAGGAGTTATTTTAACGTAATTTCGAATCAATATTAAGAACGTGACATTTCTGCACATAAATTTGGAAATAGAAAATGGCTTGTCAGCCGAGAAAATGTATGCTTATTTGTAATAGATAAGATGAATAGCGAACAAATGTAAAACAAAATAGATAACAAATTATTCTAACGCATTAAGAAATATCGCACAAAATTGCACAAATATAAAAAAGCCCTCAAAACAAGAGGGCTTTTTTCGTCGGCGAAGTGTTAATAACATAATTCGAATAATTTACTTTATAACCCCGATTAAAATACTTTAAGCCCCAACGGATTGAAATCCATAATTACTTCTTTCATTAGGCATCACCTCCCTGTTTTTTCTTCGACTATACAACTTTTCGTGAAGAAATGTAACAGACTTTACCAGCCAAAAACGGATAACACCGTGAAGTTTTTGCCATTTTGTATGTGTTCCCCATACTTTAGCGGTACTTTTCGGTTATTTATATCGCTTCGCTCTTTCGAGGGAGTTATCTTATCGGAAAATCTTTTGCTGTCAAGGGAAAAATTTGTCGTGTAAAATCGAGAAGCATAAAATTCACATACAACAACTTTTTCTTTTTCCTTGACAGACGGCAGGATTTCCCGATGTTCTCCCCTCGTCGAAAGAGTTTCGACAAAGGAGGCTTAAAGCAATGAGTATTGAAAAAGGTAAAGAAATACTCGGTAACATTCCTATTTACCATAGTCATATCCCAAAATTCTTTGTAATGTATGGGAAAAGTATGTTACATTTTATTTTTTTATCGTGTATAATTGGAACAAATTCATTCAGGAGGTCATTTCTATGACAAAAATCAACTTTATATTACATTTAACGGAGGTAAAACTATGAAAACTTGTGTAATTTATGCCAGATATTCATCAGACAGGCAAACCGAACAATCCATCGAAGGTCAACTGCATGTATGCTACGACTACGCAAAAAGGAATAATATACTTATACTTGACGAGTATATAGACCGCGCCATGACGGGAACTAACGACAACCGTCGCAGCTTTCAAAAAATGCTTAAAGATAGTTCAAAACGTGCTTGGGATTTCGTTCTGGTTTACAAACTTGACCGATTTTCTCGTAATAAGTATGAAATGGCAATGCATCGCAAGACTTTGAAAGATAATGGCATCAAACTGTTATCCGCAATGGAAAACATCCCCGATTCGCCGGAAGGCATTATACTTGAGTCTTTACTCGAAGGCATGGCTGAATATTATTCGGCCGAACTTTCGCAAAAGGTAAAACGCGGGCTAAACGAAACGAGAAAGAAAGGAAATTTCACGGGAGGTTTCATATTATTCGGTTATTACACCGTCGGAGATGAAAAAACAGGCAAAAAAGTACTTATCGATGAAGAAAAAGCAAAATTTGTAAGATACGTATTTGAAGAATATGCCAAAGGGCGCCCGGTAGAAACCATTTGGAAAGAAATAAACGACATGGGCGCAAGAAATCGAGGAAAGCCTTTATGTTTACATTCGGTTCACAATATGTTGCAAAGTGAAAAGTATTACGGCAAATACCATTACAACGGTGAAGAATTCAATGATATTTATCCAAGAATTGTCCCCGAAGATATAGAAGCGTTGGTAAAACAGCGACAGGCTTTTACTCATTACGGATTGGTAAGTAAAAAAGTAGTTTACTTGTTGCGACATAAATTATTTTGCGGGTATTGCGGAAAACCGATGACTGCTCAAAGCGGTACAGGCAAAAACGGAACCGTCAATCGGTATTACATGTGTACAGGCAGAAGAGAACACAACGGTTGTCAAAAAACGCAAGCCAGAAAAAATGTACTCGAAGATTTCGTTGTGGACGTTACTCTGAAAGCTCTAAATCACGACAACGTTGTAGAAGTAATCGCAGATAAATTGATGGAAAGCCAAGATGAGCGTCTGAACGATAAATCCGCACAAGCAATTTTGAAAAAGCAAAAAGCGGAACTTGAGAAACAGATAGAAAATTTCCTCGATGCCATTGGTAAAGGAATTACCACAATGTCTACCAAAATAAAACTCGAAAAACTCGAACAAGAGCTTGCCGATATATCCGCTAAAATTACAGCCGAAGAATGTAAGCAACGAATAGGATTATCTCGAGCGGAAATTATTGCCCATATCCGATCGGCATTGCAAAAAGAACCGCAACAAATGATAAATGCGCTGGTAAACAAAGTAATTCTTTACAACGACAAAATAGAAATTTATTACAACTACACATTGAGAAAAGATCCTGACGACCGCTGTCAGGGTCTTTTGTTTTACTCGGGAGAAAGCGCTATACGTGTTTGCGTGAGTTATACAAAGGTGATACAACAGCCTATGATAGTTGAATTATATATTTGATTATAATAAAAAAGGTTATGCGGCATTTTGACGCATAACCAAAATTCACACATAACCGCAATAAAATGCGGCTATTTTTATGCCGAAAAACAAAAAAACTTTCTAACTTAAACCCGTTTTGGGGTTCAAATTAGAAAGTTCTTGGCGGAGAAGGCGGGATTTGAACCCGCGCACCAGTTTGATCCAGTCTACTCCCTTAGCAGGGGAGCCCCTTGAGCCACTTGGGTACTTCTCCGCAGCTCAAACATACGTTGCCTAGATATATTAGCACAACGAGTCGACAAAGTCAAGGATTTTTCGCAAGCAAAACAAAATTCTATTTCCACATACATTTACGTGCGACATTTTTTGCGCCGTCTATATTTGCGCCGCACATTCATTTCGGTCAGATAATCGCAGCACCGTTATGCCGTTTCGCTACAACACCCCCTTATTTTGTCATGGCGTACGCTACCGCCGCAGGACAATTTGAGGCATGCTTGTTTCTTTACAAACGCTTCGCTACTTCCACGCAGCATTTGCCGATAGTATCGCCGCTACTCTGCAATTTTTGTCTAAAAATCATCATATTGTTATGCCGTTTCGCTACAACATGATTATCTGTAATAAACTTAACGTTAGCTTTCAAGATAGCGAAAATACAGTGCTTTATTGGATATACAAAATACGTTTTAATTACATACTAACTTAATATTTTAGAGCATGATGTGTGACGATGAAAAACTACCCGTCTCGCTACCTCTCACTATTTCTCGATATTACGTTTACAGATAAGTTGCATCCGACATACGCTTGAATACTATGACATATAGCCAAACCTGTCGGCGAAATCGCATATCGTATAGCGTTTTTGTTCGACACAAAGGTCGATATTCTTCTGCTTAAACAACCAATGCTATTGCAAAGCAATGCAATCATCCTTTCCTGCCTATTAAATTGAAAAATATTAATAATATAAAATTAAAACGCAAATAAATTTACATGTCGCTTTTTACTAAAACAAAAATATATTTCTGCGCTTTTTCCCTGCACCTAACGTTGCTATATGTTGTTTTGCACGAAGTCTTCAAGCGTCGGCATATCGCTGCGCATACGATACTGCTTGCAGTCGGGCGATCGGTCGAGCAAAAATCTGTCATACATTTGCCTTCTGAGTGTTGCCGGATCTTTAAAAACGGTTAGCGAATTGATAACCTCGTTTATTTCTCTCTCCGTATACGTTTTGCCCGAATCGATTTTCGACGCAATATACCATATAGCATAAAGCTGTCTTTTCTTTTTTGCCGGCATTGCAATAAGTTTTCCGTCATAATCAATAAAACTTGCAATACACTCGAAATCTTCTGCCATGTTATACACCTTTGTTCCTTTTCGATTTAACAACGCTTCTCTGTTTTAGCATAAAAATTGCTTAAAAACGAACTTCGCCGTTCTATTTTTATAATACCACCCTCACCAAACTGCGTCAAGCGAAATAAAAAGTCGAAAACTGCGTGCTTTTTTTGTCATTACGAAAAAAATATGCAATTTGCAAACATTATATACAATTTTTTTTTGATTTAGCCCACTTTACTTTGACAAACAATAATTAATTATGTATAATGATTGCTGATTCTTATACCCTGAGGTTTGCATATGGAAGGAACATTTTGGGCGCTTGTTCCGGCGCTTATAACCATTATCATCGCACTTATAACAAAGCAAGTGTACATATCGCTTTTTATAGGAATTTTTACCGGCGCAATGCTTTTTGCGCACGGAAATCCGTTAACCGCTTTCGAAAACCTTTTCGAAGTTATGGCAAAGACACTTTCCGGAGACGGCGGCTCGCACGGAGCGATTCTGATATTTATATTAATGCTCGGCGTGTTAGTAGCTCTTATCGATAAAGCGGGCGGCACCAAAGCAATGGGCAACTGGTTTGCATCTAACGTAAAATCTCGCAAAGGCATGCTTGCCGTAACTGCCGGTTTCGGAGCATTGATGTTTATGGACGATTACTTCAATCGTCTCGCTACAGGTACTGTTATGCGTCCCATCACCGACAAATATCGAATAAGCAGAGTTAAGCTCGCTTACATAATAGGTTCGTTATCCGTAGCCGTGTGCGTGCTTGTTCCCATCAGCAGTTGGGCAAGCGCAATCGAATCTAACATAGCAAGCGGACTCACCGAAGAAGCGCTTAACGGCGACAACATCTACTCTCTTTACTTAAAATCCGCAGCATGCAACTTTTACCCCATTTTGACAATAGTGTTTATATTCGCTACAATCGCCCTCGGAATGGACTTTTTCGGAATACGAAAGAGAGAACTTAACACAATGGAAACGCAAGATCCCAACTGCGGCATGGAAGCGACTTTTAAATCCGAAGAACATCACGCCGAAAAAAGCACCGGCAAAATCATTGATCTTGTTCTTCCTATAGCCTTTATGATAGCCTTTTCGATAGGTTTTATGATTTACTTCTCTGCGACGGATAGCAGCTCGGGTTCGGAAATAGCTCTTGCGTGCGGCTCCACCGTCGCTGTAATCGCAACGCTCATAATGTACCTTATCCGAAAAAACATTACTCTTAAAGGTTTTACGCAAAGCCTCTGCGACGGATTTAAATCCATCTGCGACGTATTCATGATTCTTATCCTGGCCTGGACTCTTGCCGATATTTGCGCCGAATTGGAAATTAACACGTTTATCTCGTCAATCGCCAACGCAATGGGCGACATGAAAGTTTTGCTTCCGGCAATTATGATGCTTATCGCAATGGGCATATCGTTCGCTACGGGAACAAGTTGGGGAACTTTCGGAATAATTGTTCCGCTTGTCAATCCCATGTTTGTAGGACAGATCGGTTCCGAACTTTATCTCCTTACCGTTGCCGCCGTATTATCCGGCGCAGTATTCGGCGATCAGGTTTCCCCCATATCCGACGCAACTATTCTTGCTGCGGCAACCACGAAATGCAACCACATGGACTACGTGCGTTGTCAGCTCCCCGTCGCTTTGATGGTAGCCGTACTGTCGTTTGTAGGCTTCCTTATCGGCGGAATTACGAAATCGATAACAATCGGTTGGATTGTAACGGCAGCGGCGTTTGTAATATTCATGACGGTGTCATATTTTGTGCAGCGCTCTAAAAACATGCTGCTTCCGAAGTTTGACTCGAGCATGATTGTGGACGATCCCGAAGCCGTTATACAAGCCGCATTGGCAGCTAAACAATCAGAAAAACAATAATCAAAAGTAATTTTAATTATTTTAAAACAACGTAAATAGTCCACAGGCTGTTACTATATAATGATAAAAAATAACCGACGCTCTTGGGGTTCACCAAAAAAAAGCGTCGGTTGTTTTTTATTTTCTTATCTTATAATACATACACGGTCTGCCGCCGGTTTCGTAGTTTAATTCACCGCACACCTTGCCGATACCTTCGAGATAACTCATATATCTTCGTACGGTTACAGCCGTAAGCCCCGTACGTTCGGAAATGACTTCGCTTGTCAAAATTTCGCCGCAGGAAAGGCAATCGAGTATAACGCCGAGAGTTTGCTCTTGTATCCCTTTAGGCAAACTATCCGTCGTCCTGAATCTTGTTTGATTTATAATAAAGTCTATATTAGACTGATTCAGAGTGTCAAGCTCTCTAAGCGTCTGCTTCTGCGCTATAAACTTATCCAATGCAACCTTGAAACGTTCGAACGTAAAAGGCTTAACCAAGTAATCCAGCACGCCGAGCCGCAACCCCTCTTCTATAGACGCTCTGTCGTTTGCAGCCGTAACCATTATCGCCTCTATCGTCTTTCCGTCCCGTCTGAGGCGTCTCAGCGTCTCGAATCCGTCTGTCTTCGGCATAAATACGTCCATAACCACAAGATCCGCTTCGTTCTTTGCTAAAAACTCTATCGCCTTTTCTCCGTCCTGACATTTGCCTACTACCTTAAACTTACCGTGCTTAAGCACGTATTGTTCGTTTATCATAGCGACCATGGGATCGTCCTCAACTATCAACACCTTGTACATATTTCTCCTTATTGTCTGAAAAAACTTACCGCCACGGTAGTGCCGACGCCCACCGTAGATTCTACCGTTATCTTCCCGCCGAATTCGTCCGAAAGCGACTTTACTCTGTACAATCCCGTGCCTCTTCCTTCGCCTTTCGTAGAAAACCCATTTTCGAATATATGCTCTATTATCTCTTGCTTCATGCCGTCGCCGCTATCCTCTACCGTTATCAACACAGCGTCTGGCTTGGAATAAAGACCTACGAAAACCTGCTTATTGTCGTCCGATTTAGCGTTTAACGAATCGAATGCGTTTTGTATAAGATTGCCGGTTATAGTAATAAACGTTTCAGTCGGAATCCATAAATCCGATTTGTTAAAATAACTTCCTTCCTTCAGCGCAAATTTCACGTTTAATTCCGACGCTCTCGCCGCCTTGCCTATAAGTAAAGCTGCCATAGAGGGTTCGTTTATCGCATTCATTATTTTGCTTATAGCCTCTCTTTGCACCATCGTTATATTCTGGATATAATCGGTGGCTTTATCGTACATACCCATCTGAATAAGTCCCATAATAACATGAAGCTTATTGGTAAAATCATGATTGTTCGCCCGCATCGAGTCAACAAGATAGCGTGTACCGGCAAGTTCTTCCATAAGTCGGGTATACTCGGCCCGATCACGCAAAATAATGATTTTATCCGCTTCGCCATCCGGTCTTACAGGGACTCGATCCGCCAACGCTTCTTTATCTCCTATCTTTATTCCTACGTTAACTTCCTTTCCGTCACCGTCGAGCAAAGCGTTCAGCTCTTTGCCGGCGATCAAAGAAGTCAGATTTTTTCCTATAATTTCGCTTTTTCCTTGACCGCCCAACATTTTTTCGGCAACTGTATTCGCAAATAAAACGTTTCCGTCGCCGTCCACGGCAACGACGCCTTCGTCTATGGACTCAAGTATATTGTCTCTGACGGAGAACATTGCGCTTATTGCGTCCGGCTCATAGCCCAAAAGACTCTTTTTGATGCCGCCGCTAAGCCATTGCGCCAACATAAGCTCGCAAAGAATTACCGCAAAGGTTATACTTGCGTAAGTAATCACCGTAGACAAAATCCCCGCTTTAACGCTTTTGCTCAATATTATAACCATTAAAAATCCTGCATAATTGCCGCCTTTATCGTAAATTGCCGAATAAGCTCTACGCTGTTCGCCCGACGGCCCTACTGCGTCGACTATATAAAAATCTTTATCCGCAAACACGGGCATTTCTCCGTCGTATACAGTCCCAGATAACGATTCCGTCGTATGGAAAAATCTAATTTTCGACGCATTGACAACGGAAATTACGTCTATGTCCGTAACGGAAGACTTAAGCGAACCGAGATAATCGCAAAAATACGTGGCGTCCTCTGCGCTTAATCGGTTTATATCGATATCTTTAAGTAGCGGCGAAGAAACTATTGCCTCTGAGATGTTTTTAAGATTTTTATCTATTTCCTGTCGTTTCTCCGTGACGCCGATGAAAATGGCTGCTATCGCCAAAATCACCGAAAATATAATAATCAACGCCATTTGCGTGTTAAAAATCTTTCTTTTAATCTTTGTAAGCGAATTTCCGCCGCCATGCAACGACTTTTCTTTTTTTTGATTCATAGTAACTTCTCTTAATATTATAATACATTTTATTATAGCATTAAACGAATAAATATTCAATAGTTTTGTTCGATCTTTGTGCTTAAATAAGTAAAATAAACGACAAAAATCTTTTTCTTTTATAGAATTTTCTTAATATTGACTATAAAAAAACCATGGGTTATAATGCTATCGAAAGGCAAAGGAGGGCTTTATGGGAGCTATATTTGAAACGATTATGTTGGTTTGTTTTGGTCTGTCATGGCCGCTTAACGTCATTAAGGCGTATAAGGCGCGTACCACAAAAGGCACAAGTCTGCCGTTTATTTTCTTGATTATAGTCGGCTACGTTGCCGGCATAACCGCTAAAATCGTCAACGGTCAGCTAAACTACGTATTTGCCGTATACATCGTAAACTTAGTTATAGTATTGTTTAACCTCGTCGTATATGTAAGAAACTATATGATAGACAAAAATCACACTGTGAAGGAGAAGGCTTATGGACATCGTTAACGAATATAAAAAATTAAACTCCATCGCTACTCAACAAGGCGTAGTAGTGTTTGGCGAAGGAAACGACGTAAACATTCCGGTGAGCGAACTCAAACAATCTTTTAACCTCGACTGTGCGGTATATAATCGCAGTTTTCCGTACGTTTCACCCGATAACGCAGCTGAACTATACGATAAAATAGTTAAGCCGCTAAACCCCGACACTCTGCTTTTACACGTAAGCGCAGAGTACGTAAAATTACCCGCCGAAGAATTTCCTAAAAAGTATGCGGAGCTTCTCAGACACATTAAGAGCGTTAACAAACGCTGCCGGGTAATCGTAATTTCCAACGGCAGCAAAACGATTGACGAAACACTGAAAAACGTGGCGGAAAGCGAAAACTGCGAATATGTCGACCTATTAATCGCATCCGCATGGGATCCGCTTGCAACCAAAGCTGCCGCTGCCTTTGTGAAAGACATGGGCATAAACAGGTTTGTCGACCGTCAACCCGTGTTCGACCTCATAAAAATCTTCTTCGGATTCGAGAGAACAGTTCGGGCATTTTAGCCGAGCTGTCAGATAGAGATTAAGAAAGAGCGGAATTGCAAACAAACGATTCCGCTCCCGTTGCGTATTCTTGTAGCTTTTCAGCAAATGATCGTCGACAGCTTATGATTTTGCTCTTTGAAAAATACAATCGGTTATAGTACCGCCCTATCAAATTTGTATATCGTATGCGCTTTTATTTGACAGACTCGCTATTTAAATATAAATTAATCCCGACGAAGAACTTCTCTCGTCGGGCTTAGCTGTATTTTATCTTGTCATTACGTTTAGCGAATATTCGAATTGTCGCAGATATCGTTATACGTTTTAATTATTTCAGTTTTTCGGGACGTTTAATCATCTTCCGCATAGATATAGCTTCGTATATAACTCCCGCTATGGTGAATACTGCCATCATAGCCAAATCGCCATAGAATCCTCGAGCAAACTCTGTTCTGTTATCAAGCATATAGCTAAAAGCTCCGAATGCAGACAAATTCAAACCGGCTTCCGCAGCAAGTCCGACTGCCGCAATAAGATATATAATGAGTACCGACAACATTATACAAACTATGGACGTTGCCGACACGATAACAAGCATCGTCTTATTGCTCTTTCCTCCGAATTTACAATACAATTTTGCGCCGACCACGACAGCCACGATAGCGGATGCCGCAGCTATAAAGCCTATCAGGTAAAGTATTATTGCAACGATTCCACCGACAACACCGCCTATCAAGGCTCCGAAAAATCCTTTCAAATAATTATTGGGCGCGCTTTCAAAATCTGCATTCTCTTCTTCAATGGCCTTATTTAAATCGCCCACACAATCACTGCCTATAGTAACCTTAAAGGACTCGACCGTACACACCTGAGAATCCGATGACAACTCATTGCCGCAAACCGGACAATGTCCGAGTCCTAACGCCCCTTCGGACTTTAAAATATCGCAAACGCTTGTAAGTAAACTATTTAATTCCTTTAATACGGAATTCATAGTCAATCCATTAATCCCGATATACAATCCGTATCTCGTAAACTGCCATTTAAAATATCTGTTCTTAATTTTAGAAAGTTCTTGGTTTATTTGCCTATTCTGCTCATCGTTCGTGTAGCAACATATAAGCGCTTGAATGGGACTTTCTGTATCTAACATGAAATACGAGAAACTTACCTCGAAGCCATGCAAATTACCGTATGCCGAATTTCCGCTTACGCTCAACCCCTCCGTTTCGAAAAACTGTTCCAATTTTTTGTTCATATACTTCTCCCGCATTTTATCTGAGCGTTCGAACGCCCTTTGAAATTATATCATATATTGGTCACAATTGCAACAGTCGCCAGTCGTTTTTACGATTTTAAATAATATATTTTTCTTTTATTCCGAGTATTTACCGACTTCGCCTTTTGTTCACCTACTTAACCCACGCTCGCTAATCAATCGCGCAATGTAGGGTACACGTTATGATAACCACATAACCTAATAGCCGCCGCACCGGGACATAATATCGCATACTTTACCGCATCGCTTTTTATCGACAAAAAAGCAGGGACCGTCTTGAAGTACACCCCAAAAGTTGGACAGGAATGTAAAACTTTTGGAGGTACATTTTTTATGGCAAAGAAAGGTCAAAAATTTACAAAATACTCGCCGGATTTCAAATTATCCGTTATACTGGATATGCGCAAGAATAATCTTGGTTATGGTGAAGTTGTCCGTAAATATTGGAATTTGGATTCATACAAGGAATCGGATCGCCATCGCTCACAAGTAAGATTATGGGAGCGCATATTTCTAGAAGAAGGTGTAGAAGGTTTTATGGTTGAACGTCGTGGCAGAAAATCAAAAGGCAGGCCCAAAAAGAAACCGTTGCCAACTGAATTACAACAAGATATTATTACCGAATTACAACAATTGCGAGAGCGGAATGAGTATCTTGCAATGGAGAACGAGTACTTAAAAAAATTAGATGCCTTAATTCGAGCGGAAGAACAAAAGAAAAAGTAATAGTTGTATCCGAGTTAAGGCATAAGTTTCCGCTAGATAAATTTTCCGCTATATTATTTTACAACAAATTCAAATTAAATTAACAGAAGCAATTAAAAACAGCGGTTTAAAGCAAACCGAAATAGGCAAAAGACTTGGTGTATCCCAACAAACAATATCTCATTATGTAAAAGGTGATAAAATGCCCGCTTTAGATACGCTTGCTAATTTATGTATTTTACTTGAAATAGATCCTTCGGAAATACTCTGCACCGAAAAAAATAGTACCTTTCATAAGCGTTTAATAAAAGACGAGATAATCGACTTATAGCCTTACATGTAAAAACCCGACCTGTCTTTTTGATAGGTCGGATTTTCAAACAGAATGTAGGAAATTTCAGAAACGACAAAAATTATTTTCCGAAATATCTGTCCAAAAGTCCCTTGAACGCTTTGCCGTGGCGAGCTTCGTCACGAGCCATTTCGTGCACGGTGTCATGAATTGCGTCAAGTCCGAGTTCTTTAGCTCTCTTTGCAAGATCGGTTTTGCCTAAGGTCGCTCCGTTTTCGGCTTCTACTCTACGACGAAGGTTCTCCTCCGTAGACTCGGTGATGACCTCTCCCAAAAGCTCTGCGAACTTAGCCGCATGCTCAGCCTCTTCGTGAGCGGCTTTTTCGTAGTAAAGACCTACTTCGGGGTATCCTTCTCTAAATGCAACTCTTGCCATAGCAAGGTACATACCTACTTCGCTGCACTCTCCGTTAAAGTTCGCTCTCAAATCTTCAACTATGTCTCTTCTTAAATCTTTTGCAATGCCGACTTTGTGCTCAGCCGCCCAAGTCATCTCTCCGCCAATTTCTTCAAACTTATCTGCGGTCGCATGGCAAATAGGGCATCTCTCGGGAGCGGAATCCCCCTCGTAAACATATCCGCAAACTTTACATACAAATTTCTTCATTTCTTTTCTTCTCCTCTTGTTTTATTTATTTTTTCGACGAAAAGCGGCTTCTGTCTCCGCTATTGTCGCAAAAACTCCGATACGTTTTAAACTTTTTGATTGCTATTGTATATGCAATCTCGGCATACTCCGTAAAAAATCACTTTTTGACGAAGTATCTTCGAGCCGTCGAGAAAAGCCGAATTTACCTTTATGTCGCCAAAAATATCTTTTACCTCTCCGCACTTTTCGCAAATGAAGTGCGCATGCGGCGACGTGTCCGCATCATATCGTATGACTTTCTGCTCGGTCTCCACGCTGTCGATTATTCCGCTGTCTACAAGTTCTTTGAGATTGCGATAAACTGTTCCCAAGGAGATTTTCGGCATTATTTCTTTAACTTTGAAATATATCCATTCGGCATCAGGATGACACTTGGTCGAACGCAAAATCGCTAAAATCTGTTCTCTTTGCTTCGAGTATCTCATTACGCCGTCCTCTTTAAAATTATTAGTAATAATTATCATTACTAAATATATTGTACTTTTTTATCTCTATTTTGTCAAGCAAAAATCGCAACATTTCAAAAAAAAATTCATACTATGTAATACGAATATACTTCGGAGGATTTTATGAGAAACTGCTGCAATAATTGTAATAAATGTCGCTCTTATACTTTTAATCACGACGACTATCTTTTTTATAACGACGAACTTTTCGAAGAACCGAACAATTATGAAAACCTTGGACCTTGCGATTGTCATGACGTCAATTACGACCGTCCGTGCGACTGCAAAAAACCGTGCAAGCGCAAATCTTGCTGTAACTGCAACTGTCGCTGCGAATGTCAACGCACTTCTTGCGAGAGACCGTGCGAGAGTGAAAAACCCTGCGAGTGTAATCGCACGTGCGAGTGCGATTGCCGTCGTGAATGTGAAAGGCAGCGTCCGAGAGAAGAACGTTGCGAGCATAAATGTCATTGCGAATGTGAGCGTCCTTCTTGCGAAAGACCGTGCGAATGCGAATGTCATCGTTCGAGATGCTGCCTACGTATACGTATCCCACGCTTTCCGTTGTGCAGATAAGCCTGCATTCGTTTTTTTGTATGCTCCCGTAACGGTAAATGTTATTTATCCGAACGATTGCATTTCAATCTTACAGAAGCGAACGGCTTTTTGAATAACGGAATGGGCAAAACAACCGGCTTTTGCCATATTATACAGGCGTATTCGTACCGCCTACACACATTCCGCTGCTCTAATTTCGAGATCGTATGCGTTTTCTGCGCTTTTTCTGTGTAGATAAGCCAACGATTTATATGTTTATTTAATCTGTATATCTATGTAGGTTTTTAATCCCTATAGCCTATATCATTAAGAACAAATCGACTTAAGTTTACAAATTTTATGTTTTTCGCCGCATTACCGCCGGCATCACTCGATGTAACTCAATAATCTTATTGACAATTCGTTCGCCATTTGGTATAATTATTGAGCTTTCGGGGGTGTACCGGCTTCGACGGATTACCGCAAGAAAGGTTATAAGCATGTGGTAGTGCGGCTACCTTAAAACGCAACTTAAATTAAACGCTAACAACGTTAAACCCGCAAGCGCTAAGCTTGCACTCGCTGCCTAACTATTCGGCGGTGCGCTCTTTTCGCTATTCCCTGTTGCAGTGTTAAGAGCGTCAGTTCAAACAGGCTACTACTTTGACGGTCGGTCGGCCGCCTAAGCAGATCCACAGACCACGACGTCTAAATTTTCGACTGCTTTGTATTTTCGTTAAGACTAAAAGCAACCTAAACATGTAGAAGAGCCTTTTGGACGTATTTCGGAAAGGAGTTCAACTCTCCTCACCTCCACCATATGCAAATAATACGAACCCTGAAAACAAATCGGAGTTCGTATTATTTTTTGCAAAGGACTTCTTCGGCGTAAAAATACCGAGATAACACCATAATAAGACCGTAATTGCCGGGCGTTTAATCGCTCGGCTTTTTCTATGTTCAAAAATAGGTGCTTGCTATGAAAGACCGTATAACAGTTTTTTCAATAGACATAACAATAAATATACCGCTCCGGTTTTTTGCCTTTCGTCTTTGCCGTTGTAGCACAGTTAAAAGCCGAAGTAAACGGGAAAAATTGTCGCTGAAAACTTTAATAATACCAAGAGTCAGACTCGCTATTGAGTTTGGCTCTTTTTTCATTTACGCAACAATTTTGTCCTTTTTCGTTGACTTCGGGGATTGCGACTTTAACTCGCACTTACGTTTGCTTTTCTCGGTGCTACTCCGTCTTTGCCGAAAGGCTAATAAAAAACGGAGGTATATCCCAAATGAAAAAAGTAGTTTACTCAATCAGAAAAGTTAGAAATTCTAACGAAAAGTTATCCGGTCTCGGATTCATCAACGATGAAGGCACGCTGTTTTGTAAATGCGTTTCAAAAAACGGCAAACAATACACCCGCGCTTTCGATGACGTTGATAAGCATTGTTTCCCTGTATTCGGAAAAGAAAACGAATACAAAGGTTACGTAACTATGTATTACGAATACGAAGGCAGAGATATCGAAGTCGAATACTCGATATGGTTCAAGACGGTATAAGGAGGATTTGAAAATGATTAACCTTAACGAAATTGCATTTATCGACACAGATGGGTTCGATTACAACGACGGCGAATGTCTTGTAAGATTTGACACCGTTATGTACTGCCCCGACAAGAAACTTATCACTTTTGCCGTTACGAAACAAGGACGCATAAGCGTTCTGGATTATCAAGTGTTTGAAGACGAACGCGGTCATTACATCGAATACGGTAGCATCTATGAAAAAATTTATATCGACGAAACGGAGGCTTGCAAATAATGAACACACCCATCATTGATTTAGAAGAATTGCTCGACGAAGCAAAAGACAGAATTGAAGAAAAACTAATAATCGAAGGAGAACTTAAAAATGAGTAACAATATAAAAATCGTAATAGGCTCTTGGGGCAGTTACAACGAATGCAACGAACGAGCGTTAGGCTCGAAATGGCTTGACCTTTCGGATTATTCCGACTGGGACGAAATCGTTGAAGAACTCAAAAAAGAAGGCTTTGAACTTGACGGCATTGACGAAGAACTGTTTATTCAAGACGTCGAAGGCATTGAAGATCGCTCGGTAAACTGGGATTACGTCAACCCCGAAACGCTGTTTAATACTCTGAAAGAATCGGGTGTATTAGATAACGAATACAAGTATAAAGTCTTTTGTGCTTTTCTCGAAGTCCGCTGCTATGACGATTTTGAAGAAAAAGTCAACTCGCACGGCGACCGTTGGGACGATGAAATAAATCTTTGGAGCGGTTACTCGTGGGAAGATTACGGACGTGAAATGCTTGACTGCTGCGGCTATCAGATACCCGACCACATTTTAGACTTTATCGACCTTGAACGCTACGGAAGATACTGCGGCGAAGAAACGCTGTCCGAATACAGCGACGGCTTAATTGAAATTTATTAAATATAAAAGGAGTTATTACTATGAATATTACTATTGAAAATAAGAAGCAAAAAGCACTTGAACTTATGAAAACTTTGGACATTTACAAACCGTATATTAAAGGCTTTGAAAAAGACAACAATGTTTGCTTTTTTGAAGGCTTCGGCGGATTTTGGGCTTATCAAGAGCCTGAACTTATGGCAAAAATCAAGGAGTTTGAAGAAAAACACAACTGCCTTGTATATGCCGTTACGCACGAATACTTAGAATTCGGCGAATGTTACGACTTTCTTTTCATATCCGACTATGAGGAAGAATGGGATGAAATGCTGTATAGACAAGGCAGAACGTTCTATGCTTACGCTTACGTTTGGAATAAAACCGATGACTTTTGCTCTGAATTCGGAACAATCGGTATCCGCTCGTTCGGCGGTGGAATTAAACGTGTTATGTGAGGTGAAATATGAAAGAATACAAAGCAATGGCACATATAAACTCGCTTAAAGGCGAAATGGCGGAAATAACCGTGCTTGATAAAGTCGGCGATAACGACTACATAGTTGACTACAAGGGTGTGAAATGTCACGCCCTTTTTAACTGGTTTGTTTGCGAATATTACGTCGACGATATTTACGGGAGAATTGAACAATGAGATACATTTTTTATCATTACAACGAATTCGGAACGCTCGTTTTCGACTATTACGACGACGAAACGCACGTATCGCAATCGTATTCTTTCGCCTTGTCTTCCAAGCCCTATTTGTCCAATTCTTATCAGTTTTTTTGATCTTTCCGGATTTTGATTTCCTATTGTATACTCACGGTCTATATAGTATTTACCTTGAACTTCATTATCATCGTCTTGAATAAGAATAGAATCAAGAGTGGCGTATTCGTTTAATTCAGTCGGAAAATGAAATTCTTGAACTCCGAAATCATTTCTAAATGCGACGATGTAAATTCTTTGTCTTGCTTGAGGTACATTATAATCTGCTGCACATAATATGCTGTGAAATACGTTATATCCTTCGTTTTGTAATTCAGTTCTAATTCGTGACAAAGTATTACCGCCATCATGTTTTTCTAAATTTTTAACATTTTCAAGCAAAACCATTTTTGGATGATGCTCGTGTATTATATCTATTATGTTAAAAAACAGGCGACCGCGACCTTGTTCGTCGTCAAATCCCTGTTGGTTTCCGCTGATACTAAACGGTTGACAGGGAAATCCCGCACATAAAATATCGTGTGGCGGAATATCTTGCACCGCAATTTTAGTTATATCGCCAAAAGGCTGAATGCCAAAATTCTTTTTATAACTAGTTTGCGCGTCTTTATTTATATCAGAAGCAAATATGCAATTTGCACCGAAGGAACTTAATGCAAGGTGAAACCCGCCGATTCCGCAGAACAAATCTATGTATGTGCGTCCTGTTAAAAACTTATTGTTAATCTCTATCACTATTCAAGCCCTACCTGCATTGACCTAATCATCTCAATTACTTGCCTTAATTTTTTATCGCTGTTTTTCTTCTTTAATTCGCATTCCCATATACGAATAACTGTCCACCCGCGCGACTCAAATAAAGCGGTAATTTCTTTGTCGTGTTGGATATTTCTTTCTCGTTTTTTTTGCCAATATTCTTGATTGTCGGAAGGGCGAGTGTTTCTGCAATCGTGTCCATGCCAAAAACAACCGTCTACAAAAATTGCGATTTTCTTATCGAGAAACACAAAATCAGGGTGTCCTTTGACTTTGTAACCTCGCCTCCAACCGTGTATGCCGTTCTCCTTAAAATATCGTATTAGTTTTAACTCTGTAGATTTATTTCCTTTAGAGTGAACTTTACTCATTATGGAAGAACGTTTTTCTGATGTAAAAATGTCCGACATTTCAACTGTTTGCGGCGAACTTTTCAAGAGTCATATTAGAAACTAAGCCGCTAATATCAGTTCCTAAATTATTTACGATTATGTTATCGAAATCTGCATAATCAATATTACGAACTTCGTGGAATATGTGATTATAGAGATATTCCGCAAACGTATTTGCCAAAATAATTACAATAGGAGTGTCCTTGATATCTCTTTTTGTCGCCGGCACATATCTTGAAGTGATTACGATAGTGTATTCTCCTCCGATTTCTTCACGTTGCTCGCGAAGTCTGCCGGCATTGATTCCTAACAACTTGTTTGCGGTTGATTTTGATTCGACCGCAAATTTTTTCTTTTTGGTTATGTATAAGCATTCGATATCCGTATGCGCTGCGCCGCCGCGTTTAACCGCTTCGACATTGTAGAACATATTGAAACCTTCCGTTAAAACATCTTCAAACAGATAAGCCGTTTCGTTTTCCGGATTGTTAGAATATTTTTCTATAAGTTTCGGAAGTTCAAGAAGTTTGCTCAGATCGTCCGATTCGCCGATTTCTTTCAGTAACAACTGCGGATAAAAACTGTAAACTTCTTTAATGCAGTCAATCGTTAGCCTTTCCGGATCTTTCAACTGCACGGGAGTTGCAAAACACGTGTATTCGGCTAACATTTCTTTTATAAACGAAAGGCAGTTTGAACTAATAGTCACATAGCCTTTTGTAGCCTTTCGACCTGTAGGTAAACTTTTACTGCCGGATTTAGAGGGGTGATACAGTTTGCAGAGTGTATCGCCTTCGATTTTGTTGATTATACCAACTTGACTTAACAACGTTTGCGTGTAGTATTCCCACTCGTATACGGTATTCACATAGGTGTGCTCATCCGATTTCAATTTATTGACAAGTTCAATATCCGGCAAATTTCTTATACTCAATATTTGCGTTACAATTTGTTCGTAAGATTCTGGCGTAACTGTTTTTATAAACGGAAGAATAAGTTCTTCTTCATAATTGTACAGTTTTCCATCAAGTCTTTTGTCTGTCAAGAGCTGAAATATCAATCTAAACGGATATAATTGAAATTCGCTACTCGTTCCGTTCGCAGGATGCTGAAATTGCATAGCAAACATCATTGCTATAAAAATCTTACGCAATTTTTGCTCGTCAGATATATATTTTAAGAACAAATTTCCCAACGGACTAAATATAAATCTCTTATCTCCGTTGGACTTATCCTCATATCCAAACATCCAAAACTCAAGAGTATTTATTCTATGATTGATAGAATCTAACGGGCGTTCTTCCGGATTTCTTGTTCTGTACAAATCCAAAGCGGCAAGTCTTTCTTGCATTCTATGACGTTCCAAGTCTGAAACGTCAGTTTTGCAACTATTTTTGACGTCCAAAGCGACCGCTTTAATCATTTCGTAGTTGCAAGTATGTTTATATAAAATCCATTTATCACGAGATACGGTAACTGGCATTTTTATTCCCTCCCAATTTTATTCACGACTTCAAATAAAAGTTTCGGCGGAATCGCTTCGCCTATTACAGTTCTAATAAACGTATCGGTTGAATCCTTTGGAAAATCAATATCTTCAGGAATTGACGAAACGATAAACGTTTCAAGAAGAGTAAGAACTCTCGCGTCTGAATAGGTTCCATCGGCGAGAAGCCGTCCGGGATGAACGTTATTATGAGAACTCATACTTCCGCTAAACGTAGTCCTTGTCGGACACGGCTCATCCCAAGTCATTCTCTTGAAAGTATTATGAAAACCTTTAATCCTTGTTCCATCTTCTTTTTTAGGGTAATACACTTCGTTTGTTAAAGCGCTTTTTCCCGTCGGCGTATGCTTTAATGCAAGAACCGCGCGGTTGTTTTGAGGTTTAGCATAATGCCAAGGAATTCCGGAATCTTGTCCCGCTTCAAGAGAAGGTAAATACCCAATAGCCTTTGAAAGTGGAATTTCCGGCTGCGTTGCAGGCCATCCCCAAACCAAACCTTTCTTATATAGTTTTACTATAGCACGCGGACGAGATTGACAAACTCCATAATCTTTTGCATTAAGAACGCGAATATCGACAGTATATTTAGCCGAATATTTTTTGTTCAGAATTTCCTCTAATTTCAAATACTCTCCGTCAAAAGGAAAGTACATATCGAGAAACGTTGGAACGTTTTCGATAAGTATGTAATCAAAATCGCACGCGTCAATTATTTCCATTGCTCTTAATACAAGGAAATTGCGTTTATCTTTCTCATAATGAGCCTGATTTTTATTTTTGCCGAGAGTGCTTAATCCTTGGCACGGCGGAGTAGCAAGCAACATTTTGACATTATTTTTCTTAACAATGTCAATCATATGATTTTTTGTTTCGTCATCCATTATATCGCCGCAATACATTTCCGCATTAGGGTAAAAATGCTGATAGCATTCGGCTCGTTTAGGCAACAGTTCGTTGCCGGCGATTATATCGACTTTTGTGTTGTGCAGAAGTAATTCTCCGATTCCAGCGCTTGAAAACAATGATATCGCTTTAATTTTGTCGGTTTTTTTCATATCTGTATCCTTTAATTCTTCAATGCCACTAACGATGTTTTTTAACATTAGCGGGGGGATTGACTCGCCTATACATTGCCGTATCAACAATTCCGGAGTATTATCCGGGATGTTCCAATCGGCCGGCAGAGAATCTAATATCATCAATTCTAACGGCGTTAAAACTCTTGCGTCAGAGTATGTTCCGTCCGGCAATTCGCGCCCCGGATGAACGTTTCTTTGAGAAGCAATGCAATCGTTCCGCATTGTGATCGTCGGGGCGGGAGCATCCCAACGGATTCTTCTATAAGAAGACTGGTATCCTTTTACAGGAGTTCCGTCTTTCTTTTGCGGGAAATATACTGGATTATCGAAAGCCGTACATCCGGTTGGCGTGTGTTTCATCCATAAAATATTTTCTTCCGAATGCGGTCTTGCAAAATGCCACTTAATATTTGATTTTTCACCGGCTTCAAGCGACGGCAAATTGCCAATGGCTTCTCGAACTGTAACTTTGTGAGCATTTTTTTGCGGCCAATTCCATTTCGTTCCCTTTTTATGCATTTTAATTATCGCACGCAAACGAACTTGAGGAACGCCATAATCCGACGAGTCCACAACCTTACTGTCAATATCGTACTGTTCGCCAAATTCCATATTTAGCATTTCGATAACAGTACGCATTTTCCCTGCATAATTTAACTGGATTTTTAGTAATGTAGGAACGTTTTCAATCAAAATGTATGTTGGAGCAAGACGTTTAATTGCTTTAACAACGTAGGTAATAAGATAATTGCGTTGATCCGCTTCCAAAGATTGTTGGTGGCGATTTTTACCAGCAACGCTCATACCTTGACAAGGTGGAGAAGCCAATAAAAAATCTAACGGAGTAGGCACAGCATTCATTATGCGTTCAAAAACTTCGTCTTTCGTAATATCTCCGCAAACGACATTTGTGTCCGGCGATATAGATTTATACAAATCGGCTCTTTGCTTTATTAGTTCGTTAGCGACCAATATATCTATACCCGCATCCTTGAAATATGTTTCTCCGATACCTGCGCTGGCGAATAACGATAATCCCTTTAATCTCTTTTTACTCATAAATTATATCCATTACCTCTCCGATATTGCAATGCAACGCTTCACATATTTTTATCATTACGTCCATTGACACGGGTTCGTTATTATTAAGTTTGGTTAAGGTTGTAGAGCCTATTCCCGTTTGTTCTTTTAGGTCTCTCTTTTTCATTCCCAAGTCAATCAACTTCTTCCATAATTTTACATAAGATACCATATTCAAACGACCTTTATAGATATTTATCTATAGTATAACACAAACGCACCGATATTTCAAGCGGAAATAACGATATTTCAAATAAAATTACCGATATATCGGCGAAATATTTAGTCGGTAATGTCTTGGGATGATTTGTTATTTACATCAATTTTCCTTTTGTTATCATTGTAATGCTCGATAACACACATAAGTAATGTGGAAAAAAACGCTTTGCGTTCGTTCGGGGATAAATGTTCAAGGCTCGGACGACCAATGACGTATATTTCACGCTCCTTTTTTGTTTGTTCTTTCATAAGATTGCCTCCTTTTTTTATGAAAGATTAGCAATCAAACTCGCAGGTTTCCTTCGACTTTGAAAAATTTTTTGAAGTTTTTTCTCGAACTCGCAAAGAACTTGCGACTTTAACTCGTAATCTTTGGACAAGAAAGAAACAAGACGTTTTTTCTTTCTTGCGGAAAGCCTATCCGATTTAGGTCTGACAACTCTTATATGACAGACACAAATCGAGCCACCGCAAGGGTAAAAAATATAGTGAGGACTATAAAGATACAAAAAATTTCCCTATATTTTTTACTGTTTCCTTGCCGTGTTCGCCAAAATCGGATTGTTCGGTTTCCGTCGAAAGACAAAAAAATAAATTAAAGGAGTAAAAAATCACTATGAAAAAAGCAGTTATCTACGCTCGATATAGCAGCGATAGCCAAACCGAGCAATCTATTGAAGGACAACTTCGAGTGTGCCGGGAATATGCGAAAAACAACAATATTCTCGTTATAGATACATATATAGACCGCGCTATGACGGGCACAAATGATTTGCGTCCCGATTTTCAACGTATGCTGAAAGACAGCGCGAAACGCCAATGGGAAATAGTCCTTGTTTACAAGTTAGATCGTTTCTCTCGCGACAAATATGAAACGACTATACATAAGCACACTCTGAAAGAAAACGGCGTAAAACTTGTATCCGCTATGGAAAATATCCCGGATAGCCCCGAAGGTATTATCCTTGAAAGTTTGCTCGAAGGTATGAACCAATACTATTCGGCAGAACTTGCCCAAAAGATAAACAGGGGCTTGAAAGAGAGTTGGAGTAAAGGTCAAACGACAGGCGGACGAACTTTCTTTGGATACGACGTAATCGACAAAAAATGCGTTATTAACGAGTATGAAAGCGGAATAATACGCGAGGCGTTTACCAAGTATGCACAAGGATATAAAGCAAGGGCTATTGTTGAACTTTTCAAAGAAAAAGGATATCGTCGTAAAAACGGCACGTATATAGAAGAAAACTATCTTTACCGCATTTTACGCAATATCCGTTATACGGGAATTGTTGAGCATAAAGGCGTGGTGTATGACAAAATCTTTCCGAGAATTATATCGGACGAACTTTGGCAAGCCGTCAGCGCTATTACCGACGATAACAAGATAGCACCAAGCCGTAAAAAGGAAGTATTCAACTTCCTTCTTTCGGGAAAACTCGTTTGCGGAAACTGTAAGCATAGAATGGTTGGAATAAGCGGAACGTCACATACCGGCGAATCGCATTATTATTATGCCTGTCAAGCAGGCAGACGTAAAACGATATTGTGCGCAACCAAGCCCATACGAAAACAGTGGATAGAAGACGCCGTTATTGAAACAACGGTAAAAATGTTGAGCAGCGTTGCCGCAATCAATGACATTGCCGTAAAGATTTATAACGTCCATCAAAATGAAACAGCGGACAATACGGCTCTGAAATCTTTGGAACAAAGAAGAAAAGAAGCCTTGCGCGCGCAAAACAATATGATTAAAGCCATTGAGCAAGGAATTATCACCGACGCGACAAAAGCCAGACTTACCGAACTGGAAGCGGAGATCAATCACCTTGATTTTGAAATTGCCAAAGAGAAAGCGCATAACTACGCCTTTTTGACAGTCGAACAAATTGAATCTTATTTGAGTCATTTTGTCTTTGACAATACTGACAACATAAAGGTGCGTAAACTCATAATAAATACATTTGTTAGAGAGGT
>ENA-UOJC01001324-UOJC01001324.1-human-gut-metagenome-genome-assembly--contig:-C104-NODE-1324-length-34677-cov-6.011698_pt1 | contig 34677 bp, 35 predicted proteins | sample MGYA00242339_ERZ723886 | MGnify/ENA metagenome assembly ERZ723886 | reverse complement strand
ACATGATGAAGGGGCCAGGTGATGACCTGACCCCAACTTTTATTATAGAACCTTTATTATGTAATGTTGAAGATTACCTGTTGATTTGAACAAAAAAATGCGTTATTATTGTAATATCAAACAACAAGGAGGACTTCAGAATGAAATTTTCCCAGATGAAATATGAGCGCCCGGATGCAGAGCAGCTGAAAGCTGAGTTGAATGGCTTGACTGAAAAGCTGAAAGCAGCGAAAAGCTATACTGAGGCGAAAGAATTGTTCCTGGCAGAGGAAAAGCTGAATAAGCATATCAGCACCTTGGCGAATCTTGCCCATATTCGCCACACCATTGATACCCGCGATGCTTTTTATGATGGAGAAATGAAGTTCTGGAACAAGGTTGACCCCGAGCTGGAGGAGTGCCAGCAGGGCTGGACTCAGGCCATGCTGGAATCTCCTTACCGTAAGGACTTTGCCGAAGAGTACGGCAATCTGATGTTCCTCAAGGCGGAAATCAAGTGCAAGACCTTCTCTCCTGTGATTATTGAAGAACTGCAGAAAGAAAATGAGCTGGCCGATGAGTATGAAAAGCTGTTGGCTTCTGCTCAGATCCCGTTTGAGGGCGGTGTATACACCCTTTCTCAGCTCACTCCGTTTAAGAGTGACCCGGACGATGCCCGTCGCCTCGCTGCATGGAAAGCCGAGGGCAATTGGTACAAAGAAAACCAGGCTAAGCTGGATGATCTTTACGATCAACTGGTGCATCTGCGTGATAAAATGGGCAAAAAGCTGGGCTATGAAGGTTATACCACGCTGGGATACTACCGCATGGGCCGCAACTGCTACACCAAGGAAGATGTAGAGAAGTTTCGCAAGGCGGTTGTGAAGTATTTGGTGCCTGTGGCGGACAGCATTTATCGCGAGCAGGCGAAGCGTTTGGGCAAAGAATATCCTATGAGCTTTGCCGATAACGCGCTGGAATTCCGCTCCGGCAATCCCAAGCCCATCGGCACACCGGATGAGATCCTTGCCATGGGTCGCAAGTTCTATGATGAGCTTTCTCCCGAGACCAGCGAATTCTTCCGCATGATGCTGGACAATGAACTGCTGGATGTTCTTTCCACCGAAGGCAAACGCAGCGGTGGCTACTGCACCAGCATCGCCGATTATGAGGTTCCCTTTATCTTTGCCAACTTTAACGGCACCCAGCACGATGTGGAAGTAGTGACCCACGAGGCCGGCCACGCCTTTGCCGCATACATGAACCGCCACCGCATCCCCACCTCCTACATTTGGCCTGGTATGGAAGGCTGCGAGGTTCATTCCATGTCGATGGAATTCCTGGCATGGCCTTGGGCGGAGGGCTTCTTCGGGGAGGATGCCCGCAAGTTCCGTTACAGCCATCTTTCTGGTGCTCTCACCTTTATTCCTTATGGTACTATGGTCGATCACTTCCAGCATATCGTATTTGAAAAGCCGGATATGACCCCTAGAGAGCGCCACGATACATGGAAAGAGCTGCTTGGTATTTATATGCCTTGGATGAAGTTGGATGGTGACATTCCGTTCTACAGCGAGGGGGAAGGCTGGCAGCGTCAGCATCATATTTACTCTATGCCGTTCTACTATATCGATTATTGCCTGGCACAGACCGTTGCACTCCAGATCTGGGCGCTGCAGCAGAAAGACCGCAAGAATGCCTGGGAGCACTACATGGCTTATACCCGCCAGGGCGGCAGCCGCGTCTTCACCGAGCTGCTGAAGAACGCAGGCCTGGAAAGCCCCTTTGAGGAGAGTTGCCTAAACGGTGTTTGCCAGACCGCCAGCGAATGGCTGAAGAGTTACGATTTGACTGGCATCGAATAATCGCTTGGTGAAATGCGTGAAATAGGGCAGGAGACTTGCATAAAAACTCTGTTTGGATTTCACAAATCAACAGATAAAATCACGATATCCCGCGCAAATAATTGACAAATTAAAAATTCTATGGTAGTATATTAAAAAAATTTTTATAGAATACAGGATTCAAAATTAAATCCTGCAAGTCGCAGCGCTTTGCCCTAGGATTTTAGGTATAAATGGACTGAAACCACTTAATTCGTGAATTCGCGGCGCAAGCCCGATTCAAAATAACAAAACGAAAATATTTTAAGGAGGAAATTGCAACATGAAAAAGTTTCTGGCTCTGTTGCTCGCTGTAGTCATGGTTCTTACCATGGTAGCCTGCGGCGAGGGCAAGAAGAAAGCTGACGGTCAGGTTGTTATCGGTACTTCTACCGAAGCTTCCGGCGACTGGGCCTATTCCGCTTTCGTAAGAAACCCCAATGCCACCGATAATGCGGTTATGACACTGACAGATGATATGACTACCGTCGATAGTGATCAGCACGGTGACTATGGAATCAACAAGACTGTCGTTAAGTCCTACGAGCGTATCGAGGAAGAGAACGGCAACGTTACCTACAAGTTCGTCATCAATGACGGCCTGAAGTTCAACAACGGCGAAGCTGTTACTGCGCAGAACTTTGTCGCCTGGACCATGTTCGTTACCTCTCCTGCAGGTAAGGAGATGGGCGTTGTTTCTGCTACCTATAACATGCTGCCCGGCGGTCTGGCTTATCGTAACGGCGAGACCAACGTTCTTTCCGCTGTACATCTGTATGATGAGAAGACCTTCTCCATCACCATCGCCAAGACCGGCGAGGATGGCGAGACCTCTTATCTGCCTTACTACTATGACATTACTTATGCCGCCATGCAGGCTGTTAACCTCACCTACTGGTTCGGCGAGGGCTGGTCTGTTAAGGATGACGGCGAGGGCGTTTACTTTGTAAATGCCGACGGCAAGGAGTTCACCGCTGAAACCGTTGGTGAAACCGTTGAGGCTGCTCGTTTTGCCACCGGTAACCGGGTTACCGCAGGCCCCTACAACCTCGTCAGCTTCGATCAGAGCTCCCGCGAGATCGTTCTGGAAGTAAACGAGAACTACAACGGCAACTTCGAGGGTCAGAAGCCCGGTATCCAGAAGCTGGTTATCGTTAAGACCTCCGAAGATACCGTTATGGATATGATCACCACCGGTCAGATCCAGATCTATTCCCAGATCGCTGATGGCTCTGAGGTTAACGCTGTTATGGACCTCATCGAGGCCGGTACCATCAACAGCTCCACCTCCCAGTATGACCGCGCCGGTTACGGTTACTTCGGCTTTGCCTGCGACCTTGGTCCGACCCAGTTCACCGAGTTCCGTCAGGCGATCGCCTATCTGCTGGATCGTGTTGAGTTTGCTCAGACCTTCTGCAAGGGCTGGGGCAGCGTAGTGCATGGTCCTTACTGCACCGCTTTCACCATGACTGCCAAGACCGACATTGAAAAGAAGATCAACCACTATGACTACAACCCCGAGAAGGCTGTTGAGCTGCTGAAGCAGGCTGGCTTCGTTTACAATGCTGACGGCTCCGACTATGTTGACGGCTCCGGCGAGGTTCGTTATGCCAAGGTTACCGAGGAGCAGGCCAAGTACTATGAGAGCTTCAATAAGGTTCTGGCTGACGGCACCATTCTGATGCCCGCTACCGTCAACTGGGCTTCCTCCGAGGGTGCCGCTGTTTCCGCTCTGCTTTCCACCATGCTGGCGAACAGCGATGCCACCAAGGCTGCCGGTGTTTCCATCGTCAAGACCGAGATGACCTTCCCCAGCCTGTTGAGCTATATGTATCGTCAGGAAACGAACGGCGCTGTCGGCGACTTCACTGTTCCTACCTACAATATGTTCAACCTGGCTACCGGCTACAATGGCGGTGTCTATGATGAGTCCTACAACTGGACCACTGATCCCGAGTACATCGAGCAGGGCATGAACGTACAGCACCTGTATGATAAGGAGCTGGATAAGCTCTCCATGGATATGGTTTACGGCGTAGAGCCCGGCGACGAGGCTACCTACCTGAGCCTGTGGGAGAAGTATATCATTCGCTGGAATGAGCTGCTGCCCATGGTTCCCCTGTACTCCAACATCTATGTTACTGTTTATCCCAACACCATCGATAACTATGCTGAGGATTCCTTCTGGGGCTTCGAGCGTGCTATCCTGTATGCTAACTGGGTTGGTACCAAATAATCTATCGCCCACACATAGTTAATGCATCAAAAGAGGGGGCGGCGGTTCATCTGCCGCCACCGTTTTTTTTACCATATGCCGTATATCCTGTATTAATATATAGAATTTCAGTATTTGTTTACAATTTTCCAATTCAAAAGTTGCAATTTATCCGTAAATGGTTTATGATATAAGAATAAACGCCTTCATGCGTTTGCTCGTTATTTTATAATTGGGAGGCCAAAGGTAAATGGGGAAGTATATCCTAAAACGACTGGTATACATCGTCATCGTGTTCTTTATCGTATCACTGCTGATGTATGCCCTTTATAATTTAATTCCGGGCGACCCCGCTATGGTGGAGATGGAACCGCTGCGTAAGGTTCTGAAGCCGGCAGAGTGGCAGCGTCAGTATCTGGAAAAACGAGCCGAATTGGGATTGGATGATCCGCTTATCGTTCGCTATGCCCGTTGGATGGGCTTGATACCGGATGTGGGTGGGACATTGAACGGCCTTTTGCAGGGTCAGTTTGGTGACTCCACCGTGTATAAGCGTCCGGTCATTGATGTTATAAAAGCGCCAATGGCAAACACCATACTGCTGAACCTGTTCAGTACCATACTTACCCTCGCCATTACTATCCCGCTGGGTATTTATTGTGCTGTTCATCGCCGCAAGGCTTCCGATAGTGCGATCCAGGCGGTAACGGTAGTAGGGTATAGCTTGCCCAGTTATCTGGTCGGTATTGTATTCATCTATCTGTTTGCCGTTAAGCTGAAGATCTTCCCGGTAGGCGGCGCCAAGACCCCCGGCTCCACCTATACCGGTTTTGCCGAATTTGCTGATAGAATGTATTATATGGCACTGCCAATACTAGTACTGGTTTTTATCGGTTTGGCAGGTATGACCCGTACCGTCCGCGCGGCAATGATCGACACCCTGACGCAGGATTATATCCGCACCGCACGGGCAAAAGGTCTGAAGGAAAAGGTGGTTATTTACAGCCATGCATGGCGCAATGCGCTGCTGCCGGTTTCCACCTCCATCATGGGCTGGATCATCTCGGTTTTCACCGGCGGTTCGCTGGTTATCGAAACAACCTTTGCCCTAAACGGCACCGGTCGGCTGTACTGGCAGGCACTGAACAACACTGACTATGAGCTGGTGCTTGCCATGCAGATGTTCTATACCGTGGTGAGCCTGGTGGGCGTACTGCTTACCGACTTGAGCTACGGTCTGGTCGATCCCCGCGTTCGTGTAAACAAGTAAGGAAGGAGGCTGCTGAATATGAGTAAAGAGAATAAGAAGGCAGGCTCCGGGGAGAAGAAGGGGACACTGGGCCGCTGGTTCTCCCGCCTGTTTTTCCCAAATAAGGAAATGGACATTTACGCAGAGGAAGCGCTGCAAAGCCCTGCCCGTATGGTGGCAAAGAGCTTCTTCTCCAAGCCACTGGCTGTTATCTCTCTTGTACTGCTGATTCTTATTATGCTGTTTGTGTTTATTGCTCCCAGCTTTGTTGTGCTGGATTTGGGAGAGCAGGACAGCACCCTGGTCAATGTATCCCCAGGATATTCCATGATGGACTATCCCGAAGAGCTGGAGAATGAGGGCATCGCCGATATTTCGGTCGGCTCCAATTTCTCCGCCGGTGTAGATATGAACGGTAATGTTTATGTTTGGGGTAAAACCAAGGTTTCACGTGTAATCGATGTCGCCGATGTTCCCAAGGAGGTCCAAAAGGCGAAGATCACGCAGATCGCTGCCGGCTTTGACCACATTGTAGCAGTGGACGATAAGGGAACCGTTTACTGCTGGGGCAACGCCCGTTTGGGGCAGACCAAGCTGCCGCAGGAGCTTTCCGAAAACAACCGTTTCCACAACTTCAAGATCACCAAGGTTTTTGCCTCCCATCAGTTCTCCGCAGCCCTTACCGATGACAACCGTCTGCTCCTTTGGGGCAACGCGAACTTTGCCGATATCGGTATGGATAAAGAGCTGTACGATGGGCATGTGGTGGATGCTGCTTTGACAGATACCGCTTATATTGTTTTGCTAGACGATGGTTCTGTGGCTTATTCCGGCGATAAGGCAACCTCCTTGCTGGCAACCGATATTCCTGCAGGTGCAAAGAGCGGCGTGGTATCCATTGCGGCTACCGCAAACTCCGTTGCAGCACTGAGGAATGATGGTACCGTTCTTACCTGGGGTGTTACCACACGTGGCGAGGGCGCCCTGCCTGCATTCAGCACAAAGCCCATCAAGATCGAGGGCGGGCGTTACCATTACACCGTCGTAATGGAGGACGGCAATGTTGCCTCCTGGGGCCACAACCGTTATAAGCAGATCAATGTTCCTACGGAATTGACCAATGACTCTGTGGATGTGAAGAATATCTTTACTGGGTATTATCAGAACTACGCAATAGACGCCAACGGTAAGATGCACACATGGGGTCTCAAGGGATTCCTGCTGGGAACCGACGACCTTGGGCGCGATATCTTTGCTCGCTTGGTAAACGGCGGTAAGATGACCATGACCATTGGTGCTTTGTCTGTTGTTATTTCTACCATCATCGGTATTCTGTTGGGCGGCATCGCCGGCTACTTCGGCGGTTTCCTCGATATGGCGATCATGCGTATCGCAGAAGTCGTTTCCAGTATGCCGTTCATTCCTTTTGCCATGATCCTTTCTGCGGTGCTTGGATCGCAGGTAAGCGTGGAGCAGCGAATGTATATCATCATGGTCATTCTTGGTCTGCTTTCGTGGCCGGGGCTTTGCCGTCAGGTACGTGCGCAGATGTTTGCCCAGCGCGAGATGGAGTATGTTACCGCTGCGAAGACTATTGGTGTAAAGGAAAATAAAATTATTTTCAAGCATATCATCCCCAATGTTATGTCCGTTGTACTGGTTTCCATCACCCTTTCGTTTGGTACCTCTATGCTGACGGAAAGCACGCTTTCTTACTTGGGATTTGGTATTCCCGCTCCTACACCTACTTGGGGCAATATGCTTTCTAATGCCAATAACAGTGTAATCATTCAGAACTACTGGTGGAACTGGGTATTCGTTGGTCTTATCTTCGGTCTTTCCTGCGTTTGCATCAACTTAATCGGCGACGGTCTGCGTGATGCACTGGATCCGAAGTCGAATGAAAGATAAGGAGGGTGTATCATGGAAAACGAGAAAAAACTGCTTGAAATTATCGACCTGTATACCTTCTTTGACACCAAGCGTGGTACAGTAAAAGCTGTAAACAATGTTTCCTACACCGTTGAGGAAGGGAAGACCCTGGGTGTCGTAGGAGAATCTGGCTCCGGTAAGAGTGTATCTGCTATGAGTATCCTGCGCCTGCTTGACGGCAATGGTTATATTGCTGGCGGTCAGATTCTTTTTAATGGTGTTGATCTCACTAAACTCCCCCTTAGTGAGATGTATAAGATTCGCGGCAATGATATCTCGGTTATCTTCCAGGAGCCAATGACCAGCTTAAACCCCGTTTTCTCTATTTAACACAAGCTTTCAGAGCCGTTTAGCATCCATCAGGGACTTGCCAAGAAGGAAGCGGCGGAAAAATCTGTGGACCTGCTGCGTGAGGTAAAGATTCCGAATCCCGAGATTGTTGCCAAACAGTATCCGCACCAGCTTTCCGGTGGTATGCGTCAGCGTGTTATGATTGCCATGGCGCTGGCATGCCGTCCCAAGCTGTTGATTGCAGATGAACCGACCACCGCACTGGATGTTACCATTCAGGCGCAGATCCTGCGACTGATGAATGATCTGAAGCGGGAAAACGGCACCAGTATTTTGTTCATCACCCACGATTTGGGCGTTATCAACCAGATGGCAGACTATGTCGCTGTTATGTACTGCGGTCAGGTGGTGGAGCGCGTTCCCGCAAAGATGCTTTTTGACCCAAAGACCGAGTATTCCCACCCTTATACCGAGGGCCTTCTGGTTTCGATTCCCCGCCTGGATACCCCCACCAATCAGCGTCTTGAGGCAATTCCCGGAGCAGTTCCGCACCCACTAGATCTGCCCAAGGGTTGCAAGTTTGCCCCCCGCTGCAAATATGCTACAGAAAAGTGCCATGAGGCTGAGCCTCCCATGACTCATCTGACCGAAGAACACCACATCAGATGCTATTACCCGAACAAGGAGGAGAGAAAACAAAATGTCAAATGATAAAAAAGTTTTGCTCCGCATCAGCAATCTGAAGCAGTGGTTCCCGCTGAAAAAACGCGGGATGTATGTAAAAGCCAATGATGGTATCGACCTGGAAATCTACGAGGGTGAAACCTTCGGTTTGGTAGGCGAGTCCGGCTGCGGCAAATCCACTTTTGGCCGTACTATTTTGCAGGTTTATCCGCAAACTGATGGCCGTACCATGTACTATGGCCGCACGATTGATGAGCTGTGTCCTGAGTATATCCGGGAGACCATCAAGACGCTGGATAAGCGCCGTAAGCATTTGGCTCAGCTGGAAGAAAAAAGGGATCATCTGCAGGCGGAATATGACGCCATGAGCGATGAGGATAAGCTGAAGCATCACAATGATTTGGCGGCTGCCAAGAAAAAGGCCCATGATGCACTGTTGGATATAACGAATGTCATCGGCGGTTTCATTGTAGTGGAGGATCTAGCACCTGTTTCGGAGCAGTTCCTCAAGATCAACAAGCTTTCCAAACAGCTGCATAAGCTCCATCTCAAGGAGAGATCCCTTTCGGTCGAATTGGCCGATATCCTCTACAAGTCTTCGGAGGACGCCCCCAAGGCGGCGACTGCCCGCAAGAAGGTAGAGGAGGTTCAGGCGCAGATCGCAGAGGTTGAAAAGGAGATTGCAGCGGAGCACGAAGTACTTGATAAGATGCGTGAACCCTATAAGGACGACGAGCGTTTCCAGAAGTATGAGGGGTATCGTGATGACGGTATTGATCTTGCACGCCTAAAGTATGAGGAGATGCGCCAGTTGCGCAGCGACCTGCAGCTTATCTTCCAGGATCCTTATTCTTCGCTGAACCCCCGTATGTCTGTTGGTCAAATCATCGGTGAAAGTTTGGTTTCGCACGGCTTTTATACCAAAAACAGCCCCAGACTGCAAGATGCGATCATGGGGATCATGGAAGAATGCGGTTTGGCTTCCTACTTCCTCCACCGCTATCCTCACCAATTTTCCGGCGGTCAGCGCCAGAGAATCGGCATTGCACGCAGTCTGGCTACTAATCCCAAGTTTGTCGTTTGCGATGAGGCAGTTTCCGCACTGGATGTATCCATTCAGTCACAGATTATCAACTTGTTGAGCGACCTGAAGGAACAGCAGAACCTGACCTACCTGTTTATTACTCACGATCTTTCCGTTGTCCGTTATATTTCCGATCGTATCGGTGTTATGTATTTGGGCAACATGGTAGAGCAGGCAGAATCCCAAGAGCTGTTTGACCATCCGCTGCACCCCTATACTGAGGCTCTGTTGGGCGCGATTCCTACCACTAATGTGGATGATGACCGCGAACTGGTCATTCTGGAGGGCGATATTCCCAGTCCGGTTAATCCGCCTAAGGGCTGCAAGTTCCATACTCGCTGCAAATACTGCACCGATATCTGCAAGATGGTAACACCCGAAATGGAAGAAGTACGCCCCAACCACTTCGTGGCTTGTCACCATATCCTCAAGGATAATCTCTAAGCGGTGTTTTAGGAGAAGCGAATGATATTTAAGGAACGCCAAAAGCGTGCAATGGATACCATGAATCATCGCAACAAGGAATACCTCGAGAGGATGAATGGCCCGTTGCCGGATGGTGGGGAAGAGAATCAAGAAATACCGGTTAGGCAAGTAGATGATAATCCTTTCTCCAAAGACAATTTGGAAAAAGGTGATTTGCCAGCTATGGTCATTTCAGCTTTGCTCACCTTTTTACCCATTATTCTTGTTATAGCGCTTATTATGATCGTTTCGATCAAGCTGCTATCATAAAACAAAAGTTAAGGCAGGCTCCCTATGGGAGCCTGCCTTTTGCAATGTGCAAGTAATATGAAGGGGGAAGGGGTCTACTTTAGAAGCGCAAGGATGCTCTGTACGGTCTTTTCGATGCCCAATGCGGATGTATTAAGGCATATATCATAATTGGCTTTGTCGCCCCATTTTTGGCCGGTCATAAACTCGTAGTATTTGGCGCGTTCTTTATCAACGCTTTGAATCTTTTGGCGGAGGGCTTTATCAGTAATCTCCTCACCAAAATGCTCCCATTCCCGGCAGCGCTGCATCTTAAAATCCATACCTGCATATATAAAGAGCCGCAATGGCTTTTTATCCCGTAAAATATAGTCCGCCCGGCGTCCTACAATCACACAGTCGGATTTTTCCGCCATATCCTGAATGATGCGGCCCTCTTCCGAGAGAATAGAAACCTGCTGATCAGCCAGCGGGTTGCTGATAGAAAGGAAGGTGCGGCCGGTCGTCACGGCAAAGACAGGCACTGGGTTCTTCTCCTCGATGCTGCGGATGTATTCTTCCGCCAAATTGGTGCGGCGGATCAACTCTGTTACGATCTCATGGTCGTAGTAGGCAATTCCTAACTCCTGTGCGATTTTGCGTCCGATTTCCCGACCTCCGCTGCCAAATTCACGGCCTACTGTAATAATTCTGTTCATATGGTTTCCTCCTTGGCCGGCGGTATCATTTCGCCTTGTCTTCATCATAGCCTAATTAGGACATTCTGTCAATGTAGGATTTCCCCGCTAATGTAAAAGAAAAAGCCGTCATTGCGGCGGCTTTGTGTGAATCAAACTCACTTTACATTCATTTCTGCTTTCTTTAGGGCATCAATAAACTGATCACAAGAAATGGTGCAGGAGGAGGTAAGCTCCGCAGCAGCAGGAATCTCTTGTTTTCCGTTTTCTTCCTTCATCTGCATCGAGGATACATCGCTGACTGTTTTTCCAATGCAATATGCTTCCAAAGCGTTTACCTGCTCGTACCATTCTTTTCCGATGGAAGAATACTCCTTCATTCCATAATCGTTACCCTGTTCTTTCTTGCTTTTATAGGTGCCCGGCCAAGTAACATTCCCGCTGGTATTGTAGCTTGCGGCGGCTTCCACGCAGTCAAATGTAACCGAGAGGATCTTTCCTTCTTGGTCCAGTAGCAGGGCACAGGTCGTTACAGCAGCCTCCGCACGGCCATCGTCATCGTCCTCCGCCGGGCTGACGGTGGATTCCACCGTCATGCCCAGCCCTACGCGGTACGCAGTACCATTGACTGTACCACCGTTATTGGTCTCGTTCCCGTTATTATCATTGGTTCCGTTGGTGCCATTTGTACCATTGTTGTCGTTGTTGCCGTTATTGGGTGTGCTATTGTTGCAGGCAACCAACGCACACACCATAACTAGGCAGAGAAGAATTGCAAAAAACTGTTTCATTTTACTTCCTCCATTATTTCTTTTTGGCTCCACAGAGTCATCAATAGTATGCACCAAAAATACAAAAACATAATTGAAAACACAAAAATAGAGCGCCGGTATTCCAGCGCTCCATTTTATTTAAGCAATAAGATTATTTCGCGTTAACAGCAGCCTTAGCGATGGCGTTAAGGAAAGCAGTAACGGAGATGGTGCAGGTGCTCTTGAGCTCCTCAGCAGCGGGAGCATCGGTATAGCCGTGAGCGTTCTCGCCCAAAGGCATGCCAGCAACCTCATCGGCAGTCTTACCAATGCAGTAAGCTTCAAAAGCATTGGCCTGCTCATACCACTCACCAACAGCAGCAGGGGAAGCATACTTCTTCATGTTGTAGTCATCGCCCAGCTCACGCTTGGTCTTGACATCCTCGGCAACAGTAACAACGCCGTCAGCATCAACGGTAGCCTTCGCCTGAACAACATCAATGGAAATGGCTACGATCTTGCCATCAGCATCCAAAGCCAGTGCCACAGCGGTAACATCAGCCTGGGTCTTGGCGGGATCCTCATCCTCAGCATCGGTGCCGCTCATGTTGGTTACCATGCCCAGGCCAGCCTTAGCATAGCGAGTGTACTCAGTGGTAGCATTGTCATAAGCCTTGGTCAGCGCATTGAGGAAAGCGGTAACAGAGATGGTGCAGGTGGACTTCAGCTCCTCCACAGCGGGGGTGTCGGTGTGGTCATGGGCATTGGGGCCCAGCTCCATAGCGGCAACCTCGGCAGCGGTCTTACCGATGCAGTAAGCTTCCAGGGCAGCAGCCTGCTCATACCACTCACCGACAGCGGCGGGGTTGGCATACTTCTTCATGTTGTAGTCATCGCCCAGCTCGCTCTTGGTCTTGACATCCTCGGCAACAGTAACAACGCCGTCAGCGTCAACGGTAGCCTTCGCCTGAACTACATCAAAGGAGATGGCAACGATCTTACCATCCTGATCGAAGGTAGCCTCGCAAACAGTAACATCAGCCTGAGTCTTGGCGGGATCCTCATCCTCGGCATCAGTGCCGCTCATGGAAACAACCATGCCCAGACCAGTCTTGTAGGTGGAAGCGGTGGGCTCGGGATCAGGAGTAGGAGCGGGATCATTGCCGCAGGCTACCAGAGAAAGAGCCATCATCGCAACCAGAAGCATTGCAATAAACTTTTTCATTTTCTTTTCCTCCTTGAAAAGTATGTATCGTTTTGTTTTTTGTTCGATACTTGTTTATTATACTATTTTACAAGTTATTCTGCAAGATGCCTATAATTTTTTTGTTAAAATGCTGTATTTTCTAATTCGATAATCCGTATATCTGTTAATTGTTACAGCACACGAATGACTATAACTGTATGAGGAGGAAATACAAAGATTGATTTTATGCCATAAGAATTGTAGAATATAAAGAAAGACAAGAAACGGAGAGTTCAAGATGAAAAAACTGATTGCTTTGCTGACGGCGGTGTTCCTGCTGCTGCCCGGATGCGGCGTCCAAAAAACGCCCGATACCGGCTACACCAAATATTCCGCCCAGTTCTACGGGACCTTTGATACGGTGGTGCAGATCGTGGGATACTGCAAGACCGAGGAGGAATTTTTGCGGTATGCGGGGCAGATTAAGTCCCGCATGGAGGAACTGAGCCAGTTGTATGATATCTACTATGAATATAGCGATGAAAATAATCTCAAAACTATCAATGATAATGCTGGAATCCAGCCTGTTCCGGTACGAGAAGAAATACTTGACCTTATCGAATTTTGCCAAGAGTGGTATGGAAAAACCGATGGAAAAGTAAATATTGCGCTGGGGCCCGTGCTATCTATTTGGCACAATTATATGGAACGCTACTCTGCTGACCCCACCGATGCCAAGTTGCCTAAGATAGAATCATTGATGGAAAAGCTCCCAGTATGTAATATTGAAGATGTCATTGTGGATAGGGAAGCAGGAACAGTGTATTTAGCAAAGGAAGGCATGAGCCTCGATGTTGGCGCTGTAGCCAAAGGGTATGCCACGCAGCTGGCGTGCCAGGAAGCCTACGATGCCGGTTTCACCTCCTTTATTGTTAGTGCCGGTGGCAATGTAGTGGCCGCCGATCCACCCCTTGACGGTATTCGTTCCGGCTGGGGCATTGGAATTCAGGATCCCTTTACGGCGGAAGAACTGGGCGGCGGCAATTCCATTGATGTGGCATATGTCAATAATACCTGCGTAGTTACCAGCGGAGACTACCAGCGCTACTATATGGTAGGAAAACAGCGTGTTCACCACATTATCGATCCAGACACCCTGATGCCTGCTGCTTATTACCGAGGTGTCACTGTTATTATCCCGGATAGCGGTATTGCTGACCTTGCATCCACAACACTGTATACCCTTCCATATGAGGATTCCCGTGCTATGGCGGAAAAAATGGGCTGGGAGGCCATGTGGATCTTCGCGGACGGAACAGTAGAATGTACTGATGGAATGATCCCGCTGTTGCGGGATCGTGGCGGTGCTGACGGCCTTTTGAAATAAACTGTTCAAAATTTATCTTTTGATTGCTCTTTACTGATTTGATTCATTCATGTATAATAGTTAAGAAGCAGCGGTATCAACCAAAGGGGGAATACAGATTGGGTCGTTACAGTCCGTTGGAAGTTCGCTATAAGCGTGTGATTCTGAAGCTGAGCGGAGAAGCTCTTGCCGGGCAGCAGGGGAATGGCATCAATTATGATGTGGTGCTGGAGATCTGTAAAAATATAAAAACCGCAGTCCAAACATTGGGAGTACAGATGGGCATCGTTGTCGGCGGCGGCAACTTTTGGCGTGGCCGCTCCAGCGGTAAAATGGACAGGACTCGTGCAGACCACATGGGTATGCTGGCTACCGTTATCAACGCGTTGGCCCTGGCCGATGCACTGGAATCGCTGGATGTGCCGGTGCGCGTTCAGACCGCTATAACCATGGAACAGTTCGCGGAGCCCTATATCCGCAACCGTGCGGTACGGCACATGGAAAAAGACCGTGTTGTGATCTTTGGCTGCGGCACGGGCAATCCGTTCTTTTCCACCGATACAGCCGCCGCGCTGAGAGCTGCTGAAATCGATGCCGATGCGATTCTGAAGGCTACCATGGTGGATGGTGTTTATGACAAAGACCCTAAGAAGTACCCCGATGCCAAGAGGTACAGCACCGTCAGCTTTTCGCAGGTGCTGGCGCAGAATCTTAATGTGATGGATATGACAGCAGCGTCTCTCTGCCGCGAAAGCAAAATCCCGATCGTAGTATTTGATCTTTCTGATCCCGAGAATATTTGCCGTGCGCTGTGCGGCTATGATATTGGAACAATTGTGAAGGAGGCATAAAATAATGAACCCCGAACTAAAACTGCATGAAGAGAAAATGACCAAAACTATTTCCGTCCTGCGTGAGGAACTGGCTGCCATCCGTGCCGGCCGCGCCAACCCTGCCGTGCTGGATAAGCTGGAGGTGGATTACTATGGCGTGCCCACCCGCGTTAACCAGCTGGCCGCGGTATCTGTTTCGGAGGCTCGTACACTGGTCATCCAGCCATACGATAAGTCTACCCTTAAATCCATCGAGAAGGCCATTCAGGCTTCTGATATTGGTATCAATCCCAATAACGATGGTACTGTCCTGCGCCTTTTGTTCCCACCTCTCACCGAAGAGCGCAGAAAAGATTTAGCGAAAAGCATCGCCAAGATGGGTGAAGAATCCAAGGTTGCGATCCGCTCCATCCGCCGTGATGCCAACGATAAACTGAAAGCGATGAAGAAAGCCAGCGAGATCACAGAGGATGACCTGAAAAACCTGGAGAATGATTGTCAAAAGATTACTGACAAGTACATCGCAGAGATCGATAAGATTACCGCCGAAAAAGAAAAAGAGATCATGTCCGTTTAAGTGGAACCTACGGCCGTCCACAAAAATCGTCAGCCTCACCGGCCGTTCCCGGTTGGTGGGGCTGATTTTGAATTTTGGTTTTTGAGCACAGGAGGGAGATTAGCAATGGAATATATGCCTAAGGATAAAACTGCTGTACCGCCCCCGACAGAATACCTCCCTCAGCACATCGGCATTATTATGGATGGCAATGGCCGATGGGCCAAGGCACGCGGACTGGCTCGTGAATATGGACACCGCCGTGGCAGCGAGGTCTTTATGGACATTGCCCGCTACTGCAAAAAAATTGGTATTCGTTACTTGACGGTATATGCCTTTTCCACGGAAAACTGGAAGCGACCAGCGCACGAAGTAGCAGTCATCATGCAAATGCTGCAGCACTACCTGGATGACAGTGAGCAGTATATCAAAGAAGAAATCCGTCTGCGTATCATCGGTGACCGCGCCCGCCTAAGTGAAAGACTGCAAAAGGCCATTGATAAGGCAGAAAAGGCCAGTGAGCATTTTACCGATCTTACGGTCAATCTAGCTGTTAATTACGGCGGCAGGGAAGAGCTACTGCATGCCGCACACATGATAGCGCAGGACTGCAGTACAGGAAAGAAAAACGCCACCCAGCTCGAATTTCCGGATTTGGAGCAATACTTGTATACTATCGGGCAACCGGATCCGGATCTTATCATCCGGCCTAGTGGGGAAAAACGCCTTTCTAATTTTATGCTATGGCAGAGTGCCTATGCTGAATTTGTGTTTATGGATGTACTGTGGCCAGATTTTACCCAGCAGCACCTGAATGAAGCCTTGTGGGAATATGTCGGGCGGGACCGCCGCTTTGGAGGAATCAAATGAAAACACGGATCATTTCCGCATTGGTTGGTCTTATCATTCTGGGGGTCGCCATTGCGTTTTACGATACGATCATCTTTAATCTGTTTATTACAGCACTGGCGGTTATCGGCATCTATGAAGGCCACCATGCCGCCAGCTTAACTAAAAAACACTGGCGTGTTACGCTTTACAGTATGTTGTTTGCTGTTCTTATTCTGCTTATTCCGCATGGCAGAAGCTACATCATGCCAGCCGTATATGCATTGGTCGTACTGGTATTTGCATATATTTTGGAACACCATAAGGTGTTCACCATCCGAGAAGGTGCTTACGCCCTTTTAATGGGAGTTGGTTTGCCGGTCGTATTTGGTTTGATTCTTCAGTTCCGGGATCAGTTTGGCAATGAACAGGGGATTTTATATCTTGCTTTCCTGCTTGGCAGTGCCTGGTGGAGTGATATCGGTGGCTATTTTACCGGTATGCTGTGTGGAAAACATAAGCTCTGCCCGGAGATCAGTCCTAAAAAGACAGTGGAGGGGCTCATTGGCGGTTTGGTCTTTGCCATTCTGGGCAATATAGGTATTATGGCGCTTATCAACTGGCTGGCTGCGCAGGGGATTGGCTATCTTATCAATCCGCTTACTCTTCATTTTGGTCGTATCTGCTTGCTTACCCCGCTGCTGGCACTGCTTAGTGTTGTGGGGGATCTTTCGTTCTCCATTATCAAGCGTACATACGGTATTAAAGACTATGGTAACCTAATGCCGGGCCACGGCGGTGTGCTGGATCGCTTTGACAGCGTACTGTTCATCACCCCGGCGGTATATTTCATCGCTACTTACTGGCCCATTGCTTTTTAATCTTAGGAGGCACATTTGAAAACCGTTATTCTCACCATTTTGGTCTTTGGCGTTATCATCATGCTGCACGAAAGCGGCCATTTTCTCTTTGCCAAGCTCTTTCATGTAAAAGTGGAGGAGTTTTCCTTTGGTATGGGGCCGAAGCTGTGGAGCCGCATTAAACGCGGTACACAGTATACCCTTCGGGCGTTTCCCATCGGCGGCTATGTGGCCATGGAAGGAGAGGATGACGCTGGAAGCGGTGCAGTTGTCCGGGAGAAAATTGTTTCCGCGGCAGAGGGCGGCCCACTGTATGAAAAACCAGCCTGGCAGCGGTTTATTATTATGGCTGCAGGCGCCGTCATGAATGTGATCCTTGGTTTTATCATTCTCATCGTTGTCACCGCCATGTCCGGACTCATCGGCACCACAACGGTAGCAGTATTTGATGAGGATTCCGTTTCTGCCAATTATCTGCAAGCCGGTGATGAGATCATCAAGGTAAATGGTTACAACACCCGATTTTATGGCGATGCTACCTTTCAAATGCTTCGTGACCAGGATGGCACAATTGATTTTACCCTGATCCGTGACGGCGAGGTGATGGAGGTCACCGTTCCATTTAGAACCGAGGAGCTCTCCGATGGCATTACAGGGATGCACATGGACTTCAAATTCCTTGGCGAACCGGTGAATTTCAGCAATACCATCACCTATGCATGGCACTGGACCTTCTCCCTCGTTAAGCAGGTGTGGTATTCTGTCATTGATGTCTTTACTGGCCGATATGGCTTGCAGGCAATCAGCGGTCCAGTGGGCACTGCGACGATTATCTCACAGGCATCTTCGCAGGGGCTTCGTTCTTTCCTGCTGCTTGTGGCCTATATCACCATCAATGTTGGTGTATTTAATTTGCTGCCTCTGCCGGCATTGGATGGAGGACGCATCCTGTTCGTTCTTATTGAAATGATCCTCCGCCGGCCTGTACCTCTAAGGTTTGAAGCATGGGTACACCGCATTGGCATTATTCTGCTGTTGGGACTTATTGCCATCGTCACATTCAGCGATATAATAAAGCTCATTCATTAAAAGCAGGGGAGGGAAGTACCATGCAGCGCAGAACAACAAATACAGTCCATGTTGGTGATATAGCGATCGGTTCTGGCCATCCCATAGCGGTGCAATCTATGCTATGTGTTGCTCCCTCAGATCTTGCGGCCAACATTGCTCAAACGCTGGTATTAAAAGAGGCTGGCTGTGATATCGTACGCCTGGCCATTCCCACTATGGATGATATTCGGTTGATCTCCGCTATCAAAAATGAAGTGGATATCCCACTGGTTGCCGATATTCAGTTCGATTATCGGTTGGCAATTGCAGCAGTTAAAGCTGGCATCGATAAAGTCCGAATCAATCCAGGCAACATTGGCGGAAGTGATCGCGTTCATGCCGTGGCAGAAGCCTGCCGTGATCGACATATCCCCATTAGGATTGGTGTTAACAGCGGATCGCTGGAAAAGGATATTCTGCAAAAATACGGCCGCCCCACCGCGGAAGCACTGGTGGAATCGGCATTAAGGCATATTCAGCTGCTGGAGGACGAGCATTTTACCGATTATCTTGTTGCCATTAAGTCCAGCGATACCATTACAACGGTGGAAGCGAACAGGCTGCTGGCGCAAAAGGTGGACTGCCCGCTGCACCTAGGTGTGACAGAAGCCGGCACCGAACGCATGGGGATTATCAAATCCAGTGCCGGCCTTGGGGCGCTGCTATGTGAAGGCATCGGTGATACGATTCGTGTATCGCTTACCGCCGACCCTGTACGGGAGGTATATGCCGCCAGGGATCTTTTGGCTGCGCTTGGTTTTGAACGCAGCCGGGTTCAATTTGTATCCTGCCCCACCTGCGGCCGCTGTCGGGTCGATTTGTTCCGAATAGCAGAGGAAGTAGAGCGGGCTCTTGCTACGGTGCATAAAGATATTAAAGTTGCTGTAATGGGCTGTGCGGTCAATGGCCCTGGTGAAGCCGCTGATGCTGATATCGGCATTGCTGGCGGCAATGGGGAGTTTTTGTTTTTTGCAAAGGGTAAACCGCTGTATAAGGTTTCACCCGAGCAAGTAATAAATACTCTACTGGATGAAGTTGAAAAGCTGTAAAGGAGAATAGCTTTGCAGAGATTTGAAGATGTATTCGGTAAATACATAGAAAAAAACTGCTATAACGCCCCACTGCGGGAAAGCGAAGTGGTAGGGTTACAAATTGCCACAGAGGACAATGCCATTCGCGTTGCCCTTTCTTCTCCATGTATTATTCCATATTCCGCAATTGCCGAAGCTCAGCGCATTCTTTCCATGAATCTCAGCGCTCGTTCAGTTGCCATTTCTGCTCGGTATCCATCTGAGTTACTTGGTCCCGAAGCATTTTCCCTCGTGATAGACTATCTAAAGGCTGCTAATGTTCCCGTCAATGGCTTTTTCCGTCGAGCAGAGATCGCATATGATAATGGGAATTTTATGGTTAAACTTCCGGAGCAGACTGTAACATTCCTGGAGCCACTTGCTTTGCCAGGGAAAATTGCCGCACAAGCAGAAGCGTTATTTGGTATACGGCCGCAGGTTAGTTTTATTCCCGTTCCGGATTACGAGCTGAAACCCATAGATCCGAGACCAACTGTAGTAGATGACTATATCCCGGAGACTCCTCCCATTCCGGAAGAGGCACCTCCGTGGGAAGATGCTACTCCTTTGTCGAAGCCGCTACAGGAAGAGAGCGCTTTTGCTCCTGCAGCGCCAAAGACATCTCCCAAACCCCATACCCCTAAGCGAGAAAAAGCGGATACCCCTTATGAGGAAAGCAGCAAAAAGCCTGTAGGCAATTACCGTCTAATTAAAGGCTGCCCCATGCCCATTTCCGGTTTGGCACTGGATACCGGTTCAGCGGTTATTTGGGGTGATGTTTTTTCTACGGAAAGCCGCATCACTCGGGATAATAACCACTTCATCATGAGTATCGCGATCACCGATTATACCGGCTCCATCAATCTCAAAATATTTGATGAGATTGGCAATAAGGCCAAGTTGGAAGCCATCAGTGTCGGTGACACGATCCTGATCCAAGGCGATATTTCCTACGATAAATATGACCGCGATATGGTCATGCGTCCTCGCAATATCAACACCGTCAAGAAGAACATTATCACCGATGACGCCCCAGTAAAGCGTGTAGAGCTGCATCTGCACACCACCATGTCAGCCATGGATGCCGTAACCCCGGCAGAACAGTTGGTATACCGTGCCCATGAATGGGGGCATCCGGCCATCGCCATTACCGACCACGGCGTGGTGCAGGCCTTCCCAGAGGTCATGAACGCTGTTGATAAGATTCGGAAGGATGATCCTGAGTTTAAGGCGATTTATGGCGTCGAAGGCTATTTCATCAATGACATGCTACCCGCCGTAAAGGGCCAAACAGACGCAGTAATCGATGGTCGATATATTGTATTCGATCTGGAAACCACTGGTCTCTCTAACGCCAGTGAGCGCATCATCGAAATTGGTGCGGTTAAGGTAGAAAACGGCCAGATCATTGACTCATTTGATACCTTTGTCGACCCCGAAAAAGTCATTTCACCCGAAATTACCCGACTTACCAGTATCACCAATGAGATGGTGGCCGGTGCCCCCACCGAAAGCGAAGCGCTAGAACAGTTTTTCCATTTCTGTGATGGCTGTGATATCTTTGTCGCCCACAATGCAGATTTCGATATGGGCTTTTTGCGGACAGCCATCCGTCGCTGTGGCAGGGAAGAGGACCCGGTGCAGATAGACACCCTGGTGATGGGCCGTGCCATGTATCCGGAACTGAGAAAACACAAGTTGGATACCCTAGCGGAGCATATGGGTGTGGAACAGAAGCACCATCATCGTGCCGATGACGATGCCCGCGTACTTGCCGAGATCTTCCTCAAGATGCTGGACGAACTGGTTGCAGAAAAGAAGATTACTATGGTGTCGGAGATTAATCACTCCATTGGCCAGCAGAACAACACCAAAACTCATCCCTACCATATTGTTCTGCTAGTGCAAAATCAAGTTGGCCTTAAAAACCTCTACAAGATAATCTCCGCTTCTCATTTGGAATACTTCCATAAAAAGCCTCGAATTCCTAAGAGTCTGCTGGTAAAATACCGGGAGGGACTGTTGGTTGGCTCCGCCTGTGAAGCCGGCGAACTCTATAAAGCAATCCGGGAAGGGAAGAAATGGGCTGAGCTTTGCGATATCGCTTCTTTTTACGATTATTTGGAGATCCAGCCCCTAGGTAATAATATGTTCATGGTACGGGATGGAGAGGTCCGCAGTGAAAAGGACATTCAGAACTTCAATATCACTGTACTTAAACTCGGCAAACAGCTTGGTATTCCGGTCGTTGCCACCGGTGATGTTCACTTTATGGAACAGAAAGATGCTCGCTTTCGGGAAATCCTGATGGCTGGGATGGGCTTTAAGGATGCGGATAATCAGGCACCACTCTTCTTCCGTACAACTGACCAGATGCTGAAGGAATTTGATTATCTGCCAGATGAGACCGCGCGGGAAATCGTTATTGATAACCCCCGCAAAATTGCCGAAAGCGTGGAATATGTTCGTCCAATTCCAAAAGGCACATTCCCGCCCAGCATTCCAGGCTCGGAAGAGGATCTGATTCGCATTACCACTACCCGCGCCAAGGAAATGTACGGCGACCCCCTGCCAGAGATTGTGGAGAAGCGCCTGAATCGCGAGTTGGATTCTATTACCAAACACGGCTTTGCAGTGCTGTATATGATCGCCCAAAAGCTTATTTACCGTTCCAATGAGGAAGGCTATCAGGTCGGTTCCCGTGGATCGGTCGGTTCCTCATTTGTAGCTACTATGGCAGGCATTTCGGAGGTCAACCCGCTGGCGCCGCATTATCTTTGCCGTAAGTGCAAGCACAGCGAATTTATCACTGATGGCAGCTATGGTTCCGGATTTGACCTTCCCCATAAAAAATGTCCGAACTGCGGGATAGAGATGTACCAGGATGGTCACGAGATCCCATTTGAGACTTTCCTGGGCTTTGATGGCGATAAAGAACCGGATATCGATCTTAACTTTGCCAATGAATATCAGTCCCGTGCCCACCGGTATACCGAAGAACTATTTGGCCGTGACCATGTGTTCAAAGCAGGTACTATCAGTACCGTTAAGGATAAGACCGCTTTTGGCTATGTTAAGCATTTCCTGGAGGAGCGCGGCCAAACTGTCACCAATGCCGAAGAAAATCGACTGATCCAAGGCTGCACCGGTGTCAAGCGCACCACTGGCCAACATCCCGGTGGCATGGTCGTTATTCCCAATGACTATGAGGTCTACGATTTCTGTCCAGTGCAGCACCCGGCCGATGATCCAAACTCCGATATCATCACCACCCATTTCGATTTCCACTCACTCCATGATACTATCCTCAAGCTGGATGAACTGGGGCATGTTGTACCAACACTATACAAGCATTTGGAGGATTATACGGGGCTTAAAATCAATGATACCCCTACCAATGATCCGGCAGTTTATACGCTGTTCACATCCTGTGAAGCGCTTGGAATCACACTGGATGATATCGGCATTGCCAATGGCACACTGGCACTGCCGGAAATGGGTACTGGGTTTGTACGCGGAATGCTGCTGGAAGCAAAGCCAAAAACCTTCTCTGATCTGCTGCAAATCTCCGGGCTTTCCCACGGCACCGCTGTTTGGTTGGGCAATGCACAGGACCTGATCCGCAACGGCACCTGTACTATTTCCGAAGTAATCGGTACTCGTGATAGCATAATGACATACCTGCTGCACCATGGGATGGAACCCAAGCTCGCCTTTAAGATTATGGAAATCACCCGTAAAGGTAAAGCCCCCAAACTGCTGACCGATGAAATGAAGCAGGATATGTTGGCTCATAATGTTCCGCAGTGGTATATTGATAGTTGTCTCAAAATCCAGTATATGTTCCCGAAGGCGCACGCCGCAGCCTATGTTATCGCTGCCGTCCGTTTAGGATGGTTCAAGGTCTACCGCCCGCGGGAATTCTATGCTGTATATTTCACCTCACGCGGAGATGACTTCGACGCCAATACAGCTATCCTTGGGCCCGCAGCTGTAAAGCAAAAGATCTTGTCGCTCACAGCTAAGGGGAATGATATCTCCCAGAAGGAGAGCGACCAGTTGGAAACACTGCAGGTAACTTATGAGATGCTTTTGCGTGGAATTGAGCTGCTTCCCGTGGATTTGTATCAATCTGATGCAACATTATATCGTCTAGAAGGGGATAAACTGCGCTTACCATTTACAGCGTTAAAAGGATTGGGCGCAGCCGCTGCCACCTCCTTGGCGGAAGCCGGGAAGAAAGGTCCTTACCTTTCCATCGATGACTTGACAACCCGTGCCGGCGTCAGTAAAACGGTCATCGATCTGCTCCGGGAGCATGGTTCACTGGCCTCTCTACCAGAAAGCAGTCAAATCAGCTTTTTCGGGTAAATTGCCTTCAAAATGTTTCATGAAACATTTCTATAAAGAATAAGACCTGAGGTTTCAAAAACCTCAGGCTTTTCTTTTCCCGGATATTTTGTCCAGCCACCGCATATAGTGTAGCAAGATCTCACCATTTTATAAAAAGGGGGACAAAAAATGGAACGCATGAAAGACATGAGCTCTACTGCAATGAGTGCTCCTCACACCCTCGTAATTGAAGATCGAAAGCGGCTTTCTGTCAGCGGGGTGACTGATGTAGAGAGCTTTGATGAAGAAACCGTAGCCTTAGCCACCGAACTGGGCGAACTCATTATCCACGGTTATGACCTGCACATCAACCGCATCGATGTGGAAAGCGGCGATCTTTCTTTGGAAGGAGAGATCATCAGCCTAACTTATACCGATAACCAACCGCAATCCAGCGGCTTTTTCGGCCGTCTGTTCCGCTAAAGGGGGAATGTTCCGGCGTGACACTGATATCCGCAGTTCCTCCTGTTATACAGTTTTTGCAGTCGCTGCTGCTTGGTACATTGCTCAGTTTGCTTTATGATGCATTCTACACTATTCGCGGATTATTTCCCGCGCAAGCACAACCCCATGTTATCCTTGATATTCTCTTCGGAGTCTTGCTATTCAACTATCTACTCATGGAATCGGCCGGCCGCTTGCGTTACTTCATCATCCTTGGTGTTATTATCGGCTGGTTGCTGTACCACAATACAGTCAGCCGGTTGGTAATCCGTTTTTTTAACTGGCTACTGCTGATGGTCCACCGTGTTTTTTCTTTTTTATTGAGTCCGATCATCACTTTGGCCCAGCGGCTTTTTCATTCCATATCCACTGTCTGTAAAAAATCCACTATCAAGAGGAAAACACCTAAAAACAGCTTGAAAAAGTCCCGGTGGCTGTTGTATAATAAAGTATCCAAAAACAGTATGGAGGAAAACGGGAATGAAAAAGCACCTGACCATCAAACAGACCAACCGCATTCTAAGTCTCATCATCGTTTTTCTCGTACTGCTCATTGCGGTGTATTTTGTGAAAGGCCGTGTGCAGGCTGCCCAGATGAAAAACGAACTGGCCGACGCACAACAGCGCGTGGCCAGTCAACAGGCCGAAAATGACGAAATAGACCGTATGCTGGAAAATAGCGATTACTATTTGAACCAGGAAGCGCGCGGCGAAAATGACTACTGCGATCCTGAAGAAAATGTTTATGTCGTAGTCCCGTAATCTAACCAATTCTGGAGGAACAACCATAGATGCAGCTGAGTGTAGGCACCGTAGTTGAAGGAAAGGTCAGCAAGATCACCAATTTTGGCGCGTTCATTAATATTGATGGTGGCGGCTCCGGGATGGTACATATCTCGGAAGTAGCAAATACTTATGTCAAGGACATCAATGAGCACCTGAAAGTGGGGGACAGTGTCAAGGCCAAGGTGGTCGCCATCAACGAGAACAATAAAATCGCCCTTTCCATTAAGGCACTGTTACCGCCGGAGCCAAAGCCCCAGCAAAATCGCAGTCGTGATGGCCAGCGAGAAAACCGGGATAGCCGTGGCTCTCGCGGGAATAATACCTATATCTATCAGCCGCCCAAGCCCTATACGCCTGCTACAGGAGATGCCTTTGAAGATATGATGGCACGCTTCAAGCGTACCAGCGATGATAAGATGTCCGATTTAAGCCGGGTAATGGATACCCGCCGCGGCGGCAATAACCGTCGATCAAAGAAATAATTGCATATCAAGAGCCGACCGGCAGCACAGCACGCCGGCTCTTTTTATTTCACTGAAAGGATGTTGCTGAATACATGGTCATTATCAATGCAAAAATAAACACCTGTGATCACGGCCAAATCATAGAAAGTGGCTATATTGTTATCAAAAACGGTAAAATCGCCGAGGTAGGGGATGGTATCTATCGTGGTGATGAAGCAGAACTGTATGATGCTGCAGGCTGCTTAGTCACTCCGGGCTTTATCGATTCTCATTGCCATATCGGCATTTGGGAAAGTGGTCTGGATTTTGAGGGGGATGACACCAATGAAATGACCGACCCCTCCACCCCGCAGATTCGAGCCATTGATGCTGTTAACCCGCTGGACCGTGCCTTTCAGGAGGCTCTGGAGTATGGAATTACAACGGTTTCCGTAGGACCCGGCAGCGCCAATCCGGTTGCCGGGCAGGTGTGCGTACTGCATACTGCTGGAAGCTATATCGATAAAATGGTGCTGAAGGCTCCCTCTGCCATGAAATTTGCCCTGGGCGAAAACCCTAAAAAAGTGTATAACGGCAAAGAAGAAACACCTGCCACCCGTATGGCCATCGCATCGGTCATTCGGGAACAGCTGATGAAGGCAAAACGCTATCAGCAAGATTTGCAAAAATCCAAAGAAGATGAAGATACCGATCCGCCCGAATTTGATATGAAGTGCGAAGCCTTGCTGCCGGTACTGGAACGCAAAATCAAAGCGCATTTCCATGCCCACCGTGCCGATGATATCTGCACCGCCATTCGTATCGCCAAAGAATTTGATCTTGATGCAGTCATCATCCACTGTACCGAAGGCCACTTGGTCACGGAAGCCCTGCATGACAGCGGCTATGCCGCCTCAGTTGGTCCCATCATCTCCGCCCGAACCAAACCAGAGCTACGCAATCAAGAGCGTTATAACGCCGCTAGACTATCCGAAGCCGGCGTTCCTGTCGCTTTTAATACCGATGCACTTGTTTTTCCAATCGACCTGCTGGCTGCTTCCGCTAAGATTGCGGTAATCGATGGTTTACCCTGGCAAAAGGCTCTGGAAGCTCTCACAATTCGTTCTGCGGAAGCCGCCGGTGTATCTGACCAGGTTGGTTCCATCACAGTAGGAAAGCGAGCTGATTTGCTGATATTTGACCGTGATCCTATCGATTTGCTAGTAAAGCCAAATGCTGTATTTGTAGACGGCATTTGTACGAATTGAGAAGTTTTTAACAAAACTGCATAGTTTCTATTGCAAATTTCTTGTCTGCTTGGTATAATATAGCCAGGAGAAAGGGAAACCGATCTTCATACCATACAAGCAAGGAGTGACCATCATGACCGTCAACTACATTGGTAAAAAGACCGTGATTCGTGACAGCTTTAAGGAATATGCCGAAAAGCGCCTGAAGAAGCTCGGCAAGTTTTTTGATGACGATCCTGTGGTAAATATCATTGTGACCAACCACAATGAGGATGAAACCGTTGAAGTGACCATTCAGTCCCACGGTATGTTCTTCCGCGCTGAACGCACCTCTGATGACCGCCAAACTTCTTTGGACCTAGTATTGGATGTTCTGCAGAAACAGATTGTCCGCAACAAAGAGCGCCTGGAAAAGCGCCTCAAATCCGCAATGGATTTTACAGCGTTCGGTACAGCTGATGTTCTGGAGGAAGAAGTTGTTCCTGCTACCGAGTTGGTGAAGACCAAGAAGTTCCATGTGGAAACCATGGATGCAGAAGAAGCCATCCTGCAGATGAATATGTTGGGACACACTTTCTTCCTGTTCCGCAGCCCGGAAACTGGCGAAATCAATGTAGTTTATCGCCGCAAGGATGGCAACTATGGTCTATTGCAGCCATTGGATGACTAAACGGCACCCCCTCATTGGAATCGTATAAAGTAAAGTGATCACCGGTGGGAAGCAAGCTGGCTTCCCACCGCTTTTTACGGGAAAGGACAAATCTCATCATGATAAATCAATTATATAAACTATGTGCTCCCTGCCTATTTGGCCTGGAAAGCGTCCTAAGCGGCGAACTAAAACGCCTTGGTTTTGAGGACATCTCTGTTACCGATGGTCGAGTAGAATTCACCGCTGATGCGGAGGGGATCGCCCGGGCTAACCTAAATCTGCGCACCGCCGAGCGAGTTCTCATTGTCCTAGACAGCTTTCGGGCTGTCACATTCCAGCAGCTCATTGATGGCGCAGAAAAAGTCCCCTTCGAAGAGTATATTGGTAAGAAAGACGCTTTCCCAGTTAAGGGATGGAGTCTAAATTCACAGCTCCATAGTGTTCCGGACTGCCAATCCATCATCAAAAAGGCTGCAGTCAAGCGTCTTTCCCGTAAATATGGCGTTGCATGGCTGGAAGAATCCGGTCCAACCGTCCAAATACAATTTTCAATTAATAAGGATATTGCCACCATAATGCTGGATACCAGTGGCATAGCACTGCACAAGCGCGGCTACCGTAAAGTTGCAAATCTTGCCCCAATTCGGGAAACTCTAGCGGCTGGAATCCTGGATATTGCACGAATATACCCGGATACACAGCTGTATGATCCGTTCTGCGGCTCAGGTACATTTTTGATCGAAGCAGCCTATAAAGCCAAAAATATTGCCCCTGGCATTTACCGCCGCTTTGCAGCAGAAAAATGGGATAGCTTACCGTCTAAAATATGGCAAACGAGTAGGGAAGAGGCGATAGAAAAAATCCGCAAAGACATAGAATTTACTGCTTTCGGCAGCGATATCAGCCAAGATTCACTGGAGATTGCTGAAGCAAATGCACGCCGTGCTGGTATTTCCGGACTAATACGGTTAGAAACGGCGGATGTTAAAAATTTCACGATTCCAGCTCGAAAGTCATTGGTCGTGACAAATCCGCCATACGGCGAGCGCTTAATGAATGGCGAAGATTTGACAAAGCTATACCAAACGATGGGTAATGTATTTCAGCCATCTCAGCAGACAGCCTATTACATCATTTCATCGGCAGAGGATTTCGAGCAGGGCTTTGGCAGAAAAGCAGATAAAAAGCGTAAGCTCTATAATGGAATGCTAAAATGTAACCTATATCAATACTTTGCTCAAAAAAGTAAATAAAGAATGACATAGCAAAAAGCCCAGTTTACACTGGGCTTTTCTTTATATAATCGATATTGCTTGTATTATGTTATTGCGCCTCCACTTATTTCGCTAAATTTTTATTTAGCGAAATGGCTCCTGCAATTACAAGATAGCAGATTTACAATCTCTTGTCAATCCCCCACTTTGAATTTATCAAAAAATTTCGCTAAATTAAGTCACCCGCCGCACCCGATAATTTCTAATGCGGCACCAATATTCACATAATTTCTCCCTTGCATCTGATAATGACCATTGCATAGCATACCAGCTTCGGCAAGGTCGGTAGTATTTGCTGCGCAAATCTCCACCTTACCCTTGCCAAATCTGCTATGCCATGCATTTTTGCAAACACAGCGCTGACGGATAGCTGCGCCCGCCAGCGCTCCCCTATTTACTTTTTGTGGGATATGTGGTAGATTTAGCGTAGAGAGGACGAAAGGGGCAATATTATGGGTTTTATCGGGTTTAGCGTATGGTCAACCTATCAAGCACTATTTTTTGTAGCGCTGGGCATAATATTTATCATGTGCATCATTATGGGTATACAATCGGCCAAGGCCGCAGACCGCAAGCAGGAAATCAAGCAGAAAATTGTTGACTATGAAAAAGACATTGCAGACCGTAACAGAGTTATATCAAAACAACGGCAGGAAATCGACTTTCTAACGATAAAGTTAAAGGAATTGCAAGAAAGGAGCAAACCATGAACCTTTGGAGCAAATTATTCTTTGCGCACCGGGCAATAGCACATACCCACGATATATCACCATACACTCAAAACAACGCTATAAAGGCCGAACACGAAAAGCTAATGCAAGAACAATACGCAATGACACATCCAAAATGCGAAAAGGAAACCCCCAGCGAATAAGCTGGGGGTTATGTTATGCAATTTTGTTTTTGCGGATCCGGCGCTTGCTGCGGTTGGAAATCTCGCCAGTAACCTCCGGCTGAAGCTCTCCCCTGTTGCGAAGTATTTCTTCATCGCTGATATAGTCAGATTGCAGCATATTATCAATAAGCTGCTGCGTATCATATCGGTTACGGTCCGCATCAGTTTGACAATACACCCTTGCATCAATGGCAGCAAGCGGATATTGAGGATTGCTGAAAGAAAGATCATATTCCACCGCATCATAGGTATAGACCGTGCAAATGCGGGTAAATGGGTGCGCTAAGTGGCTGCGGGTCACTCTCACCGTATCGGTAATATCCCGAAGCTGCTTATCAAGAAAGTTCCACCGCTGGGTAGTGGCGTAAATCTGCAAATGGCGCTTCCTGCACTGACAAAGGTGCTGAAATAGGATTTTCGGCACACTCTGTTTACTGGCGGCAAAATCACGGCTATTAAATATCGTGCCAATTTCATCAATCAGCACCAGCGTATTTACCGGAGCATTAAGAATATCCTGCGGAGATCGCAGCGGAAGTATTTGCGTATAAGCCGGGAAGCCTGACAACTGCAAATTCGTCACTATCGTCAACTTTGGATAGCGTTTCGCCAGCGCATAAGCGTCATGCACCATCGTACAGGTTTTGCCGGCGCCGAACTTGCCCACATACAGATGCAGCCCCCAGCCGTCAAAATTGAGCCACGCGCGGTTTTTTATGTACGGTATCAAATCCTTAACCAGCAGAAAAAGGAACTTCGGCAGCCGCACCAAATAGCCCAGCCACACCTTTATCATCATAAGCGCCTACCCCCGGAGGTAACAGCACAGATGATAGCGCGGAACATACGCCAGCAGCCCCACAGGACACAGATAGCAAGCATCACCTGCATAAACCACGGAATGAACTCCGCAAAATCAGCAGGAACACCCGACAGCCCGAAAAAGTCACACAGCGTTTGAAAAATAGTGCTCATATTCTCCCCCCTTAATTATTCCATATTCTAAACATCGTCCGCACCAATCCCAAAAGCAGAGACAGCAGCAGAAGTCCCTCAGTCACGGTGTACTGGGAAAATGGCGTGGACATGATAGGACGCTCATAAAGGTTGCCAACCGTCACCGTTCCGGTTACTTCCGTCATAGCTTCCGCCTCCTGCTGCTCACCATCGGCAGGGGTAGCAGGGGTTTCACTCCCCTGCACTTCCCCACCAGCTTCGGTGTTCTGTTCGGTCAAAATTAAATCGTTATCCATCAAAAAGCCCCCTTATAATTCTGATTGCAATGTAGGCAACACAGCCCCAAAGGGCGATATCCCAAAAGGAGAAAGTAAAACCGTAAACGGTCATAGGCATCTTAAAGAATTTCAATACTTCCTCAAAAAAGCGCATCAGATCATCCATATCATCACCCCCGGATAAACTTGACAATAGCCAAAGCAATAGAGACAGCTATACCAGCTATCAACAGGTCGATAATCTCACGAGGGACGAAACCAAGCGCAGCAGCAAGGAAATCCCCGAAATGCCCGCCAAGGCTCAACACAGCCTTAAAAGCATCAATCAGCGTGGAGATAATGCCAGTAATCCCCGAAAGGACAGACTGCACTACACCGCCCAAAAAGCCACACACAACATCAACCAAGCTTTTCACACCGGATAGTAAACCATCAAAAAAGCCGGGCTTACTGGGGTCGCTCTCTCCCCCACTACTACCCCCGCTTCCTGCATCAGAAGCATAATAAAATATGTGCTCACCATCGGCAGTAATGGTTATTTCGGCAGAAGAAACCAATGGCTTATAGTTTTTTATAGCCGGAGGGCTGAAAGTAAACGAAGAACCGACCGCCACATTTTGATAGACGGTATCACGGCGCAATTTATCAGTAGTGCCGTCCTTGTAATAATGCACGGTAAAGCTGGTCACTTCGGCATCGGGATTAGAATTGCTGCCGATGGCAGGATCGTCTTTTTTATCAATGACTTCAGCGAAATCATCTTCATTCACCACATGGCCTGCAAAACTATACCCGGTAAGCTCAACCCAATTACCATCCTTGCAAACAGAACCTTGACACTCCGTCCAAGTGCCGCTTTGATACTGCTGACAGCTTGTCACCTTTTTATCTGCATCAAGAGAAATATATACATCACCCTGCGCAGGATAAGAGGGACGGACACCACCAAGACGGACATTATTTACAGCTACCGCAGACTTTACAGCAATAGCGCCCTCTGTTTTCTCGCTGGGCAGTACTAATGCCATTGGGATATCAAACGGAGCAGATGCAGGAGTATAGTTTTTTGTATAAAGCGCACCCTTAGAAACACGAAGTTCATCATAGTATGAATAGGTAAATCCGGGAGAGCCATAAAAACTAAGGTAATTCACATTGCCGCTTGATATTATCCAATCAGATGGAGGCGTGAACTCCACACCATTCATATAGTATTTTACTGTACTCCCATCGTTTACAATAGCCATATTAACCCACTGCCCAAGAGGGATAGGTATTGAAGAGTTTGAACTGTAATCCCCATAATTAAATGATTGACCAGTTAGCTTTTCAGCGGAATACTTATTTTTCGTTTCGGTAAAACAGGTATCATAATTAGACGATAGCAACGAAATCGATATGGGAACGAAGTTACCGGATTTATCTATTGCATAATAGTTAGTTACAGACGGAAAGTCATAAAAATACAAGGTTTTAGTTCTCCAATAATAGCCAAACCTCGCGCTTGAAGCTCCAGCATCTACACCAGTAAAATAAAAGCTGTAATAGTTATGAGAAACAATATAATCCCTTAAAGCTTTAATAAAAACCTCATTGTTTTTATATGTAGAAGTAGATCCAGAATGCGTAACACGCGAGTCAAAAAGATAAGATTCACTATCATTTAGCAGCTTTAATTCACTCGATATTGGGAAAAAAGATTGATATTGACCATAATTCACTCGAAATTCTATAGTATAAGGCGCTTCCAACGCTTCCGGCAAAGTCAAACTAAACCGTCCACGATTAGTCAACATCAAGTGCTTTCCAAAACTACTAGACGAGATATACTGCGGGACAGTACCATCAGCGAATTTAGCAGTATTACCATTACCGGAAACATCAACTATATTCCCATCAAAATGGTACAACGCAACACAGTTATCATTCTCCGGGACGGCATCATAGTTAATCACCTCACCGGCCAGTGGAACACCAAACACATCATCAGCAGTTAGGTTATAACTATTGCGACCGTCAGGAAGCTGGAAGTAGTAGTTATTGCTCACGGCCTGCGAGGGGTCATTGCAGCCATCCACAATATAGGTAATATTAGTGTAGGTCGGCGCATAGGTGATGAAGTAGTTATAATCAACATCGTTATATGTCACCGGGATATAATAACTGTTGTAGGTATTATTGTAATAAGCCGTATTATAGGTGTATGTATAGTCCCGGCTCATATCGTAGAAAGTGTTATTGGTGGTATTCAGCACGGATTTATAAGACGGTGTGCCGGTATTCCTCATGGAAACCTGCATCTTATCATAAGCCCTTGCAAGCCCCTGCTCATTGTAATATTTTCGATAGTCCATCGCCTTTTGAATAGTATCGGCATAGGCTTCATGAATTTGAGCAGAAGTATTATAAAGCTCAATACACTGACCAACAAAATACAATGCATCGCCGACCGGGAAAACAGCCATAGCTGGAACCACAGACAAACATATCATCAAAGCCGCTATCAAAACGGCAAGTATTTTTTTCATTTGTAACCTCCCATATCTTTTCAATAGAAAAGGGGCGAGGATTTACCCCGCCCCTTTCGGGTCACTTCGCTGCTCTCTTCAAGCCCTTGAAGATACGAATACCAACAGGGATAAGACCGGCAGCGAGCAGAAACAGCAGCACCGGCTGCTCCGTGATCTTGGTAATGACAGTACCAACGAGGGTAAAGACATCACCCATTGCAGCAATAACAGTCTGCATTACAGTAACAGTAGGAGTTTCCATTAGCTAAACCTCCTTACTTCGCAGCCCGCTTGAGACTGCGGAAAATCCGAATACCGACAGGGATAAGGCTGGCGGCGAGGAAGAACAGCAGCACAGGCTGACCAGTGATGTTGGTAATTACAGTACCAACCAGGGTGAACGCATCGGACATTGCCTTAATAATAGCTTCCATGAAATCACCTTTTTTAACCTTTCTTTGAATTTGATTTTATTTGAACTCCAGCGCCGAAGTTTCAAACTAAATAACAATCACCAATTCCCCGCTTCTGGGAATATGGCAAATGACATCTCTGTCAAGCATGGTCGGTTGATTAAGCAGCGCATCAAAAGTTGTAACACCGCAATCTATTAGCTTGGTCATATACGGCTTTTGATAGATATGGTACGAAATGCCCGCACCATAGCAATACATTAAATCACTTACTTTCATGCTTTAACCCCCATCTCCCCAGGACGAATACGGAACTTTGTAATAATAAACTGACCATTCAAAGGCGGTTTGTTCCAAAGTACCTCTCGGGAAAAGTCAAACATATGCATACAAGTTTTGAAATCCAAATCAAGAGCAGAACAAACATCATTTGTGTCCACCCACTCGCCAGCAAGTAACTGTAAAAGAACCTGACGAACAAACTCAACACTTACACTATCACTCATAATTAACACCCTCCAAAACTGCATCTAAGCGAACCATATCATTTAAGGAGATTTGCTCGCCTATCGTTATATTCGGCTCAAAATCTGCTTTCCGTTCTATCGGGTCATAGAAAACGCATCTTTGCACATCTGCTGAAACAATTCCTCTTTGATCACTTTCGCACATATTCAACACACGATTTTCAGAGATCACCGCCGACCATATACTACCGGCACGGCGAAGCGTAGTCCAACAGCCATTTTTCAGCGCCCAACGAACCGCATTACTCATCGAGCTACAACGAGCATCTATGATATAGTCCGCAAGCCGTCCCGCCTGTATTTCCTCATCATCACGAAAAAACTTGTTAATCGGGAATGTAGAAATAACTGCTTCTAATGGATAGTGAAATTTATCGGGGTCATCGGCATGAATTAGATACCGGATAAAGGCATCAAAGCTACGGCAGCGTTCTATCATGTTTTCCGCTATACCGAGATCATCAGCCAGCGCCGAAAGATACCGAGCCGCTTTTAACCGACCTACCCAATGAATATGGGGCTTTTTCAATTCCCCGTTTTCATCAACATCTTTATCATGCAGAATATATGCAAATTCGGGAAATGTG